>JACXTT010011944.1_pt1 | contig 11562 bp, 9 predicted proteins | sample 9270951 | NCBI WGS metagenome assembly JACXTT01 (sample SAMN15532306, study PRJNA645909) | rock metagenome | isolation source: weathered quartz diorite | place: Puerto Rico | collected 2017-06-21 | reverse complement strand
CTCACCCGAACGGCGGCGCTAGAATACGCCAAATCCGGCGTGCGCGTGAATGCGGTGTGCCCCGGCGCGATTGATACGCCGATGATGGGCAGGATCACCGGCCATCGTCCGCATCGGGCCGCACGCATGGCCGCCGCCGAGCCAGTCGGGCGCATGGGGAATCCGAGCGAAATTGCCGAGGCCGTGGTGTGGCTCTGTTCGGACGCGGCTTCCTTTGTGACGGGCCACCCAATGGCAGTGGATGGCGGGATGACTGCGGTGTAACGAATAGAGGGTGAGCGCGGCGAGCTCACCCTTTTGGAACTGCTGGCGCCTTGCGCGCCGGGAATCGGCCGTTACTTAGTCGGCTGGGGTACGACGCGCATATAAGGCTTCACCGTCTTCCAGCCTTCAGGAAACTTCTCCTTCGCTTCGTCGTTGGAGACCGCCGGCACGATGATCACATCTTCACCCGGCTTCCAGTTCACCGGGGTCGCGACCTTGTGTGTGGCAGTCAGTTGCAGCGAGTCAAGCACGCGCAATACTTCGTCGAAGTTGCGCCCCGTGCTCATCGGATAGGTAAGTATCAGCTTGATTTTCTTATCCGGCCCGACGACGAAGACCGAGCGCACGGTTGCGTTGTCCGCCGCAGTGCGGCCTTGCGACGTGGCGCCGCTTTCGGCGGGAAGCATGTCGTAGAGCTTCGCGACATTGAGTTCGGGATCGCCGATCAAGGGATAATTCGGCGCCGTGCCGCTGATATCCTTGATGTCCTGCGCCCAGCGGTCGTGATCGCTGACCGGATCGACTGAGAGGCCCAGGATCTTGCAGTTGCGCTTGTCGAATTCGGGCCGCAAGCTCGCCATGTACCCGAGCTCGGTTGAGCAAACAGGGGTAAAATCCTTCGGGTGCGAGAACAAGATCGCCCAGCCATTCCCTATCCATTCGTGGAAGCGGATAGTGCCCTGGGTGGTTTCAGCGGTGAAGTCGGGCGCAGTATCGTTGATGCGTAATGACATACTCATCTCCTTTGGTTTGGATTCCCTTCACTGGGTGTAATTGAGCAAGGACGAGGCTATGTCAAGGCCACTATGGAAACACCGAATAAAGGACCAGTAACTACTTGAATTCAATAGCAGCGCGATGAATAACTAGTATCCCTATGATCACCGTCATCAGCTACACGATCTATCATTCGCCGAATTCGTACCTCGGCATGGTCCTCGCGAATCGTCTTTTGGCGGACGTTCCTGTGCACATCGAACGCCGCCCGATCTATATTCCTCGCGAGCGTGGCGTCAAGATTGCGGACCTCGTGGGAAGCGCCGAACCGCCGCGGAAAAGCTCTTATCATCGTGAGGACTGCGCGCGCTGGGCCGAGGTCTATGGGATTGAACTTCGCTTTCTTCCGTCTGGAGTGTTTGAGCAGCGAGCCGCTCGTTGGCGACAATCTTCATTTGCGCGCGAAGAACTCCCCGCTCGCGTGTACTATGCTGCGAAAGGAAGTGGACGGGAAGACGCCCTAGACCAGGCCCTATTTAGAGCGGCTTGGGTTGATGGAGACGATGTGAATGAAGAATCTGTTATTCGAAAGGCCGCCTCCAGCGTTGGACTCGATCCCGATGAAATTCTTCGCCGTGCGTTGAGTCCAGAGATAAAGCGCGCCATTGAGTCAGCACTCCAGGCTTTTGATCAAGAAGAGATTCCTGGAGTTCCAACTTGGATAGTGAACGGCAAGCGATTTTGGGGGAAGGACCGGGTCGAATGGCTTTGCCAAGAAGTGAAGCGCCTCCTTGCCGCAGAGAAGCAATGATAGGACACTGCGAGTCGGTAAGTTGGGGATGAAAGAAACTGTAGAGGTCAAAAAAAGGAGCATACCTATGGAGACCAAGCGCGTGCGTGTTCCGGGAGGCGAGGTTATCACTTATTCATTCGGAGAAGGTAAGGAAACCGTGGTGACTATTAGTGGTGGTCCGGGCGTCTCCTGTGACTATATTCGCGAAAGCCATAAACAGTACGTCGACGAAGGTTTTCGCGTGGTAGCGTGGGACCAACTTGGTACAGGGCAATCAGACCGGCCAGATGATCGTTCGTTGTGGACGATTCCGCGCTTTGTTGAGGAAGTAGAAACCGTGCGACAGGCTCTTAACTTGGGGAAGATTCACATCATTGGACATTCTTGGGGCGGCATTCTGGGGCTTGAATATACGTTGGCGCACCCGAACCAAGTTAAACGTTTTGTCATGAGCAACATTGCCGTCAACGCCTCTCTGATGAACCTGGGTTTCAAACAATGCAAGTTGGCGCTCGGCGTCGAAACGGCCAAGATGATGGGGCTGCGTGAATGTGAGGGAACGACGAACCATCCAGAATACCGGGCTGCAGTGACGTTGTTAACGTACCGACACATGTGCCGGGTAGAGACTCTGCCCGCACCCGTTTTGGCTTCTCTTAAGGATCTGGGCCCGGCGGGGGCCGTGATGTTCGGGCCTCACCTCTATCACTGTACCGGATCCCTGGCTGCCTGGGATCGGACCGCCGACTTGCATCGCGTGAAGATTCCTGTGTTGGTGGTGGCAGGTGAGCATGATTACGTTTTGCCAGAGTACGCCGCGATTGCTGCGAACTATTTACCGAATGCACGCCTGAAGATTTTGCGAGGCTGCGCACACATGCCCTTTTATGAGGACCCAGAGGCATATCATCGAGAGGTGCTTGCGTTCCTGAAAGAGTCGTGGCTGGTGTGATTGCTGAAGTGAAAAAAAGTCCATAGCAGTAGGCTGGGTCATGACCCAGCCTACACAAGATAAGAAAAATTCGTGAGGGTTAGCACTAAGATCTAGCCCCGATTGCGCCGCTTTGGCGTAACTGTTCGAGGTCTGCAGCGCTGAATCCCCAATCGCGCAGCGCAGCTTCAGTATGCTCCCCTGGTGCGGCGGGCGGACGTTGGATCGCGCTCGGCGTGCGGCTAAATCGCGGCGCCGGAGCCGGCTGCACCACACCATCCATGTCTACAAAAGTCTCACGGAGTTGGTTATGCGGGTGCTGCGGCGCTTCCTGCATGCTAAGAACAGGGGCGAAGCACACCTCGCTCCCTTCCATGATTTTGCACCACTCTTCGCGCGTCTTGGTTTTAAAAATAGCGGCGAGTTTGTCAGTGAGCGCCGGCCAGGAGATTTTATCGTTTTGACGCGGCAGCTCTTGATTGGCCAAGCCCGACAAGCGGAGCAGTTCAGCATAGAATTTGGGCTCGATTGAGCCGACGGCAACGTGTTTGCCGTCGCTGGTTTCGTAGACGTTGTAATAATGCGCGCCAGTGTCGAGGATATTGTCGCCTCGTTGGTCCGTCCATCGTCCGGCGGCGCGTAAGCCATAAATGGCCGCCATTAGTGAAGCTGCACCATCGACCATTGCTACATCAATGACCTGACCTTTACCAGACTTCTGGGCTTCGAGAATACCGGCCACGACTCCAAGCGCGAGATAGACGCCGCCACCGCCGAAATCGCCCACGAGATTAAGAGGCGGCACTGGAGCTTCGCCTCTGCGGCCAATGGAATGTAGCGCCCCAGTCAAGGCAATGTAGTTAATATCATGTCCAGCGGCGAGCGCGAGCGGCCCTTCCTGGCCCCAGCCAGTCATGCGTCCATAGACGAGTTTGGGATTCTTCGCCATACATAGATCAGGCCCCAGGCCCAAGCGTTCCATGACGCCGGGACGGAACCCTTCGAGCAGCGCATCGGCTTGGCTCACCAGTTTAAGCGCGACCTCGACCCCTTCTTTGCGCTTCAAATCGATCGCCACCGAGCGGCGGCCGCGTCCCAACACGTTAAACTTCGCGTCAGTGGGGATTCCCAAGTTGGCGTCTTCAGCCCGATCAATGCGCAAGACTTCAGCGCCCATATCCGAGAGCAGCATTGCGCACATCGGGGCGGGGCCGATCCCCGCAAACTCAACGATTTTATAGCCGGACAATGTTCCCATAGTTTTCCCTCCAGAATTGGTCGTCATGCCCGCGCAGGCGGGCATCCAGGAAGTACATGCGTTTGTCTGTGATTATGCCTCCTGGATTCCAGGTCTCGCTCCGCTCGCCCGGAGTGACGTAGCTTTTGTTTCTCTGTAACCTTACAAGCCCCGCGCCAGCGGACCCCGCAACAACTGCCCCGGCAATGCGCCGGTGGGTTCGTTATTCCGGAGCACCACCTGACCGTTTACCACCGTGGCCATGAGACCAGCGGCTTTCTGCTTCAAACGTCGCGCGCCAGCCGGGAGATCATGAGCAACTTCCGGCAACTGCGGTGTGATCGTGTCAGGGTTAAACACGATGACATCCGCGGCCCACCCTTCACGCAGCAGTCCGCGTCCCTGTAAGCCCCAACGCGTAGCCGGCACGAAACTCAACATGCGTACAGCATCTTCCAAGGTCACTGCTTGTTTCTCTCGCACCCAGTGACTGAGCAGATGCGTTTGCAGTGAGGAGTCCATGATTTGCGACACATGCGCGCCAGAGTCTGAGAAGGTGACAACCGCCCGGGGATGCTTCATCATCTCTAACACGTCGTCTTGATTCTCGTTGACCAGCGGTTGGAGGAAGAATTGCTTCATGTGGTTCTCCAACGCCAAGTCGATGAAGACCTCCACTGGGTCTTGGTTGCGCTCTGCTGCAACTTCGGCCACCGAGCGATAGGGCGGAGTCGCCTTCTCCATCACAAAGAGCCATTTGAAGTTGGCTGCTCGTGCTTCGACGCCGACGCCAGGACCACGGTCACGCGGCGTCTGATAGACAGCTTCAACAAGTTTCTGACGCAGCTCTGGATCGCGGAGTTTGACCTCTTGCTCCGCCAAGGGGAGTTTGCGCAGGTCGCTCCACACCGGCAGCTTATCGAACGGAGTAGTAGTCTCGAATGACAACACGACATTCAGTGGACGGCTGTGGACTTGGATGAAGATGCGTCCACCCGCAGCGGCGGCTTCATCCGCCAAATTAAAGAACGGACGCCACAACCCTGGCGCTTTACGAGTGCTGAACATGCCAAACGTCATCGGCGCCCCGGTGTCTACAGCTAATGCTTTCAGCCGCCCCAGATACTCATCCACGCGTTCGGCGTCGAATCGAGCGTCTTCGTTGGCAATCTCAAACACGCCAGCGCCCAGATCCCCCATGACACCGACGAGCTGGCGCACTTCCTCCCACGTGGCGAGGCGGCTAGCCACTGGGCGGCCATCTTTGGTCTGATGGTTGAAGGTCCGCGAGGTAGTGAAGCCGATCGCCCCAGCACGGATAGCGTTACGCACTTCTCGTTTCATCGCTGCCAGATCATCCGGTGAGGCGGCGTCCGTAAACGCGCGCTCGCCCATGACATACGTGCGCAGGGCAGAGTGTCCCATGTATGCCGTATAGTTGATGCCTTTGGGCAACTGATCCACTGCATCTAGATACTCGGGGAACGTCGTCCAGCTCCACTTGATCCCAGCTTCCATGGCTTCTGGAGAGATATCTTCTGCACGCTCCAAATTGCGCATGACCAACAATTTGTCTTTTTCACTGCAGGGCGCCAAGGAAAAGCCGCAGTTGCCCATGACGACGCTGGTGATGCCATGCCAACACGAGCAGGTGCCCAGCGGGTCCCAGAACACTTGCGCGTCCATGTGGGTATGGGCGTCAACGAAGCCTGGTGAAACCACATGCCCTTCCGCGTCGAGGACCTCTTTGGCGCTCTCGCGGATTCTGCCGATCGCCGCGATTTTTCCGTTGACAATACCGACGTCCGCGCGCACGCGCGGCATGCCTGATCCATCGATGACCGTACCGTTTTTGATAAGAAGATCGTAAGACATCGCGCCTCCTTTTACCTTGCGCTTATGCTCGTACATTGGCTCATAATTCGTTCTTTGTTGCAGAATAGGGACGATGGGGCAAGAGGTAGGCGGAATCTTAGGAGAGCGACCAGCGGAACGGCTGGTTTGAGAAGCGACACAGGATATTGGGGAAGATACAATAAATTCTTTCTGTAATGCTTGTGAGAGGGGTGTTCCCAGACGATTGAAGCGTTGCGGCGTAATTTAGTTCTGTCTTGCATGTCTGGCGGCGCCGTCATACATTGCTGCTATGAAAACGTTAACCGTGCGACTGCCCGAGCCGCTTGTGGCCGAGATTGAAATGGAATCGCGTGGACGCGGGTGTTCAAAGTCCGATATCGTTCGCGAGCGCTTGCAGCGCGCTGTTCGTCCGGCAGCGCATCAGCCTGCACTCCTTGACGCCATTGCTGATCTCATCGGCTCGGTCGATGGCTTGCCCGCTGACCTGAGCGCACGCAAGAAGCGCTACTTGAAAGCCACGGGCTATGGCCAGAAACGTGCTCGTTGACGCCGGCTTTCTCGTGGCGCTGCTCAGCCGTCGCGACTCCCATCACCGATGGGCGGTAATGCAAGCGCCGAGCTACGCGCCGCCCTGGCGCACCTGCGAAGCTGTTCTGTCTGAGGCCTTTCATCTTCTGGGCGCGCGCGGAATGTCCGGACTCAGCGCGCTGCTTCACCGTCGAGTCCTCATTGCCGCTTTCGATCTGGACAACAACATGGAATCTGTATTGAAGCTCTTGCAGAAATACGCAAACGTTCCCATGAGTCTCGCTGATGCTTGCCTCGTGCGCATGACTGAAATACTCGCTGACCCTGTTCTTCTCACTACCGATTCCGACTTTCGCATTTACCGTCGCCACAGCCGCCAGGTAGTTCCCAGTGTAATGCCAAGGTGAGTTTGCTAGCAAAGTGGCAATGTAGGGCGCGTCCCACGCGCCAAGGGTTCCGGTGCGCAAGCGCACCCTACTTTTGCCTTTCTTGTTTCTCACCTCCCGTTCTCTGTCTTTCTCTCCGTCTTTGTCTGTCTTCGCCATAGAGTGAGCGCAGCGAACGAGCCATTTGCTATAGAGCGAACGGAGTGAGCGAGCTATCTGCTGCCTTTTGCCCTTTGCCTTTTCCTCTTCGGTCTTGCAATTAGCCTCGTGCTTCGCTATACGCCTCATTCAATATGCGTATATCTGAACTTCTACAAACATGTCTATATAAACAACAATTTCCCACTGTGGCCGGTCCCCTAACCGCGCCACATACGCCTCAAAAGATCTCTGGTCGACGTGCTCGGCGAGGTCGGGAGACCCACGCCGAGTCGCGTGCTGCCTCTCTCTCACGAACGCCGAAAAAAAGGGGCAGACGCCCACACCTTATCGGCTTTGGATTCCTGCTGTTGTGTTTCTTTTCTGGTGTTGTTCTGTTTGAGAGAAACGCCCATGCGCAGACCTACTTCTATAGCGGGACGGGCATGTCGGGTTCCGCTACAACGGTTGAACCTAATGGCTACTACGTCGTTTTGTACGGTGGCGGGTATGCCTTTTACGATATTGGGTCTATCGGGCTTTGGATAGACGAGAATGGCAATGTTTTCGAGTGGGGAGTGGCAGCTTACAATTATCCAAGCAAAACCGGCCCCATTAGTGTGGCGACCTTGTGTGGTTATGTTGATGGTTGCTTGAATAACAGTGCTGAATACTATCGACAATTAGACGACAACGGGAATACTGTAGCCTACTACTATAATCCGAATGCCAGTGGCAGTTGGTCGGTGACGCCCCCGCCAGCGGTGGTGAAGAATCTTGGTAGCCCGTCACCTCTGGCAAGCCCCGATCTCTTGCCTAGTTCGCCTGCCAATCCCTCGTTACCGACTAGGGCAGATTCAGACAGTTGCGGATGTATCGAAGGCAACCCGATTAACGCCGCCACGGGCAATAAATTTGAAGTCGAGACCGATTTTATCGGCGCACCGCAGACGGGGTTAGCGCTGACCCGGTATTACAACAGTCTAGGTATGAATGCCGGTGTGTTTGGCCTCGGTTGGACCAGTACGTGGCATCGGGGCTTGACTGTGTCGGGCGGCGCGGTCACGAGTACCCGGGCGGATGGACATCAAGAGACTTTCACAAAAAACGCCTCTGGCGCGTGGGTGCCAGACCCGGATGTGACCGACACCTTAAGTCCTGTGCCTGCTACCGGGACACAGACTGGCTGGAAGCTCACTACTGCCGCTGATACCGCTGAGTATTACACTCTGAGTGGGCAGTTGATTTCCTTGGTGACCCGCGCCGGGCTGGTGACCACGTTGGCCTATGATGCTGGCAGCCGCTTGACTACGGTGACTGGCCCATTCGGACATACTCTGACGTTTACCTTCGACGCGGCGAACCGCGTGACCACCATGACGACGCCGGATGGAGGTGTGTACACGTATGGCTATGACGACCATGATCGGCTGGCATCGGTGACGTATCCCGATACCAGCCTCCGCACCTATATGTATGAGAACCCTGTGTATCACCTCCTCACCGGCATTCTCGACGAGAACGGCGCTCGTTTCGCCAGTTGGACATATGATAGTCAGACCCGCGCGATTTCGAGCCAGCATGCGGGCGGTGCTGATCTCACGACCTTGACCTACAATGCTGACGGCACCGTCACCGCCACCGATGCGCGCGGCAACGTGCACGGCTATACGCTGACCACGCTCTTTAACATGGTCAAACCCCTCACCGTTACTGGAGTCCCTTTTCCCAATGCAGGCGGGCAGGCGTTTACCTATGACGCGAACGGTTTCCTTGCCAGCAAGACGGATTTCAACGGTCATGTGACGACCTATGTGCATGACACACGCGGCAACGAGACTTCGCGGGTTGAAGCGTCCGGCACGTCGGTGGCGCGCACCATCATCACAGTCTGGCATCCGACCTTCCACCTACCCAAGCAGATTTTCGAGCCGAACCGCACGACGACCTTCACCTATGACACCAATGGGAATCTGCTGACCCATACGATTACGGCAGGCACGCGTACGCGCACCTGGACGTACACGTATAACACGAACGGGCAAGTGTTGACGAAGAAAGACCCGCGCGGCTCCATCACGGCCTGGAGCTACGACGCCAACGGAAATATGGTGACCATGACCGACGCCGTCGGCCATGTCACCAAATACACGAGCTATGACGCTAATGGCCGCTTGCTCAGCATGACCGATCCGAACGGGCTGGTGGCCACCTATACCTATGACCAACGTGGACGCCCCCTGACGAAAGCGCTTGGCGCCGAGAAGATAACCTATACCTACGACTTGGCCGGGTTGCTGAAGAGAGTCACGTTTCCAGACACTTCTTTCCTGTCCTACACCTACGACGCCGCCCACCGGCTGACCACGGTGAAGGATAAGGCGGGGGATTATGTGCTCTATACGCTGGATGCGACCAGCAACGTCACCAAGGTAAAGGTGTACGATCCTGCGAACGTCCTTCGGCGTACGCACAGCTATACCTATGACACAGCGAACCGCGTATTGTGGGAAACCGGCACGGTGACGGGCGAGAAAACCACCTACGCGTATGACAATCAGAGTAACCTGCTCGGTGTCACCGATCCACTGACACATAAGACCAGCATCACGTACGACGCGCTGAACCGCCCCACCAAAATGATTGACGCCACGGGCGGCAGCACGATCTTTGCCTATAACGCGAATGACGATGTCACGTCAGTGAAAGACCCACGCGGCCTCACTACCTCGTATGTGTTTGACGGCCTCGACAATCAAACCAGCCTGACGAGCCCCGATACGGGCACGACGCAGCGCACCTTTAATGCCGCGGGCTATGTTCTCACCTTGACTGACGCGCGTGGCGTAACCACGACATATACCTACGATGCTCTCAATCGGGTGAAGACCATCACGTTCCCAGATGGGCAGGTGACCTTCACCTACGCTCAAGGACTGAATGGGACCGGCCACTTGACGCAGATGAACGACGGGACGGGGCAAACGAATTGGACGTATGATCAACACGGGCGAGTGCTGAGCAAGACTCAGAAAGTCGGGACCGTGAGTTTGACGGTGCGCTATGGCTATGACGCCTTTGGGCGGCTGAGCTCGGTTACCTATCCGTCTGGGCAAGTCGTGCGCCTGACCTATAGCTTTGGGCGCGTCACAGGATTGACCGTGAATAGTGCGCCACTCGTGACCGACATTCAGTATGATCCCTTTGGCGCGCCGCATGCCTGGACGTAGGGGAACGGCACGGCTTACACCCGGCAGTTCGACCAAGATGGCCGCGCGGCGAATTATGCTCTCGGACCGGGGCGGCTGCGGCAGCTTGGGTATGATTTGGCCAGCCGTATCACGGGCTATACGGATACGGACACCAACCAGAACCAACAGTTTGCCTATGATGCGCTGGATCGCCTGACTGATGTTTCCGGCAACGCGCCGGCCTCGTATGCCTACGACGCGGACGGAAACCGCACGAGCGCCACCCTGGCGACCGGGGCGGACCTCTACACTCCGGCCACGAGCAGCAATCGGTTAGCGAGCATCGCCGGGCTGCATCCACGGACCTACAGCTACGATGCAGCAGGGCATACCATAGGCGACGGAGTCAACACGTTTCTCTATGACGGGCGTGGGAGACTCAAACAGGCCACTACGCCGCAGGGAACAACACAATATGGCGTTAACGGGCTGGGACAGCGTGTCAGTAAACCTGGGCGGATTTTTGTCTATGACGAAGCGGGGCATCTGCTCGGGAAATACACCTCGCAGGGGCAAGTGCTCCAAGAAACGGTGTATCTGGGGGAGACACAGGTTGCCGTGTTACAGGGCGGGACGCCCTTCTTTGTCTACAGCGATCACCTCAATGCGCCGCGCACCATCATCGACGCAAGCAATACGGTCGTGTGGCGGTGGGATAGTGAGCCGTTTGGTACAGCGCAGCCAACCGGGTCTTTCTTCTACTATCTCCGCTATCCGGGGCAGTATTTTGACAGCGAAACCGGGCTGAATTATAACATGGCCCGCGATTACGACCCGCTCACCGGACGGTATATCGAGAGTGATCCGATTGGGCTGGCGGGTGGACTCAATACGTATGGGTATGTGGGGGGGAATCCGGTTAAGTATACAGATAGAAGGGGGTTAGTCTTCTCGTTTCCCGCTCTTCCGGATAAGAGGTCGTCTGATCTAATGTGTCCGGTAAATAATTCGTCTGATAATGTTATTAGGGTTGCTGATAACACCGCGCAGAACTCTGGTGTGAAGGCTGTTGCTGGCCTTGGTGCCACACTTGGCACGGCGAACCCAGAGGCCATCCCATTCGTCCCAGGTGCCATGACTGGAACAATGGCTATCGCGCCTCGAGCAATTGAGATGGGGCAGCAAACTGAGCAAAGCATTACGAACTCCGAAGCGGCAGCTAATTCACTTTTCGGTCAGACTGAACAAAATCAGGGCGCTATCGTTGACCAGCAATTAAGCAAAGTCCACATGAACAATCAGTAAAAGGCCGTAGGCTGGGTTGAGCCGTGCGAAACCCGGCATTTCGAGGGGCTGGGATTGTTATCCCAGCCTACATTAGACGGTCCACCGGGTGCCACCCTACGCCGCTAACCAGCTGGAGCCAGGGAGGAGGAGAAAGTCTTGATGCGACAGGGCTTTGACGCTGTAATGCGCGTGCCAAGCGGCTGCATGTGCCGTGCAGTCGCTTGAGTCCCGCA
>JACXTT010011943.1_pt1 | contig 11563 bp, 9 predicted proteins | sample 9270951 | NCBI WGS metagenome assembly JACXTT01 (sample SAMN15532306, study PRJNA645909) | rock metagenome | isolation source: weathered quartz diorite | place: Puerto Rico | collected 2017-06-21 | reverse complement strand
ACAGCGCACGTCAAATTATTGAACAATCGCGTTGCAGGGTAGAACGCGGTCAAGGCGAAGGAGACGCACATGAGCACAGCATCAGCAGTTGCCGGTCGTGTCGAGATCAACGGGATGGTGTTCAACCCGTACTCCAAGGACTTCATTCGCAATCCTGATCCTGCATGGCAAACGCTCATGCGCGATTACCCCATCGCATGGCACAAAGACTTGCAGATGTGGCTGGTCAGCACGCACGAGCTTTGCGACAAGGTGCTCAAGGACAATCGCTTCACGCCCAACTTCTTCGCATGGGAATTCGCGCCGCCAGCGAAGGCCGAAGCGGACAAGACCGACTTTGATCGTGCGTTCGAGCGGGGATTTTTCGCAGTCACCAACAAAGAGCATTTGCGCCTGCGCAAGCTGACGATGCCTGCATTTGCCAAGCCGGTGATGATGAAGATCGATGCGAAGATCCACGATCTGGTCGAAGGTTCATTTGACGCCATTGGCAACGCCGCAGAGTTTGATGTCTACGAAGCACTGGCCAGCAAGATTCCCGTGCGCTCCATCGCGCGCATGGTCGGCGTGCCCACCGACCAGGAAGATTTCTTCCACGAATTCGCGGTCAACATCATCAAGGCCACGCGTATCAATCTGTCCGCCAAGGAGCGCGCAGAATCCACGCAAGGCACCTTGCCCGGCTTTGCCTATTTCAAGGGCCTGATCCAGGAGCGCCGCGCGCGTGAAAATCCGGGCGATGATTTCCTCGGCAGCCTCGTGGGTGCCAGCGACAACGGCGAGAAGCTCGACGATTACGAAATTCTCTCGGTGCTGTTCGCGCTCATCACTGCAGGTTCCGACACTGCAACCGATTTGCACACGTTCCTGATCCACGGCTTGCTCAGTAATCCGGACCAGTACGAACTGCTCAAGCAGAAACCCGAGTTGATGGAAAACGCGCTGATCGAACTGCTGCGCTACGGTTCCTTCGGCAAGATGCCGTTCTTCCGTTTTGCAACGGACGATACGGAGTTCGAAGGTCAGTTCATCAAGAAGGGGCAGGCCATTGGCGTCAACATCAGCGCGGCCTGGCATGACCCCGTAAGGTGGCCAAACCCCACCAAGCTCGACATCACGCGTCGCATGGACGGTAACCTGGTGTTTGGTGCGGGTGCGCACTTCTGCATCGGTACGTACCTGGTGCGTGTGCAGGGCATGCTGATGCTCAAGGAATTCATGCGCCGTTATCCTGATGCCGAGCTGGTGAACGGCACGGGCGATATCGATTATGAATACACCCACCACAACGCGCGGCGCATCAACAAGCTGCGGGTGAAGACCAATATCAAGCCGGCGCATTGAGCGCTTTGTAAGCGGTAGAGGCGCTGCATCAATGATTGATGCAGTGAATAGCTTCGCTTAGCGGGCCTCGGCTTGCGGCGGGGCCGAAGGCCTGCCATGGATGGCGGGCCGGAGGCTTAAATTTACGTTGTTGTACTAAAACAAAGGTTAGGAACAAGTAATGCAAAAGTGGATCTGTGTCATCTGTGGTTACATTTATGACGAAGCTGCAGGTATTCCCGGGTCCGGCATTGCCGCGGGCACCACGTTTGCGGATTTACCGGAGGAATGGACCTGCCCCGAGTGCGGCTCGCCCAAGGAATCCTTCGAGGTTTATACCGGCTGAGCCTGGCCATTAGGCTAAAAATTTAATCGGTTTGGACGAGGCAGGGGTTGTCCCCTGCTTTACCATGGGATGCTGCCTTTTTGGGCCCGGTTTGCCGTGCAACAAATCAGGGCCGCGCACATGGCGCGAAGGTAGCTGGCAGGAATGCCAGGGCGAGGTTACAAGCTCGCTCAACAAAGGTCCGATTTGAGACCAAAACAAATGAACGTCGATGTCGTGAGGAGATCGCAATGAAGTTGAAGCTTGTTCTGGCGTCCTGTCTTTTTGTTGGTGGCGCCGCATCGCTGCCTTTGTCTGCCCAGGCCAAAACCCCGGCGGACAAAGTTGCTGAACTTGGCGGTGCCAAGTACACCTGCATCGGCGCGGAAAAAGCGGGCACCAAGTCGGGTGTCGCCGAGTACACCGGCAAGTGGCTGGAATCCTGGCCTGGCATGAAGGGCAAGTCCGGCTTCGAGCCCGGCCCTTACGCCGATGAAAAGCCGACCATCAAGATCACCTCGGCCAATTCCGCGCAGTACGCTGCGTATCTGACCGAAGGCCAGAAGGCGCTGCTGAAGAAGTACCCCACCACGTTCTACATGAACGTCTACCCAAGCCATCGCGATTTCCGCGTGCCGGATTGGGTTTGCGATGTCACCAAGAAGAATGCGGCCGAATCGGAAGTGGTGCATGACGGACTCGGTGTGACCGGCACCAGCGGTTCGATCACGTTCCCGTTCCCGACCACGGGCCTGGAAGCGATCTGGAACGCCATCAACCCCTATCGTGCATGGAACGAAAACGGCGTCGTGGATATCGCCGACGTTTATGCCAGCGGCAACATCGCCTGGGGCAAGCAGCACTTCATGACGATGGCACTGGCCAACGATCCGAAGAAGCGCGGTTCGTACCAGGACAAGATCAACGCCTACTTCTTCACGGGCTACATGCTGCCGGAACGTGACAAGGGCTTCGTCGCCGTTGGTTTCCAGCCGAACGATTTCACCAAGGACTCCACGCAGTCCTGGCAGTACCAGCCGGGTATCCGTCGCGTTCGCCAGGCACCTGAAGTCGGTTTCGACTACCCGGTTCCGCCAGCAGGCCTGCGTACGGTGGACGACGACTACGGCTTCAACGGTTCGCCTGAGCGTTACACCTGGAAGCTGGTGGGCAAGAAGGAACTCTATGTTCCGTACAACAACTTCAAGATCAACGACACGTCGGTCAAGTACAGCGACCTGATCAAGCCGAACAACGTCAACCCGGACTACCTGCGCTATGAAATGCACCGCGTCTGGGTGCTGGAAGGCAACCTCAAGTCCGGCGTGCGTCATATCTACAAGAAGCGCACCCTGTACATCGACGAAGACACCTGGCTCACCGTGGCTGCCGACAACTACGACGCACGTGGCCAGCTGTGGCGCACCACCACCATCACCTATCACTACTCGCAGCAGTCGATGTCGTATCACCGCGGCGCGTCGATCTATAACGATCTGACCGCCAACGCATACGAAGCCGGCTACCTGACCAACGAAGCTGGCGAAAAGTGGTGGGATCTCAACAGCACCAAGATCACGCCGGCCATGTTCAGCCCGGATGCTGCTGCGCGCGGCGGTCACTAATCCGCGCTGCGTTGTTTAAATGATGTTCTCCGTGCCCGGCTTATGCCGGGCACGGACTTTAAGGATTCCAGAGTCGATACAGACTCAAGAAAATACATGGGGGTTCGCAGTTCAATGAAAACGGCATTCATCACCGGCGCCAACATCGGCCAGGCCAATCTGCTGGTTAAAGCACTGTCGTCACAGGGCTGGCGCGTATTTGCAGGCGTGCTGCCTGGCGCGCCAACCGATCTCAAGACCGGCGGCAACATCACGGTGGTTGACCAGGACGTTTCCAGCACCGAATCCGTCAACAAGAGCGCAGAGGTTGTTGCGCAGGCACTCAACGGTGGCGGCATCGATCTGCTGATGAACGTTGCTGGCGTGGCCAACATCGCCGTCGGCGTGATCGAGGGTGCAAACCTCGCGCAGGCCGAGCGTCTGTTCCAGATCAACCTGTTTGGCCAGTTGCGCGTGATCCAGGCCTTCCTGCCGATGGTCCGCAAGGCTGGCGCTGGCGCACGCATTGCCAACTACAGCTCGGGTGCGATCCTCGCCAACCCGGTCGGCGCTGGCGTCTACAACATGACCAAGCACGCGATCCACGGCATGACGCTGACCTTGCGCCACGAACTCGCATCGTTCGGCATCCAGGTCACTTCGATCATCCCCGGTGGCGTGCTCACCGCGATGTCGGCCAACTCGCACGAGAACACCAAGAAGACCTGGGCCCAGCAGCCTGATGCCGTGCGCGCGGTGTACGAACCGACGCTGGGCAACGTGATGATGAAAGTGCTGCCCGACATGCTCGAGAAAACCGGCAGCACGCCCGAGCAGGCACTGGAAGGCACGCTGAAGATCCTTGCCAAGAAAAAGTGGGCGCCGATGGAATACCTCGGTGCCGATGTGAAGCCGATGGGTGTGATGCGTCGCCTGCTGTCCGACAGCCAGTTGGAAAGCATGATGCGCATGACCTTCAAGATCCCGAAGTACAAAGCCTGAGGTAGATGATGATGAATGCCGTCCTCAAGGAAGAAAACCGTTTTGGCGAACTGTTTGATCGCCAGAAAATCAAATCACACGAACTCGCGCTGACCACCGCCGCCGAGCGCGCCGACAAGATCCGCCGCCTGCTCAAGGCGATCATGGATGCACGTCCAGCGATTCTCGAAGCTGGTTACAAGGAGCTGCGCCTCAACCCCACCGACATCGACGCACAGCTGCTGATGGTGAAGGGCGAAGCCGAATTCATCGCGCGCAACCTCGAATCGTGGATGGCCGACGAGCCGCTGCAGGGCACGCTGATGACGCTCGGCAAGAAGAGCTACGTCCGCTATGAAGCCAAGGGCATGGTGCTGCACGTGTCGACGTGGAATGCGCCGATCGCTGAAGCCTTCGTGCTGGCCTTCGGCGCCATGGCTGCTGGTTGCACCTTCTGGCTCAAGCCTTCTGAACTCGCCCCGCATTCGGCGGATCTGATCGCGGAGATCGTGAGATCCGTGTTCAAGGAAGACGAGTTCGCAGTGTCCGTGGGTGGCCCGGATGTTTCGGCCGACCTGCTCAAGCTGCCGTTCAACCATTTCTTCTACGTCGGTGGCCACGGCGTGGGTCGCCTCATCATGCGTGCAGCGGCGGAACACTTCGCCACCTTCACGCTGGAAATGGGCGGCAAGAACCCGGTCATCATCGACCAGACCGCCGATATCGATGAAGCGGGTCGCAAGATCGCCTGGGGTCGCGTCGCCAACGCCGGCCAGGTTTGCCTGGCGCCGGATTACGCGCTGGCACATGACAGCGTCATCAAGGAATTCGTCGCCTCGCTGGGCAAGTACATGACGTCGATGTACAACGCCGATGGCAAGGGCTTCCAGAAGTCGGGCGACCTGCCGCGCATCGTCAATGCGCGTCACTTCGAGCGCATCAAGTCGTTGATGGATGACGCGGTTGCCAAGGGCGCGAAGATCGAGTTCGGTGGCGAAACCGATGCAGCCGATCTCTACATCTCGCCGACCATCATCACCGGCGTGACCGAAGACATGCGCATCATGCAGGAAGAAATCTTCGGGCCGATCATCTGCGTGCTGCCCTTCGGCCAGCGTGAGCAGGCCGTTGCGACTATCCGTCGTCGTCCGAAGCCATTGGGTTCCTACATCTTCGCCAAGGACCGTGCAGCGATCGATTACTTCCTCGCGCGCACCACCTCGGGCAGCACGGTGGTCAACCACAACCTCGTGCAGTCGGGCACCAATGCGCACTTCCCGTTCGGTGGCGTCAACGCCAGCGGCACGGGCCGCATCGGTGGCCGTTACACCTTCCTGGAATGCTCCAACATGCGTGGCGTGGTGGAAGACCAGTATCCGGCCGGCGATCCCAACATCATGTTCCCGCCGTACTCGGACAAGTACAAAGGCATGATCGCGCAGATGCTGGGCAAGGAGATCAAGGTTCCGAATGGCGTGATCAATTTGATCAACGGCATCATCAAGGTTACGGCCAAGCTCAAGGGCAAGTAGCAGTCGGCCTGAGCAAATAAAAAAGCCGCCGCACTGATGTGCGGCGGCTTTTTTTGTGACTGAAGATTTAAATGCCGGACTGGTGCCAGAGCGAATTCGAGTTGGGATCAATCGAGTTCAGCAAGCGATTCAGCAGCGACTTGAGAATGGCGGCTTCTCCATCCCCCAGTTTCGCCAGCAGTTGTGATTCGACGGACTTGGCGGCGCTGATCAAGCGCAGTGCGCTGGCGCTGCCATCGGCGGTGAGTTGATAGGCAGGCCTGCCGTTGATGTCGAACACATTGCGCACGAGACCGCGGAGTACGAGGGCTTCAATTGCAGTGCTGCCGTTCTCGTCGATGACATTGGACATGCCTTCGTGCATCTGTGAGGCGTTGACGACTTCCTTGAGCGTGAGCGCGGAAAGAATGTAGAACTCTTCGTCGCTCAGATTCTCGGCGGCGAGCAGCGGACGGATCTGGCCAAAGAACTGGAAGTGGCTGCGGCCGAGCAGATAGCCGAGGAAATCCTCGCTGAAGCCGCCGGCCAGGTACGGATTGCGTGGCTTGGCGCCTGCATCGCGGTGGGCAGCGTGTGCATATTTGCCGCCGTGGAATACCAGTGGCGAACTTTCGGCACGATCAAACGCAACGACTTCACCAACGAAGATGATGTGGTCGCCGCCTTCGTACTGGAACGCAGTTTTGCATTGGAAGCGTGCGGTGCAACCACGCAGCAATGGAATGCCGCCTGCGCCGCTATCGACATCGATGCCAGCAAATTTGTCTTCGCCACGACGGGCAAAACGACCGGAGAGTGCTTCTTGATCTGAGGCCAGAACATGCACGGCCCAGTTTTGCGCAGCCTTGAACGCCTCCAGATTTCCAGAGGTATTCGCCAGGCTCCACAGCACCAGCGGTGGATTCAGCGAAACCGAGTTGAAGCTGTTGGCGGTAAGACCCAGCGGCGTGCCATCAGCCGTACGCGTGGTGATGATGGTTACGCCGGTGGCGAATGCACCCAGCGCCTTGCGGAACTCAGTGGGATCAAAGGCGGAGGTAGCGGTCATTAAGGAATCCTGCCGGCGGCGGTACTGCCGCCGCCGGCATGTTTAGATCAGAAGCTGTATTTAACGGTGAGGCCAATGTTGTCGCGATCCTGGTACGGGCGATCGGTGAAATTAGGCTTGCCAAGATATGCGCTGTAGGTAACGCCCAGCTGCAGGGCCTGCAAACGGGTGAAGTTCACGCCAACGCTTGCGCGACGATCATTCGGGCCCATCAGGGCACCCATGCCGGACAGGAATGAGCCGTGGCCGCGAACGATGCCGGCAAAGGTCATCGGAACCTGCACATCCCAACCATCGAACACGTTCTTGCGGTCAATGAACCACAGGAAGCTGTAGCCCCAGGTCGAATAATCGTATTTCAGGTCAGTCGAAAGCGGGTTGCTTGGCTTGGCCTGGCTGGCTACGCCATCGACGCTGAACACCTTGTTGCCGCCAACGTCGGCAACCAGGGTGATGGAGTCATACCACGAGGTGTTGCCAAAGATGTACAGGGCGTTGATGTCGAACTGGCCGATGCGACCGCGCGACGGCGTCGGGATCGGGCCGGTGATGCCGCCGTCGACATTAACCAGCAAAGGCACGCCATCACGATAGATCAGCTCTGCACCGATATTGGCGCCAAACATTTCGGTCGAGAGGCTGGTGGCCAGCATCTTGATGCCATCGAAGTAGCGGATCTTGTAGGTAACAGGAACGGTGATGCCGAGCGTGCTGGTCGTGATGCCGAGGCTGGGCAACAACATCGCACCACCGTAGTACTGGACCGGTGAAGGCGTGGTGTCGTGATAGCGGAGGTAGTAAATGCCGCCGGTGGTGCTCGGCGTAAAGGCGTACTTCATGCCGACGCTGTACTGGCCGTAGCGGCTTGGACGGATTTCACCGGCATATGTCGGGTTGACGTACTTGGGAGCGCCGGACTGGTTGGCGACCAGGTTCAGGACTTCCTGCGGCAGGAACACGTGCGGCAGGCCAGTGGCCTGTGCAACGGCATTCAACTGATCCGTCACGGCGTTCGTGGTTGTCACCAGCGCGGGGGCCAGCGTCGAATAAAGCGGAACCGAGCCGTTCTGGACGATGAAGTCGCTGATGAGCTGGACTGCTGATCCAAGATCATTCTGGCCGCTGGGCTGCGTGCTGCCAGTGAGGCTCAGGTTGGAATAAGCCCCGAGGTACAGCGGGTTGTAAATGCCGTAAATGAACTCGCGACCCGGGCCGACGACGTCGGCAACCGAGAAGAATTCGCCAACGGGATTCAGTTCGGTTGGCTTGTATTCCAGCTTGTACTGGCCGAGGAAGGTCAGCTTGCTGGTGGCCGAGAACTGCATCGAGATCTGGTTGACCGGCAACAGGATGCTCTTCACGTCGGCGCCAGGCACGGTGGCCTTGGTGGCGTCGGCGGGAGATTGCGTCAGTGCGATGCCGTTGAAGAACAGGCTTTCACCCCAGGCGGCAATGTGGCGGCCAGCGCGGACATTCAGGGCCGACTCGTCACCGAGCTGCCAGTTGGCCGAGACATAGGCGTCGAGCAGGCGGGCGCGCAGGCCGTCAAAGTGACGTGCGTCGTTGGTGAAATGGTTGTAGTCGGCATTCGGGCCGCCCTGTTCGCCATTGGGGCCGAACTTGTTGATCGTGTCGGGCGAGTTGTTGTCGTTGGCACGACGGTAGACGTTGTCGTAGAAAGCGTCGCCACGAACCACGAGGTCGTATTCGTCCTTGGTGAGGTGGATTTCACCGAGCGCGCTGACGCGGTTGTTGACTGGGGTCCACTGCTTGAAGCTGCGGTCGCCGTCATCGTAATTGTTCGATTCGGGAACCTTCAGGTAGGTAGGAAGTGGAATGGTCGATGCCGACGGCGTACTGATAACGCCATCGCTGGGCTTTTCGGTACGCACGGCGAAGGCGTAAGCGCCTTGCAGCGACCACGTGCCGTCGATGCCCAGAAAATCAAAGGAACCGGCGTAAGCATTGCCGCTGAGTCCTGCGATGCTGGTCAAAGCCAGCGCGGTAGCGTGCTTGGTCCAGCGGAACTGACGGCCGCTGTTCTCCTTACGAATCGCCATTGATCCATTCTCCCCGTTGAATTGTTTTAAGTTGCTGCAACCGTACCTTAGAGGTACGCCCCCAACCAAGCCTCCCCCAAATTGATTAGTGAAGCAAGCCGCTGTGTAAAGCGATTCATGCAAAGCGCGCTTCATCGTGGGTTTCCATGTTGGCGGTCTGTCCCGGCACATCGGCGCGGCATTTTTCTGTTCACTGTGCGTTGTTTTATTTAATTTAATTTAAAATAAATAAAATAATCAAATATAACCATCGAAAAGTGCGGCGCCCTAGCTACAACACGGCACGAGTGATCTGCTGCATGCATCGCGCGCATGAATTTCCTATTGCCGTGGCTGGCGGTCGATTTGGAAATCAGGCAACGTAGTCGCATGGCCATCGAAGCCGCGTGCACGAACCTTGCGTGCAAAAAGACAATCAAAAATAAATTGGATGGAGTGCGATGAATTACCTGAGCCCACTTGACGCCGCCTTCCTGCGCATGGAATCCAAGCGCACGCCGATGCATGTAGGCGCGATGATGACGTTCAAGCTGCCGGACGATGCGCCGCCTGATTTCGTGCGCAAGCTCATGGAGCAAATGCGCTCCAAGCCGTTCATGCCTGCGCCATTCAATTGCCGCCTCGCGCGCACGCGTCTCTCGCGGTTTGCACCTGCGTGGGTGGAGACCAAGGTGGATATGGAATACCACATGCGCCACTCCGCGCTGCCGTTTCCGGGCGGTGAGCGTGAGTTGGGCGTGCTGGTGGCGCGCATGCACTCGCATCCGCTCGACCTGTCGCGTCCCTTGTGGGAATGCCATTTGATCGAAGGCCTGGAGAATCGCCGCTTCGCGCTTTACTTCAAGGCACACCACTGCGCGATCGACGGCATGGGCGCCATGAAGATGGTGCAGAAATGGCTGTCGCGCGATCCGAATGACAAGAGCGGCATCGGTCCCTGGATCATGGCGATGAAGCCGGAGCAATCTGTCGAAGTAAAGAACGAAACCTTGCTGGAGCGTTTCCAGCGCCCCGCCGCTGTTGCTGCCGAGCAGGCACGCGGTGTGCGTGAACTCATCCGCGGGCTCAACAAGATGTCGCGTGGTGAAGACAGCGGCACGCGTGCTGCACTGACCACGCCACGCAGCCTGTTCAATGTCGCGGTTTCGCAGCAGCGCCGCCTCGGCACGCAGATCCTTGATCTCAATCGCATCAAGGCGGTGGCCAAGGCAAGTGATTCCAGTGCCAACGATGTGCTGCTCGCGATCTGCGGCGGTGCGATCCGTCGCTACCTTGAAGAGCAAAACGCACTGCCGGATAAATCGCTGCTCGCTTCGGTGCCCGTTGCCCTGATGCGCGCGCCTGACAAGGGTGGCAATGCCGTTGCAGGATTCGTTGTGCCCATCGGTACCGAGATGCCCGCCGCAAGCGACCGCGTTGCGCGCATCAATCGCGTCACCACGCGCAGCAAGGATGAGCTGATGGAAATGCCGCCTGCCGCGCTGGCGCAGCTGGCACTCCTCGGCCTCGCGCCATTCGTGCTGGGGCAGATGACCGGCACGCTGCCGAAAATCCCGCCGATGTTCAATTTCGTGATCTCGAACGTCGTGCTGTCGAAAGACTCGCTGTACCTGATGGGTGCAGAACTGGAAGCGATGTATCCCGTCTCGTTCCTGTTCGATGGTTACGCGCTCAACATCACGCTCGTCGGTTACAAGGATCGGGTTGCCGTTGGCTTCCTCGGCTGTCGCGAAGCCATCCCAAGCCTGCAGCGCCTTGCGGTGTACACGCAGGATGCCTTGGTGGAGTTGGAAAAATCGGTGGGGATTGGGGCGGCAGAGCCAGGGGCTGCCAAGGCTGCAGCGAAGTCGCCTGCCAAGAGAAGCAAGGCAAGGAAAAGTCAGGGGGCTTCATGAGTCTCGCCGCGGAGGCAACCAATCATCCCGTCATCTTTTTCACGGGAGTGGTTCTGGGCGCGGTTGTTGTAGGCCTTGTTGTCGGGTTGATCCCCTTGGCAGTCGGGGCGCTGACCAGGCAAAGGCCGCTCGGCGTCAAAGGCTTTATTTCCTGCCTGATAGCGAGCCTTGTTGGCGGGGCACTGGTTGCCATACCTGTTGCTGCGGTTTTCTGTATCTATATCGTGATCAAGTCGCGGAAAGGTCCGGATCCTGATGAGCCGGCTAAAACTTCTTGAGTGATGCAGGTGGTTCAGTCAGGAAGCGCGCACAAAAAAGCCCGGCATTGCCGGGCTTTTTGTTTGACGCGAAAGCTTATTGCTTCGAGGTGATGACCAGGCCCTTGAGCAGGTTGAGCGCTTCATAGAGCTGGTAGTCGCTCTCGGCCAATGACTGCGAGTCCTTGGCTTTCTTGTCCTTGTCTGCAGGTGCGTCCGGTTTGTCGGCAGCGTCTTTCTTGGCCTGCTTGGCCTTTTCCTTTTCGTTGTGCAGGCTGCCTTTCAGGTCGGATTCCTTGATCGGTTCAAAGCCATCCTGCTGGTCGTCCTTGCTGACCTTGAGTGAGCGCAGCGCAACGTCAGGTTCAATGCCTTCGGCTTGGATCGAGCGGCCCGACGGTGTGTAATAACGTGCGGTAGTGATCTTGATCGCGGTGTCGTTCGACAGTGGCATGATCGTCTGCACCGAGCCCTTGCCGAAGGTGCGCGAGCCCATCAGCACGGCGCGCTTGTCATCCTGCAAGGCGCCAGCAACGAT
>JACXTT010011942.1_pt1 | contig 11563 bp, 13 predicted proteins | sample 9270951 | NCBI WGS metagenome assembly JACXTT01 (sample SAMN15532306, study PRJNA645909) | rock metagenome | isolation source: weathered quartz diorite | place: Puerto Rico | collected 2017-06-21 | reverse complement strand
CGCGAAATGCCCCTGCCCTATGGCTGGGGCACAGGCGGCATCCAGGTCACGGCCGCCATCGTCGGCACGCAGGACGTGCTCAAGGTGATCGACCAGGGTTCGGACGACACCACCAACGCCATCAATATCCGCCGCTTCTTCGGCCGCGTGACGGGTGTGCAGACGACCGAGCGCACCGCCGAGGCCAGCATCATCCAGACCCGCCATCGCATCCCCGAATCGCCGCTGCACGCCGGGCAGGTGATGGTGTTCCAGGTGCCGATTCCCGAGCCGCTGCGCTGGCTGGAGCCGAGCGAGCGCGAGACCCGCACCATGCACGCGCTGGCCGAATATGGCTCCATGCACGTCAAGCTGTACGAGGATATCGCCCATCACGGCCATATCGCCACCACCTACGACTATCCCGTGATCGTCAACCAGCGCTACATGATGCGGCCCTCGCCGATTCCGAAGTTCGACAACCCGAAGCTCGACCGCAGCCCCGCGCTGATGCTGTTCGGCGCCGGCCGCGAGAAGCGCGTCTATGCGGTGCCGCCGTACACCTCGGTCAAGAGCCTCGATTTCGTCGATCATCCGTTCACCGTGGAAAAGTGGAGCCACTGCTGCGCCCAGTGCGGCGCGACCGACAGCTTCCTCGACGAGATCATTACCGACGATGCCGGCACGCGCATGTTCGTGTGTTCCGACACCGAGTACTGCGCCGACCGCGTCGCCGCGCAGCAGGCTGAAGGAGCGGCACAATGAGCGCCACCCCGCTGCTTTCTGTCCGCAACCTCACGCGTACCTGGGACGGCGTGCACGGCTGCCATGACGTCAGCTTCGATCTCTATCCCGGCGAAGTGCTGTGCGTGGTGGGTGAATCGGGCTCGGGCAAGAGCACGCTGCTGCAGGCTTTGTCGATGCAGGCGCCGCCGCAGCGCGGCAGCGTCAGCTATGACATGCGCGAGAGCGGCCTGACCAACCTGGCCTCGCTGTCCAGCGCGCGCATGCGCCTGCTGGCGCGCACCGACTGGGGCTTCGTGCGCCAGCACGCGCGTGATGGCCTGCGCATGCAGGTCAGCGCCGGCGCCAATATTGCCGAACGGCTGATGGCCGTCGGCGAGCGCCACTACGGCGACCTGCGCGAGATTGCCGGCGCCTGGCTCGAAAAGATGGAGATCGACCTGGCGCGCCTGGACGACGTGCCGACCACGTTCTCGGGTGGCATGCAGCAGCGCCTGCAGATCGCGCGCAACCTCGTCACGCACCCGCGGCTGGTCTTCATGGACGAGCCGACCGCGTCGCTTGATGTCTCGGTCCAGGCGCGCCTGCTCGACCTGCTGCGCCGCCTGGTGACCGACCTCGACCTGGCCGCCATCCTGGTCACGCACGACCTGGCCGTGGCCCGGCTGCTGGCGCACCGCACGCTGGTCATGCAAGGCGGCCGCGTGGTGGAACAAGGCCTGACCGACCAGATCCTCGACGACCCGCAGCACCCGTACACGCAGCTGCTGGTTTCGTCCATCCTGCAAGGCTGAACATGACACTAGCCGAACCCAAGCAAGCCATGATCGAGGTCCGCGGCCTCGGCAAGATGTTCACGCTGCACAACCAGGGCGGCATCCGCCTGCCGGTACTGCGCGCGATCGATTTCGACGCCGCCGCTGGCGAATGCCTGGTTCTGTCGGGCCCGTCCGGCACCGGCAAAAGCACGCTGCTGCGCTGCCTGTACGGCAACTACCTGGCCACCGAGGGGACCATCCGCCTGCGCGATACCAGCGCGCCGGACGCATCGTGGGTCACGCTCAGCCATGCCCCCGAGCAGGTCATCCTGAAGCTGCGCCGCGACGTGATCGGCTATGTCAGCCAGTTCCTGCGCGCGATTCCGCGCGTGGCTGCGCTGGATGTCGTAGCCGACCCGCTGCAGCAGCGCGGCGCCAGCCACGAAGAAGCGCGTGCACGCGCCGCCACGTTGCTGGAGCGCCTGAACCTGCCGCGCCGGCTGTGGGACTTGCCGCCGGCCACGTTCTCGGGCGGGGAACAGCAGCGCGTCAACATCGCGCGCGGGCTGATTGGCGGACACCCGATCCTGCTGCTCGATGAGCCGACGGCCTCGCTCGACGCCGATAACCGCGCCGTGGTGGTGGCGCTGATCCGCGAAGCGCTGGCCGAAGGCCGCTGCCTGATCGGCATCTTCCATGACGACGCCGTGCGCGAAGCCGTCGCCACGCGCCTGCTGCCGCTGCAGCCCGCCACGACCATTGCCTGAACGCCCTGCCCTACAGATACAGGAACCGGAAATGTCTTCCACCTACCTGACGCACGCCACCCTGGTACTGCCTGACCGCGTGTTGCCCGATAGCGCGCTGCTGATCGAGAACGGCCGCATTGCCGCGATCGAACCCGCACCGCATGCCGTGCCATCTTCGGCACAGGTCTTCGACCTGCACGGCCACACCGTGATGCCCGGGCTGATCGACGTCCATTCCGATGCCATCGAAAAGGAAGCCGAGCCGCGCGCCGGCGTGATGTTCCCGCTCGATTTTGCCGTGGCGCAGGTGGACCGCCGCAATGCCGCAGCCGGCATCACCACGCCGTACCACGCGCTGTCGTTTGCGAGCAACCAGTTCGGCGTGCGCAACAACGAAACGGCTTCCACGCTCGTGCGTACCGTGGCCGCCTACCGCAGCCACAGCCTGGTCGACAACCGCATCCACTGCCGCTACGAGGTGACCGATGCCTCCGCCGTGCCGGTGCTCGAAGCGCTGATGGCCGAAGGCGTGGTCGACCTGCTCTCGGTCATGGACCATTCGCCCGGACAAGGCCAGTTCAAGACGCTGGACGCCTACCTGTCGTACATGATGGGCAACCACGGCATGAGCCGCGAGGAAGCCGTCGACGCCGCGCACAAGAAGACCACGCAGCTTGAGGGCGCCAATGAGCGCGTGCAGCGCCTGCTCGCGGCGGCGCAGGGCCTGCAGATCCCGACGGCCAGCCACGACGACGATTCGCCACAGCGCATTGCCGCCATGCACGCGCTCGGCGTGCGCATGAGCGAGTTCCCGATCAACGTCGAGACGGCGCAGGCCGCGGCCGATCGCGCGTTGCCGACCATCCTGGGCGCGCCCAATGTGCTGCGCGGCAAGAGCCAGAGCGGTTCGATGCGCGCGATCGATGCCATCCATGCGGGCGTGGGCCATATCCTTTGCTCGGACTACCAGCCGTCGACGCTGATCGCCGCCGCCTTCGCTGCCGCGCAACAGGCGGAACTGCCGCTGAACGAAGCGCTTGCGCTGGTCACGGCCAATCCGGCTGATGCCTGCATGCTGAACGACCGCGGCCGGCTGTTGCCAGGTGCCCGCGCCGACGTGATTGCCGTGGCCGGCATCGCGGGTCAGCCGCTGGTGACGCATACCTGGTGCGCTGGCCGCCTGGTGTTCTCGGCCGGCTATCCCGCGGTGCAGCACGCACGTATCCATGCGCCGATCGCGGTGCCGCAGACGGCTGAGCGTGAGGTCGCCTGAGATGCAATCGCCCCGCGTGGTGGCCGTCAGCCGCAGTGCCTCGCATGTGTTCAGCAAGGCAAGGCAGGACGCCCTTCGCCTGCTGCCGGGGCTGGGTGTCGAAGGCGATGCCCATGCCGGCATCACGGTGCAGCACCGTTCGCGCGTGGCCGTCGACCCGACGCAGCCCAACCTGCGCCAGGTCCACCTGATCCATGCCGAACTGCACGCCGAACTGGCAGCGGCAGGCTTTGCCGTCAGCTATGGCGAGTTGGGCGAGAACATCACCACGGCCGGGATCGACCTGCTCGCCCTGCCCACCAGCACGCGGCTGCGGATTGGCCCGGCCGAGGTCGAGATCACCGGCCTGCGCAACCCGTGCGCGCAGATCGAGCAGTTCCGTGAGGGGCTGCTCGCCCGGGTGGCGTACCGCGATGCGCAGGGCCGGCTGGTGCGCAAGGCAGGCGTAATGGGCGTGGTGCTGACCGGAGGCACGGTACGGCCCGGCGACAGCATCGAAGCCATCCTGCCGCCGCCACCGCACCGCCCGCTGGAACGCGTATAGCGGGCGTTCAGTCGATGGTGATGTGCCGCTGGCGGATCAGCCCAGCCCAGCGGGCGCTTTCCTTCTGGATGGTCGCGGCAAGCTGCGCCGGCGTGCCGCCAGCCGTCTCCATGCCCAGCGTGCCTAGCTTCTCCTTGAGAGCCGGGTCCGCCAGCACCGTTTCCGTCTGCCTGCTGAGCTTGCGCAGCACGTCCGGCGGCGTGCCGGCCGGCGCCATCAGTGCATACCAGGACACCGCCTCGAATTTCGGCAGCCCCTGCTCGGCAATGGTCGGCACATCGGGCAGTACCGCGGAGCGCCGCGGGCTGGCCACGCCCAGCGGCACCAGCTTGCCGGCCTTGATGTACGGCAGTGCGGCGGACAGCTGCGCGAACATCATCGTCACCTGCCCGCCCACGAGGTCGGTCATGGCCGGGCTCACACCCTTGTAGGGCACGTGGATCAGCTTGATGCTTGCGTCCTGCTGCAGCAGTTCGCCCGCCAGGTGCGCCTGGCTGCCAGCGCCCGGAGAAGCGAAGGTCAACTGGCCCGGCTTCTGCGCGGCCAGCCTGAGCAGGTCCTGCAGCGATTTCACCTGCGTGGAAGCGTTGACCACGAGTACGTTCTCCGCCGTGGCCAGCATGGCCACCGGCGCGAGGTCGGCCGGCTTGTACGGCAGGTTCGGCATCAGCGCAGGGTTCACGGCAATATTGCCCACCGGCACGACCGCGAGCGTGTAGCCGTCCGGCGCCGCCTTGGCCACCATGTCCACGCCGATGGTGCCTGCGGCGCCGGCCTTGTTGTCGACCAGCACGCTCTGGCCCATGGCCTTGGAAATGCCCTCGCCGACCACGCGGCCGAGCACGTCGGCAGGGCCGCCGGCGGCGAACGGCACCACCATGCGCACCGGTTTGGCGGGATAGCTCTGCGCCGCGCCCTGGGCCATTGCGGGCGCGAACGCCAGCCAGGGCATGCAGGCAGTGGCGCAGGCGAGCAGCCAGCGTTTGGCAATGCGATTGACGATGGTCTTGCTGACTAGCTTCATTGCAGTTCCCCTTGCGTCAGTACGTAACAATAGTCAGGCTTGCAGTGCACGGTGGGCAGCGGCGGGAGGGCCTCGGCATCGAGGGTCATGCGGCCTCTTCCTCTGTGGTCAGGGCAAAGTTCGCTTCGCCCGACTCGCGGGCAAGCGCGGTAAGGCAGGCATAGTCTTCAGGCTGCACAGCGGCGAAGCGTGCCAGCCCCAGCTGCGCCATCAAGGCCGCGCCGACAGCGTCGCGGTCGATTGCCAACAGCGCTTCGCGCAGGCGGGTGCATGCATCCACGCCGATCGCGGCGGAGGCCACCAGTGGAGGAATCGGCGCGGCCGGCGTGTGCGCCAGGGTCTTCAGTTGCGCCATCCGCTCCGGCGCGTAGCCGCGCAGCAGGTCGAGCACGTAGCTGTCGACCACGCCGATGTCGGCCGCGCCGTCGATCACCGCGTCGATGGTGGCGAGCGGCGTCGGCGTGGGCTGTGCCGTCGGCCGGTAGAGCGCCCGCGTTCCGGCCGGGGCCTGCCGCATCAGGTAGTGGCGCGGCGCGTTATAGCCCGAGTTCGACTCCGGCAGCATGCACGCGAGCCGGCCACTGAACGTCTGTGGCAGCGTCTGCGCCGCGGAATCGACACGCACGATGAACTCGCTGAAGTAGATCGGCCGCCCCTGGTAGCGCGGCGCGGACGGCACGGGCGCAGCAAGCAGTTCGCGTCCGCCCGGCGCGCACGCATAGGGATAGCCACACATGAACACGCAGGCGCCGTCCGGCCGCGCCCACAGCGCGCTGACCGGTGCCGGGGCGGCGTGCCCGACGTAGGCCATGTCCACCCCCGCGAGTTCGGCCACGCGCGTGAACAGCGCCTGCCAGGCGCGCGCCACCGGCGCGGCCACGGCGTACATGCGTGCGCTGGCGATCATGCGTACACCAGGCGCTGGCCCAGCCCGCGCTCGCTGGCCTTCTGCAGGATGGCGTGGCCCAGCGCGATGTCGCTGAGCGACAGGCCGCGATGCCAGAACAGGTTGGTTTCGTCATCGCTCTGCCGGCCTGGCTTGCGCCCCGCCGCGATCTCGCCGAGTTCCGCGTACAGCGTCTGATCGGTGAGCTTGCCCGCCTCGACATGGGCACGCAGCGAGCCGAACATGCCGCCCTTGCACTGCCCCCAGTCGTCGACCACCATCCTGGTCATGATGTCGGTCAGCGACAATTCCACCGCGCTCATGGTGCCGTACGGCACGACGAAGGCGCCTCGCTTGATCCATTCGGTCTTGAGCATCGGCGTGGGCCGCTCCAGGCGCGACGCCTCCACGACGATGTCGGCGTCGCGCACGCACGACTCCCAGTCCTGCGTCACGACGATCTTCTTGCCGAGATCGCGCTCCAGCCGCGCCGCGAAGGCGTTGCGGCTCTCGGGGCGGCGCGAATGCACGCGGATTTCGTCGAAGTCGAACAGGCTGTCGAGCAGGCGCACGTTCCAGTACGACGTGCCGCGCGCGCCGATATGGCCGAGCACCTTGCTGTCGCGGCGGGCGAGATGCCGCGCGCCGAGCGCCGTGAGCGCGCCGGTGCGGGCGTCGGTGATAAAGGTCGCGTCGACCATGGCCACCGGCATTCCGGTGCGCGGGTCGAACAGGTTGAGCATGGCCATTTCCGAAGGCAGGCCGAGCTTGTAGTTGTCGACGTAGTCACCCACGATCTTCACGCCTGCCAGCCCCAGCGGCGCCACGTAGCCGCGCAGCACGTTGAAGTGGCCGTTGAAGGCCGGATCCGGCATCAGGTGCACGCGCGGCTCGATCACGGTCTGCCCGTTGCCCTGCGCCACCAGCGCCTGCTCTACCGCCGCCAGAATCTCGGCATCGGTCAGTTCCAGCCGCGCAATGTCCTTGCCGTTGATGTAGGTGAGATGGATGTCGCTCATACAGTCTCCTTTCCGTCCGGTCGCCTGATCGTCTGATGAAATGCCTGCACGCTCGCCTGGCCTTGCTCCACACAGCAGGCGTGTCGATGGGATTCAGTGTAGGTACGCCAGCCATAACTGTCATATGCTTATATATGCGCATCCCTTAACATTATGTTAATGCCATGAAGATGAACCTTCGCCAGATCGAGGTCTTTCGGGCGGTCATGCTGACCGGCTCGATCAGTGGTGCTTCGAAACTGCTGTATGTGTCGCAGCCCGCCATCAGCCGGCTGCTCGCGCACACCGAGCAGCGGCTCGGCCTGACGCTGTTCCTGCGCACCAAGGGGCGCCTGCATCCGACGCCCGAAGCCCGGCGCCTGCTCACTGAGGTCAATGCCGTCTACGAAGGCGTGGAGCGCGTCAACGAGATTGCGGAGGACCTCGCCGCCAACCGCACCGGCACCCTGCGCATCTCGTGCAGCCCCAACCTTGGCCTGACGGTGCTGCCGCGTGCGATTGCCGGCTTCCGCCGCGCGCATCCGGCGGTGCGAGTGGTGGTGCGCACGCAGATTCCGGTCAACATGCTGCGCGGGCTGATTTCCGGGCAGGCGGACCTGGCGGTATCGAACATGCCGCTCACGCACCCGAACCTGGAGTCGCGCCTGCTGGTGAAGAACCCGATCGTTGCGCTGATTCCCGCCCGTCACCGGCTCAGCACGCGAAGCTCGGTGCGCCCAGCCGAACTGGCGGGGGAAGACCTGATCGGATACGGGCCAGACGTGCCTTTCGGCTTGCTGGTGCACGAGGTCTTCGGGCGGGAAGGCGCCCAGCCGGACATGCGGGTGCAGGTGGAGCAGGCCCATGTGGCGAGGGCGCTGGCCCAGGCGGGCGCGGGCATCGCCCTGGTCGATGCGATGACGGTGTTCGGCCAGGACTGGCCTGATGTGGTGGCGGTGCCGGTACGCACCAAGGTCAATGCCTCGGTACAGATCTTCCACGTGCAGACCGAACCGCTGTCACGGCTGGCACTGGCATTCGTGGATACGCTGACGGCCATCATGAAGCATTAGCTGCCGTTGCAAACATGCCTTGGCCGCAGCGAGGATGTGCGGGTTCTGTTTCTATCCTGCGAGCCTCATGCCCCCGGGTGTCAGAAGCGCTCCGGCACGCGCCGGTACGGATGTTCCGGTTCTTTCCTGCATCCGCAGCGGGTATTGATTTGTGAGCCGGCCATCGCAGGCGAAGCTCGGACGCTCAAGCATGCGCTGGCACAGTTGCCGCGGCATAGGCGCCGACGACAAGCGGGTCGTACGATACCGCGTGCGGTGGGCCGTGAGCGATAAGCGTGCCCTCCGCGAGCACCAGCACGTCGTCCGCCACCTTCGAAACGACGGGCATGACGCGCTCGGCCATCAGCACGGTCACGCCTTCGTTGCGCAGGCTGCCGATTGCGCCCACTATCGCGGCACTCTGCGGGGCGTTGAGGCCCGCCATGAAGTCGTCAAGCAGCAGTAATCGCGGGCGCGAGGCCACGGCGCGGGCCAATGCCAGGCGCTTGCGCCCTGCCAGGGACAGGCTGGCGGCAGGCTTGTTCAGCTGGAAGTCCAGGCCCATGCGTCGTGCCACATCGTCAGCTTGCGCAAGCGCGGCGTGATGGCCGCGCACATGCCACTGCGCGCCGCGCGCGATGCACTCGCGAACGGTCCTGCCATCCGGCTCCGACGGGCTGACACGCCGCACGCCGAGCCGGTGAAGCCCATGCGGGCTCATGCCGGCGATATTGCGTCCATCCACCTCCACGGTGCCGCTGCATGGCGACAGCTTCCCGGACAGGATGCCGAGCAGCGCCGATTTGCCGGCGCCGGCGGGGCCAATCAATGCCGTGACACGCCCACGGGCCACGGCAAGCCGGACCTTGGTCAGCACGGCACGACCGCCAAGCTGCAGGCTCAGCGCGCGCGGAGTGAAAATGAAGCTGCTTGTCATCGCACCATTCATCGCACGCCGGTGGTGATGTCGCTGGCCAGCCACATGCGCGCGGAGGCCTCCCCCTCGCGCGTGAGCGTCATGCGGTAGTCATAGCAGTGAGGGCGGTAAAGGCCGTGAAGCCACTGGACCGGATAACCGCCGACATCCCGCACCACGCGCACCACGGACAGCAGCGCCGCCCCGACGGGCTCGTCCAGCAGCGGTGCCGCCACGGCATCCGCCGGGCAACTCGTGACTGACTGCTCGGCGGCGCCAATGCGTATGCCGCCTCGCTCCAGCAGCGACAGCATCGGCTGCTGCTCGAGGCCATGGGGCGTCAGCAACGGTGCCATGTGCGCCGGCAAATATGTGGTGATCAGCGACACCGGCTTACGCTGATGACTGCGCAAACGCACGATGCGCAGGGCCGTCTGGCCCTGCCCCAGCGACAGCGCGGTCGCGGCCGCGGCCGCGGACGAGCAAGGCTGCAGTCCGTACTCCAGCACGCGCACGGTAGTCTGCGCGGCCGAGGCGATCAGGTGGTCCAGCAGTCCTTGTATTTTCGGCTGGTTTTCCGCTCGGCTCGGATGTTCGAGCTTGACGAATGTGCCTTGGCCCGGGCGCCGGTAGACCATGCCCTCCCGGACAAGCTCGATGATGGCGCGCCGCACCGTCACCCGCGCCACCTGGTGTTGCTCCATCAGCCGGAGTTCGGGCGGCAGGCCGGATTTATCGTAGAGGCCACTGATGATCTGATGACGCAACGCAACATAGATCTGGAGGTAACGGGGCATAGGCGAGCGAGGGCTGTCCATCATCTTTCTTCTGGTTATCCGATAACATTACTGCTGATGCCGACATAACCGGCGCCAATACATTTTCTGGCAATCCTTGCCACCCCTGACATGAGTTTCCTGTTCGATGAATTATCGGACCGGTGCCAAAGATATAGCAGCCTCTTTGTTATATCAATAGGACATGGAATGGAACGTCCTAGATATTTGCCCGAATGCAATTGGTTGAAGCAAGCCGCAAGCGGCTCTACGGCCGGAATTTTATGTCAGTACATGCTTAATATGCGCGAACATGGTGCATGTTTCCGACGAGATAGTGTCTCGAGCGGGTTCTGCAAGGGTTAATATGTGGCCCGGTCAATTTCCGGTGTAACGATTATCGGGCAATGTCGGCCCGATTTATCTGGTGGGATGATCTTGATTATGATGGGAAGATTGTGGTCAATTCGCCAGCCGGCGGAAATGGCAGCTGCCCTGGTAAGCCGGGAGTTTATTCAGTCACATGGACGAATGCGACAGAGGGGGCCTCTCGTCGCTCCGGAGTTGCCTTTGCCCTGCTCGTGCAGGCCTCTATACTGGAAATGCTGCGGTACAGCATTTCCGCTTTTCAGATCGAATGTTCTTCGGAGTCAGCCATGTCCCTATGTGCGCGCTGCATGGCACAGATCGACCGGCCCGGCCATTTCCCACCGCATGCCGGCCTGGTCAGGCACGGCCAGTGGCTTACGGCCTCAGGGCAAAATGTCTTTGCTTACCGGTGCGAAGGGTGCGGCCACGCCATCCTGCTCACCGCCGCGCATGAAGATGCGCCGGACCGCTGGGTGCTGGCTGATGACTTGCCAGGCACCCCCTGACCCGGTGCCTGGCACGAGGCGCTTGCTGCCGCTTACTTGCTGGCGTCGTGGCTGTCGCCGCCGATCGGATCCACGATGATCATGGTGCGGTCCAGCACGCCGCGATCATCGAAGTAGGCGCTGAAATGCGCGGGCTGGTAGCCGGCGACGTACAGTCGGTACGACCAGGCTTCACGCTTCATCAGCGGGTAGTACTGCACCGGTTCGCGCGGCATGCCGAAGCGCTCGGCCACATCGCGCTTGGTCCAGATACCGGGGCGCGCGGTATAGATCTCTTCCTCGGTCAGCATCTGGCGAAAGTTCGTCAGTTTGCCGGCCGCATCGAAATCGGCCGCGTAGACCGAGAAGCCCAGCGGTTGCTTGGAGTAGATCCAGCGGCTGGTGCCGTCATTGAGCGGGTAGGTCTCGGTCGGCTGGCCGAAAGCGCCTCGCACGCTGGCCTCGGTGCTGCCGATCATCTTCTGGCCGGTCTCGACCGGCTGCAACGTTGCGCAGGCGCCCAGCATGAGCGCGGCGGCCGCGAGCCAATTGCCAGTTCGGAATTGCATGACCTTTCTCCAGTGTCAGCCAGTGTCGTGGCGCCCCCGCCCCCACGACCTCAGCATAGTTCGCCCGCGCCTGCATCGCTGGCCGACTCTTGGGGTAAACACCCGCTCGTGTCAGAATATTCCAGCCGCCCGGCGTGGTACTGAAAATTTGTCCCGGTCCGTCCGATGTGACTGGTTTGCCACCCAATTTTCGCACCAAATTTGGGCAATCAGGCGATTTCCGCCCAAGAATTGCGGTGGAGTCAGCCGCCCGAAAGCAAAGTCAGGCAAAATTCCACGTTTGCTGGCGACTGATTGGTCCAGTCGCCGGCGCGTGGTTCTATTTGTCGTTCTATTCTTTGACATCCCCCCGATCCAGAGGCAAGCAATGAGTACGCAGCAACCCACCATCATCTACACCCTGACTGACGAAGCCCCCCTGCTGGCGACCAGTGCTTTCCT
>JACXTT010011941.1_pt1 | contig 11563 bp, 10 predicted proteins | sample 9270951 | NCBI WGS metagenome assembly JACXTT01 (sample SAMN15532306, study PRJNA645909) | rock metagenome | isolation source: weathered quartz diorite | place: Puerto Rico | collected 2017-06-21 | reverse complement strand
TCGTTGGGCGATGAAGACCTGCTCTTTGCCGGCAACGCCAATAACGTACCGCTCAATGCGCTTGCGCTGGGGTATGTAATAGCGGGACATGCAAAGCATCATATTGCGCTGATAAACGAACGATACCTGGGGAAGAAGGCGTGATTGGCCTTTCACGTCTTATTTATTGCTCTTCCCCAAGGCCAGGTTACGCTGGTTCACCATATCATTCATCACATTTACTGTTTCGTCGAGGAGTAAGTCGTTGCGCAGGTTTTTGAGCCAGGCTTTAAAACGGGCGTCTTTGTCTTTATCGTTGGCGTATTTATCCGCGTCTTCAGGAAGCGCGGCTACATCCAGTTCTTTGGGCAGCTTATTCAATGATTCCAGCTGTTTGCGGGTAGCACTTTTCTTATTCTTGTCGTCGCGGAACTTAGTAACGTTGAGCGATACCACTTTATCTTCCTCTTCTTTTGCCAGCCATTCGGTATTGGCCTTAATAAGATTGAAGGCAGGGTTGATGCTTACACGGGCCTGGCTGTTGGCGCGCAGTGTACTGACATCGTAACCGGCTTTCCAGGTAGTATAGTCGGCTTTCTGTATTTCATCCCAGGGCAGCGCATCGGGATCATCCTTTTCACGCAGCTTGTAGAATTCATACAGGTCGGGCAATACAATATCGGAGGCAACGCCTTTCAGCTGTGTAGAGCCGCCGTTGATGCGGTAAAACTTTTGCAGCGTGAGCTTGATGGTACCCAGTTCGCTGTTGGCCGACATAAAGCCCATGTCTTTATCCAGCCCTATATTGCGTTGCACGGTGCCTTTGCCATAGGTAGATGTGCTGCCAATAATCACACCACGTTTATAATCCTGTATGGCTGCGGCAAATATTTCGGAAGCAGAGGCGCTGAATTCGTCTACCATTACCGACAGCGGGCCGTCGTACAGGAGGCCTTTATCCCTGTCGCGGTACACGCTTGGTTTGCCGTCGCGGTCTTTTACCTGCACTACGGGGCCGTCTTCAATAAACAGGCCTACCATCTTTACCACATCGGCCAGTGAGCCGCCGCCGTCGCTGCGCAGGTCGAGTATAATACCGTCTACTTTCTGTTCTTTTAATTTGGTTACTTCCTTAGCCACATCATCTGCACAACGCCTGCCGTTGGGGTCGTCAAAATTGGCGTAGAACTCGGGCAGGTAGATAAACCCTATTTTGGATTTGCCGTTGGAAACAATGGCGCTCCGGGCATAGGTTTCATCCTGAACTATCTTTTCGCGGATCAGCTTTATTACTTTAGTGCCACCGTCGGACTTGCGAACGGTAAGCCTTACTTCGGAACCTTTTTTACCACGGATAATCTTTACGGCATCGGGTACGCCGTAGCCGGTAAGATCAACCGGTTCTGCATCGCCCTGGGCTACTTTCATTACAATATCGCCTACGGTAAGCTCGCCGCTTTTCCAGGCGGGGCTGCCGGTAATGATGGAACCGATTTTAATACCACCGTCCTGTTCCTGCAGGGAAGCGCCGATACCATAAAATTCGCCGCTCATCTCTTCATCGAAATACCGCTTGTCTACCGGCGGGAAGTAATCCGTATGCGGGTCCATGCTTTGCGTAATGGTATTTACAAATATGCTGAACTGGTCATCTGCCGTAAACTTAAACTTGTACTTGTCAAAAACGCGCTCCATAATATGCTGCACTTTGGCACGGGCGTCTTTTTCCAGTTCTTCGTTGCTGCGCACCACAAAGCCTTCCTTGCCCTTGTTCTTTTCCTGCATTTCCTGCAAATCAACATAGCGGTCCAGCACCAGGTATTTAAGGCGTTTGCGCCAGAGTTCCCTGCGCGCCGCTTCGTTGGCCGGATAATCTCTTTTTTCGGGATCGCTTACAAAAGTTTCTTCTTTATTGAAGTCGAAGGGCTGCGACAGGATTTCCTTGTACAGCTTCTCGGCCTCGGGCATGCGCTTTGTAAACAATTCAGATACGGCCGGGACAAAGTTTACCGGGCCACCCAGTATTTCATCGTCGATTTTCGTTTCGTATTTTGTTCCCAGGTCCTTTATATCGGACTGCAGGAACATGGCTTTATCCTGGTCAATGGCCGCCAGGTATTTTTTAAATATTTCTTTGGAAAACTTATCGTTGATGTCTTTCGGACTGTAATGAATTTCCGCCAGCATCTCTCCCACGTTGTGAAGGATCTTCTCATATTTTGTCGGCGGGTTTATGTTGCCGGCACCGGTTCCCAGGCTACGGAAAGCAATAAAAATTCCAGCACCCAACACCATCAGTAAGATGGGTAAACTTCTTCTACTAAACATAAAATGAATAAATTTTTGCATTGATTCAAAAATAACGATAAATACCGTGCCTTGTTGCCCGCTTACGGCATTATTAACAGCCACTTGACAGATTATTACATGGGCGGGGGAAACTGTTAAAGGGGGAAACCGGTTAAAAAAGAAAATCCCGGGGTGGGTGCCCCGGGATTTGTGAAAACCGCCAGCGCTGAAGCTTTGGCGGTTGAAGGGGGTAAGTGATGGGGTTCGAACCCACGACCCTCAGAACCACAATCTGATGCTCTAACCAACTGAGCTACACCTACCGTTTGGCCGTTTGGACGGCAAAAATAATAGAAATTCGCCTTTGCACAAAAACAATCCGGGCCGATTTCTGAAAGGAGCTTATTTAGTGTTTCTTTGCAGCCTTAAATTGGCATGCATGCATGGAGCAATGGTATTGATCCCACTTATTACCGCCGGGCTGGGCTGGCTTATTAACCGGCTGGCGGCAATGGCATTGTTTTATCCCGTGCAGCCCCGTAAAATAGCCGGGATTTCTCTCCAGGGCATATTGCCGCGGCGCCGGGAGCAGCTGGCCGGGCAGGTGGCTGAGCTGGCCGCCGACCGGGTACTGAGCTCCGGCATGCTGGAAGACCTGGTTGCCGACCCGGCCCATTTTAAAAAGCTGATGCCGGTCATTGAAGAACAAATTGATTACTTCCTGCGGGTAAAACTTAAACAATCCATGCCCGTGGTAGGCATGTTTATTGGTGATAAGACCATCCAGCAACTGAAAACGGTATTTGTAACAGAGCTGGAAACCATTTTCCCCAATGTCATGAAAAATTATGCCGCCAACCTCGCAGGAGAATTGAATGTACGGCGTCTTATTAGCGAAAAGCTTTTAGCCATACCCCCGGAAAGCCTGGTGGATGGCATAAAAACTGCGCTGAAAAAGGAAACCCGGGCCCTGCAGTGGCTGGGAGCGGTATCGGGATTTTGTACCGGTATTGCAACATTGCTGCTGCTGTGGTTGTTGAGGTGATAATTTAGCACGAACAGTTATCCCGCTTGCCAATAAAACCGTTCATCCCTATGGCGCTTTTCGTTAACAACCGAATGAATGACATTCGCAGCTGATTTTAAATTTTAAGCAATACTATATTACATGAGAACATTTTTAGTGGTGATTTTAAGCGGGTTTGGTTTTCTATGCGCCAACGCCCAATACCCGGGCGGTACCGGCGGTGGCAGACAGGGACAGGGCAGGGCCGCAGGCGGCGCCATGGCCAATATTGGTCATTTTTACGGCAAGGCCGTGGACAGCAAAACCAACAAGGGACTTGACGGCGCCTCTATAGAACTGGTGCAGAGCAAATTTGATACTACTACCCGGAAAAGAAAAGACGTTGCGGTAGCAGCCCTGCTAACCAAGCCCAATGGCGATTTTAGCCTGGAAAATCTTTCCTTATTTGGTAATTACAGGCTAATAATCACTGCGGTAGGTTATAAACCCGTGGAGCAAAAAGTAGCGTTTGAAATGAAAGCCCCGGGTGGAGGCAGCGGCGCCGGCACCCCCGATATGTCGGCCGCACTGGCTGGCGTAGACAAAGACCTGGGCAATATAAAACTGGAAAGCGACCCCCAGACCCTGGCGGGCGTAACGGTAACGGCTTCCAAACCCCTGTTCCAGATGGGGGTGGATCGCAAAATATTTAATGTAGAAAAAAGCCTGGTCAGCACCGGCCAGACGGCGCAGGAGCTGATGAAAAATATTCCCTCGGTAAACGTGGATATAGACGGCAATGTAACACTGCGCAATGCAGCCCCCACCATCTTCGTGGATGGCCGCCCCACTACCCTTACCCTGGACCAGATACCCGCCGACGCCATTGAGAGCGTGGAAATCATTACCAACCCTTCCGCCAAGTTTGATGCCTCGGGCGGAACGGCCGGCATCCTGAACATTGTATTAAAAAAGAACCGCAAAACGGGGTACAACGGTAACCTCCGGGCCGGTGTAGACAGCCGCGGCAAAATCAACGGCGGAGCCGATATCAATATCAAGCAGGGAAAGGTCAATTTCTTTGCCAACGGCAACTACAACCAGCGGAAGTCGATTGCCAATACCACTATTTTCAGCGAAAACCTGGTTCCCGGTGTTACTGATGTAAACCAGTATTCGGAGAATACCAACAACGGGCATTTTGCTTTTGGCCGTGCGGGGTTTGACTACCTGATGGACAACCGCAATACGTTTACCATTTCCGGTCTTATCGTAAGAGGTTCTTTCCATACAGTAGATAACCTCAATTTCGACTCCGCGCAAAATGGTACTATTTATAGCCTGGGCAACCAGGTAACCAATACTACGGCATCATTTAAAAACAACGGTGGTTCGCTGAGCTATAAACACAATTTTGCCAAGGCAGGCAAGGAACTGACCAGCGATTTCAATTTCAACAGCAGCACAAACGATAATAATGCGTTGTACACCATTCAGCTGTACCAGCCTAATAATGTGCCCAAGGGAAGTCCCAGCCTGCGCAATACCATTGGCAACGGCACCAATAAGTTTTTTACCGGCCAGCTGGATTATACCAACCCTATAACGGAAAATACAAAAATAGAAGCGGGGGGCCGTGTAGCCATCCGCAACAATACCAGCCTGAGCAATAACTATATCTACGATTATACCCAGAACGCGTACATGTACAACGACGCGCTGAGCAGCAATTATAAATTCAACGACCGGGTTTATGCCGGCTATGCCACCTATTCCAACAAAATAAAAACACTCAGCTACCAGTTGGGATTAAGGGCTGAAAGTTCTGATTATACCGGTTCCTTATTAAAGGCCTCGGCCAAGGATTCTACCTTTACCACCAGGTACCCCATCAGTCTTTTTCCCAGCGTGTTTATAACCAAGGAATTTGACAACAAACAGGATTTCCAGGTCAATTATTCCCGGAGGATCAACCGGCCCAATTTCTTCCAGCTGATCCCTTACAAAGACCTTACCAACCCGCAATACCCCACGGTGGGCAACCCCGGCCTGAAACCGGAGTTTACCAATTCGTTTGAAATGTCGTACCAGAAAACATTCCCCAAAAACAATAGCCTGCTGGTATCGGCCTATTTCAAATACACCACCAACCTGATTACCCGTTACCAGTTTATTGATAAAATAAGCTCAACGGATACCACCACGGCAACCTTTACTTCTTATGAAAATGCTACCAGCAGTACGTCGTACGGGCTGGAAGTGACTTCGCATAACCCGCTGACCAAATGGTGGGATATGACCACGAACATCAACTTTTACAATGCGTCTATCAACGCCAGCAATGTTACCAATGCAGGCGCCACCTCGCAACGGCTGAGCTATTTTGCCAAGTGGAACAACAACTTTAAGCTGCCCGCCAATTTCAGCATCCAGTTATCGGGCGATTACCAGAGCAAATCGGTATTGCCGCAAAGCAGCGGTAATGGCGGCGGCGGTGGTGGTGGTGGTGGTCGCGGCGGCGGTGGCGGTGGTATGTTTGGCGCACCCCAACCTTCTGCACAGGGATATGTAAACCAGAATTATGGGGTTGATATGGCCATACGGAAAGACTTCCTGAAAAACAAGGCAGCTTCTGTTACGCTGAGTGTAAACGACCTGTTTAAAACCAGGAAGTACAGCTACCATTCCTATTCCACCATCGTTATACAGGATTACAGCAGGATCAGGGACCAGCAGATATTCCGCCTGAACCTTAGCTACCGGTTTGGTAAGATGGATGTATCGCTTTTCAAACGCAAGAATATGAGAGCGGGTATGGAAGGAGTGCAGGATTCGATGCAGCAGTAGGGAGAGAAAGGGAACATGAAACTTATACATCGAACAGGCTACACGTACAGCGTATCTATTTTTTGTTCAAACTGCCTGTTTTCCTTCAGCATCTGCAGCCCTTCACGGGTAGTGAGATAAGGGACACCTTTTTTATGATTGATACGGCTGATGCGCCAGAGAATGATCCAGTGACGGATGATTTCCTTCCAGGCAAAAAACAGCGAGTGCCGGGGATCATAAATATGCGTTGGCTCCGAGCCCGCACCGTTTAGTTCAATCACAGAAAAGTTTTTTCCCTGGCACAGTTCTTCCCAACTGTTGTAGCGTATATCCAGCCGGCCATAATAAAACCCTTTTACGTTACGGCAAAGCGCATCGATACTCCGGGTAAGGCGTTCATCGGTAAGATGCGAATGATCGAGAAATTTGGCGCCCCGGGCATGATTGCCGTAAGGCACCAGTTCTTTTTGCATGCCGGCCGGCAATATATCGTCCAACGCATTGCCATACATGATTTCCAGCACGGGCAGCTGAAGGATAAACCGTTTGTCGCGTTCCAGCAATTGCCGCATCGTACTCCGGCCATCGCCTGTTACCGCCAGCAGCTCTTTTTGTACAATGCCGGATATGCGGCCGGTGGCATTGCCGGGAAAACGGTAATAAAAGATACCGGCTTCATGCGGCTGGGGCACAAATTCCTGCACCAGGTAATCCAGTGGCGACCATTGCGCATAGGCCAGCAGCTCTGCTTCGGTAGCCAGTTTTTTTACCCCCTTACCCTTGCCGCCTACATCGGGCTTTCCTACCAGCGGGTAGCGAAAGCCGGCGGCCTTTACCTGTTGCGCTACCGCGCCGGGTGCAGACCCTACCGGGAAATAAATTGTTTTGGGATAGCTGGCTTCCGGCAGCAGGTCGTAAATCTTTTTCTTCGACTCCATTAAAAAACCGCCGTTTTCTATAGCGGGATTGGAAGCCGAAAAAAAGAAAAAAGAACGCGCGCGGATGCCCAGTCCTGCCCATACCGGCATAATGAGCAGGTATACGGCATTGAACGACCAGTATTCCCAGTTAAACAGGCGGATAAAAAAAGGATGGTATTGTAAACGTTTTATCATTGCAGTATGCATTGTTTGGTAAACGGGAAATGTTGGGTGTGGTTAGCTTGCCGGAGCAGGTCGAGGTAATGTACCCGGCACTGATCGGACTGCAGCTCCATGGCCGTTATGCTTACGGTAAGCATCCTGTTGTCGCGGTTCATGCGCAAATCGTTTTGCGGATTGCCATCGCCGCCCATAAGGTGATATTGTACCATATCTTCCAGCCGGGGCTGCGGGTATTGCTGCCGCCAGCGGGCAAACCATTGCTCCCGGCTGGCAATGACAGTATCGGTATACAGGGTTACAGACGACCAGGTATGGGCCGACAGGGCATCCAGCTGCACCGTATGTTTTTGCTCACCATCCCAACGGCCTTCGTATAAGCTGCCCTTATCCCACAGTACTACGGTAAACGGTTCAATATCCTGTAACCCCGTGCGCTGCCAGCCCCGGTAAATATCATCCGCGGCAATAATATCCAGCAATACCAGCCCGCGGCTTTTGCGGTAAGGGGGTTGCGGTACATGTTTTACAAAGGCCCCGTTGAGCAATACCGCCGCGGCGCCATTGGCATTAACGGCTATCCAGCTGCCGCCGGCCTGTGTATCGCGCGGAAATAAAAGCTCATGGCCGCCCACCCGATATTGCCGGGGCTCAATGGCCCGGGGGCGGATATTTTTCTCATCGCGGTTATGAGCAATAAAGCATTTATCGCCTGCCGGCACAAAGCTTACTGTGCACATGCTTTTTTATATTTAAGGGTAGATGGCGCCACACCAAATGCTTCGGGAAGCTCCATGGCCGACACTTCGCCAATGCCTACTTTTATCAGCGCCATGTGGTGAATGGTATGCTCCAGGTTGTAGGCTATTTCACGGTAATAGTTGGTATCGAATTGCAGCCAGCCAGTGGCGTCTTCGCCGTAAGCTGCTTCCAGCAGGAGATTCTTATTTTCCCTGGCCAGCCCGGCGGTAATGCCATCCAGCAACTGCAGGGCAAACTCCTTATCGGTTTCAATACGACGGTCCCGCTTACGTTTTTCATAGTTCACGGTGCCGCTGGCATAACCGTCTTCCAGGCAGGTAAACAGTTCGATAATATGGCGCACATGCTGGCCGATGGAAGCCTGCGAAAGCAGTTTCCCGGGGTGTACATATTGCGCAGGTGTTAATTGATCGAGCGAATAGCGGAGCTGATCAAATACATTTTGAATGGCTTGTTGAAGATGCATAACCAGGTTAGATTATTGTTGAATAAAAAAGGAGAACATCAACAATAACTGCCTGCGGCTGCTATTTCTTTGCTGCAAAAACAGAGAGGGATACCGTTACATTATCTCCCATCACCATACTGCTGCCACCTACTTTAAAGTCTCTCCGGTTGAGCTGGAAAGAACCTTCAAACAGGTAGCCGTCGTCTTTGGCAGTAGCGGTAAAGGGAATGGAAATATCTTTAGTAACACCTTTGACGGAAAGCTTTCCGCGCACGGTAAACGAGGTCCCCGAGCCGGTTATTTTATCGGATTTAAAGCTAATCTTCGGGTATTGCGCTACATTGAAGTATTCTTCCTTGCGAAGGTGGTTATCGCGCCCATCCGATTCGGTATTCACGGAAGCAGCCTCCACGCTGATATCAAAAGCACTTTTATCGGGGGCAGCCGCATCCCATGAAATGGCGCCCTGCAATCCTGTAAATGCTCCCCCGGTGTTTATGCCAAAATTCTTTATGGTAAATTTTACCGTGCTTTTTCCATCTACGGGCTGGTACAGTTGGGCGGCGCTCTTCAGCGTCATTACCAGGGCCAGTACCAGTGTTGAAATCGTGCTTATGCGCATATCGTTTACTTCAGGTTATTTCCGGTATGTTCTTCCTCTCTCTTTGTAACAAATAATCAGCCACAAGTTATTATTGTTTTTGACAAAAAAAACAGGCAATTGTTTAATTTATCTTAAATCCAAACCTGCTCAATACCTGCCTGCGGTATAGTACCAGTAAAATAGCGCAGCAGGTAAAGGCCGAAAGGGCATAAATAAATAAAACATAATCGCCGTCGAATTTGATGCCCAGTTTGGTGAGGTGAAAAAAGATGGCACCGCTCATCAGTCCCGTGCCCAGCAATGCACCCCAGCCGGTAGTGCGCGGGTACAAGATGAGCAGGGAAGCCACCAGTTCAAGCACCCCGGTGCCGATACGTCCCCAGGGCTCCATACCCAGTATGGTAAAGAGGTGTACCGATTGCGGATGCGCGGTAAACTTAAAATAGAGGGTTTGCAGCATAATCAGCGCTGCCAGGATACGCAGTACCCAGGTAACGAGGAGCTGTATTTTCATGGCCTGTGTCATGTTGGTTGGTTTGGCAGGTGAAAAAATTAATGAAAGGTTTTCTGCCAGTTGGCATCCGCATTCATTTTCAGGTGCGCTTCGTCTTTGTTCCAGTCGGTGAGCGTATTGGTAAAAAACCGGTTGTAAAAAAGGAAGAGCCTGCCGTCTACTATTTTAAACGTTTTGGGGTCTACACTCACTTTTTCTCCTTTTGCACCCATGGCATAGGCGCACCAGCCACCATAGGCGGGTTCGTATTTTGCCGGGTTCTTTTTAAAGGTTTCTTTATTGGCAGCCGAAGAAAAATACCAGGTTACGCCCTGGTAGTCCAGCGCATTGTCTTTACTGCCTTTTACGGCCTTGCCCTGGAGAAAATAGGCCACGGGGTCGTAGCCGCTGTTGGCTACCCCGTCTTCGAGGTTAAAATGTTTTTTGCGGATGGCGGCCGGGTCCTGCGCCATGGCCCCTGCGGTACAAAGCGCCAGCAGCGGAAGGAATAATAGCTGTTTCATGATGGTGAGTTTTAGTAAGATGATGACACAAAAGTAGAAACAGCCTTTCCGGGCGTTTGTCGCCTGCATGACACTTGGCCGTTTTTGGAACTATTTAACACAAATACCTGCTATAAAAACCTATAAGGTCTCTGGATCGCTGCTGAAGGCCTTATAGGCTTAGTGCGCCCATCCTTACTCCGGTAAATCCGGTACATTTGTGTTCATTGCTCAACCGTCATGACCCGCGAAGCCGGCACCTCCCATACGCAGCGCAAAATCATTCACATCGATATGGACGCTTTTTACGCGTCTGTAGAGCAGCGTGACCATCCCGAATACCGGGGCAAGCCAATCATCGTGGGCGGCCTGCCCGAAGGGCGCGGCGGCGTAGTGGCTACCGCCAGCTACGAAGCACGCAAATTTGGCATACGCTCAGCCATGCCTTCCAAAAAGGCGCAGCAACTCTGCCCCGAAGCCATTTTTGTCCGCCCCCGCTTTGCCGCATACAAGGAAGTGTCGGAAAAAGTGCGGGATATCTTTCGCCGCTATACCGATTTGATAGAGCCGCTCTCGCTGGACGAGGCTTTTCTTGATGTAACGGAAGACAAACTGCAGATTGGCTCGGCCATTACCATTGCACAGCAAATCAAGCAGGCCATTAAAGATGAGTTGCAGCTTACCGCTTCCGCCGGCGTATCCATCAATAAATTTGTGGCCAAGATAGCGTCTGATATGAACAAGCCCGACGGGCTGAAGTTTATTGGCCCCTCCTCCATCGAAGCCTTTATGGAAAAACTCCCGGTAGAGAAATTTTTTGGCGTGGGCAAGGTTACCGCCGCAAAGATGAAAGGCATGGGCCTGCATACGGGCGCCGATTTAAAACAGCTGAGCCGCGAAGCGCTGCTGCAGCATTTTGGCAAACCCGGTGGTTTTTATTACCATATTGTACGCGGTATTGATGAGCGGCCGGTACAGCCCAACCGTGAAACCAAATCGCTGGCGGCGGAAGATACCTTCCCGTATGACTTAACCGTTATCGACGATATGAATACCGGGCTGGATAAAATTGCGCTGCTGGTATACCACCGCCTGCAAAAGTACCAGTTGGCCGGCCGTACCATTACGCTCAAAATAAAGTACAGCGATTTTAAACAGATTACCCGCAGCCGCTCCTTTCAGCAACCCATAAATGATTTATCCACCTTGTCGGCTACCGCCAAAGAACTGCTGCTGGCCACCGAACCCGAAGGTAAACCCATACGCCTGCTGGGCATTTCGCTTTCCAATTTTGGCGAAGGCGGTAGTAGCATAGAGAAAAAAGATGGTACGGGACAGCTGGAATTGTTTTGATTTATTACCTGTTACTCCTTTATAAACTTCGCCACCCCACCCTGGTACCGGATATAATACATCCCTTTTGACAAACTGCTGATATCATTGATCCCTGCATATACATTTTTAATGTACTGACCATTGGAATTAAATAAGCGCAGGTCTGAAGCGCCGGGCGGTTCAATCGTTATGGATGCGGAAGCCAATACAGGATA
>JACXTT010011940.1_pt1 | contig 11564 bp, 13 predicted proteins | sample 9270951 | NCBI WGS metagenome assembly JACXTT01 (sample SAMN15532306, study PRJNA645909) | rock metagenome | isolation source: weathered quartz diorite | place: Puerto Rico | collected 2017-06-21 | reverse complement strand
ACGTGGACACCATCGTGCGCGACCTGGCCGAAATGGCCGTCAAGCAGACGCGCGAGTCCGAGATGAAGAAGGTGCGCGCCAAGGCCGAGGACGCGGCCGAGGACCGCCTGCTGGATGTATTGCTGCCGCCGCCGCGCGACGTCGGCTTCTCGCAGCACGAGGACAAGGACTCCAACACCCGCCAGGTCTTCCGCAAGAAGCTGCGCGAGGGCGAGCTCGACGACAAGGAGATCGAGCTGGAACTGTCCGCCGGCGTGCCGAGCATGGACATCATGGGCCCGCCGGGCATGGAGGACATGACCGAGCAGATCCGCTCGATGTTCGCGGGGCTGGGCCAGGGCAAGAAGCACCGCCGCAAGCTCAAGGTCAAGGAAGCCTTCAAGCTGCTGATCGACGAGGAGGCCTCCAAGCTGCTCAACGAAGAGGAGCTCAAGCACAAGGCCATCGCCAATGTCGAGCAGAACGGCATCGTGTTCCTGGACGAGATCGACAAGATCGCCAGCCGCAGCGATGTGGGCGGTGGCGAGGTGTCGCGCCAGGGCGTGCAGCGCGACCTGCTGCCGCTGGTGGAAGGCACCACCGTCAGTACCAAGTACGGCATGATCCGGACCGACCACATCCTGTTCATCGCGTCCGGCGCGTTCCACTTGTCCAAGCCGAGCGACCTGATTCCCGAACTGCAGGGCCGCTTCCCGATCCGCGTCGAACTGGAATCGCTGTCGGTGCAGGACTTCGAGGCGATCCTCACGCAGACGGACGCCAGCCTGACCAAGCAGTACCAGGCGCTGCTGGCCACGGAATCGGTCAACCTGGTGTTCGCGCCCGAAGGCATTCGCCGGCTGGCCGAAATCGCCTTCTCGGTCAACGAGAAGGTCGAGAACATCGGCGCGCGCCGGCTGTACACGGTGATGGAGCGGTTGCTGGAAGACCTCTCGTTCCACGCCACCCGTTCCTCGGGCGAGACCGTGACGATCGACGCCGCGTATGTCGACGAGCGCCTGGCCGACCTGTCCGGCAACGAGGACTTGTCGCGCTACGTGCTGTAAGGCGCAGGCGTCAGCGAAAAGAAAACCGCCCTTCGGGGCGGTTTTCTTTTGTGCGCGAGGGCCGATTCACGGCTTCGGCGCGGCGGGAGCGGCCGGCGACGTCGCTGTTTCCCGCTCGGCACCGTATGTCTTCACGAGGTAGTCGACGATCGCCGGCATGTCCTCGTCCTTGATCGGGGCACCGAACGGCGTCTTCATCTTCTTGACGGTCGCCTCCCAGTAGGCCCGCGACGATGACGGGGGCTGCGTGGACACATATTGCGCCGAGTGGCACGTCATGCAGTTCTGCAAGGCCAGGTTGTAGCCTGGCAGGCTGCTGGCCCGGTAACTGGCGGTCTCCTGCGGAAGCTTGATCTCGAGGGCCATCGCATTCGACATGGCCGCCATGGCGCCCAGCGTGATGGCGCCAAGCATGGACTGGTACGTTTTCATGGGCATCCCCTTACCTGACCAGAACGCGCGTGGATTCCACCACGTTGCGCATGTAACCGGCAGGATTCCAGTTTGCCGTCATGGGCTGCGTCTCGCCGGACCTGGTCGTTGCGCGCACGCGCAGGTCATAGGTGCCAGGCTTTGCGGGACGGAATGCCACGCTCCACTCGCGGAATGAATACCGGCCCAGGTCGCGGCCCAGTCTGGTCGCTTGCCAGCTTGCGCCGCCATCGTCGGAAAACGCCACTTCCGCAATGCCCTGGCCGCCGTCAAATGCAATGCCCTTCACCGTCACCTCGCGTCCGGCCGGCATGACACTGTCAGGCATATGGCTGGTAATGAATGACCGCACATTGAAGCGGCCGATCGGCACCGTGCTGGTTGGCGCAGATCCGGGCGCCACGCATGCGCAGTCGTTGTCGGGAATGCGATACGCGGTCTTCATCCATAAGCCGTCAAACGGCTGGTCGAGGACTTCGATATGGGACAGATGCTTGACCCAATATGTCCCGTAGTATCCCGGGACAACCAGCCTGAGCGGGTAGCCGTTCAGGAACGGCAGATCCTTGCCGTTCATCGCCCAGGCCAGCATCACCTCGCCATCCATGGCGTGGTCCACGGTCAATGCCTTGACGAAATCCGGGCCGTTTTCCAGCGGGGGGCGATCCAGGCCATCAAAGCTGACCTGAACGGCACCCGACTTCACGCCCGCCTTTTCCAGCACGGCCCGAAGGGGAATGCCTGTCCAGCGGGCATTTCCCATCGCGCCATTGCCCAGTTGGCCGCCGTTCACGCGCGGCGAGAAGAACCCCCGGCTATTGCCCGAGCACTGGTTCACGGCCACCAGGTCCACCGGATCGCCCAGCTTGCGCAGCTCCCGCAGCGACAATTCCAGCGGGCGGGAAACATGACCATCGATCTTGAGGCGATAGGTCGATGCGTCAATGTTGGTGGGGATGCCGCTCCAGTGGTAGCGCACGAAGAACGCGTCGTTCGGGGTGATGATGTTCTCGCCAAACACCTCGAAGGGGGTCTCGAGTTGGGGCGGTCGACTCGTCAGCAGGATCAATGGCCGCTTCTGCGGGAACGCCACCAGTTCGCGATGCCCGTTCTCGAACGGCATGTCCCTCGTGCGCGTTGCACCAAACGCGCTTGGGGCAACGAGTCCGAGTGTCGCCTGCAGGGTCAGTGCTGCGCCGCCTTTCATCATGCTGCGACGCAACGGATCCACCTGCCTGATCGTAGTCTTCTCGCCCATCGTGTCTCCTCGCGGGCGGCGGGTCAGCCGCTAAGTATTTTTATACTAGCCGCCCAGCGTAGGGGAACGCCGAAAACCTGTAAAACAGGTAATTTCGCTATGCCTAATCAACAACTTCGATGGACGTCGCGCGCGTCTGGGCGTCGGCCAGGCGGCGATGTCTTGTCGTGCTTGCCAGAGGGCCGTTAGTGCGCGTGCGCGTGACCAGCGGGCGCGGTCAGGTTCAGCACGGCGGCGGGCGTCTTCAACTCGCGCGGATTCTGGCCGTCGGCGGGCACCTGCGTCCATTCGCTGCGCCCGTTCTCGCATTCCTGCACCACCGGGAAGTAGAGCTTGTCCCCCTGTTCGGGCAACTTCATCAGCAGCACGAACTCGTCGAAATGCGCGTCGGCCAGCGTGCCGGCATACCAGCGCAGCGTGCGCACGTCTTCCGTGACCAGCTTGCCGTGTGACTGGTAGGGCTTTGCCAGCGGCGCGCGAACGACATCGAGCTGCCAGCCGGCCTTCGGCTGCGGATGCGCGCCCTGCACGCCCTCGGGGATCGTGACGGTGACGGCGCGCGTGGCGCTGCCGTTGCAGCCGTGGCCGACCAGCAGCGTGCCCTTGTAGTAGCTGCCGGCGGCGGCTTCCTTCTGCTCGAACACGATATGGGCGGAAGCGGCGGGCGCCCAGGCCGTGGCGATGGCGGCAAGGGCGGCGGTTAGCGGGGCAAGCAGGGCGGTCTTCGACATGGGAGCAGTGATGCGGTGGGAGGGTGGACGGCGAATCGGTGGGGCCGATTCGCGGCAAGCGACGACTCGCCGGCAGCGCGTCAGTCTAGCGCCGAACGCGCATGCCGCGAGACCCGCGCGGATGCGGCGTAGTGCCGCAGCGCAGGCACGGTGAAGTCGACAGCGGAAGGGACTGCGCGGGCCGGCGCCACTCGATGCCTTAACCGCGCGTATCGGCATCGTTCGGGCCGGTAAGGTTGGTAAGCATTCGTAAGGAGGCTGGTCGTCGCGGCGATGCGATGCGACCCTTGCGCACCTTGACGGTCGCTTGACCAGTGCGGGAGCCACCGCACGCGACTCAACCACTGCCAGGAGATCCCGATGACGCGCCCTGTGAAGCGTAAAACCCGGCACGTCGCGCTTGCGACGATTGCCTTGCTGTCCATCCTGACGGCGGCCACCGCGTTCCTCTGCATGCGGCCCGCCGTGCCATCCGCGGCCGGATTTTCCGAAGCCGCCACCGAGGCCGTGGCATCCCCACGGGCGAACGTCCCGGCGGCGGCCGCGCTGGCCATCGCGGCCGGCGAACTGGTCAACCTGTCGGACCGCCACGCCAATGACGCGCTGCGCATGGCCACCCACGAGCTTGCACAAAACGATGCGGACGACGAACTCGGGTGGGACTACGTGCAGTTGAGGTTGTGAGGGCGGCCCGAGCAGGCACCGCCTCGCATGCATTCGTCAGCCGCCATGCCGCAACGGTGACGCCCGCGCGCACTCCTACCGCGACACCGGCCGCTTGCCCAGCTTGCGTTGCAGCGTGCGCCGATGCATGTTGAGCGCGCGCGCCGTGGCGGAGATATTGCCGCCGTGCTCGCTCAACACGCGCTGAATGTGTTCCCACTCAAGCCGTGCCACCGACAGCGGCACCGGCTCATCCATCGCGGCCAGCGCCGCGTTTTCGGAAATTCCCGCCTGCAATGCGGTCAGGATCGAGTCGACATTGGCCGGCTTGGCCAGGTACTCGTCCGCGCCTTGCTTGACCGCCGCCACCGCCGTCGCGATGCTCGCGTAGCCGGTCAGTACCAGGATGCGTGCGTCGGGCAGCGCGTCGCGCAGCGGCGCCACCAGTTGCAGGCCGGACTCGGCCGGTGTGGTGACGCCCGCGTCGGGCGCCGGCCCCAGGTGCAGGTCTAGCGTGACGTAGGCAAACGGCGTGCGAGCGGCCAGCGCCAGCGCGGTGGTGCCGTTGTGCGCGACCTGCACCGCGTAGCCGCGACGCGTCAGCGCGCGTGCGAGCGCACCGGAGAAGACCGTATCGTCGTCGATTACCAGGAAAGGCAGGGCGTCTTCGGCGGTGGCCGGGGCGGAGGTGGAAACGTCGGTCATTGCGGATGGACGGAGAGAGTCGGAACGGGCAGGCGCAGTTCGGCGATCGTGCCGCTTTCGGGGGGGCTGTGCCAGGCGAGCCGCCCGCCCATCTGCCGCGCGCTGCTCTGCGCGAGATAGAGGCCGATGCCCTGGCCGCCATGCGTGCTGGCGACCGGCGCTTCGCCCAGTTGCGCGCGCAGCGCGGGCGGAATGCCGGCGCCGTGATCGGTCACGCGGAACGACAGCGCGGGTGCCGTGTCGGTGGTATCCACGGCGATCGCCAGCGCGAGCGGCGCATCATGTCCGGCGGCCTGCTGGCTGCGTGCCGCGTTGTCCAGCAGGATGGTCAGGATCTGGCCCACGCGGGCCGCTTCCACGGGCAGCGCGGCCGCGTCCGGCGTCGCGCTTGCCAGCAGGCTGGCCTGCGGATGGCGCAGTTGCCAGCGCTCGGCGAACGCGCCGAGCCAGGTATCGATGCGCGCGGGGCCCAGCGTCGCGTGGTCCTCGCGCAGGCGCGCGAGGATCGAGCGGCACAGCGCCAGTTGCTGCTCCATCGTCTCCAGGTCCGCCAGGTAGGCCGACACGCTGGTGGCGCCGCGCTTCGGATCGGCGGCATCGGCGCGCAGTTCGCCGGCCAGCACCGCCAGCGTGGCGAGCGGCGTGCCGATCTCGTGCGCCACGCCGGCGGCCTGGGCGTTGAGCGCCTCGACGCGCGCCTCGCGCAGCAACTGCTCGCGGGCCTCGTTCAGTTCGGCGTCGCGCCGGCGCAGCACGCCGGAGAGGCGCGCGACGAAGAACGCGATCATCACCGCGCTGGCGACGAAGTTGAGCCACATGCCGGCCAGGTGATAGTTGATCGCGTTGTCCGGGTTGTGCAGGTTCAAAGGCACATAGTCGAGCAGCAGCAGCGAATAGCAGGCCAGCGCATACATGGCGAGCGCGAAGACCTGCCGCCAGTTCAGGATGGCCGCCGCGATCGCGAGGCTCGGCAGGTAGAACGAGACGAAGGGATTGGTCGCGCCGCCGGTGTAGAAGAGGAGGGCCGACAGCGCGGTCAGGTCGACCAGTATCTGCCCCATCAATTCGGCATCGCCGGGCGCGGCGTTGCGCGCGCCAAGCTGATGCAGGCGCACGCCGGTCAGCACATTGAAGAGCGCCTGCAGCGCGAAGATCACCAGCAGCGGGCGGTAGGGCAGTGCGATGCCGGCCACCGACTCGCACGACACCAGCAGGAACGCCTCGCCGGCCAGCAGCGCCCAGCGCAGCCAGAACAGCCGCCGCAGGGCGACGAGACCGTGACGTTCCGTGGCCGGCTCGCCCGCGGCGGCGAGTTGGAATAGCGGAGGCTGGCGGGTGGAGGCGGGCATGGCGGCGGTTTCCATGCCGCGAGTGTAGCAACGACGAGGCCCGCCGCCCGGCGATGCGACACCGTGCCGCATTGGTCGACGCGGATGCGGCTGACACACTACGCGGTTACGCCGCCGCGCCGTGGGTGAACGTGTGCCGCTTCGGCGGCACATTCCGATATCCGACGCGCGCGCGGCCATGGTCTAATCAGTGTTTTCGGGAGAGTGACAACATGCAAGCCAAATCCTTCGCGGCCTCGGCCGCTGCCGTAATTGCCCTGCTCGGCTCGGGCGCGGCGCTGGCCCAGGTTGACGTCAGCGGCGTGTGGGTGCGCGGCACAGTGCCGACGCAGACGGCCAGCGGCGCGTTCATGACCCTGCATGCGCATCAGGCGGCCAAGCTGGTCGGCGTCTCCTCGCCGGTTGCCGCGGCCGAGATCCACGAGATGAAGATGGAAGGCAACACGATGCGCATGCGCCAGGTGCAGTCGATCGACCTGCCGGCGATGCAGAACGTCGAGCTCAAGCCCGGCGGCTACCACGTGATGCTGATGGACCTGAAGACGCAACTGAAGAAGGGCGACACGGTGCCGCTGACGCTGAAGATCGAGCAAGGCGGCAAGGTGATCGAGCAGAAGGTCACGGCCGAGGTGCGCGAGCTGGGCGCGGCGTCCGCGCCGGCAGCTGGCGGCCACGGCGACCACAAGCACTAAGCTGATAGGGTGGGGGCGTCGGCATCACCGGCCGGCGTGTCCGCCATCCGCATGCGCCGGCCGTTCGTGTCGGCGGTGCGTGTTTTCCCGGAGGCGCCCGCGGGCGGAGATCGATGGCCAACAAGCAGCACGGCACGCGCCAGAAGATGGTGTTCCGCGCCGGCAAGACACAGGCCGTCGGGACCGCTGCGCGGCGCGTCGTGCCACCATCCCCCAGGCCAGGACCATCGGCGCCGGCCACCAGCGCGACGCCACCCGCCACGCCACGCAGCCGGCCGCGTCAGCCGCGCAAGCTGATCGGCTCGTCCGATTCCTGACTGGCGGCCGCGGCCGTTACCCGCTCGCGCAGCCACGCGTGGCCCGGATCGGCATCGGTCCGGCTGTGCCACATCATGCGGAAGGTGAAGTCCGGCAACGGGAACGGCGGCGCGAAGATCGCGAAGCGCGGGTCGTTCTCAAGCGCGGCCAGGCTGCGCCGGGCGGTCGTCAGCACGAGGTTGGTGCCGGCGATCAGCGCCGGCGCGACGCTCCAGTGCGGCAGCACGCAGGCAATCTTGCGCCGTCCGCCCGCCTTGGCCGCGGCGGCATCGATGGCGTCCACACGCTCGCTGTGTGCCGCCACCAGGACGTGGGAGCGGGCGAAGTACGCCACCGCGTCGAGCCGGCCGGTATCGCGCACGGTGGCCGCGTCCACCATGCAGGCGTAGCTTTCCTCGAACAACTCGGCCGAGCGCATCTCTTCCGGCTGGTAGGCGAAGACGCCCAGCGCCAGGTCGATCTCCCCGTCCGCCACCTGGGCCGTCATCGCCTCGCGGCTGGCCTGTGTGACCGTCAGGTCGATATTGGGCGCGGCCTTGCGCACCGCGCGCAGAAGGCGCGGCAGCACCACCAGCGCGCCGTAGTCGGACATTGCCAGCCGGAACGTGCGGCGGGCGGTGGCCGGCTGGAAGCCGGTCGGCCCCAGCAGGATGCGCACCTGCGCGAGCGCCTCGGCCAGCGGACCGGACAGTTCGTGGGCGCGCGCCGTCAGCACCAGCCCGCCCTGGCCGCGCACCAGCAGTTGGTCATCCAGCAACTGGCGCAGCCGCCCGAGCGAGTGGCTGACGGCCGGCTGACTCAGGTGCAGCCGCAGCGCGGCGCGCGAGATATGGCGTTCGGCCAGCAGTGCTTCCAGCACCACCAGCAGGTTCAGGTCGATTCCGCGTAGGCTATTCATGGGGCGAATATTAAACGTTTGAAAGCAGAATTGGAAATTCGCCGGGAGATATTTGAAACTGGGGCATCACGAATCCTGCTGTTGAGGCCCGCTCATGACGAATGCTTCCTTGTCTCTTTCCCTGCCCGCCCACGTGTTGTGGACGCTGCTGCCGGCCTTGCTGGCCGGCGTAGCGATCCCGTTGCAGGCAGGCGCCAACGCCACGCTCGGGCGCTCGCTGGGTCATCCGTTGTGGGCGACGCTGGTCTCGCTGCTGGTGAGCCTGGCCGCCGTCGTGGCGGTGCTGCTCGCGCTGCGGGTGGCGCCACCGACGGCTGGGCTGGCCGGGCGCGGCCCGTGGTGGATGTGGGGCGGCGGATTGCTGGGCGTCTATTACATCACCGCCGCGCTGATCCTGGCGCCGCGCCTCGGCGCGGGCGGCTTTATCGCCATCGTGGTGGCGGGGCAGATGCTGGGTGCGCTGGCGGTGGACACTTTCGGGCTGGCCGGTTTTGCCGAGCGCGCGTTGACACCGGCGCGGCTGGCGGGCGCGGCGCTGGTCGTGGCCGGCGTGGCGGTGATGCAGTGGGGCGCCGGGGCGGTGCCGGTGCGGGCTCAGGCGGGCGCCTGACCGTCCGGCGACGAGGCTGCCGACGCGCCTTCCTGGTCTTGACTCTGGCGCTGGCGCAGGCAGTCCGGGCACAGGCAATGCTGGCCGGGCACGATCTGGCGCGCAGGCAGCAGTGGCTGGCTGACGCACCAGCAGGTGGGCAGCCCTGCCGCGTAGCCGCAGACAAAGCGCGCGCCGCAGGCGGCACAGCGTTCCACCGGACGCAACTGGCCGGTCAGGACCTCGGTGGCATCCGTCATGGCTGGTCCGTGGGGCGATCCGCCGGTGGGTTATTCCCCGGCTCCTGCCCCATCCTGCGCATGGCCGTGCGCATCAGCCGCATCTGCGCGGAGAAATTCGTGCAGGCGTCGCAGATCAGCAGGTGGCTGCGCACGCGCAAGCGCTCGACCCAGCCCAGGTCGCGGTCCATCCCCTTCATGGTGAGGTGATGTACCTCCTGGCAGTTCGGCATCAGGCGGCGCCTGCTGGGCGTGGGGTCAGACATAGGGTTCTCTGTGGATGCTCAACGGGCCTTGTTTGATGCGGCAAACCAGTGCAGTTCCAGGCACTCGCGCAGACGCATGCGGGCGCGGTACAGCATGGCCCATACGTTGGTCGCGGTGATCTGCAAATCCTGACAGATCTCCTCGGTGTCCAGCTCCAGCCATTCCCGCATCATGAACACGCGGCCGATCCGGGGCGGCAGGCGGTCAACGCAAACCTGCAGGACTTCGAAGAACTCGCGCCTCTCCAGTGTGCGGTCCGGGTCGCCCCAGTCCGACGGCGGGTCCTGGTAGTGGCCGTTGCGCGTGAAGAGCGCGTCGAAGGCGTCCTGGTCGGACTGCGTCTCGCCATCCTCGTCCGTCAGCAGCGCCACGCGGACTTCGCGCCGGCCGCTGCGCAGGATGTCGACGATCTTGTGCTTCAGGATCCCAATCAGGTAGGTGCGCAGGGCGGACTGGCCCGCGAAGCGCTCCGGGTGCTCCAGCGCGGCCAGCAAGGTTTCCGAGACGGTATCTTCCGCCAGCGCGTCGTCGCGCAGTTGCAGGCGCGCAAAGCGCAGCAGGTAGGGGCGCACGGTCTGGAGTTCGGCGGGGTCCAGGCTCATGGTGTCGTCGTCGTGGTGATGGAGGCGGGCTTTGCCCGCGCGCCCAGCGGTTTCTTGTAAAATCGGCGCCTGCCGAAGCCGGATGGCGCATTCCCAGGCGATCCCTGGTTTCCGCGCCAGCCTGCCGTCAGGCAGAGATCAGCCATCATACCTGTTGACTTTACGGATGTCCGTTGCCATGAACGCCGATAACCCTGGGCCTGCCGCGACCGCGGTGGCCGCCATTGCCCCCGCCCTCAAAGCCGAAATTCTCGCCGAGGCGCTGCCGTATATCCGCAAGTTCCACGGCAAGACCATCGTGGTCAAGTACGGCGGCAACGCCATGACCGAGGAAAAGTTGAAGCACGGCTTCGCGCGCGACGTGATCCTGCTCAAGCTGGTCGGCATGAACCCGGTGGTGGTGCACGGCGGCGGCCCGCAGATCGACGAAGCGCTGAAGAAGGTCGGCAAGGTCGGCACGTTCATCCAGGGCATGCGCGTCACCGACGAAGAGACCATGGAAGTCGTGGAATGGGTGCTCGGCGGCGAGGTCCAGCAGGACATCGTGATGCTGATCAACCAGTACGGCGGCCAGGCGGTCGGCCTGACCGGCAAGGACGGCGGCCTGATCCGCGCCAAGCGGCTGCAGATGCCGGACCGCGAGAAGCCGGGTGCCTTCATCGACATCGGCTACGTGGGCGACATCGAGGCCATCAACCCGGCCGTGGTCAAGGCGCTGCAGGACGATGCGTTCATCCCGGTGATCTCGCCGATCGGCTTCTCCGACGACGGCCAGGCGTACAACATCAACGCCGACGTGGTCGCCGGCAAGATGGCCGAGATCCTGAAGGCCGAGAAGCTGGTCATGATGACCAACATCCCGGGTGTGATGGACAAGAAGGGCAACCTGCTGACCGACCTGTCCGCGCGCGAGATCGAGGAGCTGTTCGCTGACGGCACCATCTCCGGCGGCATGCTGCCGAAGATCTCGTCGGCGCTCGACGCGGCCAAGAGCGGCGTCAACTCGGTGCACATCATCGATGGCCGCATCGAGCATTCGCTGCTGCTGGAAATCCTGACCGAACAGGCGTTCGGCACGATGATCCGCTCGCACTGAGCGGCGTTCCGCACCGGGCGGCGTCCGCCGCCCGGTGGCTCCCTTCCTCTTCCCACCTTCCTCGCGGCGTGACCAACAGCCTCTCCCTCCCACGCCGTACCCGGTTCCGCATCACCAGGCGCCCCGCCGGCGATGTCTCCGGCCGCACGGTCTGGCTGTTCGACCTGGACAACACGCTGCACGATGCCTCGCATGCCTTTTTCCCGGCCATCAACCGGGCGATGACGGCCTACGTGGCGCGCGTGCTGGGCTGCGACGAGGCCACGGCCAGCCGCGTGCGGGTGGAGTACTGGCAGCGCTACGGCGCCACGCTGCTTGGCATGATTCGCCACCACGGCGTGGATCCCGCCGATTTCCTGCGCGCGGCGCATGACTTTCCGGACCTGGCGCAGATGGTGCGCGTGCGGCGCGGGTTGGCGGCGCACCTGCGGCGGTTGCCCGGGCGCAAGATTTTGGTTACCAACGCGCCGCGCGACTACGCGCACGCGGTGATGCGCGAGGCCGGCATCGAGCGGTGCTTCGAGCGTGTGATCGCCGTGGAAGACATGTGGGTGCATGGCCATCTGCGGCCCAAGCCCGATCGTCGCATGCTGCGCCGGCTGTTGGCCCAGACCGGCATCGCCCCCCATCGCGCGGTGCTGGTCGAGGACACGGTGTCGCACCTGAAGCGCTACGCCGG
>JACXTT010011938.1_pt1 | contig 11565 bp, 9 predicted proteins | sample 9270951 | NCBI WGS metagenome assembly JACXTT01 (sample SAMN15532306, study PRJNA645909) | rock metagenome | isolation source: weathered quartz diorite | place: Puerto Rico | collected 2017-06-21 | reverse complement strand
GACAAATCATGGCAAAGCACCCCGTCGTCGTCTATGGCGCAAGCGGTTACACCGGCATGTTGATCATGGACTGGCTGATCGACCAGAACATTCCGTTCACCGCTGTGGCACGCAACGCTGCCCGGACAAAGGAAATGATGGCGCAGCGCGTCGTTCGCCTTGAGTCCGCGAACTACGAAATCATCGAAGCTGAACATAGCGTCGACTCGCTCGTGAACGCATTCCGTGGCGCCAAGGTTGTGTGCGCCACCGTTGGTCCGTTCTTCAATTTCGGGCTGGTCGCCGTGGAGGCAGCGCTCAAGGCCGGCTGCCATTATCTCGATACCACCGGCGAGCAGCACTACATCCGCCAGGTGCGGGAGCAGTTTGGCGAACTGTACCGTCAGGCCGGTTTGGTGGTGTCGCCGTCGAATGCATACATGTACTCGTTCGCAGAGATTGCCGCCGAGCTTGCGCTCGAGACGCCGGGCGTTGATGCGCTGGAGACGGCTACGTTGGCGCGAGGTCCCCGTGGCGCCGGGGCCGGTGTCAGCGTGGGCTCCACAGCTACCATCTTTGGAGGCTACCGGCAGGAGGCCTGCTATCTGTGGGAAAAGGAACTGGTGCCGCATGACAAGCACGCTTCGTTCAGCATCGCCTCACCGGATTTCTTGCAGCCCGTGTTCGCGCTTCCGTGGGGCGGTACGTCGCTGCCGGTGTACTTCCAGAACGATCCGCGCGTGCGAAGCTGCATCTCTTGCGTGGGCTTCTACGACAACAACGCGATGCAGATGGTGCATGGGCTCGGTCAGAAGTGGGATGCGGAGTACGCCCACTTGCCGCCCGAGCAGCAGGAAGCGGTGCTCAAACAGCTCGTAGATTCCGTGACGCCTTCGATGCCGCCCCGCGAGCGAACGTCGCTTCATCGCACTGTCGATTTTGCGATCGGACGTGGCCAGCTCGCAGCAGTGCGGGCGACCGTACATGGCATCACACCGTACATCGCGACAGGGGCGCTTCAGGCTGCCGGTGCCATCAAGCTGATCGACGGCGACTTTGCCAAGGCCGGATTCGCTTCAGGCTCGAAAGCGTTCGGCCACCGTTATCTGCTCGGCTTTCTGGAGCAGCGCGGCCTGGCGCGCGCCACGATCTCGCAGCTTTAAACGTCACTCGGCCCATTAGTCATCGGGCCGCAGCGAAGCATAGAGAGAAGCGCCCCAGGCCTCGTCTTGGGGAAGCGCCAAGAATCAGTGGAGCAAGGAGTTCACCATGCAACTCAAGCATATTGGTATCGCCGTTGTGATCGTGGGAGGCGCGCTGGTAGCAGACAGCCTGTGGACACGGACTGACCACATTGACGGCTTCGAAGTCGCCACAAAGGACTCGAGCGTTGAGGCCGACACCAACACGGACGGCGCTCGGGGCGGCCGCTTCGACCCGTACACGCAAGGCCGACGCGCAGATCGTTTCGACCCGTACACGGAAGCCGCGGCCCACCACGCCGTCCATCTGCTATTGACCCATGGGAATACGTAAATGGCAATCATTGATTATTTTGACCGTGGCTGGCGCATCAACCCTCACGGTGTCGCCTATATCCAGGGTGAGCGCAGCTTCTCGTTTCACGAGATTGGTGAGCTTTCATGTCGCGTCGCCAACGGGCTGCTCGCTGCCGGGTTGGAGAAGGAAGCGAAAGCTGCGGTATGGGCAGACAACGACGTGATCGGTTGGGGGTGCACACTCGGCATATGGCGCGCCGGGATGGTGTACATCCCCGTGAATGGCCGCAACGCATCTGCAGAGAATCAGTACGTCCTCGATGCCTTCGACTGCGAAGCATTGTTCTTCACTGAAGTCTTCGCACCGATCATCGAAGAACTGCGCACCACCTTGCCGAACGTGAAGCTCTGGGTGTGCATTGACGCAGAATTGCCATGGGCGCCGTCGCTTGCAACATGGAGCGCAAGCCAGCCGTCGACCGTGCCGCGTGTCGATTACGACATGGACGACATCGTGACGCTGTCGGCCACAGGTGGAACGACGGGCGTACCGAAGGGCGTGATGAACACGCATCGGGCATTCCAGACGTACTTCGCGCAGTTCATGATCGCGTTCCCATATGGCGCGCAGCGTCCGGTGAACCTTGCCGCGGCACCAATGACGCATACCGCGGGCATGTTGTCTCTGCCCTGTACCGCCCGCGGTGGCACCGTGGTCGTGCTGCCAAAGCCGGATCCCATGCTGCTATTGGCCACCATAGCCAGGCATCGAGTCACCGAGTTCTTCCTTCCGCCGACGGTTATCTACCGCCTGCTCGACATCCCGGGCATTGAGGAGCGGGATTTCTCGTCGCTCAAGTATTTCCTCTATGGCGCCGCGCCGATGTCGGTGGAAAAGCTCAAGCGCGCAATCGAGGTGTTCGGTCCTGTCATGGCCGGCGGCTACGGGCAGACGGAAGCCGCGGCATCGATTTCCTACCTGACGCCGGCCGAGCATTTCGTCAACGGGAAGATCGCGTCGGATGAACGGTTGTCTTCGGTCGGCCGGCCGAACCCGCTGATTCGCGTCGAGATCCTGAATGATCAGCGTCAGGTGCTCCCCCAAGGCGAGACCGGTGAAATCTGCGTGCGTGGCGATCTCATCATGAAGGGCTATTTCAAGGCACCGGACAAGACTGCGGAAACCATCGTCGACGGCTGGCTGCACACCGGCGATATCGGCCACCTGGATGCCGAGGGTTACCTGCATATCACCGACCGCAAGAAGGACATGATCATCAGCGGCGGCTTCAACGTGTACCCGAGCGAAGTCGAGCAGGTCATCTGGGCACACCCGGCGGTGCAGGACTGCGCGGTGATCGGCGTGCCGGACGACAAATGGGGCGAGGCTGTGAAGGCCGTTGTGGAGCTCAACGTCGGCCAGACGGCGAGCGCCGAGGAAATTATCGCGCTATGCAAGGACAAGCTCGGTTCGGTGCGGGCACCGAAGAGCGTTGACTTCATCGCAGCATTGCCGCGCAGCCCCGTCGGCAAGGTACTGAAGAAGGATCTGCGCGAGCAGTACTGGCGGGCCGAGCACCGCAAGATCTAAGAGGCCATCTACGGGCGACACATCATCATGAGCAACATCTACATTGTCGGAATCGCCATGACCGTGTTCGGTCGGCACATCGAGCGCAGCCTCGACGACCTGGCAGGCGAGGCGCTACGCGGCGCTTTGCAGGACGCCGGCTGCCACGCCGGCGCCATCGGCGCGGCGTTCTACTCTGGCGTTACCAATGGACACCTGCAGGGTCAAATATCGATCCCGGGCCAGGTTGTGTTCAGCAAGATCGGGCTCGAAGGTATCCCCGTGTTCAACGTCGAGAATGCCTGCGCGTCGGGCAGCACCGCTGTGCATTTGGCGGTCCAGAGCCTGAAGGCCGGCGCGTGCGACGTGGCATTGGCCATTGGCGCGGAGAAGATGAACGTTCCGGACAAGGCGAAGTCCTTCGCGCTGTTCGATGGCGGGTGGGATGTGTCGCGCGTTGAAGAGAATTTCGCGAACCTGGTGAAGCTGGGCGAGGGCGTTGCGCCACCGCCTGGCTCGGAATCCGATCGGCCCTACAGCCGCTTCATGTCGATCTATGCGGCCCTGTGCCGGTATCACATGAAGACCTACGGCACGACGCAGCGCCAGATCGCCACCGTCTCGGCAAAGAACCACGGGCATTCAGTACACAACCCGCTGTCGCAGTTCCGCAAGCCTTTCACCATTGATGAAGTGCTTGCGGCGCCGCCGATCACCTACCCGATCACGCTGCCGATGTGCGCGCCGATCACCGACGGTGCGGCCGCCGCGATCCTCTGCACCGAAGAGGGATTGCGACGCATTGGCGCCGATCGCAGCCGTTGCATCAAGGTTGCCGCAAGTGTGATCCGCAGCTTCACGCATCGGAGTATCGACGAGCCGGAAAAGAGTATCGGCCACCTGGCTGCGCTGCAAGCCTATGAGCAGGCTGGTCTAGGCCCGGACGATATGGATGTCGCCGAGGTTCACGACGCATCCGCAATGGGCGAAATCATCCAGGCCGAAAACCTCCGGTTGGTACCACTCGGCCAAGGGGGCCCTGCAGCCGAGCGAGGCGAGTTCACGATCGGTGGACGCATCCCCATCAACACCTCTGGCGGTCTCGAATCGAAGGGCCATCCGCTGGGCGCGACGGGGATCGGGCAGCTCTATGAACTGGTCACGCAACTGCGTGGGGAGGCTGGCCCACGCCAGGTCGAGGGCGCGCGACATGCGATTCAGGAGAACGGCGGCGGGTTGCAAGGCATCGAAGAGGCCGCACTGGTGATTCACATCTTGAGCAAGCATTGACGGAGTCAGCCATGGTCAGGGAATGGAATGAGAAGCAGAGCGGCACCGCGGGTTCCGCCGGAGTCACCTCGCGCGTTTTCGCAAAGGGTGTGGAGGCGCCATTCAACAGTACGGTGGCAGAGGCTAGGATCAACGCTGCACTGAAGAAATACCGCCCGATCGGCATGTGGGTGGACAAGCCGACTGATCTACAACCGCCGCTGGAAGGCGATGTCAATGCCGATGTGGTCATCGTTGGCGCCGGCTTCGCCGGTCTGTCCACCGCGCTGGAACTTGCCGCGCAAGGGGCGAAAGTGATCGTCCTGGAGCGTGAGTTTGCTGGCTTCGGTGCGAGCGGCCGTAATGCGGGCTATCTCGCGGGTGGACAAGGACTTGAATATGACCTGTTCCTGAAACGCGTGGGCTTCGAGCAGGCGAAGGCGATTGTAGGGTTTTATGACCAGGGCGTCAGGTACGTCGAACAAAAGCTGACCGAACACGAGATCGACTGCGACTACAACGCATCCGGAGTGATCCGGGCAGGGGTTCACCCCTCGCAGGAGAATCATTTGCGCAAGACCATGCGACTGGGCATCGAACTCGGCTCCCCTGCGGAGTTCCTGGACGAAGCCGGCATGCGCGCGCGTGGAATCCCGCCGGCGTTTCTGTTCGGGTACCACGTCCCGGCCGGTGGCACGCTGGATCCGGGAAAGTATGTGATGGGGCTGCGCCGCGCCGCGCTGAAGGCAGGCGTGAGGATCTACGAGAACACGGCGCTTGTGTCCTATGACGAAGGCCCGATCGTCAAGGTGAAGACGGAGCGCGGCAGCGCGAGCGCGCCATTCCTAGTGTTCGCCACCAATGCCTACACGCCGCAGCTCGGCCTGCTCGGAGACAAGGTGATTCCGCTGCGCGTGTCGGCGATCGAAACCGAGCCGCTGTCCTCGGCGCAGCTCGCTGCTTTGGGGTGGCCACGACGAGAAGGTGTGGTGACAGCCCATTGGACGATGGAGAGTCATCGCCTGACGGCGCGCAACACGCTCGTGCTCACGACGAAGCGCCTGCGTTACGTCTACGGTTCGCAAACACCCAATGTGCCGGATAACGTGGCCTATCGCGAGTTGGTGAAGGCACTGCAGGACCGCTTTCCCACGCTGAGAGATCTCGCTATCCGGGCGTGCTGGAGCGGCTACGTCAGCTTCGCCGGTGATGCGCTACCCGTGGTGGGTGAAACCGGGGCCCAGCAGAACATCTTCTATTCCGCAGGATGTTCCGGACACGGCCTCGGTACTCAGTCCTTGATGGGGCATCTGCTCGCCGAACGGATTCGCGGAACTGAACATCCTCTACTTTCGGCACTGCGTCATAAGACCCCATCGACGCCGCCCGAGCCGATCAGATGGTGCATGGTCAATGGCGCATTCAGCGTGGCGAATCTTCTGGACGACCGGATAAACAGCAAGGCCCGGTCCGTAGCTGACAGAGCCGAACAGTAGCGGAGATGGCGAGTCTACATCGACGCTCAACTTCATTTAGGTTTGTACATTCCAAACATGAATTTTTATGTTGAGGGAGGCTGATCATGGATTTTAGACTTTATTGCATTTTGTTTTCTTGTTCGGTATTTGCGATAACTTCATTGGTTTATGGCTTGAAGTTTCTAAAAAAGCGTAATCCACTTGTTGGGCTTGAGTGGCTTGCTCTTGGGATTTCTGGTGTAAATGTAATCGTGTTCTTGCTGACTGGATCGAAAATTTCCGGCGAGGTGATGCATTTTCTGGATGGCTTTTCAAGGGGATTCGGTTTGCCCATTGTTGCCGTCATTGGGTTGATGGAGATAACTGGGATGCGCAAGCTATCGATAGCGCAAGACATCATGTTGATCGTGGCTGCGATTGTTGGTGCAGTTATCCTCGTATTCGCAGATTTTTTGAATGGGGTGCGTCCGTACTTCTACGTGGTGATGTGGACATGGTTGTCGGCCTATCTCGTCTATTTCATCGTAAAACTGCTGGAGATCGAGGAGACGTTTCACGCATTGAGCATGTTGGTGACGCTGTTGAGCTCCCTGGCGATTGCTTGTATTTACGATTTTTACAAGATCCCCGGCGACGAGAGTAACGCGATATTGAATTTTCCGTTTCTCGCGCTTCTTACGTGGGCATATTTTGTGGTTTCAATTTATTACGCTTATTGCGCGCTGGAGCGGGGTACTTCGAGGCACGGTAGTTTGGTGCGGGCGTAAATAGTGATAAGAGTTGTAAAGATCCGGATCGTTCGCGATCCCAACCTGTGGAGAAACGTAAAATGACTAATGTGACGAAAACGGTTATTCAGGCGCTGGCAAGCGAATCACCTGTTAAAGACGTCCTCGCGGTTTTTGAGGAAGACGGGTGCGTCATCCTTAAAAACTATCTGACTGCGGATCAGGTTCGTGCGTTCAACGCAGACATCGAACCCGAGATGCGCAGGCTAACGCCGGGATGTAAGCAAGAAGAATACGAAATCATGGCCGAGTTCCATGGTCAGAATACAAAGCGCCTCACTGGCTTGGCCAACATAAGCAGAACGTTCCGCGAGGAAATCCTGGATCTTGACGTCTTTCATGCCATGGGCGATGCGATTTTCCAGGAAGAGTCCGGCACCTGTTGGCTGACGACGGCCCAGGTGATCGAGATTGGTCCGGACAGCAGGGCACAACCGCTGCACCGCGACCTTGAGGGCTGGACGCATTTCCTCAAGATGGGCAGAGCTTCGCCAGAGATCGTTATCAACTTCCTGGTTGCCTTGACCGACTTCACCGAGGAAAACGGTGCCACGAGAGTGATTCCGGGCAGTCACAAATGGCCGGACTACGCTGATCGTGGCACGCCGGACATGACAATTCCTGTGGAAATGAAGGCTGGCGATGCGGTTCTGTTCACGGGCAAGTTGGTACATGGCGGCGGCGCGAATCGCACCAAGGATTTTTTCCGCCGAGGCGTGACGATTCCGCTCATCCCGGGATTCCTTACCCCGGAAGAAGCCGTTCCACTCCTTGTCGATATCGAGGCGGTACGCACCCTGCCCGAACGTGTGCAACGTGTTCTCGGCTTCCGTTCGCAGTATCCCGTCGGTTCGATCGGTTTGTGGCAAGCCAACGTCGGCGACATCGGGGAGTATCTCGGGCTTTGATGACACCGCGAGGCCGGCGCAGCGCGGGAGCAGGCCCCGGCCTCGCAATACAAAATAACGGCGGTTGGCCGCAGAGCATGAAAAGGGGCCGCGCATGCTGTTCCATGTTTCGAGAAATAACTGAGAGAAGCTGAAGATGAGCAAGGGTCTCGACACCACGCAGGACGGGCAGGCGGGGCGTTCCGGAATGACGCGGCGTAGGTTTGTGAAAGGTGCGGCCGCCACGGCGGTCGTGGTACCCGCCATCGCGGCGGTGCGAAGCTCGCGCACGGAGCCGTTGGCGGACGCCAGAGAGATGGCCGATCTGGAGAAATACCGCGCGGTGGGCGGATGGGTGGAAAAGCCCGATGACATGCAGCCCGCGCTCGGGCGCGATGTCAGCGCGGATGTGGTGATTGTCGGCGCCGGTTTCGCGGGCCTTTCGGCTGCGCTGGAGCTGGCCAGGCATGGCGCGCAAGTGATCGTCCTTGAGCGTGAGTTTGCTGGCTTCGGTGCAAGCGGGCGCAATGCCGGCTACCTGGGCGGCGGCGTAGCGCTCGAGTATGACCTCTTCCTGAAGGATATCGGCAAGGAGCGCGCGAAGGAGATTGTCCGCTTCTACGAAGACGCCGTGCCATTCGTTGAAGGCAAGCTCAAGGAACACGGGATCGACTGCGACTACAACCCCTCCGGGCTTATCCGCGCGGGCATTCATCCGTCGCAGGAGGAGAAGGTACGCGAGGGCGTGCGGGCCAGTGCTGAGTTTGGGGCGCAGTCAGAGTTTCTGGACGAGGCTCAGATGCGTGCGCGGGGTATTCCCTCGGCGTTTCTATTTGGCGAATATACGCCGCGCGGCGGAACACTCAATCCTGGCAAGTATGTCATGGGACTTCGGCGTGCGGCGCTTCGCGCTGGTGTCAAGATTTATGAAAACACGCCGCTGCTGTCATACACCGAGGGTCCCGTGATCCAGGTGAAGACGCCCCGTGGCAGCGTGAATGCTCCGGTTCTGATGCTTGCCACGAACGCCTATACCCCGCAGCTTGGCCTTCTTGCGGACAAGGTGGTGCCGTTGCGGGTATCAGCCATCGAGACCGAACCTCTTACCGCCGCGCAATTGCAGTCGTTGGGCTGGCCACGGCGTGAAGGTATCGTGACGGCACACTGGACCATGGAAAGCCACCGCCTGACGGCACATAACACGCTCCTGGTGACAACCAAGCGACTCCACTATCCATACGGATCGAAGACGCCGAACGTGCCTGACTACGATCAGTATCGCGAGTTGAGAATTGCCTTGCACGATCGCTTTCCGGCCTTGAAGGACATCGCTGTTCGGGCATGCTGGAGTGGGTATGTCAGCTTTGCCAATGATGCGTTGCCAGTGGTCGGCGCGACTGGATCCCAGCAGAACATCTATTATTCCGCCGGGTGTTCGGGACACGGCGTAGCCTCCCAATCGATGGTGGGGCATATGATTGCCCAGCGGATCCGCGGCATCGAGCCTCCGCTGCTTGCGGCGCTGCACCACGAGACACCGTCAACCTTGCCTGAGCCATTTCGGTGGTGTGCACTCAACGGCGCGCTCACCGGAGCAAGCGCGATGGACGACTGGCTGAACCGCAGGGTGCGCGACGCGGCTAACCAACGCGGATAGGCCCGGGTGCTCTGACTGTCTTTGAGGACGATGTTCATCAATCGTCCGGTTGCGATTCCTTCAGCCGCGATCTACCCCCAGTTTCCTTTTTTCAGGGCGCCGGTAGACCCCTAAGTGTTTTCCCTGTCCAAAGCCGCCTTGATAGTAGGTCTCTGCACCGCTATTATTAGGTCACGCATACGTTAAACATAGGTCGACAACACGTATTGTTCTCGTCGCAAAGGGCTTGGCGTGGCGAGATTGCGGGCCGTCTCGCTCGCGTTCTACAGCCGCTATTGAATTGACTGGGCACCCACAAGTCCCGGTCCACATCTCGAAGAGGAGAAGCACAAAATGATTCGCCTGAAAAAGCACGTCGATCTGCCGTCGGTCGGGCTGAGCGGCTTTGAGACACCGTTGAGCGAAGAGGAAAATGCCATTCAGGGCACCGTCCACCGCTTCGCGCGTGACGTGCTGCGCCCCATCGGTCGGGAGCTCGACCGTATGACGCCCGAGGAGGTAATTGCCCCCGGGTCTCCGTACTGGACGGCCATCATTGAGGCCGCAAAACTCGGGCTCGATCCGCAACTGATTGCTGAGTTTCCGCCCGAAGTCGCGACCCGGATCGAGTCGCTCATCGGTGAGGAACTCGGGTGGGGCGACGCGGGTTTCGCCATTTCAATTGGTGCCGCGAGCATGCCGACAATGATGGCCCAATCGATCGGCAATCAAGAACTGATTGAAATGTGTACAGGCAAGATCGGCTGCTGGATGAACACGCAGCCTGACCGCGGCTCCGACGCCGCTATCCTGTATCGCCAGGAACTCAGCCAAGGCGGCAAGCAACCGGTCGGAAATGTCACCGCCAAGGTCAGCAGCGATGAAATCATCATCAACGGCCAAAGCTCGGCCTGGGTATCCAACGGGCCAGTGGCGCAGGTTGCGCTCGCCTACATGGCGGCCGACTATGGCGACGGATTCTACGGCATCGGCGAACATAGCACGTTCACCAACGGCATTGGCTTGATCATTCCGCTCGATCTGCCGGGGATTTCGCGCGGCAAGCCGCTCGACAAGATCGGTCAGCGATCGCTGCCGCAGGGCGAAATCTACTTCGACAACGTCAAGGTTCCGAAGCGCTTTGCCATTGCGCTGAAGGACAACTACCTCGGCAACCTGGCGTCTACTTGGTCATATGCCGGCACGCACATGTGCCAGACGTTCGTTGGTGCGGCACGCTCCGCGTTCGAGCTGGCGCTGGATTATTGCCACCAGCGCAAACAGGGCGGCGCGCCGTTGATGGATCACCAGATGACACAACTGCGCATCGGCGAAATGCTGCGCCGGTTGGAAATGGCGCGAGCCATTGCACGCCGCAGTCTAGCGTATTCGCGGATGTCGCCGGCCAGCCACCCTTACGCGACCGCGCAGGCCAAGGTAAGCGTGACGGAAGAGGCGATGAAGATCACGCACGAGGCGTTCCAGCTCTTTGGTGGCAACGGCACCACGCGCGAGTTCCCGATCGAGAAGATCTTCCGCGATGTGCGTTCTGCCCTGATCGAAGACGGCGAAAACTACATCCTCACATCGCGTCTGGGCGTGCTGACGAGCCATCTTTACCAGAACGGGTGGACGAAAGAGTAAGCGCCGCGAGCGGGCGCAGACAGCCGCGTCAATCATGAAGCTACCGAAGCCGCGACGAACAAGGTATCTGCACGAGGAAGTTGCCATGACGACATGTTCTCGCACCACGGTAGCCTCCTGGGGGCGGCAGCCTACCGCAAAGGACCTGCTTCATTTCATCAGAGCGTCGGTGGCGAGTATTCGCAAGGAAGTGGCTACCGATCTGCGGGCGGATGGCAAGGCCATCGAGCGGCGTCTGTCCAGTTTGTTGCGGCACGCCCTGGATACGGGGTCGCCGTTTGAAATTGCGTTGGTATTGGGAAGCGTAGCGGAGCTGATGTTGTTTCCGGAACAAGGGGTTCTGGAGCAATGCACCGCTGCCGTGCAGAAGGCCAATCAGCAAGCGTTGCGCGGGCTGGTCTGGGCTGTCAGGCACCGCAGCATCCGTGGTGGGCAATACGTCCGCCGGTTCGCGGTAGACGCGCAATAGCGCACACAAAAAATCACTACATTCATAGCAGTCACGGAAACATCATGGCAGAGAAATCTCCTCCAGACACAGCCAACCTGCCGCGCAGGCAATGGCTTAAATGCGCCGGCATTGCAGCCGCCGCAGGCGGATTGGGCCTTGGCGTCCGCCAGGCCAATGCCGGTACCGCCAAGGCCGAACAGAAGACGGACGGCGTTCTTGACGTTGCCATCATCGGCGCGGGGCTGGCGGGCTTGACGGCTGCGCGCGACCTGCAACTGGCTGGCTGTGACTCCTTCGTGGTCTTGGAAGCGCGAGACCGGGTAGGCGGGCGGACGCTCAACTACAACATCGAGGGTGGCTATGT
>JACXTT010011937.1_pt1 | contig 11565 bp, 9 predicted proteins | sample 9270951 | NCBI WGS metagenome assembly JACXTT01 (sample SAMN15532306, study PRJNA645909) | rock metagenome | isolation source: weathered quartz diorite | place: Puerto Rico | collected 2017-06-21 | reverse complement strand
TGCTCATCCTCACTTCCGTCCTCACTCTCGTCAGTACCGGGAAACTGGATGTGTTTACCATCGTGGTGGCCCCGCTCGCCGCTCTGTATAAGGGCTATCGCTGGTGGCACGGCCGCCCCACCGAACTCTCCTCGCGGGCGGCCACCTGGTGCGTGCTCGGCTACCTGGCATTTCTTCCCGAGGATGTTTTTTTCCTTTCGCGCTTTTTCGCGGGGAATTCTTCGAACCCCCCGCTCTACGCGGCGTTGCTCGCGGCGGTGCATTTTCTCATCTACGTGACGCTCGTCCGCTTTTACAGCGCCGTCAGCGATCGCGACGCCACTTTTCTTGCAATGCTTTCTTTCGCGGGAATTTTGGCCGCTGCCGTTCTTACCGTGGACACGACGTTTCTAATTTTCTTTTTTGTTTTTCTACTGTTCGGCGTCGCCACTTTTGTCGGGATGGAATTGCGCCGCGGAGCCGTTGGTGCGATCACGCCCTCTCCCAACTTTCAGCCGGAGCGCGACCGCCGCCTGACTCAAGCGCTGAGTTTTGCCGCTCTCACCGTGGCGTTGGGGGCGATCGTCTTCGGCAGCGGGCTTTTTTTCTTTTTCCCGCGTTTCAATGCCGGTTACCTCGGGAACGCCAGCTTCAGTCCTTCGCTAATGACGGGTTTCAGTGAAAATGTGGAGCTCGGGCAAATCGGCGAGATCAAAAAGAATTCAGCGGTGGTCATGCGCGTGCAAACCGGCAGACCTCTCGGTTACGATCGGCTGCGGTGGAGAGGCATCGCCCTGACTACTTTTGACGGCAAACGGTGGACTTCTCCCGAGCGTGCCGCGCAAATCTTGTCACCCAGTCCGGACGGATGGATCTACATGGCGGCCCCAGCGCAAAAAACAGATGCGCCGGGGCCGGGAATTCTGTACACGGTTTATCTGGAACCCATCGCCACCGATGCGATTTTTGTTCCCGGCAAGGCCATTTCTCTCAAAGGAAATTTTACGGGTGAAGGCGGGAATTCGTTTTCGGCAATGCGGCGTTCCTACATTTTTCGCGATTCGACCGGCACGCTGCTGAATCCGTTTCACAATTACGGCGCTCTCCAGTATGGAGGATTTTCACGCTTGCCGCCGCTCAACGCCGGCAAGCTACGTGCGGCGCCTGCGGATTATTCGCCGGAGATCATCGAAACCTACCTCCAGCTCCCTCCCCAGCTTGACCCGCGAATCCCGGAGCTTGCGCGGCAAATTGCCAAGAACGCGAAGACGCCTTTTGACATGGCGCTAGTGATGGAGAGCTACCTGCGCGACCGATTCACCTATACGATGAATCTAAGCGGGAAACCGGGCGACGATCCGCTGGCGCATTTTCTTTTCGAAACGCGCGCCGGTCATTGCGAATATTTTGCTTCCGCAATGACCATCATGCTGCGCACGCTGGGCATTCCTGCGCGCGAAGTGAACGGCTTCCTGCCAGGCGAATATAACGATCTGGGCGGCGACTACATCGTTCGTGCGAGCGACGCGCATAGCTGGGTGGAAGTCTATTTCCCCGGAAATGAATGGCAGGTATTCGATCCCACACCGGCGGCGCCGGAGAACTCAGGAAATCTCTTGACGCGCCTCGGGCAATACGCGGACTGGCTGCAGATCACGTGGAGTGAATGGGTGATTGGCTACGACTTTGCCCACCAGTTGGTCCTGGCACAGAATCTTCAGCGCACTTCAAGAAGTTGGAGCGAAACGGCGCGCGACTGGTTCCGGATGAAGCAACGAGCCAGTAGAAAGTGGATGCAGTCCTGGCAATTCCAGCATGGTGCAATCGGTTTCCTGCTGCCGGTTTTTCTCGTGGCGCTTCTTATGGCGCTGCGATTCAATCTGTTCGCGGAGCTGATTCGCCGGGTCCGTTTGTTTTTGCAATTGCGGGGCGCGAGATCGGCACAAAGCAATCCACAGCTTGCGTCGCGGCTCTACAGCGAACTGCTGCGAATCCTGGCGCGGCGCGGCCTGCTGCGAGAGGAATCACAAACGCCGTTCGAATTCGCCGCTGCAGTGAATTCGCCGAATCTCGCTTCCCCGGTCCGGGAATTCACGCAGATTTACGCTCACGCCCGCTTTGGCGGCGCGCCCTGCGACACGACGCGGCTGCGCCAATTGCTCGATCAGATTCGCTCCGCTCTCCGCGCGCGCTGAATCTCGCCGTTCCCTTGCGCTTTTCCTGACCATGTTACAATTGTGAGTTGCGCGAACGTGTAAATTCATTGCCTATGACTAAGGTCGGATTCGTCAGCCTGGGATGCCCGAAGAACCTCGTGGACAGCGAGGTGATGATGGGTATTCTTGCGCGCGGGGGGTACGAACTTACGCCGCGCGCGGACGAAGCCGAAGTGCTGGTGGTCAACACGTGCAGCTTCATCGAGGCAGCGCAGAAAGAATCTGTGGACGCCATTCTCGAGATGGCGGAACACAAGAAATTTGGGGCGGCAAAGAAATTAATTGTGGCGGGCTGCCTGGTCGAACGGTTTCGAGCGCAAATTCTCGAGCAAGTTCCCGAGGTGGACGCCGTCGTGGGCACCGGCGAAGTCGAGCGCATCCTGGAAGCCGTCGAAGGCGATTTGCGGGTATTGCCCGCGCAGCCGCCGACGTTTCTCTACCACGATTTGACACCGCGGATTGTCACCACGCCGAAGCATGCGGCGTACATCAAAATTGCCGAAGGCTGCGATCATCCCTGCACGTTTTGCATTATTCCCGAGCTTCGCGGCAAGTTTCGCAGCCGCCGATTCGAATCGGTGGTCCGGGAAGCGGAGAATCTGGCGAAGGCGGGCGCGCGGGAAATCACGCTGATCGGGCAGGACACCACTTCTTACGGCGAAGATCTGGGCCTGCACGACGGCCTGGCGCAACTGCTGGAAAAGCTCGCGCAAGTGGACGACCTTCTCTGGGTGCGATTCCTGTATGCGTACCCCAATCGCGTTACGCAGAAATTGCTGGACACTCTTGCGGTGAATCCGCGGCTCGCAAAATACATGGACATGCCGCTGCAGCACGCCAGCCGGAATGTTCTGGCGCGGATGAAGCGCGGTTCGAACGGCGACGCGTTCTTGAAATTGCTGGAGCGCATGCGCGCGACGATTCCCGGCGTAGCGCTGCGCACGTCGTTCATCGTCGGCTTCCCCGGCGAGACGGAAAGCGATTTCGAGGAACTTTGCGATTTTGTGAAGGCGGCGAAGCTGGATTGGCTGGGCGTGTTCGAGTATTCGGACGTGGACAACGCGGAAAGCTACGCGCTGGATGAAAAAGTGGATACGAAAACGATTACGGACCGGCGCAACCGGTTGATGGCCATCCAGAAGAAAATCTCGCGAGAGAATTTGCGCGCGAAGTATTTGCGCCGCAAGTCGCCCGGGTCAGAAGAGCGTGCGTTCACGGCGCTGATCGATGGTCCGTCGAAGGACAACCCGTTGGTCTGGGAAGCGCGCCTCGAAAGCATGGCTCCGGAGATTGACGGCAAGCTGTATCTCACCGATATCGAGCTCCCCAATGGAGAAGTAGCCGTGGCTGGAGATGTTGCGCGCGTTGAAGTGATGAAGGCGGACGCGTACGACTTGATTGGCCGCGTCGTCGAAATCCTGCCACGCCAGGCCGCGCGCGGCAAAGACTTCGTGGCCCCTCCGGCGGTTCTCCTGGCGGAGAAACTCCATCGAATTGCTACGGGCACTCCTCTCCGCGTCCTCGCCTGAGTTATACTCTCAGTCCGAAGAAGCCGCTGCTCCATGAAACACAAATGCCCCATTTGCAAAGTCGAGACCGACTCCGCGATTCATGCGGACTTCCCGTTTTGCAGCGAGCGCTGCCGGGAGCGCGACCTGGGCAACTGGGCCAGCGAAAAGTATGTCGTGTCCGATCCGATTTTCGATGAAGCGGAAATCACCGAGAGCAACCCCAAGACCGTCATCCTTGATTTGGACGAACCGAATGGCAGCGAAAACTGACGCAGCGCCGGCACGCGAAGCGCGGCTCGAGAAGCCGCGGCTTGCGCTCGCGATAGCCACCGCATTGGGCGTCGGGTACATTCCGAAGGCGCCGGGCACCTTTGGCTCGCTGATGGGTGTTGCGACCGCGTTTCTCTCCTCCGTCTTTTTTCTGCGGCCGGCGTCCCTTGGGGGATTCTTCTCGTTTCACCCGAGTCACGACGCAGTCCTGATGGACAAGCATTTTCTGGTTCCCGGCAGCGACGTTCACGACGCGGTGCTGGCGCTGCCGATTTTCTGCGCGCTGGCGCTGCTTCTCCTGCTTGGCGCGATTGGGGTGTGGAGCGCTTCCCGTGCGGCCGCTTACGCAGGGATCAAGGATCCGCAATTCGTGGTGGTGGACGAAGTCGCCGGCCAGCATCTCGCCCTCTTGCTACCCCTAATCCCCATTGCACTGCCGAACCTCACCGCGCACATGGACTTTTCCACTTTTGCGATTTTCTTCGCGCTGAGTCTGGTCAACTGGAAATACCTGCTGCTCGGTTTTATACTTTTTCGCGTGTTCGACGTCTGGAAGCCGTGGCCGGTCCGCCAACTGGAGAAACTCCCCGGCGGCTGGGGAATCATGGCGGACGACTGGATGGCGGGCATCTACGCCGCAATTCTTTTGCGAGTCGCGTTACACTTTGGGCTTCTCACGCTGCACATTGGCTGGGTATGAAATTCGGGTTCGGGTCCTCGGCGGAAAAGAACGGCAATCCCCACATTGAGAGAGTTGCGCCCGCAGCGGCCATACCCGGCGGGGAGATCGCTATTCTCGGCAGAGGCTTTGTTTCGCGGGGGCAGGCACGGCCGGTGGTGCTTTTTGGCGAAGCGGAAGCCAGCCTGGCGCTTGCGGCGGAGAATCGCTTGATCGCGCGCGTGCCGGAAGGCGCAAACGGCGGCGTGGTGCGCGTTGCCACGGCCGGGCTCGAGAGTCCGCCGCATCCAGTGCACATCGGGACGCAAATCGCGGACAACTTGCATCCCGTCGCGAATCCCGCGGTCGACCAAGACGGAAGTATTTATGTAACGTTTTCCGGCCCGCGGGGCCAGCGCGTTCCGGTTTCACTTTACAAGATCACCGCGAATTACAGCGTGAAGCCGTTCGTCACTTCGTTGATGAATCCCAGCGGCCTGGCTCTCGATCGCGAGGGAAATCTTTTCGTCTCCTGCCGCAACGACGGCACCATCCACCGCATTACGCCGGACGGCCGCGCCGAGGAGTGGATGGAAGGGATGGGGATTGCGACGGGCATTGCGTTTGATCAGTCCGGTAATCTTTTCGTCGGAGACCGCAGCGGCACGATTTTCAAAATCAGCCCGAGCCGCGAAATTTTTGTGTTCGCGACCCTGGAGCCGTCTGTCGCGGCATACCACCTGGCATTTCATCCGAGCGGCGATCTCTACGTGACGGGCCCGACCACTTCCAGTTTCGACCGCGTGCATCGCATCACGCAGGGCGGCGACGTCAGCGTTTTCTTCCGCGGACTCGGCCGACCGCAGGGGTTGGCTTTTGACCGCGACGCGAATCTATATGTTGCTGGGTCGTATGGCGGCCGCCGCGGCATTGTTCGGATTACGCCGCAGGCTCACGCGGACGTGGTGCTGAGTGGATCCGGACTCGTCGGCCTCGCACTGCAGCCCTCCGGCCGCGCCATTTTGGCCACTACCGGCGCAATCTTCACGCTGGATTGGGACGTGCGCGGATTGCCGCTCGTTACGTAATGAACCAAATGAAGGCCGAAATTATCGCAGTGGGTTCGGAACTTCTTACCCCGGACCGCCTGGACACCAACTCGCTCTTCCTAACCGAAGAGTTGAACAAACTCGGGATTGAGGTGGTGCGCAAATCCATTGTGGGGGACCACCGCGATACGCTTCGCGCCGCGTTCCACGAAGCGCTTCAGCGCGTCGAACTGGTCATTGCTTCGGGCGGTCTTGGGCCGACCGAAGACGACCTGACACGCGAAACCGTCGCCGACCTTCTCGGCCGCAAACTTCACCTCAACAACGCGATTCTTCAATACATCGAAGGGCGCTTCCGTCAGCTGGGCCGCGAGATGCCGCCCGTAAATGTGCGCCAGGCGATGGTGCCGGAAGGCGCGGAAGTTCTCGAGAATCCGCGCGGATCTGCGCCCGGCCTGTGGATCGAAGACCGTGGACGATGGATTGCGCTCCTGCCCGGGCCGCCGCGCGAATTGAAGCCCATGTTTCAGGAGCGGATTTTGCCGCGGCTCGAGCGGCGCGGGTCCGGCGTTCGAATGTTTCACCGCGAACTGCGCGTTGCGGGCATGGGTGAGTCGACGCTCGAACAACGCATCAAGCCGATCTACACGCGCTACGCGGACGTAGGCACGACCATTCTCGCCGCGCCCGGTGAAATTCAGATTCATTTGCGCATTTGGACCGACGATGCCGCGCGCGCGCAAACAACGCTCGATGAAATTTCGCAGAGTTTTGAACTGGCGCTGACGGACCGGATATTTTCGCAGGATGGTTCTTCGCTCGAAGAAGTAGTGGCGAATATCCTTACGATGAACAGCGCCACCATTTCCGCGGCGGAAAGTTGCACGGGCGGGCTGCTCGCGCAGCGGCTGACGAGCATTCCCGGTAGCTCGTCGTATTTTCTCGGCGGGGTGGTGTGCTACAGCAACGAACTGAAAACGGCCTGGGCCGACGTGCCACCGGAGATCCTCAAGTCGAAAGGCGCGGTGAGCAGCGAAGTGGCGATTGCGCTGGCCGACGGGATTCGGCGCCGCGTCGGCAGCACGCTCGGCGTAGGGATCACCGGCATCGCCGGCCCGAGCGGGGGGAGCGAAGAAAAACCCGTTGGCACGGTGCACGTCGCGGTTGCGCATGCGGGCGGAGTGAAAGAGCGCGGCGTGCGCTTCCCCGGCGACCGCGAAGCGATTCGCTGGCATGCAGCGCAGCTCGCGCTGGACATGGTGCGGATCCATTTTCTCTACAATGGCGGCGAGCCGCCGGCGCACACCCGCAAAGGGTCTTGAACCGTGCGCCTTTTCGTGGCACTGGAGATTCCTCCCGCGGTGCGGAAAAGTCTTGGCGAGTTTCTCGCGGTGCTTCGCGCGCTTTCCTCGCAACCTCGGTGGGTGCGAACGGACAACCTTCATATCACTTTGAAATTCATCGGCGAAGTCCAGCAACAGAAACTTGGCGACATTCGAGCGGCGCTCTCCGCTGTGCATTCCGATCGATCGGTCACGCTCGATTTTCGAGGAGTGGGGTTTTTCCCGAATGAAAAGCGTCCACGCGTCTTCTGGGCCGGCATCGAAGCTTCCGCAAACCTTGCGCGACTTGCAAGCGACATCGACCGCGCCTTCGAAAAACTTGGCGTTCCGCCGGAGAAACGGCCTTTCTCGCCGCATCTGACGCTTGCGCGATTCGAACCACCGGAACTGCCGGAGAAGCTGCGCGCGGCCATCCAGGAAAGCGCGACGTGCGTGTTTGGTTCCGTTGCGGCCGAGGAATTCCATTTGATTGAGAGCAAGCTAAAACCAGGCGGCGCGGAGTACACTACGCTCGAAACATTTCCCTTCGTGGTGGCGAAGGTGTAAGAGCGCATGCGGTCGATTCCCATAACCATTCTGCTGATCCCCCTCGTTGCGTATCTGCTTGGGTCGATTCCCTTCGGGCTGATCGTGGCAAAGCTTTTTGGCCGTGGAGATGTGCGCAAGGAGGGCAGCGGCAATATCGGCGCGACGAACGTCTCGCGCGTGGCCGGGCCCCTGGCAGGAATCTTGACATTGCTGCTTGACGGCGCAAAAGGAGCCGTGGCGGTGCTCGTCGCCGGACGCTATTCGAATGACAGCGCAATGTGGATGATGATCGCGGGTCTGGCCGCGCTCCTGGGCCACTGCTTTCCCGTATGGCTGAAATTCAAAGGCGGCAAAGGCGTGGCAACCGCCGCAGGAGTGTATCTCTCGCTCTGTCCTCCCGCGTTTCTTGGCGGGCTCATCCTGTTTCTATTGGTTGCCGGCTTCTGGCGCTACGTTTCGCTCGGCTCCGTGGCGGCCGCCGTGGCGATGCCGCTGCTGATGTATTTTCTGTGGGCGCCACATCATGCTCCGCCGCTGGTCATAACGTTTGGAGCGCTCACCGTAGCGATGCTCATCGCCTACAAGCATGATGGAAATCTTCAGCGGCTGGTGCAAGGCACGGAGCCGAAATTTTCTTTCCGCAGGAAAAACGCCGAGTGACGAAGATCGCCATCCTGGGAGCGGGAAGCTGGGGCACGGCGCTGGCGATTGTATTTTCGCGGAGCGAGCGGAAGCACGACATCTCACTGTGGGTGCATGACACGGCACTCGCGACCAGCCTCCGCCGGACACGCGAAAACGACGCGTATTTGCCGCACCATTCCCTTCCAGTGAACGTGAGCGTCACGAACAGCCTCAAAGAGGCTGTCTCCGGAGCAACGATCGTCGTCGGCGCGATGCCCTCGGCGCACGCAAGAGAAGTCTACACGGAGGCTCTTCCTCGCTTTTCGCACGAGGTGATTTATGTCAGCGCGACGAAAGGACTCGAGCCTGTGACGCACCTGAGGATGAGCACGGTCCTCACCCAGGTCCTTCAGCAGACGACGTCGCCCAAGTTTTTCCCACGCATTGCCGTGCTTTCCGGACCGTCCTTTGCGGCTGAAGCGGCGCGCGGCGAACCCACCGCGGTCGTACTAGCCTCACGCGACGTCACCGTCGCGACTAGCCTTCAGGAGGAGTTCGCCGCGCCGTCGTTCAGGCTATACACCAACGACGACATACTCGGTGTCGAGCTAGCCGGCGCGATGAAAAACGTGATGGCCATCGCCGCCGGGGCGTGCCAGGGATTGGGTCTCGGGTCGAACGCACTTGCGGCGCTGATCACGCGCGGACTTGCCGAAATGACGCGCCTGGCCGTTGCCTTGGGCGCGCGCCCAGAAACGCTTAGCGGACTGGCGGGTCTGGGCGATCTTGTGCTCACTTGCACCGGATCGCTCAGCCGCAACCGTTACGTGGGCGTCGAGCTTGGGAAGGGCCGGCCGCTGCAGGAGATCCGCGCGGGCATGCGCATGGTGGCTGAAGGGGTAGAGACTGCTGCACCGCTGCTGGCTCTGGCGCGCGAGCACCAGATCGAGATGCCCATCACGGAGCAGGTGGACGCCATCCTCCATTCCGGGAAGTCGCCCAAGGAAGCCATCCGAAACATCATGGAGAGACCGTTGAAGCGGGAATAGAGCCCCGCTAGTACTAAAGTCCCAGTTGTAGATGCGCGACGCCTTCCCCTGCCCGGCCCCCTAAGAGCGCCAGGCTCCCCTAGAATCAAGAGTAGAAATGCCGTCCAGCCTTCAATCCCGGTGGGAGCAGGTGCGCGCAGGACGTGTGCGCATCTTGTGGCTCGTTTTGGGCGCGCTTTTGATGGTCAGCGCGTTGCCGATCGGGCTGTATCACCGCCAGGTGCTGCAGCTGAGCCAGGACAAGCTCGTGGATACGGAGCGCGTTCAGCAGACAGATCTTACCCGCTCGCTGGCGCAGGAAATCCAGCTGTTCGAATCCAACCTGACGCAACAGCTCACCAGCGAGCGGCAGATCCTCGCGCTCACGGGCCTGATCGAAAATGTCGAAGACCCGGCTGCCGAGCCCAAAGTGACGCGCCTGCTGGAAAACTTTGTCGAAAGCAATCGGAGCACGTTCATCTATCTGACGGCCGTGGGCAAATCTGGCAAAGGCACCAGTGCCTCGCAGGGAAATTTCCGGGCGGAGCAGGACCCTTTCGTCGCCAAGGCGTTGCGGCGGGCGTTTGAGACTTGCCAGCAGCCGCAGGTTCCCAAGTACCGCAGCGATCCTCTAGCACTTGCACCGGAAAACCGGCCGGCCTTTGTCGTCGCGATTCCGCTGAGAAACGTGAACGAAAATTTCACGGGGATGCTGGCCGCAGTCGTTTCGTTGGATTCGATCCTTCACCGCCTGCAAGAGGCCAGCGTCCGCGGACGCACCGTTTTCCTCGTGGATCACAGCGGCCACATTGTTGTGCATCCGGCTTCGAAAGATTTCGTTCCCGGCGCGGATGCCACCGGCAATACGCTCGTCGCAAAAGTGAAGGCACTGCCAAACGAGCTGCGCAACACGGAGACGGTCCGTTTTGCTGAAACGGAAAAGAAACAGGTCGAAATGATCGGGACGTATAGCACGCTTTCCGAGCTGAATTGGGCGGTCATCGCGGAGCGCAGCTTGGATCAGGCGCAGGCGGACACGGGTGTCACCGACCTCAACCGCCAGGCGCTGGCGTTCGTCAGCGTGGTGATTCTGTCGGCTATTCTCGTCGGCTATTTCTTTGCGGTGGGCATCAGCGGGCCGATTCGCGGGCTGGCTGCCTCCACGCGCGCGATCAGCCGCGGCGAATTTCATCAGCGTTCGGCGGTGCGCGGCGCTTCGGAAATCAGCGAACTCGCTGAAAATTTCAACAAGATGGCCGGCGATATCGAGGAGTACATCGAGCGGCTGAAAGAAGCGGCCGAAGAGAACCGCGAGCTGTTCATCGGCTCGATTCGAATGCTTGCCGCGGCCATCGACGAAAAGGATCCGTACACGCGCGGTCACTCCGGCCGCGTGGCCAAGTACTCGATGCTGATCGGCCAGGAATTGGGGCTTTCCACGGCGGAGCTGGACAAGCTGCGCATCGCGGCGTTGCTCCACGACGTCGGAAAAATCGGTGTCGAGGATCGCGTGCTCAAAAAGCCCGGCTCGCTGACGCCCGAGGAATTTGGATTGATGAAGCAGCATACGGTCAAAGGCGCGAACATCATGCGCCCGGTTTCGCAGCTCAAAGAGATGCTCCCGGGCATCGAGCTGCACCACGAGCACATGGACGGCCGCGGCTATCCCTATGGCCTGCAGGGGCAGCAGATTCCGCTAATGGCGCGCATCATCGGCGTGGCCGATACTCTCGATGCCATGACCACCAATCGCCCTTACCAGTCGGCGATGGACCTCGAATACGCGCTGGACCGCATCCGGGCGCTGACGGGCTCAAAATTCGATGCGGTTGTCGTAACCGCTCTTGATTCCGCTGTTCAGCACGGTAAGCTTCGCCTCAGCGCTGTTGAAGTCCACGTCTAACGCGCTGTCTTTTTGAGTGCCATTCAACTACATGTCCGGAGAAGAGATAAGAAAAGATGATCGCGTCATCTATGCTGGTCAGCCAAGTGAGATTGAGTTTGTAGCCGAAGCTCGAATCAAGGATTCAGAGACTGATTGGTATGTTCACGAGTATGGCGGGGCGTCATGATGGTCGAGCTCGAACCGAAAGGCTTTGGCCGCGCGTTTCTGACGGAAACGCAAGATGAGGAGGATTTAGAATTAGTATCGAGAAGCGGCTAGGCAGCTTCCGAAATCAGCTCTACTCAAGAACCGCTGTTGGCTAAGGTCTAGTTTCCTCCCATCTGCTACAATTTTTGGGTTGCAGCGACTACCATGCGCGCAGCCATATGATTTCACTCTTCGGGAAGAATGAGCCTGAACCGACCCTTCTAGAGCGGCTGAAGAAATCCGTCAGCAAGACCAAGGCGGCCCTTT
>JACXTT010011936.1_pt1 | contig 11566 bp, 8 predicted proteins | sample 9270951 | NCBI WGS metagenome assembly JACXTT01 (sample SAMN15532306, study PRJNA645909) | rock metagenome | isolation source: weathered quartz diorite | place: Puerto Rico | collected 2017-06-21 | reverse complement strand
CACCCTAGAAGGCAAGACCCAAGGGTGTAGGCTTCCAATAACCGCAACCTGAAACGGTTAAAAAACGAACCTGACCTTCTAGAATGTTAATAAAGCAGCACAGTTGAGTCTATGAATTAGGATTAACTAAAGTCTTGACCAAGGAGACTGCCAATCACAGACAAGCGTTCAGTGTGAGGAATCGCTGAGCGCCGCAGGATGATGCAGGAGGTCGGCACCAGTTTGCGCACTAGTATCGTAGAGCACGACGATGTCTTCCGGAATGCGGCAGAGATCTGTACCACGGAGGTAATCCCTCATTGTCGTGCCCGTGCAAACTGAATCGATGTTAGGTGCACCTCTTTTTGCTACGACATCGTCGATGTGCACGGTTCTAAAATCGAGACTGAATCTCGTGCGACCGGAAGTGTTAGGGACTGTCGAGTGTAACTGTGCGGCTGAGAAGAGAAGAAGCCCTCCAACCTTAGTAATAATACGTATCTGCGGATCAAGTTCGACGGGTTCTTGTGGTCGCGGCTGTTTGCGAGTATCAGCCTTAATATGCTGAGCAGCAGTCTGCCGACTCGTTCTGTTCCAGTCATCATAATTGTAGATGTGCGAGTCGTTACGGACTGGTTGGCTCCAGTATCGTGGATGAAACGCCATGGCGTTCTCCGACTCAATATCATAAACCGGGATCCACCAGTTAACCTGGCAGGCAGGAGCAGAATACCAGGTGTCACGGTGAGGGTGGAAGGCATAGGCGATACCTGATGTGAGATACCCGCCATGTGTCGCCGTTCGCATCCGTGGAACATCAAAGTACGTTCTGTTCAGGTCACACCCCATCTCCCTAAGAATTTCTCGAATCAACTCTTTTGACTTCGGATGGTGGATGAAGGTGGGTTTGAGTTTAGCAAGAATCGCTGCATACTCTTCTACTGGCAGACTGTACTGCGCCTCTCTTGGGTCGAGCGGGCTAAACGCCTCCTCAATCATGCCCTTTGGGAATGTGCACAGCGCTAGCACGCTTCCGCATGGAGAATAGACAAAAAGCTGCCCATTGTAGAGGTGTTCACGTCGCGCCTCATCGTTTAAACGAGAGTCGAAAAAGATCGCGTTCATTTTGCTAGGCTCTTGTAAGCAGAAGGAGTTTTCACACTTCTGGCATCTCTTTTAGCAAAGCGTGTTCCCAAAGCCGGTCCGCCGCTCTCTTGATGGACTCGAACGGATACCCCGATCTTACTGCGATGTCGAGCAAACTGTGATTTCCATCCGACAAGTTGAGCACCCAAAGCATGGCCAACTCGTCCACCCTTCCTTCAGGACCTCCTATTGTCCGGTAGAGTCCGCGTTTTCCCAGCTGTGGCTCACATTTGGGGTTCCGATTGAGATATGTCAGATTGTTCTCTAACACGGAAAGAACAGACAGACACTTTGTGAATGAATTAGCGAGATACAGTGGTTGAACAAGGTCTAGATTATCCGCCGAGGTGTGGTACTCGGGAAAACGCCCGTGCGGTGTTCGCATCAGATTGCCTACTGGGAGATTAAACGCGGGAGAGCAGAACTGGCGTTCATCATAGCCGTAGGGCGAAAAATCTAAAACTTCGTAATCCTCACCAGAATGTTGCAGAACATGGATGACCGCTCGGTCGATTTCTGCATCGCCTCGGCGGCTTTTCTTGTAGGTCGACCGGCCAGAGTCTCCAAGATTTGCCAGGACCAGTCCATGCTTAATTTTTGGAACCTGGCGCTCGTTCAGACACAACCAGGTAATAGACCCGATAGTACCAGGAATAAAAAGAAACCGATATGAGTATCGCAGCGAAAGCGAGTGAAGGGACCTGGCCAAAAGGGTCGCGAGCGCCATCCCCGAGAGGTTGTCATTGCACAGAGAGGGGTGGCACGAGTGGCAAGAGATCAATACTTCATCCGAGTTCTCTCCTGGCAGATAATACTCGCCGTAGGTCAGGTATCCCGGCTCCAGAGAAGAATCGATACAGACTTCATACTCGTCCTCCCTCAATTCGAGCAACTGCCGGTGACTCAGGCAAAATCCCCAGTTTTCTTTGTAGTATGAGGTTCTGTAGGGAATCCAACCTGGATGTTCTGGTAGAGTAAACAAATGCTCCTTCAGCTCCGTAAGAGAGATTTTCTTCTGGATGGGAACACTATAGTTGACGACATGAAGATTGGACTTTTGAAAATCAACGACTCTCTCGCCTCTTGAGTTTTTTAGATATGCGTCTCGGATGTTCCACTCTCTCGGCACCGTCCAGTCAAAGACTTGAGTTCCGGTTGGAACCTCATGAACATCTAGCGGTATATATTGCTCGATGAGTCGCAGGCTCTCACGAAAGCCGTTTCCCGTGATACTCCGACAGATCGGGTAGAGCTCAGCGAGGAGTTGGTATATCTCTTGGCCAACAGCGTTGAGATCAAGAGACGTCTTGCAGTCAGCAATATTCACTTGGGCAAGGCTTTCGACAAAGAAAAATCTGGATAGTTTCGGTCACGCTCGATGATGATACGCTCAGCATGAGGCCATTCAATTGCGAACGTTGGATCATTCCACCTTACTCCTCGCGCGTACTCTGGGGAGTAAAACTCTGACATTTGATAAAAGACTTCAGTATCATCTTCTAGAGTCTGAAAACCGTGAGCGAAACGCTCAGGAATGTAGAGCATCTTCCGGTTGTCGGCGCTAAGGACGATCGCTACGTATCGCTTGAAGGTAGACGATTCAGGGCGCAGATCGATAATCACGTCATAGATTGTGCCCTTGAGACAACGCACTAATTTAACCTCTTCAGAGGGAGCAACCTGGTAGTGCATACCACGCAAGGTGCCTTTTGTTCTGTTGAATGAGATGCTGCACTGCACTATGCGAGGATTGAGTCCGTGTGCTTCAAACTCTCGCTGACACCAAGTCCGGGCGAAAAACCCACGTTGGTCTTCAAGTCTTTCCGGCTCTATGATGAACCCGCCCTTGAGTCTTGTTTCGGTGAAGATCACGCGTAGACCTCAACTTCAGGAATCGGCACGACGAACCGCCCACCCCACTCCCGAATATAAGAAATCTGCTCAATCACCTCACTTTTGAGGTTCCACGGCAAAATCAACACATAATCCGGTTTGGTCTCTTTAATCTTGTCTGGGTGAAAGATGGGGATATGTGTGCCCGGCAGGAATTTTCCCTGCTTATAAGGACTCCGATCAACAACATAATCGAGGAAATCGGTACGGATACCGCAGTAGTTTAAGAGGGTATTCCCTTTCCCTGGCGCACCGTAACCAGCAATGCATCTTTTTTGTCGTTTCGTGGCAACCAAAAAGTCAAGCAGCTTGCGTTTCGTTTCTTTAACGTTTTCCGCGAACGATAAGTAATGCTCAACGTGTCCGAAGCCCTTTTCTTCTTCTCTATCCCTGAGCTCAAGCACTCGTCGATTAATCGGCTGAGACATGTCCTCGCTATGTCGAGCGTACACCCTTAAAGAACCACCGTGCGTAGGTAATTCCTCGACATCAAAAAGAATCAAACCATGCACAGCGAAAACTCTTTCAGCAGTAAGAAAAGACAAGTATGAAAAATGCTCGTGATAAATTGTATCAAATTGATTCCCTTCCACCAGGCGCATTAGATGAGGGAACTCCATAGTAATGACTCCTCGCGGTTTGAGCAGGATTTTCATCCCTTTAACGAAATCGTTAATATCAGGCACATGAGCCAATACATTATTTCCTAACAAGAGGTCAGCTTGTCTGCCTTCGGCGACTAATTCATGAGCAACTTTCTCTCCAAAGAATTTCATGATAGTCGGGATGCCTTTTCTCATAGCGACCGCAGCTACATTGGTTGCTGGTTCTATTCCCAAGATCGGGATATTTCGTGCAGCAAAATATTGAAGGAGATAGCCGTCGTTGCTTGCGATTTCTATCACCTGGCTCTTGTCATGTAATTGAAAACGCTTTGTAACTATCTCCGCGTAGATTCTTACATGTTGTAACCACGTGTCAGAATAGGATGAGAAGTAGGCATAATCGCTAAAAATATGTTTAGGGTCAACATATTCCCGCAACTGAACCAGCAAACAGTGCTCACAAATATATGCGTGGAGCGGATAGAACGGCTCCATATAGTTTAGTTGATCGAAGTTTAAATAACTTTCACAGAGTGGTGACATCCCCAAGTCAACAAATGTGATGGATAGCTTTGATCCGCAAAATCGACAACAATAACAATTCGCAGTAGCATGATCTGACATGCTAAGCTCCTCGACTTTCTTCGACTACGGGGCTATACCCTGATTGACCAGAGAGTCGCTCACCACTGTAAGAATGACCATCAAGAAGAACTTCGAAAATTCTCACTTGAGGGCTTTCGTGTACGAGGCGAAAAACTTCGCGGTAGGCCCTATAGAGAGGTTCAAAACAGCTACGCTCCGGAGGCAAATAATAGCTATCAGTCCTGTCGACTACGATTATATACTGCACGTTGTACTTGCGAATGCCATCCATAAGAACCTGTGGATTAGTGATGGGCGGAAACCAAATCACCTTCCGTCTGCTATAGTGGTATGCAGTAGGAACGTGTCGTGCCATAATAACCGTGGTTCTTGCAGTATGGGCTTGAATCCACTCCGCTGCCTCGATATCAGGGTATCCGCCGGATTGTGTCAACTTAAAGTTGAGGTTGTCTCTCCCGAGGCTAAGCTGCATGGCAAGGCCCCTGCCAATCAGACTGACTAGGACAATTACACTGACAACTTGTAGAAGAGTCACTGGTTTTCTCCTCAGCGACAAAATCGTCCCCGAGTACCGCCGCAATTTATAGCACGCCACCAGAAACTGATGCGAACCGCCACCTACAATCCAGACTGAAACCATGGCCAGCATTACCCAAAAGACTACAGAAAGTTTGGCCTGAACACCTCCAATGCTCTCGGAGCCCCAAGCCCAGACGCCCGAACATACACCAAGGAGTATGAAGAGAGGCAAGCACCACATACCAACCGTCCGAGGTCTCTGGGACGTCAGACGGAGGAGTGTTTCCCCACCGCGCCAGAGGTAGAGACACGCAAGAGGGACTACAGGTACCAAGAATCTAACCTCAAGGGACCACGGCCAAAGCAAGTAGATTGCTTCGTGACTGACGAAGTACCAGTCGTGCAAACACCCCCCCGTTCGCAAAATGGAGCACCCTACCCCCAACAGTACCAGCAAAACGAGCCCTGTAACTGCCGGCGAAGACCAATGCGGATTTATCCAGTACCGGGTTAACATTTCGGCAAGCAAGAGGGACCTATCGCACAAATTTCGCCCCATCCGTAACACGATATCGCTCAGCGAGGCCATCCCTAATTCCGGGTAGTTTCCGCTTTTCACTTGCAGTTGTGATAAATAAGATTCTGGATAACCCGGCAGCGGCCATTCAGAGACGTTGCCCTTCTGCTGCATCCAAAGCACCTGAACCACGATTCCTAGTATCAACGGAAGAAGGAAGATTTTAAGACGCCACGCAGCAACTTTCCGGTTAGCGAAAAATGAGACGGCAAGCCACCCGATAAGCCCGGTGAGGAGCGCGATTCCAGCGGATTCGATCATCAGCGACACCACCACGAGGAAACAGAAAAGCAGCCCTAAGGCGGCTTGTGCTCGGGGGTTCTGCGCAGTCTCCAATTTCGCTGCTACTAGGAGGGCCAGCATGGTAGTAAAAAAGTACGGGAAGCATGGCCAAATCGACCGAGTCACGATAGCAAAGATTATCGGAGAGGAGTCCGGCAACAAACAAGAAACCGCCGCAGCCGCACGTCCTTGCTCACGTTTGAGCAGTTCGTAGCTGACGATGAATCCCAACGCAAGGAAGATCGCCATCGAGCGAAGGAGAATCGCATAACCACAGCCGACCGTGACGCAAATCAACGCCAGGATCGCCGAAAGACCAGGAGGCTGGACAGTCTCGGGCTTGAAATTAAACCCGTAGGATCCTGTTTCAATAAGCGACCGCGCAAGGTCGAAGTAGCTAACAATGTCATATACAAAATCGTCGGCTCTTTGATAAAGACCGAGTTGTAATGCAGTGAGACCCAAGACCATCACATACACACCAATGTCCGCTACCGTCAGCGATTTCGTCGTGGCAACAATCCGGCGATTGATACCGCTCTCCTCAGAAGCGATAACAATTTGGATGTCTTCGGGCCTGGGCATTGCAAACTCCTTGCACGAAGGCCGAATTCGTCCGACCAAGAGTCTTACTTATAGAACTTTCGCAGTTGGATTAGTATTGGTATTCTGTGTAATTTACTGTGAGCAGCCGACTGGCTGCTTGAGAAGGCCCAACGTCTTGCGGATTCGGCGTTACTGAACGTTCTCAGATCAAACGCGAGCTTTACCTGGCTGAACCCGACCGGCACTACGAGAGGCCCGAAGTTTAGTGTGCCGGGCTCGTGGGCTCCCACAGCGGGATGACGGGTATCGTCGTCGTATTGGTTACTGTACGGTTAGGCCCTGCGGGGCATTTGGAATGGAGAGAGGCAGGGCATCGAGCAGGTACAGCACCGCGTCTCCGCTAAAAGGCGGGGTAAAAGACTGTGATGATGACCCTCCAGTCACCGTGCTGGCAGGGATCTTCGCTCCCGTTGACGGATTGAGCCATTCGACGCTCAATGATTTGGTTGAAGCTGAAAGATTGACTGTAAATGAACCTCCCGAAGGAGTATACACGAGGTATTCTGCTCCCGTGGCGACAGCATGCGCCAGAACGTAACCGGTTGAAGCAAGACCAGGCTGCGGCGTCATGGCTGCTAAGTTCATGCGATTCGCATATGCCAATGTGTATCCCAGGTTGTCGCGAAAGTTGTCCCAGCGCGGGTCTATTGCGCTACAGACTCCGTTCACCGGATTCGCACACAGGTTCCGACTCCCCGTCGGCCAGTAGATTTCGTAAGGGTCCATGAAGAGCACTTGCGATCCGCTGGTAAAGTTTTGCCAGATGTAGTTGCGGTTTATCTGGGCGCTGTCATTCCACATCCCGAAATAGGAGTGGTCGCTGTCGTTAAGGATGACCTTCCCCTGATTATTAAGAGGAGAGATTCTCGCCCAGGGAGCCACCCAGTCAGCGGCACTCCCGTACAGAGTTGCATCAGCTCCCCCTGTCAACGCTGCGTATCCTACCGGGTGCTGCAAGGGTTTGCCCACCTCGTAGGTATGGATCAGCGTGATGAGATGATTCTGCCACCAAGTAGAGTTACTTGGTGCCTCTTCGGATATTTCGTACAGAACATTATCCAAGTCGTTGACAGTGTCGATCACTTTGCGTACGTAGGCGTCCTGATAACTCGTGATGGCATTCGCATTGCCCATCGTCATAGAGTTCGTACCACCTCCGTCATCGACGCCGTTGATATTGTTCGTCCTTGTAAACGGATAGCCATCGTTTGCACAACGATTATTCAAGAGGCCGAGGCCATCAAACATCTCTACAATGGCATAAATACTGTTCTGCTGAAGCTGTATAGCCCGTGCAAGAAGACGGTCGAAGTACGCCTGGTTGAACTGTTAGAGGTCGAACTTCGGCAGGCCATCGGTGGCATTGCCAGGCCCGGTCCGTAGCCAGGGAAAGGGTACCATCCGCCACGTCCCGCCGGGTCCCCAATTGCAATAGGTGGGTAAGTCCTTCCTCCAGAGAATCGTCACGTTCTGCGCGTGCGCCTTTAAGAACGCAACGTAAGCAGTAAAGTCCATCGCCGCAGGAGTTGCCGACTGATTCGTATCTTGGAAATCACTCCACGTGTGGGAACCGGCGAGGAGGATTGCCTTCCCGCTCCCGTCTGTGAAGTAATGCGGATTGGTGGACAACACCTGTAACGGCCCCATAGCCGCCCATACCTTACCAGCGACGAGGAGCCAAAGAAGGAGAAGACTGCACCGAGAAGCCATTTCAGTGAATCGTGGTTGTCGTGTCGGCCTGAATTTCGGCCTGACTCAACGCCCTGTTGTAAATCCGCACCTTGTCGATGGTGCTCGCAAACTCCATCCTGTTCACTCCTGCTGGCCGCTTGTCGACAAACACATGCTGCCCAGAACCCCGCTGCGAGGAGGCACCTGGCCCAACCAGAGTCCCATCGTCTAACTCTCCATTGAGGTAGACGTGCACCGTCTGCGCTAAAGTTACCCATATATACAACAAGAGCGGAGCAAAAAGCAAGATCGAGCCCGTCCACGCCATGCTGAGCAATGTCGTCTGTCACAAGCGGCTTCCCTTCCGGGCGGTGTTGATGGACACCTGCGTGACCAAAGATCTGAGCAAGAGGCGTGTGCCTGGCGGCGGAAGATTGAGCAGTTTCACCAGGAGGGCAAACAAGTCACTGACCTGGATGGGCGTCAGTGCCGCAAGGCACGTAGTGTCCGCAACCACATTGGTTGTGCGATCTTGGTTTGGGTGCACCTCAAGCAGGTCGCCTACGAGACCAGGCAAACGATCTATTAAGTCAAGCACGGGTTGTGGTCGAATTATTTGCGGCAGCATCTCAAATCACCGGCAGTCAAAATGGTGCTCGTGTAAGTCCCGACTTACTGCGCCCTACTCAGCTTTCTGCAGATCAGGGAAATCTGACAATCGCCGCGACCGATGGCACCCCGTTAGTATCAACAATGAACAGCATGTAGTAGCCCGGTGGCGCCAGGTTGGCATTGGCCGGCGCTTGTACAGTCAGGCCACCGCTAACCTGTTGAGATGTCAACTTGAGGAAGCGCTGGTTCATGTTGAAGGCGTGCGTCACTGCTCCGAGCCGAACAAGCGATACTGCAGCAATACGTGATGCGTCAGGCGTCACCACGGAGAAATTTGTTCCATACTGTAGAGTAGCGGGCGCTGAGGTGATGGTCGGGCGAGTTCCCCTAAACAGGTACGGAGGTGAAAAGAGCTCTGCATTTAAGCGGTCAACGGAGCTGGTAGGTGCACCGACACCGTTGTTGCGGCCGCCACCAGCTAGCAGCACACGACCGTCGGGTAGCAAAAGTGCGGTCGAGTGATAGAGCCGAGGAACCTGCATTCTGGCCATCGTTGTCCAAGTCTCGGTCACCGGTGACCATAGTTCTGCTTCGAAGACTGCCGTTGTAGGATCAGTGGCGCCTGTAGTTTGCCCACCACCGGTCACTAGAACGTTGCCGTCAGGTAAGAGGGTCAGGTTGTGGTAATCGCGCGGAAACGCCATTGGCGCGGTCTGTCGCCATGCTGGTGCAGGCTGAGTCATATCGAGCACGTAGGTAGTCGCAGTGGAGGGCACATTCGTCACGTCATTTCCAGCTGTTGTCCCCAGCCCTGATGTGACAATCTTGCCAGGAAGATACATTGCAGCGCTTCCACCATTAACGGCAACTGGGTCAACCGTAGTCCACGTTTGCGTATTGAGGTCGAGGACACTGGCTATGACTGGATTGTCGTGGGACTCGTAGGATCCAGTAACTAACACCCGCCCATCCGGAAGTACGAACATATGGGGATACAGTGGGAGGGTCAAAGTGGCGTTGTTCAGCTGGGTCCAAGTACCTGTTGTTTGGTCATAAACCTCGGGCGTATCGGCAGTACATGTCTGGCAGTTAATCGCTCCAGAGGTCACCAGTATCCGTCCATCTGGAAGTGTTGTCACCGTTGGATACCAACGAGCGAACACCATTGGCGCAGTTGACGCCCAAGTTTGGGTCGCAGGATTAAAAATAGTGGCACCGGTGATACCGACATAATTGGCTACATGTCCACCAGCCACCAGAATTCTTCCGTCACGTAGCGCAGTGAGACCTGCACAGAAAAGGTCCGCGGCGTTGTAAGGCACCGCTGTGAACGCATTTGTTGTCGGATTCCAGAGCTGCACTCCTTGTCCACTTGTCTGATAATCCCATGCCAGGACTTGACCGGTAGACAGAAGCGAGGCATGGACCGCTACGATCGGCCAGTTGAAGGGAGCAGACCATTGACCGATGTCAGAAGCGATGGAGGCAAAAGTAGTGACGCTGGCAATGTTGGAATAGGGGCTGAGATTGCCGGCGGCATCCGTTGCCCGCACCCGATAGCTATAGCTAGTGGAGGCCAGAAGCCCTGTGTCGTTGTATGCGGTGCCGGTGGGAGTAGCTACTTGGGTAAAGTTGCTACAGTTTGCTCCCTGACAACGCTCCACCAGGTATCCCGTGACCAAGATATTGTCGGTGGAGGCAGTCCAGGTAAGACTGACCTGGGTACTGCCGGCAGCGGTAGCTGCCAGGTTGGAAGGGGCCGTCGGCGGCGTGGTATCCGGAGCGGGGGTGGTGACGCTGGCAATGTTGGAATAGGGGCTGAGATTGCCGGCGGCATCCGTTGCCCGCACCCGATAGCTATAGCTAGTGGAGGCCAGAAGCCCCGTGTCGTTGTATGCGGTGCCGGTAGGAGTAGCTACTTGGGTAAAGTTGCTACAGTTTGCTCCCTGACAACGCTCCACCAGGTATCCCGTGACCAAGACATTGTCGGTGGAGGCAGTCCAAGTGAGGCTGACCTGGTTGCTGCCGGTAGCCGTAGCCGTCAGGTTGGAAGGAGCCGTCGGTGGGGTGGTATCGGGTGTATCGACTGTGGTGGTCATGTCAGTCTGAATCTCAGCCTGATTCAGGGCACGGTTGTAAATGCGCACTTCATCAATGGTCCCAGAGAACTCAGTCCCCGCTTGCCCAGCCGCTCGTTTCCCAATAAACACATGCTGCCCAGAGTTCCGCTGCGAGGCAGCCACCGTTCCCACCAGACTCCCATCGTCTAACGCTCCGTTCAGGTAAACGTGCATGGTCTTAGCTGTGGCATCATAGACGCCTGCAACATGCTGCCACGTCCCGGTGACCAACGTCGTTCTCCCATACCGCGCCATGTTGTTGCCAGAGGGAGTAGCCAGTTTGAATCCAATAGTTCTCGGCCCCTTGTCTATCGTCGTGTCCAGTTGAAAACCGAGATCCGCTCCGGTTGCTCCTCGCTTCGACACCACCCCAGAGTCATCGACTGGGAATGCACTGGGCTTGATCCAGGCTTCGATCGTCAGACTGCCAGTGATTTGCAGACTCGGACGGTTGCCAAGGTCTACAGCGCCGTTCGCATTGAAAATCAAGGCGTTGCCATATTTGCCTGCTGTGGTCCAGGTCTGGCCCGCCAAAGTGCCGGTATTGCCGTTGCCCGAAGCATCGGTCGTGGTCGTGCCGCTGCCCTCGCTGAACCCATAGGCCGCTGCCAAGCCCCCTGCCGGAAGTGTGTACGTCACGGTCAGTGTCGCCGTACCCGAGTTGCCTGCTGCATCCCATGCCGTCACCGTCAGCACGTTCTGCCCTGCCTGCAAGGCAATGCTATTGACCGTCCAATTCGTCGTCCCGCTGGCCGTCCCACTCCCGCCCCGGTCGTTGGCCCAGGTGACCTGCGTCACCCCCACGTTGTCTCCTGCTGTTCCGCCCAGGGTGAGCGCACTGCTGCTCGTACTGTAGGTCGCACTCGTGGTCGGGCTCGTGATACTCACCGTCGGCGGGGTGGTATCGGGTGTATCGACTGTGGTGGTCATGTCAGTCTGAATCTCAGCCT
>JACXTT010011935.1_pt1 | contig 11566 bp, 8 predicted proteins | sample 9270951 | NCBI WGS metagenome assembly JACXTT01 (sample SAMN15532306, study PRJNA645909) | rock metagenome | isolation source: weathered quartz diorite | place: Puerto Rico | collected 2017-06-21 | reverse complement strand
GCAGCCGAACGCGGTGGACACGGCACCCTCGAGCTCGACGCCCGCATGCGGAAACTGCGCACACTTGCGCACTTCCTCGAGCATCTGCTCGGGCGTCATGCGCACGTTGGACTCGCTGTGCTGGCGGCTTGCCGAGACCGGGAAGGTCACCTTGTGCGCGCCGGCGTCGAGCGCGCGCTGGAAGCCTTTGAGGTTGGGGGCAAGAGCGACGACCTTGAGGCCCGCGATGGTGCGCGCGTAAGACACGATCTCGGCCGTGTCGGCCATGGCTGGAATGAGCTTGGGCGGCACGAACGAGCCGACCTCGATTTCGCGCAATCCAGCGTCGGCGAGCGCGGAGATCCACGCCTTCTTCGCCGCCGTCGGCATCAGATGTTTCGCGTTTTGCAGCCCGTCGCGCGGGCCGACTTCGCAGATGTGAACCTGGCTCATCGCCCCATTTTATTCTCGATCGCCGACAGCGCGGCGCCGCACAGCGCGCCGGCGCCCGCGAAGGCGAGCATCGCCCACAGGGTCGCTTCCCAGCCGCCGTAGCGCGAGGCGATCCAGGCGATGGCGAGCGGCGCGAAGAACTGTCCGAGATTGGAGAACTGCAGCACCATGCCGTTGCCGGTCGCGATGTGCTGCGAGGAGGGTGCGTGTATCGGCAACCCGGCAAAGATCGACGCGGGAATCACGCCGGCGCAGGCGGAGAACGTCAATACCAGCGCGTAGCGCAGCGCGCCGCCAAGAATCGACGCCAGCATGCCGATCTCGCAAAGCGCGGCGATGATCGAGGCCGCGATGACGAGCGTGCCGCGCGGCACGCCGCGCGCGAGGAGCCAGCCGCCAGCGAGATTTCCCGGCGCGTTCACCAGCACCATGAGCGCGGTAGCGCTCGCCGCGACAGCCGTCGAGGCGCCGTGCTCGGCAAGGAAGGTCGGCAGCCACACCATGACGGAAGTCCACTGCGCGACGTAGCAGGCAAAAAGCAGCGCCATGGCGAGATTGCCGGGCCGCACGAGCGATTCGCGCACCAGGCGCAGCGAGGCCACGCGCGCCGGCTCGCCGGCAGCCACCGTGCGCGCGAGGACCAACGCCGCGAGCAGGGCCGCGACGGCGAGCGCCAGCCACAGCGCGCGCCAGCTCGCGGCGGCGATGAAGAGCGGCGCCGCGAGCAGCGCGAGCGTGCCGCCGGTCGGCATGTAAGCGCTCCATAGCGAGAGTGCCTTGGCGCGCTCGCGCGCATCTCGACTGAGCGCGCTCATCAGGGCCGGCGCCGGCACGGCGAAGAGTATGAATCCGACGCCTTCGACGAAGCGCGACGCGAGCAAAACTGCAAAGTCGTGCGCCAGCGCACCCATCGCGCCGCCTGCAGCCAGCAACCCGAGCCCGCCGAGCGCCAGGCGCCGGCGGCCGTGGCGATCGCTGATCATGCCCGCGAGCACCCCGACCAGCATGCCAAGCACGTTGAACGTGGTGACGATGAACGTCGCTTCGACGAGCGAGAGCTCGAGCTCGGCGCGCAGCTGCGGCAGCGCGGGCGGCACCTTGGTCATGTACGCGCCCGCTACCAGGCCGCCGCAGAAGACGGCCCAAATGCCGCGCCAATTTGGCGTCACGCCGCGCTGACGGGCAGCTTCAGCTCAACGATCTTGCGCGACCACTCGGCGGGGCCGCTGCTGTGCAGCGACTCGCCGTTCGCATCCACCGCCACGGTGACCGGCATGTCGCGCACTTCGAACTCGTAGATGGCTTCCATGCCCAGATCGGCGAACGCGAGGACGCGGGATTTGCGAATCGCCTTCGCCACCAGGTAGGCGGCGCCGCCGACGGCGATGAGATAAGCGGCCTGGTGCCTGCGGATCGCTTCGACAGCGGCGGGCCCGCGCTCGCCTTTGCCGATCATGGCGACGAGGCCGGTTTTTGCAAGCATCATCTCGGTGAACTTGTCCATGCGCGTGCCGGTCGTGGGGCCGGCCGGGCCGACGATCTCGTCGCGCACCGGATCCACCGGCCCGACGTAGTAAATGACGCGGTTAGTGAAATCGACCGGCAGCTTTTCGCCGCGCGCGAGCATCTCCTGGATGCGCTTGTGAGCGGCGTCGCGACCGGTGAGGAGCTTGCCGCTGAGAAGCAGGCGCTCGCCGGGCTGCCAAGACGCCACCTCCGCGCGCGTGAGCGCTTCGAGATTGACGCGGCGTGACTTCGCATCCGGCGTCCACGACACCGCGGGCCAGTCGCTCAAGCTCGGTGCTTCGAAATGCGCCGGGCCGGAGCCGTCGAGCACGAAATGCGCATGGCGCGTCGCCGCGCAGTTCGGGATCACCGCCACCGGCTGGTTCGCCGCGTGCGTCGGGTAGGTAAGGATCTTGACGTCGAGCACGGTGGAGAGGCCGCCCAGGCCCTGCGCGCCGATGCCAAGCGCATTCACCTTGTCGTAGAGCTCGATGCGCAGCTCTTCGGTCCTGTTCTGCGGCCCGCGCGCCTTCAGCTCGGCCATGTCGATCGGCTCCATCAGCGCTTCCTTCGCCATCAGCATCGCCTTCTCCGCGGTGCCGCCGATGCCGATGCCGAGCATCCCGGGCGGGCACCAGCCCGCGCCCATCGACGGCACGGTCTTCAGCACCCACTCGACGATCGAATCCGAGGGATTGAGCATGGCGAACTTCGACTTCGCCTCCGAGCCGCCGCCCTTGGCGGCGACGTCGACTGCCACGTCGTTGCCCGGCACGAGCTGTACATGGATGACGGCCGGCGTGTTGTCGCGCGTATTCTTGCGGCCGCCCACTACGTCGCCGACGATGGAGGCGCGTAGCGGGTTCTCCGCGTCCAGGTAAGCGCGGCGCACGCCTTCGTTGACCACGTCCTCGAGCGCGCCATCGAAGTCGAAGCGCGCGCTCATGCCGACCTTCAGGAATACATTGACGATGCCCGTGTCCTGGCAGACCGGGCGGTGGCCTTCCGCGCACATGCGGGAGTTGGTCAGGATCTGCGCGATGGCGTCCTTCGCCGCGGGCGATTGCTCGCGCTCGTACGCACGTCCCAAGGCGCGGATGTAGTCGGCGGGGTGGTAGTAGGAGATGAACTGCAGCGCGTCGGCGACGCTCTGGACGAGGTCGGTCCCCCGGATCAGGGTCATGGCAGTGCTTTACAGGGAGATGATTTGGTGATTTTATCTGCACGCCACGTTCCAGCGTTTAACGGGAAGATCCACGGAGGAGCCGTTATGGAAGCCAAGGCGCGCCGCCCGGCGAAAACCGTCGTCGCCGACGATGTATCCGAAGCCCAGATTGCAGTGCACTGGCAGGAGGAGGGCTACTTCGCCCCGCCGAAGGAGTTTGTCGCGCAGGCGAACCTGCGCGACAAGAGCGTCTTTAAGCGCTTCGCGCTCGAGAAATTCCCCGGCTACTACAAGGAATTCGCCGAGCTCCTCGACTGGTACAAGAAGTGGGACAAGCTCTTCGACGGCTCGAGGCCCCCGTTCTGGCGCTGGTTCGTCGGCGGCAAGATCAACGCCTGCTACAACTGCGTCGACCGGCACCTCCCCAAGCACCGCAACAAGACGGCGATCCACTTCGTGCCGGAGCCGGAGGGGGAGGCGATCCAGCACATCACTTACCAGGAGCTCTATGTTCGAGTGAACGAGTTTGCCGCGTTGCTACGCGACTTCTGCGGCCTGAAGGCGGGCGACCGCGTGACGTTGCACATGCCCATGGTGGCGGAGCTACCGATCACGATGCTCGCGTGCGCGCGGCTCGGCGTCATCCACTCGCAGGTGTTCAGCGGCTTTAGCGGCAAGGCCTGCGCCGACCGCATCACCGATTCCCGAAGCCACGTGCTCATCACGATGGACGCGTACCACCGCGGCGGGAAGCTCCTCGACCACAAGGAGAAGGCCGACATCGCCGTCGCGGAAGCGGCCAAGGACGACCAGACGATCGATAAGGTGGTCGTCTGGCAGCGCTACCCGGGGAAGTACTCGAGCCCTACCAAGCTGTCTGAGGGGCGCGATTTCGTTGTAAACGAGCTCTTGCCCAAGTATCGCGGCAAGCGCATCGAGCCGGTGCAGTTGCCTGCGGATGGCCAGCTTTTCCTGATGTACACGAGCGGCACCACCGGCAAGCCGAAGGGCGCGCAGCATTCCATCGGCGGCTATCTCGCGTACGTCGCGTGGACCTCGAAGTACATCCAGGACATCCATCCCGAGGACGTCTACTGGTGCATGGCTGACATTGGCTGGATCACGGGACACTCGTACATCGTGTATGGGCCGCTTGCGCTCGCCGCCTCCTCGGTCGTTTACGAAGGCGTGCCCACGCACCCGGATGCGGGCCGCCCGTGGCGCATCGCTGAGGAGCTTGGTGTCAACATCTTCCACACCTCACCGACCGCGATCCGCGCGCTGCGCAAGGATGGGCCGGACGAGCCGGGCAAGTACAACTGCCGCTTCAAGCACATGACAACGGTGGGCGAGCCGATCGAGCCCGAAGTATGGAAGTGGTACTACAACGTCGTCGGCAAGAAGAAGGCGGTGATCGTCGACACCTGGTGGCAGACGGAAAACGGCGGCTTCCTGTGCAGCACGGTACCGGGCATCCACAAGATGAAGCCTGGCAGCGCAGGTCCCGGGATTCCGGGCATTCATCCGGTGATCTACGACGACGAGGGCAGGGAGCTGAAAGCGGGCTCGGGCAAGGCGGGCAATATCTGCATCCGCAATCCCTGGTGCGGCTTGATGCAGACCGTCTGGAAGGACGACGAGCGCTTCGTGCGTCAGTACTACGCGCGCTACTGCAAGAGTCCCAAGAGCAAGGACTGGCGCGACTGGCCTTACTTCGCGGGCGACGGCGCGGTGCAGGCGAAAGACGGCTACTACCGCATCCTCGGCCGAATCGACGACGTGATCAACGTGGCCGGGCATCGCCTGGGCACAAAGGAGATCGAATCGGCGGCGCTGCTCGTGCCCGAAGTAGTCGAAGCAGCGGTGGTGCCGGTGGCGGACCCGATCAAGGGCAAGCTGCCCGATCTGTACGTGGCGCTGAAGCCCGGGCTCTCCGCGTCGGACGACATCGCGAAGAAGGTATCGGCGTCGGTGGTGTCCGAGATCGGCGCGATCGCGCGCCCGCGGCAGGTGATCATCGTGCCCGACATGCCGAAGACCCGCTCGGGCAAGATCATGCGCCGCGTGCTCGCTGCGATTTCCAACAAGCAGGACCCGGGCGATGTGTCCACGCTCGCCAATCCGGAGGTGGTGGACCGCATCCGCGAGCTCGGCCGCTAGGCCCGCGCCGTGAGCGACGAAACCAAGAGCCAACGTTTCGTCGCGCTGTGTATGCTGGGGATGGTGCTGTTCAATTTTCCCATCCTCGCGCTCTTCAACGTCCCGGGGACGCTGCTCGGCGTCCCGGTGCTCTATGCCTACATGTTCATCGCCTGGGCAGTGCTGATCGCGTTGATGGCCCTCGTCGCCAACCGCTAACCGGAGCCGAGGATGCTGCAAGGCCCGGTCATCATCCTCACCTCGTTCGCGTACCTGGGCCTGCTGTTTGCGATCGCGTATTACGCCGACCAGCGTGCCGACGCCGGCCGCTCGGTGATCAACAGCCCCTACGTCTACAGCCTGTCGCTGGCGGTTTACGCCACCGCGTGGACCTTCTATGGCAGCGTGGGCCGCGCGGCGAGCGATGGCGTGGGTTTCCTGCCGATCTACATCGGCCCCACCCTGATGATCGCGCTCTGGTGGCTGGTGATGCGCAAGATCCTGCGCATCTCCAAGCAGAACCGCATCACCTCGCTCGCCGACTTCATTGCCTCGCGCTACGGCAAGAGCGCCGCGCTCGCCGGCCTCGTCACCGTGATCGCGGTGATCGGCATCCTTCCCTACATCTCGCTGCAGCTCAAAGCGGTCTCTGCGAGCTTCGCGATCCTCGTGCAGTATCCGCAGGTCGCCATGCCGGCGAGCAGCGGGCCGCTCGCCATCGGCCACGACACGGCGTTCTGGGTGGCGCTGATTCTCGCCGCGTTCACCATCGCCTTTGGCACGCGCCACCTCGACGCTGCGGAGCATCACCAGGGCATGGTCGCGGCAATCGCCTTTGAGTCGCTGGTGAAGCTCCTCGCCTTCCTCGCGGTGGGGGTGTTCGTCACCTTCGGCCTGTATCACGGCTTCGGCGATCTGTTCGGTCGCGTCGCCGCAGATCCGAAGCTCGCCCCGATGCTCGCGCCGCTCGAGCGCCTGGCGGGCGGCTACGCAAGCTGGGTCTGGCTCACCATCCTATCGATGATGGCGATCATGTTCCTGCCGCGCCAATTCCAGGTGACGGTGATCGAGAACCTGGACGAGAAGCATCTGGCGAAGGCGATCTGGCTCTTTCCGCTGTACATGCTCGCGATCAATGTGTTCGTGCTGCCGATCGCCTTCGGCGGGCTGCTGCACTTTCCCGACGGGCGCGTTGATGCCGACACCTTCGTGCTCACGCTGCCGATGGCGCAAAAGCAGGAGGCGCTCGCGCTGCTCGTGTTCATCGGCGGGCTGTCTGCCGCCACCGGCATGGTGATTGTCGAGACGATCGCCCTTTCCACCATGGTGTGCAACGACCTCGTGATGCCGGTGCTGCTGCGCATGCGCGGACTGCGACTCACCGCGCGCCCGGACCTCACGAGGCTGCTGCTCGGCATCCGCCGTGGCGCGATCGTGCTCATCCTTCTGCTCGGCTACGTTTACTTCAAGCTCGCGGGCGAAGCCTACGCGCTGGTGTCGATCGGCCTCATTTCGTTCGCCGCGGTTGCGCAGTTCGCACCGGTCGTGCTGGGCGGGATCTTCTGGAAAGGCGGCACGCGCCGCGGCGCGCTGTGCGGCCTGGTCGCGGGCTTCGCCGTGTGGTTCTACACGCTGCTGCTGCCGGCATTCGCGCGCTCGGGGTGGCTGCCCATCGGACTGCTCGAAAGCGGACCCTTCGGCATCGCGCTGCTCAAGCCGCTCGCGCTGTTCGGCCTGGGCGGTCTCGATCAGACCACGCACGCGATGATCTGGAGCATGCTCGCCAATATCGGCGCCTATGTCGGCGTGTCGCTCGCCGCGAGCCCGAGCGCCGAGGAGCACCGTCAGGCGAGCCTGTTCGTCGATGTTTTCCGCCACGAGCCCGACCGCGCGCGCTTCTGGCGCGGCACGGCGAGCGTGCCCGAGCTCTATAACCTGCTTGCGCGCTTCATCGGGGCGGCCGCGGCGCACGAGTGCTTCCGCGACTACGCGGCGGCGAAGGGCCTTGCCTGGCCGGGCGAGCCGCCGCCCGCGGACGCGGCGCTCGTGCACGACGTCGAGCGGCAGCTTGCCGGCGCCATTGGCGCGGCTTCGGCCCGCGTCATGGTCGCCTCCGTCGTGAAGGAAGAAGCGCTCAGCATCGAGGAGGTGCGCGAGATTCTCGACGAGGCCTCGCAGATCGTCGTCACCAGCCACCGGCTCGAGCAGAAATCGCAGGAACTGGAGCGCGCGACCCAGGAGCTGCGCGCGGCAAACGAGCGGCTCACCGAGCTCGACCGGCTCAAGGACGAGTTCGTCTCCACGGTGTCGCACGAGCTGCGCACGCCGCTCACCTCGATCCGCGCCTTCAGCGAGATCCTGCACGACCATCCCGGCTTGCCCGCCGCCGAACGCGAGCGCTTCCTCGGGATCATCATCAAGGAAACCGAACGGCTCACGCGGCTGATCGGGCAGATCCTGGACGTGTCTCGGCTCGAGTCCGGGCAGGCGGAGTGGCGCGAGTCGCTGGTCGATCTGCGCGAGGTCATCGAGGAGACCGTGGCCGCGAACAGCCAGCTTTTCAAGGAGCGCGAAGTGCGGCTCGATGCCAGGCTGCCGAGCGGACTGCCGAAGGTGGTGGCGGATCTCGACCGCATCGTCCAGGTGCTCGTCAACCTGCTTTCGAATGCGGTCAAGTTCGTCCCACCGGGACGCGGCCGGGTCGAGATCGCGCTCGTACAGGAGGGCGGCGTCCTGCGCGTGGATGTGCGCGACAACGGGCCGGGGGTCCGGCCCGAGGACCAGGACCTGATCTTCGACAAGTTCCGGCAGGCCGGCGACTCGCTCACGGAAAAGCCGCAGGGCAGCGGCTTGGGGTTGCATATCAGCCGGCGCATCATCGAACATTTCGGCGGCCGCATGTGGGTGAGCAGCCGTCCGGGCGAGGGCGCCTGCTTTTCGTTCACGCTGCCGCTGCGCGAGCCGGCGCTCGCGAAGGCCGCATAAAGGGCCAACGCCGTGCCCTGGAAAATCCTGATCGCGGAGGACGAGCCGAACATCGTCACCTCGCTTGAATTCCTGCTGCAGAACGCGAACTACGAGGTGCGCGTGGCGCGCAATGGCGAAGAGGCGCTCGAGCTCGCGGCGAGCTTCGTTCCGCACGTCGTGCTGCTCGACCTCATGATGCCGCTGAAGAGTGGCTTCGAAGTGTGCCGCAGCATCCGCGACAACCCGGCGTTGCGGCGCGTGAAGATCGTAATGCTCACGGCGCGGGGCCGCGAGACCGATCGCGACAAGGGCCTCGCGCTGGGCGCCGACGCTTACGTGACCAAGCCGTTCTCCACCAAGGACCTGCTCGTGCAAGTGAACCAGCTGCTACCCGTGGCGCCTTGAGCGAAGCGACACGCGCAACTGCCATGGACCCCGCGCAACGGCCCACCGCCTATGTCGTCGACGATGAGGAGGCGGTTCGCACCCTGTGGCGCTGGCTATTGGAGTCGAACGGGATCGCGGTGCGAACGTTCGCCACCGCGGCGCAATTTATCGAGTCCTATCCGCAGGACGCGCCGGGATGCCTGGTGCTCGATCTCCGGCTGCCGGGGATGAGCGGCCTCGAGCTGCAGCAATACCTGAAGCAGCGCAAGATCGAGATCCCGATCGTGTTCGTGAGCGCGTACGGCGATGTGAAAACCGCGGTAAGCGCCATCAAGGGCGGTGCGGTCGACTTCATCGAGAAGCCGTTCAATTACCGCCAGGTGCTCGCCATCATTCAGAAGGCGCTTCAGCATGACGCGGCGAGCCGCGAGCGGCGCGCCCGTCATGCGCACGTCGCACGGCGCCTTGCCCTGCTCACCGAGCGTGAGCGCGCCGTGCTGCAGCGCGTCGTCGAAGGCAAGCAGAACAAGCTGATCGCCGACGACCTGGACATCAGCGTCAAGACGGTCGAGTTTCACCGGGCGAAGCTCATGGACAAGATGGGGGTCGAGTCGGTCGCCGAGCTGGTGCAGCTCACTTTAGGGTTTTCCCTAATGGAAGCACCCCCACCGGGCGGCTAGCATCGATGCCGCGGCGGGGGGCGTCGGCGCGTCCGAGGGGTTCGCGATTTGCGCGATTGGCCGATTGATGCAAGCATCCGCCGCCAACGCTTGCGCATAACCAACCACGGAGGAGAGGTTAGCTATGGCAATGGAGATCCCGAAGAACTTTAGAACCGTGATCGTTGCCGCCTCGGTGGGCAACGTCATCGAGTGGTACGACTTCTACATTTTCGGCAGTCTGGCGGCGGTCCTCTCCGTCAAGTTCTTCGACAAGACTCACCCGGTAGCCGCGCTCCTCAGCACCATTGCGCTGTTCACCGCCGGCTTCCTGATCCGGCCGCTGGGTGCTTTCCTCTTCGGCTGGCTCGGTGATCGGGTCGGCCGCAAGTACACCTTTTTGATCACGCTCACCGGCATGGGCCTCGGCACAGGTTGCATCGGGCTGATCCCCACCTTCCAGAGCATCGGGATTACCGCCGCGTTCATCCTCTTCGGTCTGCGCATGCTCCAGGGGCTGTGCCTTGGCGGTGAGTATGGCGGCGCCATCACCTACGTCGCCGAGCACGTGCGCGACGAGCGCCGCGGCTACTACACGGGATGGCTGCAAACCTCGCCAACGCTCGGCATCGTGGTCTCGCTCGCCGTGATCCTGGGCTGTCGGACGTACTACGGCAACGACGTCTTCAACGACTGGGCTTGGCGCGTGCCGTTCCTGATCTCCTTCCTGCTCGTGGCGATCGCCATCTACATCCGGCTGCAGTTGCAGGAGACGCCGATCTTCCAGGAGATCAAGGCCAAGGGCCTGATGACCAAGAATCCCTGGAAGGAAGCGTTCCTCAGCCAGAACATCAAGTTCGTGCTGATTGCGTCGATCGTCGTGATCGGAGAGGGCGTGGTCTGGTACAGCGGCCAGTTCTGGGCGCTCTACTTCTTGCAGCAGGTTTCCAAGGTCGACCCGGTGACCACGGCGTGGATCGTCGGAGCAGGGCTGCTGATCGGTACGCCGACCTTGATTCTCTATGGGTGGCTCTCGGATATTGTCGGGCGCAAGCCGATCATCCTCGGCGGATTTTTGTTGGCCGCGGTGACCTACTATCCGCTGTACATGTGGCTGGGAGCGGTCACCAAGCCCGGCGCCATCAACTATCCGATCGCGATATTGATCGTGGCGATCTTGGTCTCATACGTCGGCATGGTGTACGGGCCGATCGGTGCGTTCCTCGCCGAATATTTCCCTGGCCGCATACGCTATACGTCCGTGTCGGTGCCATACCACATCGGGAACGGCTGGGGCGGCGGGTTGGTGCCCTTCATCACCTCGGCAGCCTTCCAGGCAACAGGCAGCGTAGGCAACGCGCTCCTCTATCCGATCCTTGTGCCTGCGGTGTGCTTCGTGCTTGGAGTCTTCCTGATGCCGGAGACGCGCAAGAACAGCATCTGGCAAGAGGGAATGGTGCCCGCGCACCGGTAGCGCGCGCTCAGACGCTTCAACGGAAGCCCGCCCCCAAGGCGGGCTTTCTTTTTGCGCGGGTAAAATGCCGCTACTGCGGAGAGATGGCCGAGCGGTCTAAGGCGCACGCCTGGAGAGCGTGTATGCGCGATGAGCGCATCGTGGGTTCGAATCCCACTCTCTCCGCCACCCATGCCCGGAAAGAAAAACGCCCACGGTTTAGGCCGCGGGCGTGAACCATCGCGACTAGCGCGATGGAGGAGGATCCGACGCTCGCACCTTAACGTGCCGCGCGTTTCCAGCGCCTGACTCGCAACTGACAGCGGCCTGACTGGCCGTCCGCATGACTTACAATGTCGCTCGGCGGGCCTCCCCGCATTGCAGTCTGGTGAACCTGGTCAGGTCCGGAAGGAAGCAGCCACAGCCGGCCCCTGCAAGTGCCGGGGGTTAGGCTCGCCTCTCATTCCTCTACGCGATGAGCTATCAAGTACTTGCGCGCAAGTGGCGCCCGAAGGATTTCGCCAGCCTGGTAGGCCAGGAGCACGTGGTGCGGGCGCTGCGCCACGCGCTCGAGGCGAAGCGCCTGCATCACGCGTACCTCTTCACCGGCACGCGCGGCGTCGGCAAGACGACGCTCGCGCGCATCCTCGCGAAGTGCCTCAATTGCGAAACGGGCGTCACGCCCGAGCCGTGCGGCAAGTGCGCGGCTTGCGTCGAAATCGACGCCGGGCGCTTCGTCGATCTGCTGGAGGTCGACGCCGCGACCAACACGCGCGTCGACGAGATGCGCCAGCTGCTGGAGACGGCGCAATACGCGCCTACTGCCGGGCGCTACAAGGTCTATGTGATCGACGAGGT
>JACXTT010011933.1_pt1 | contig 11567 bp, 11 predicted proteins | sample 9270951 | NCBI WGS metagenome assembly JACXTT01 (sample SAMN15532306, study PRJNA645909) | rock metagenome | isolation source: weathered quartz diorite | place: Puerto Rico | collected 2017-06-21 | reverse complement strand
CCGTGGCCAGTCGGTATGCTCTCGTTGGCCAGATAAATCAGGAGGCCCGCGTTTGGGTAGGTTGACGGAAATGGTAAGTAGCGATCATACGTACCGAGTTTGGCCCTCATTTCTAAGAGATAGTATGTCATCGTTCCATCTTTGTTGTATGCGATCGGGATCTCCACAGCTTGTATTCCAGACGCGGGCAGTTCTAGGTTCTGTAGAGTGATGTTAGCCGCCGTTCCTGACTGGACGGTGCATACTCCGGATATTGTCGAGCCGCAGTTTTGTCCACCGGCGAGCCATCCCAGTTGTATTTTCGACCATGCGGAGTGAAGGGCGGGGTATGTCCCTGGGCAGGGCGAAGTTCCAGGACAAGGAAGCCCGGTGTTCGGATTCCATTCACCGAGAGCCATTATTTCCCAATATCCCAGAAAATTATTTGTGGGATCGATTGCTCCCGTGACATCATACAAATCGGGAAGACCAAGTAGGTGGCCTGATTCATGAGCGTACACTCCAACCGGATCTGATTCGGCAACCACAGATGTCGAAATCTTGATCGGGGGAGTAAGGGGCCCAGTAGAAAAGATGTAACCCTGAATGGTGAAGGAGTGGATGTCTGATACGATGTGAGTCATGGCCTCATCGTTACCCGCATGAACCAATGTGGCAAATGTGAATTGGGACAAATCAACACCACTTTTGAAAGCGGCACGAAGACCATCGTCAACAAGCTGATTGTCGGCTGAAGCTGTGTCTGTGCCGTAGTAACTCATTGGACTTGGTAAGGTATACCAGGCGGGTCCGTTGGGAGTAATGGAGGTTTGGAACGATGTCGTGCCACATGCAGCCACGTAATAGTAATTGTTCATGGTCGAGAGCGTTGAAGCAACTTGGCCGGGGGTCGGCGTATTTGACTGGTCGGAAAATCTAACGAGGATTACAATTGTTTTCTGCAGACCGTTCACCGCTGCAAGTGGTAAACGTAGAGGTTGCGTCTCTGAAATAACGGGGTTTAGTGGAATTGAGGAAAGAATGGTCACACACACGACCATAGCCGTGACAAGGGAAACCCATGACACCCTGGAAAACACAGTCTATCGTCCTGCGACTTGCACTGGACGAAAGGTGTCCTTGGAGCCGCAAAAGCAGACTGTAACCCACTAACTGTCAAACCGGTTGCGAAACCGTTGAAGTGACTCGCACCAATTCCATGAATAGTTCCAATATTGCAAAAGACCAAATCTTGCATCCAATTGACCGAATTCCGCGAAAATCCCCGGCTAATTTTAAATAGCATTGGAACTGACATTGAGCCTTCTAAAGACGGGACTTCAGAGGTAAACTGGCGGTTTTCTAAATGAGCCATGGAAGAGTGGGGATAGTAGGTTACGGAGTTTACATTCCATGGGAGAGAATAGAGACAGCTAAGATCGTGCGAGAACGGGAAAAGAAACGCGGCCAAGAACTCGAGAAAGTTCTCGAAAAAGTTAGGCATGGCCTCTTGCTACGGGAAAAGAGCCTCGCAGGACACACCGAGGACACGATCACAATCGCTACCGAAGCAGCTGAAAACGCGGTACGAATGGCTGGCATCGCGCCGGAGGAAATAGGAAGCGTAACAGTAGGATCAGAGTCTAAACCTTACGCGGTCGGAACCATAGCGAGACACGTGGCCTCGTTTATTGGGGTCGGGGAGAACGTGTTCATCGCCGACCTTGAGGGAGCCTGCAACAGCGGAATGCAGGGAGTCGGCTTTGTAGATGCCGAAATCCGAAGTGGAAGAATCAAGTATGGTCTAGCAATAGGCGCCGACGTGGCGCAAGCCGAAAGAGGGGATCCCCTTGAATATTCAGCCGGTGCGGGAGCGGCTGCTCTAGTCCTAGGCAAGACCGATTTGGTCGCTACTGTAGAGGATGTGGCACCTTACTCTAGTCTGTTCATGGACTTTTGGAGACGCGACGAGTCCCCTTTCCCGAAACACTTTGGACGGACGACAGTTGAGGCTTACATGTCACATGTTATCGGTGCTATCTCGAACCTGTTTCGCAAACACGATGACTTGACGCTCAAGGATTTTGACGCGATTACGTTCCACCAACCTTCGGGCTATCTTCCAATGAAAACGTGCAGCGCACTCACACAAGACAAGATCCCATTCGTGGATGACCCGTCGCTGGCAGACCGGATGCGTCTCACGGAGGCTGACATTGACCGGAAAGTCAAACCATGGCTCACTGTTCTACACACAGGAAATACGTACGCCGCCTCTACCATGGTCTCGCTTGCTAGCGTTTTGGATAGTAGCGAGCCAGGCGATCAAGTCCTGGCTGTGTCTTACGGCTCAGGGGCATACTCTAACGCTACTTGGTTCGAAGTCCAAGACGCAATAGAGGCAAAGAAAGGGCGAGTGGTTGGGGTGGACGATTACGTCAAGCGAAAGACGGAGATCAAGATCGATACCTACCAAGACTTGATCAAGGCAAGACTGTCTAGAATCAAGAAGCGGATCGAGATCCCTCGCATTATAGCTGACATCGAACCACTATCAAACAATGGATTCAGTCTCAGCCTGTGCGGAGGCTGCAACAGAATATACTACCCGGCTAGGCTGAAATGTCTCGCTAGTGACTGCCCCGGACCCATGATCAAAAAGCAGTTCCCGCTGGTTGCCAAACTGAAGGGTTTCGCCAAACTACCACTCAAGCAAAGGTGGACGTCCAACTATGAACTTCTAACAGAGAACAAGGTCTTGCTCGTCGATTGCAAGCAAACGGATCTTCGAAATGGAATGAAGTTGGAGGGAGTGATCAGGCGGTTGGACTATGAAGGAAAGCACGGTCTGATTCTCTATGGTGTCGCATATCGCCCGATATTCAGGGAGGCTTATGCTTTAATCGTAAAACCAAAGCCCGAAGCTTTGGCCCAATTTGCCTAAGGTTTTGCCTTTCCATCTGAGTTCTGAACACAGACCTTTTCATTCCGAATAACGATTGAAAGTAGGCCGGAACTTGCAAGGGACAGACTCATGAGCTTCTTCTTATCTAAGGATGAAGAGGCCTTCAAGACAAGGGCCCAAGACTTCGCAACGAGTCATGTTATTCCCCACGCAAATGAAGTTGAAGGCGGCAAATACCCGCGTGATCTGATTCGAGAAATGGGCCACGAAGGCCTGCTTGGTGCCCCGTTTTCCAAGTCAGACGGGGGGCAAGGATTGGGATGGGTGTCCGAAGTCTCCATGGCGGAAGCGATCTCGGCGGCTAGTGCGGCAACGGAAATGTCAAGGGCCGCATCCACAACCCTCTATGCCGCTCCCCTTGCATATTTCGGAAGTAAGCAGCAAAAGAAGGATTTCCTTCAGCCGGTTCTCGCCGGAGCCAGCATTGGTGCCCTGGCGCTTACAGAACCTCTCGCAGGATCCGACGCGGCTGCAATAAGAACGGCTGCGACCTCGAGGGGGGACAATTTTGTGCTAAATGGTGAAAAGCGGTTCATAACCAACGGGGGAGTGGCTGATCAATATTTTCTGTTCGCGATTACCGATCGAAAGAAAGGTGGCCGAAACGGGATGAGTGCTTTCTTAGTCCCGAGAGAATCACCCGGCGTCAAGATCGTCAAAGCCTACTCCTTGCTTGGGATGAAAGGTGCGAATGTTGCTCATATCCGGTTTAGAAACGTAAAACTTCCCTCTGAAAACCTTGTGGGTCAAAGAGATCATGGATTCAAGATACTTCTTGACGAGCTCGATCGCGAGAGACCTGTGGTTTCCGCTGAGATGCTTGGAATAGCAAGAGCAGCTTACAACGCCGCACTGGAGTATTCGAACCGGCGGGAACAGTTTGGACGGCCAATACGAGAATTCCAGGCGGTGGGTTTCCGAATTGCAGACATGGCCGTGAAGTTGGAAGCATCTCGATTGTTGATACTCAAGAGTGCGAGATTGTTGGATTTGGGCCGGAGCATCCGGAGGGATGGTGCGATTGCGAAGGTCTTCGCTACCGAAGCGTCGTTCGATGTGGCTAACAGCTCCTTGCAAGTGCATGGGGGAATCGGATATACTACGGATACACTGGTCGAGAGATACTTTAGAGATGCTCGGTTCATGATGATAGGTGGCGGGACGAGCGAAATAATGAGACACATCATACAACGCGAAGCGTACGGCGATCTAGAGAAGCATTTTTCAAGAAACTTGTAAGAGTTGAAGTTCCCTCTGGTAACCCCGGCCCCAACCTCCACAGTTACACGACCCTTTAGCCCTCGCTCCGCCCGAGGATTCCTTGAGCTAAAGGAATTCTCGACATGTCAACGGCCGAGATCGAGAACTACCGATGGAAGTGTGAGAACTTTCTCAAGGGCTACTGTCCAGGCAAAGACTGCGATATCTGCGCAAAAATAACAAACAGACTACTCTTGAAAGGATTGGTCAAGATCACCCACGCTGATGAGGTTCTTGCTCCCTCACAAACTGCGAAGGCCCAGGGTCAGTAGACTCGGTTCATACTTCCTTAGGTAAGTTTATAGCGGCTACGGCACTATACTGCCTATGAGACAGAATTCTCACCACACTACTGTCCATACACGCCTCAACAAAAAACAAGGAGGACTCTGTCAATGGTAGACGTCCATTACTTCATCTTCGTTATCAATGCCGACAATGCTGTGATTTCTATATTGGTGGCGGGACTTGCATTCATTATGCTGCGATTAGTCTATCGGATGTGGAGGGGCTCGCAACGGTGTCCGCACTGCGGGGAAATGTACAAGGCTCATCCGCCAATAGTTGTCCAGACTGAGAAAAACCTACCTAGCACGCTCTGGACCTAGATTGTAGTTATTCTTCGTCGAGTCCGTCTCAGACTCTGTCTTCAAGAATTCCATTGCGAAATCTCTCGCATGTCTCTCAGTTCCACGATGCTTCCCAGTAACGCTCCTAAGATGATGATAGAATTCATGAATTATTATGTAAGGATCGTAGAGGTATTCCTGGGCCGAAATGTAGATTGTCTTCTCGCGTGAGAGATAGCATCCCAACGCAGAGTTCTCCCCCTTCGGAAGGCCCATTTTGAGAAGAGGCCTCTCAATCCTGTAATGTTTGCTAAGTAGCTCCAGTGCCTCATCCGGCTTCTTTTCGACCCGGATTAACCTAACAATCTGGGCCTGAAAATCCTCCGGTCTAATTTTCCCTGTTCCGATCAAACCTCGATCAGGCGTTGAGGCTCTGTGGGGCGTTCGTTTATGCGTTGTTACTCAGTCGCAGGATTCGTTTTAGGACTCATGAACGAAGCCAGTCTAAGAGTTATAATGCACAATGTCTACGGCTCAAGCCCACGAGGCGTTTGTAGATAATGAGTGGAGACGAAGATTTCTTCCCAGAATGGTTCAGGAGACGCTGGCGTTATCCAATGCCCAACCTGATGGACGAATTCGAGCGGACCTTCGAGGAGATGTTCAGGGATCTGGAGATTCCCAAGGAGATGATACGGGAGAAGAGACCCCCCGGTGGGACCGAGAAGGAGATCGGACCCTTCGTATACGGCTATTCCTTCAGCGTTGGACCAGACGGGAAGCCAGTCGTTAGGGAATTCGGAAATGTCAAGCCATCACTGCGAAAAGGAGCGGGTGGGATACCGAAGGCAGGCCTCGATGTCCGAGAAGAACGGGAGCCCCTCGTCGACACGATCGTTCTAGACGATGTTGTAAAAGTCGTCGCCGAGCTACCGGGAGTCGATAAGTCTGACATCAGCCTCGAATGCAACGGGAAATCTTTGACACTAAGGGTTGAGAACGCGAACCGAAAATACTTCAAGCTACTCGACTTACCAGTCGAGGTCGACCCTGACACATCAAAAGCTAGTTACAAGAATGGAGTCCTTGAGCTTGTGCTCACAAGAAAGAGGCCTGGTCAAAAGCCTAGACAGATAAGGGTAGAGTAATTCAACGCGTCGTGCCGTCCATTCGCCCTGTGTGTACTACAGGACGCTCTCTCGCGGGAAAACCTCGATGCCACTGTCTGTTATCCTATACGGTCTAGGTTGATTATCGACCGGTGTCTTTCTCATCTTCTCAATCTGGATCACTCTCAACAGGGATTTTCCGACTTGTAATTGCTGGAGTAATACGACGCCGTGGGCTAGATACTCTTCGTAGTCTACGTTCCTCTCGAATCCGGGTCGTCTCAACTCCGTCGTTATTATGCAAGTAGCGCCCGTATCGGCCAATGCCTCTATTAATTCCACAAGGGCGTTTCTCTGATTCACTACTCCATCGTACTGAAATACTAGAGTAGTTACAGGGTCGACGACTATTCTTTTCGCGTCGATCTCTTTGACACTAGTCTTTATCATCTCGACAAGCGTTGCCATCGAGAACTCTTTCCGACCAACCGTGAGTCTACCAACTTTGATCTCGGCCGGAAGGTACCTGATAGGGCTGGCCTCAAGGAAGATAAGCCTCTTTTGATGTTCCAGCTCGGGTAAATCCCAGCCAAAATCGACCATTTCTTCGAAAACGTGTTGCTTATTTTCATCTAGACTTACGTAAACACCGTTTTCATCGTAGTCCATGATTCCGTTGACGAGATACTGCGATGAGAGGATGGTCTTTCCGGTTCCGGGTCCCCCCGTCAAGAGTATGATCCTTCCCTTTGGGAGGCCGCCGCTTAACAATTTGTCCAGGCCTGGAATTCCCGTTGGGGTCCTATGGTTGCCATTGTGCTCAGGACTGGGAGAAGATGCGGCCATTAGCGACTCGCAAATCAAAGCGAGCAGTAGCCACTATCATAATCATGCTGATACCACCATCGTTGACGTTGAAGATACAACGCCTGAATAAGGTTGCAGGTGACCGACCAACGGTCACACCTCAAGGAAGGAAACGACCCAGGCCTCTCGCTAGGAGAAAAACCAAAAAGGCGTCTTTCGTAGTGACATCCAAGGATCGTCTTTCTCTCTATCAGGATCCCAACGTTCAGATCCTACTGAGCAAGTTTGTAAAAGGAGAGATCATTGAACTCGTCCCGAGTTTCGATCTCTACATGACTGTGCGTTACCCCGATGTTGAGCCGTCAGTAGACGGGGATCCCCGCGCAGCTAAGGAACTGGTCGAAAAACTTTGGGAGGCTGGCGTTTTCAAACGGAAGTTCCACGAAAAAGCTCTAGTATGTCCCAGTTGCATCTCGGCTAATGTCAGCAACGATTACGTCTGTCCAAATTGCAATTCTATAGATATTGAGCGCAAGACACTTCTCGAGCACGTGGCCTGTGGAACCGTTGACAGCATTGACAGCTTTCTTGTTGAGGGAGGCCTCATCTGTCCTAAGTGTAACAAGGAATTGGTTGAGCCCGGGGTTGATTATCACAAGCTCGGTGCTTGGTTCCAATGCGATCAATGCGGAAAGAGATCGGACATGCCCAACCCTGTGCACAGATGCAGAAACTGCGGCCATGCCTTCACGATAAAGGATACTGGCTTCATCAACCTCTACACCTACCGACTTAGCCTCGATGCGGAGGAGGAGTTCAAGCGAGTATTTCTTGTCATAAAACCGATCTCTCGAGTTCTAGAAGACCTTGGTTTCAGGACTGATCTTCCGGGCCAGATTGCCGGCCGATCTGGTTCTCTGCAAAGATTCGATATTACGGGATCGAAAGGCAGTGAGACACTAGTTCTGGATCTGATCTTTTCTGATAGACCGATTGACGAAGTACCTGTAGCGTCATTATACGCGAAGATTTTCGATGTGTCTCCGACTCAAGCTTTTCTTGTCGCGATACCTGGCTTGACCGACAAGGCAAAAAGACTTGCTACTCTCTACAGGATGACGGTGATAGAGGCTACCAGTCCGGAGGACGCCGCGGACCAGCTCAAAGAAAAGTTCGGATGGGAAGGGTTGGCCGAAGACAACACGGGAGAAGAAACGTCGTCGGATCTCACACTGTAACCAGTTCCCCAGGTCTACCGGTTACGTAGGCCCCAAAGGGAACCTAGACTTTGCGGCTACTAAGCAAACGCCTAAGGAGTGCTGGGACCAACGCCGCTAAAGGTAAAGCCTGTAAAACTTCGTGACAGTCTCTACCTCCTGATCCCAGTCGATATTGCAAGACTTGTGGGAGTCGTTTCGTCCTCTCATTTTCATCTTAGACTAGACGAAGACAGTCAAACAATACGCCTCGTTTACGAGATGAGAAAAGAAGACGAGAATCCGCCACAGAGGAAGCCGGAGGCTTCCCAGCCATGAACGCAGATGTTCTGGCAATCGACGCTTTAGCACTCGTCACCTCATGCCTCGCCCTATTTTTTGTGGCGCGTCTCAGATCGACCTATTTCCTCAGCTCTAGATTCTTCATAGCTCTGGCGAACCTTGCCTACATAATAGTGCTGATTCAAAGCACAACCTTCGATGCCGGCACTGCAGAAAAGTCGACGCAGCTATACTACGCGATGATTTCGGTCACAGTGATAAGTCTGGGATTTGCTAGCTACATGCTGAAAGTCAATAGCGGCCTTTCAGGATTCAGGGGTCTCTCCGAATTCTTAATGCGCCCACCGCGACAATTCATCGTGTATCTGGCAGTCATAACAGCATGGACCATCCTGGCTCTCGCCGGAAACTACAGCGCTAACGACCAACCAATGCTCGCAGGGAATCTTGCTCTCCTGCTATCCTTCCTTTGGATGCCTGTATTGACCTTCTACAGGGTATCTATTGGCACACGAGATCCTAAAGCAGCAGCCTCGATTAAGACGATTAGCATATCGTGGGCGCTGTTCGGGCTTGTGGCGTTCATACAAGCGGTCGTCCCATCGAACTCTCCGTCTGAATTGTATTCATCGGTACAGAGCGTTACTCAACTCGCAAACGGGGCTCTCTTTGCTCTTATCGCGTTCGCGCTGAGGGAACCGACTGTCTTGAGTAGGATGTTAGCGACACCCTCGGAATCGAATCGCGGTTTCTACTTCGGTACGGCTAAGAGCGGAGTTGTCCTGTACAACATCGAGTCAGATAGGCGTAGGATTGTCGAAGAGTTCCTGCAAACAGGATCTGAGTCAACTGACCCAATATTTTGTTACGTCACAAAGAGTGAGGTCCCATTTTACAGAGCTCTGCTCCAAGAAATCTATCCTCAGGAACCCCAACTCAGGGAAGCAAGGATCACGATAAGACCGATCGAGTCGTCAAGTCTCGACGAAATCTCTAGTATGGAGGTCTCCAAGACTAGACGCGAACTCATAGACTTCGGTGACCTAGACGTTACACAGTGTAAGCGTTTCGTGGAGGAACGACATCGCATAGATCAAACTGGAAGACCTCCTCAAGCCCGAGTTTGGACGCTCAGCGTGGATTCCGGTAGAAAGAGCATTCTTGATGATATAGCAAGGTATGATCCAAATGTCACGATCATAGATCTAGCTGCCACTCAGAACGTATTCTCACAAAGGCTAGGCACAAACCATCAGTCTCTTCATGGAACAAGGATTCTCTTGGAATTTGATCCAATCTCGGGATATGAAGAAATAGTGAAAGAGTTCGCGGGAGAATTCGTTTCCAATGTCGAACCGGTTGCTGTGTTCACGAATCTCGGAAGCCCTGTCTACAAGCAACTCCAACAGCGGCAGAACGTCCGACTTTTCGTCTTCAGTTCGAAAATATCGACGCCATCGAGAGCTACCGAGGGGCAGGTCCTTCTTCCTGATAGAGACACGTCCCTTTTGATTGACGCCGTTGACAAGGTTGTGCAAGCCCATAGGGGCAGACGTGTCGCCATCGTTATCGAGGGATTTACGGATCTAATCCTATCTCAGGGGTTCGAAAAATCATATGGGGTGCTCTCCTCCATAATGGAGATGGCGGAATCGGGCTCATCAACCGCTCTGGTTCTAATCAACTATACCTGCATAGACGACAGAATTCTTCAAGGCCTTAGGGGGCTCTTCAGGTATAACCTTCGGTATGGACAAGACGGTTTGCGAAGCATTAGATCGATCCAGACTAGCTCCCCACCAAGCGACCGACAAGAAGCCGGAATCGGCGAAGAACCTAGCCCTTCATGGAGTCCGGTGTCTTGAGCAGTAGCAAGACCCAACAATTCGGAGAAGTGCTCCTGGAATCAATTGACGATAGCCTCCAAATTCTAGGCGAGGAGCCGAAAAATGCTGTCTATCAGTATCTGTCAACGATTCAATCCTTAGAGAAAAACGACATACCTGATCGATTAGAGGACTTCCAATCGGGGTTGAAGAGTGCACTCGGAGGAGCCGCTCGAGTAGTTGAGAGACTTATTTTGAGAAAGCTATTCCAGAAAATTGGATCGACGTTCAAAGAAACGTCAGAGTACGAATTCGCAGAACATGTCAACGAGGCACGACGAAGATTCGAAGGATCCAAGCAGCGGTCGTCAATTCTGAAGGATCAGACGGGCCAGACTAAACTAAAGAAGGGGTAGGTCGCCCGTCAGTGAATCCACTTTGACAATTGGACCGGGACCGATGCCAATACATGTGATTGTACCGGGTTCGACCTGTGTTAGACCCATGTCTCTAACGACGTAGAATGGTAGTCCGTTCTCACGAGACTTCTTTTCTAGATCAAGGATCGGTGATAGTCCATTCACCTTAACCGCAACCTTAGATTGACCTTCACGAATCCAGATTTTCCACCAGTCCAGAAACGCCTTTCTAGCTTCCTCAGAAGCTGAAACTGCTGCATGGGAGCATTGAACGGCGATTTTGCCCTTTCCCATCTTAAGATCGGAACGGACGACTAGAGTCTGCTTGTACCGCCTTTTCTCTTGACCGTCTGTCATGATTCGTTCATCATCGAATGAGGCCAAATATTTAACGTCAAACACGACCGATTCGGGGTCACATCTAATGATTCCAAGAGTCGCCAAGGTCACAGTTTCCGCAATTGTACATGCGACAGAAGATCCGGACAAGATCATCTCGGCAATGAAGGGGATAGATCCACAGACAGAAGGGAGAATGGAGAGACGTAAAGCTAGTGGGCACCACGGAAACGAAATCCAAACCGTAAGTTTGAACATCTCAAGCAGGTCCCGAGCGGAAAGCTTTTTGGATCATTTTTGGAAGCGCTTGTCTTTAGTTGATCAGGCAGAGATGATTGACAACCTTGATGGCTATCTGGACGAATCGGGCCACTTACATATTCGAATAGACAAGCAAGAAGCGGTTAACGGGAAAATCGTCCTCGGACAAACGGAGCCAATAAGGATAGAGGTATCATTCGATCTTCAAGGAATTTCCAGCAACAGCGTAACAGTTCCGATCAGGAAGCGGCTGGAGGAACTCGTGTCCTAGCTCGTACAACGTGTTCAATCTTCATTCGCACAGGAATATATCGATCCGTATAACAACATAAGTTGGGGAATGAGGAAGCCAGTCCCAGATTGATTGTTAAGATGATATCCTCAGCGACGGGCCGACCCCAAAAACAACTCTAACAACAGGATGGGAATCAGGAAAGGTTTTTAGTAGGCACGAGGTCCGCACTGGCTATTCCAAGGTAGGTATGCAGAAAATTGTCCATGTTTGCTGTGCCTGGCGCTTACGATCGGGCCATA
>JACXTT010011932.1_pt1 | contig 11569 bp, 9 predicted proteins | sample 9270951 | NCBI WGS metagenome assembly JACXTT01 (sample SAMN15532306, study PRJNA645909) | rock metagenome | isolation source: weathered quartz diorite | place: Puerto Rico | collected 2017-06-21 | reverse complement strand
ATACTTCCCACCGGAACTGCGGCGTGCGGCCCTCCCCGACGGAAAAGTTGGGGGTCGGAGCCATGGCATTCTGAAAGTTCGCTGGATTGGTAATCGTGTTCGGATGGAGCTGGCTGTAAGTTCCCGGAGGCGCAGATGCGAAAGCGGCGGGGTTCAGATAGTTCGTGTAGGTCTTGTTTCCGTAGGGGTCGGAGAGAATCTGCACCGCGCGTTGCCCACCCTGGCCGGTCAGTGAGGTGTCCACGCCGGTTACCGGCGTCGAATGATCGCCGCTCATCCAACGCACGAGCGGCGATAGCTGCCAATCACCGGCAATCCGGCCGAGGACGCCGTGTCCGAACTTCGGCGTCCGAAGTACACCCGACAGATTGACGACGTTCCTTCGGTCGGAGTTGCACAGACCGCGGTCCAGTTCCGGATGCGCCGGATCAACCGGCGCGGTCGTGCTGGAAAACTCCGCCTGCCGGTAGTCGGTCATGCACCTGGAAAGAGTCAAGTTTGCAAGCACGCTGAAATTCGATTGCATGCGGCGCTGGACAGACACCAGCATGCCTGCGTAATCGGCGGTACCAGTGTCATCGAGAATCGTCACGTTCGAAAAGTACTGGCCTTCAGTCGGATTCTGCAGATACAGCACACGGCGCTGATTGGTGTTGCTCAGCGTGGCGGCCGGGCCGTAGACGGCGGGATTGATCTGGCGTCCTCCCCAGAGATGCTGTGTGTGATTCCCGAGGTAGCTGGCACCGACAAGCCAGCTCTCCATCTGGCGCTGAGCGCCAAAATTCCACTGGTGCAACCGCGTCGGATGGATATGCAGCGGATATGTCGCCCAACCGGTGAAGGTGTTGAACGTCGATCCATTGGTTAGAGTAAATGCCTGAGGGAAAGGATTGCCGCCCGGCTGTCCCTGATACGGATCGTCGAACCCACCCGCCGGACTGATCAGGTTCGAACCACGGCCGAATCCCTGGTAGCCCGTGTTGGAGAACAATGCCGCGGTGTCATAAAACTCGCCCCACGCTCCGCGCACCGTCATATGATCGGACGGCGACCAAACGAGACCCACTCTGGGAGCAAAATCCAGAAGCGTATTCGAGGTTACCGCTTTGCCGGGATATCCGGGATCTCCCGGGAAGTACAGCCCCGCGGCAGCATTGGGATACACGATACTGTGCGTGCCGGCGTTAAAGCGTCCCTGGTCGAACAAATAAACCTGATTGTCACGGTTCTGCATCGCCAGGTAGGGTTCCCAGCGGAGTCCGTAGCTCAGACTCAGATTGGTTCGAATTCTCCAGGCATCCTGCGCGTACAGCGCATGGTAACGGAGCAACTGGTTCGTGCGTGACGGTGGGCTTTGATTGAATCCGCTGCTCTTCCCCACCATGAAGTCCGCCAGCGGGAGCCCGATGATCGTGCCATTGAATGTGTTCTCACCGTTTACGAAGCGGTAAAACTCCGTGAGATCGGCCGTGCGGATCCAGTTACCTCCGAATGATATTCCGTGGCGTCCCCGTGTGAGATCGAAGTCATCCGCGATCTGGTAGCTGGTGGAGTCGAAGAATCCGGGATTGGTGGCGCCGGTTCCAATGCTGAAGCCGGTCCCTGTGATGCTGACATTGGTGTAACCGCCGAGGGGCGCGCTGACTTTCACACCGAGATCCACCGGCGAGAAGAATGGCTTCAGAATGCGATCGTTGTATGTCTTGCTGAAGGAGACATGGAGTGCATTCAGCCGGTTGCTCGAAAGGATCCACGTGTGCCCGAAGACCGCGGAATGCACCACGTTGTGCTGTCCAATGCGGCTCAGAGTCAGCGCGTTCTTACCGTCGTAAAAGGCCGGGTTGTCATACGTCGCGTTCATGTACCGCGCGAACACGCTCTGCTTGTCCGTGATTTTTGCGTCGATTTTTCCCAAGGGTTGAATTTCGGTGTTGTTGTTCGGAATCGCTACGGTGTACGACCCGCACGGATCCTTCGACACAGGGAGGTATTACAACCACTTTATCGCGGCAGGGCTGAAATTGTTTGGATTCGTAACGTTGTTGACGAAAGGCAGCTTGAGCGTCTTTGCAGTGCCGTTATTGCAGGGCGCCGATGCGAAGGTCGTAAAGTCACCGGAACGCATGGCCGCCGTCGGCACATAACGGAGCGCAGTCGCCGGACGGGTTTTCTCGATTTTCTGTTGAAATCCCGCAAAAAGGAACAATCGGTTCTTGATAATGGGTCCGCCGAGAGTCCCGCCGAACTGATTCCGCCGAAGACCGTCGTCGGCCGTCGCAAAGAAGTTCCTTGCGTTGAATCGGTAATGCCGCGAGAACTCGAACACCGTTCCGTGGAACGCGTTCGTGCCGGATCTCGTCACGACATTGACCGCCGCCGCGTTGTGCTGACCGTAGCGCGCCGGAAGCGCGCTGCTCTCGACCTTGAACTCCTGCAGTGCATCGGGAAAAGGCATCGGCAGATTGAGATTGTTGAACGGGTCATTGTGCGACCCCCCATCCAGAATGAAGGTGATGCCTGTCTGCGCTCCGCCTGCCACCGAGATTGTCTGAGTCGGATAGTTCTTATTGGAATTCATGTCCTCGGCAGGGGCGGGCGCAGCCAACCCTGAGAGCAGGATCAACTCCGTTGCGCGGCGGCCGTTCAAAGGCAGTTCAGTCACTTGTTGGGAATCGATGACCTGGCCGATTGCCGTGCTGCGGGGATCGACCATGACTTCGTCGGCAGTGACCGAGACTTGATCGGTCACACCTCCGACAGACAGAGTGGCGTTGATCGCTAGATTTGTTCCAACCTGCAGGACGATTCCATCGCGCACGAAAGTGTCGAAACCGGGCAGGGACACTTTGAGCGAATAAGGTCCCACTGGCAGACCTGGAATCGAGTAGGCCCCATCCTCTCCGGAAATAACCGTACGTTCCAGTCCGGTATCTGTTTTGGTGATCGTGACTGTCGCTCCAGGAATCGCCGCTCCGGTCGAGTCGTGAATGACTCCTGTGACTTGCGAAACGTTGACCGACTGCGTCACGGCTACGTTACTGCCGAGCACGACAGCAAGACCGACGGCGCACATCAAGAGTATGGTCCGACGCAAGAACGTCCCCGTAGTTGCTACCATAGTTATTCCCCCACTCCGTTTGTATGCTCCGTTCATTTCTTCGTGGACTTCGCTCCGCCAAATACCTTGCCGTAAAACTCCATCGTGTCGAACTTCTCGTACTGCAAGAGTTGATCGTGATTGTGTGGAGACTGCGGCACAGGGAGGAATTCGTGCGGGACGCTTAGTTTGACGAGTTCATTGTGCAGAGATTCGGCACCTGCAAAGAGGTTATCCGCCGTTCCGCAAATCACTCGAATCGACTGACGGCGCACTTTCTCTACGTTCTTCGTCGCCAGGGTCAGCGGGCTTTGCGCCATCCAGAAGGTTTGATCTCCAACGCCGTCAGTTACGTTTTCGATCAGCGCCGGGGAATTGCCAGTAACTGCGGTAAAGAGGTCGGGATACTTGAAGCCGATGTGAAGCGCGCCGAACCCGCCCATCGAGTGTCCCTCGATGGCACGTCCTTCACGCGTCGGAATCGTGCGTTAGGTCGCGTCAACATAAGCGATGAGGTCCTTAACAAGAATGGACTCCATGGGGTGTTGGCCGTCCTGAGCATCGACGTACCATCCGGTATTCAGGCCCTGGACCAGGACGACAATTGCCGGTGGCATGACTCCGCTTCGAATAGCCGCATCCATCCGCGCGATGTAGCCGGCAGTGATCGGCCGCTTCGAATCCACACTGCGGCCGTGGAGGAAATAGATGACGGGGTAACGCCTGGTAGCGTTTGCCGCGTATCCAGGCGGGAGATAGACGCGGTAGCTCGCGTATGTTTTCGGACCGCGCGATGGAGTCGGATACACCTTGTACATTGTGCCGCCGAGATCCAGCGCGACGGGATCAATGAACGCATCGCCGGGAGTTGAAACGAAGGCCGACAAAGCCGGCGCGATCTGGGCGCCCAGCAGATGCCGCGCAACGAACGTCGAAACGCTCTGCATGGCGACGGGCGAAAGCAGTTGCCCGAGATCGTGCGGCGCTGCCACCTGCATATCCAGCAACACGTCCACTCCCGCAACCTTGAGCGCCGATACCAGCAGTTGACTCTGCCGCGTCGAAACTTCGGCATCGGCAGTACCGTGTATCAGTAATGCCGGCGCAGCATCTTTGGTGACATAGTCCACCGGATTGAGGCCGCCGGAACTCATCGGGCCGGCAACATCGATCACCGCCTGCACCTGGCTGGACTCTCCCGGATTGCCTTCATCCCCCTCGAGCGATTTGACGTCGGCCGTGGTGCCCAACAATGCCGCCAGTTGTCCACCAACGCCGTAACCGAACGTGCCGACTTTCGATGCATCGAGGTTGTACTTTGCAGCGTTGACTCGAAGCCAACGCACGGCGGCTTTGGCGTCGGCGAGCTGCATCTGCATCGTGACACCAGCACCAGTGCGGTACTCGATGCTCGCCACGGCCACGCCGTTCGGATTGATGAGGGCCGTCGCCGGAGAAGCACTTTTGGAAGCGCCAGGCCCGCTGCCATGGATCCAAACGATGATCGGACGAGGCGTCGGAAGCGGATCGAGATGGTAGAGGTCGAGGACGAGCGGCTGTGAGCCGGCGCGAGCGTACTCGAGATCCCGCTCAATTTTCAAACTCGGACCGGCCTGCCCTCGACCTTCATTGGGCGCACCCGCCCCACGCGTTCCTCCGCCTCGGGCGCCGCGTTGTGCCATCGCCGGTAAGCAGAAAAACAGAATTGCCAAGATCGCGAATGTTTTCCGGAGGCTTCGCATTCTGGTTAACCCTCGCTCTGGAAATGTGTTGTTAGCGGTCGCGACAGGCTAGTCCGATCTCGGCGTAAGGGTCAAGCTAAAACCGATTGTTGTACGGATGAGCATACAATCACTCAAGCACTGAAGAAGAGCTGAACGCAGCCAGAGTTGAAGTCAAGGACCGCCATGACTGCTGCCAAAACCCCTTCGTCTTGAGAAATGTTCAACTTGCAGAACCGCCGAGAGGAAGCCTTCCGGAGTAATTAACCTTATATTAATGATGCTCAAAACCTGAGTCGAGCGGCGGACTGCGGCGCCCTCCGTCATGGGCCGGTATTCATAGCTTTGGTTGGATCGAGTGTGGCGTTCCGCGTGATTCTTTACGGGTCATCCGCGGTGCCCGCTCGCTTCGCTCGGGTACTGTTCTGTCGCTTCGATCCCGTCTGGCGCGTGCGACCGGCCACACCTGCGTTAACCTATACTTCGTGCCGTCTATGTCCAGGGTCGTTATTGTCACTGGCGCATCCAGAAGTATCGGCGCGGCGATTGCCGTCGATCTCGCCAGGGACAGTTCGACTCTCGTTCTGGCTGCGCGTGATGAACGCGGACTCGAAACGACTGCGGATCAAGTTCGAAAGGCGGGTGGTCGAGCCGTGATTGTGAAATGTGATGTCACCAGCGAAGCCGATCGCGAAAAGTTGGTGATAGCGGCCGAGTGTGAAGGTCCGATTGATGTGCTCGTGAACAATGCGGGAGTGGAGGTCCCTATTCCCGTTGTCGAGCAATCCGTCGAAGACGTCGAGCGGCAGCTTCACGTGAATCTTCATGCTCCCATTCTGCTCACGCAACGGGTTTTGCCGGCCATGATCGTCCGCGGCAAGGGAAGCATCGTCATCGTTTCGTCGATGAGCGGCAAGTCCGCGACGCCCTTCAATTCCATCTACGCCGCCACAAAGCACGGTCTAAACGGATTTGTCAGCAGTCTGCGGTTCGAGCTCGAAGGCACTGGCGTGCAGGCAGGGGTTGTTTGTCCGGGCTTTGTTGCAGAATTTGGAATGTGGGCAGACACGGGCGTCAAGGCGCCGGCTCTGTTGAAAGAAGTGAGCCCGAAAAAAGTAGTCGCCGCTGTCCGCAAAGTTCTCGCCGGCCACGAGGAGGTCCGCGTGACTCCCGGTCCGGTTCGGCCACTGCTCGCCTTTTCCGAACTCTTTCCATCCTCCCGCCCCGTTGTTCTCCGCAGTCTCGGCGTTGTGGACGCACTCAAGAAACGATCCGAGGTCGTGCGTAAGAAGAGACAGCCTCTTTAACTCAGACATGTGAGTGCAATTCGGGTTGGAAGACCGAGCGATGTCACATGACTTTAGTGACTAACAGACCGGCGCCGACGTGTGTGCCATTGACGTAAGGACTTGCATTTCATACCGTGCCTCCGCGTTAAGAATCGACAGAGCAGTGGCGTTTGATCGTGATTGTGAACACCGGCGCGATCGCCAGGAATTTAACCGACACCAGGATAAGGACGTCAGCAATGAAGAATCGAAAGCTCTTGCTCGCGATTGCGGCTGCAGTGTTAGCCGCATGCCTCACCTCCCCGCTCCATGCCGCCAGTTTCGCGGCCGATGGATCTACTTTGCAGACTATCAGTATCCCCGGCGCAACGGGGACGGTTTTCCCAAGAGGGATCAATGACCGTGGGGATATCGTGGGGTTCTACTTCGGAATAGATCCAAACCATCCGGATCCGTTCAAGCCCGTTCACGGATTTCTGCTCCAGAAAGGCGTCGTCACCGTCATTGATCCACCCGGATCGCGCGATATCATCGTGAATGGTATTAACAATCAAGGCGACATTGTTGGTTCCTACACAACGAATAATGAAGTCTTCCATGGTTTCATTTTCCGGCAAGGCGCCTTTACCAGGTTCGATGCTCCCGGCGTTGGAGATTACGAATCAGACTTCACCAGCTTAGGTCCGATCAATAATCGCGGCGACATACTCGGCTATAGTTTCGGACGTCACGGGTACACCGGTCACTTCGTCCTGCAGAATGGCGTTTTCAACGCGATTACTTTTCCATTCGGTGCGTCTCCTGCGGGCATTAATAACACCGGCGATATTGTCGGCTCCTATCCGGACGCCAACGGATTCGATACGCATGGTTTTGTGCTGAGCCGGGGTGTTTTTACTACCGTCGATAAACCAGGCGCTCGCACAACTGTAATTCGCGACATCAACGACCGCGGCGATATGGTGGGCAGCTATTATGACGGCAACTTCCACGGATTTGTCCTCCGTGATGGGATCTTCACTATCTTGGATGTACCGGCTGGTGTAGCAACGGATCCTCAGGGCATCAACAATTTGGGCCAGGTCACCGGGGATTACCTCGTGCAGTGGGGCGTGTCACTCTATCAAGGGTTCTTTGTGGATCGATAGTTTTGATTTAGAACTCACGAACTGTGACCGGTGATCTTGTCGTTACTGCCGGCGAAGAACCATCCAATTTTGTTCCGAGCTTCCGGTGAGTTCGTCCGCTGCGGCGTCATCGAATACTGTTTCCGGAGTCAAGACCACAGAGCCGTTGAGGCCGCCGCGGTCGGTGAGATCGTGAACGCGTTGGGAGTAAGTTAAATCGGTCCGGCTCCACTCCTCCAAAATCGCGCACAATGCGCTGTGATCGTCGTCGTACAGTGTGGCGCCGGCAATGAGGATATCATCGCCGGGGCCGCCAACCAGTCGATCGGACCCGTTGCTGCCGATCAGAATGGCGCGCCCGTCGCCGCCGATCAAGTTATCGTCACCTGCGCCGCCGACCAAGATGCTGGAACCGTGTCCGCCTTTCAAGCGATCATTGCCGTCCCCGCCGAAGAGAGTGACGGAAAGATCAATGCTGGCGGCCACTTCGATGTCGTCATTGCCCGCCAGACCGTACGCGATAATCCTGCCCGTAGGTGCAAATGTACCTTGAGACTCGCCATTAAGGATCACAGTGACAGCGCCGGTATTTCCTGCCGGCACGAAACGGATTGTGTCGTCGCCGGACGTGCCACCGAAAACAAGCGCCGTCTTTGTGGAGTCGCAAGGATCGATCTGGAAGTCCGCAACCTTAATGTTCACCTGAGTGCTGACCGTGTTCGACCCGCCGTCGTCGTCTTTGACGGTCAGCGTGATGATGTACGCACCGGTTAACGCAAAAGCGTGCGCCGGTGTCAACGCGGATGGATCCGTTGTCGGATGGAAATTGATAACCGTACCATCGCCGAAGTCCCACTGGACCTGATGCGTGTCGAGTGTGCCCGGATCCGTGAAGCTGCCGGCAAACGACAGCGATTGGCCACGGACGCCACTTTCCGGCGCAGTCAGCGTTGCCGATGGCTCGACATTATTGACCGTGACTTTCACCGTATCCGTGCTCTCTCCACCGAAGCCGTCGCTGACACGCAGCGTTACCGTGTAAACGCCGGCGTCGCTCGACCAGCGTCGTCCTGGCGGTGCTGCCGTTCAGACCGCTGGCTGAGGGCGACAGAAAAGTATTTGCCAGAAGGTCATAGCGCGCCTATCTTCCACGACATGGACGCCATATGAAGGACGCTGCTGCCGATGTGACACAGCTGCTTCAACAGTGGAAGACTGGCGATCGCGGAGCCCTCGACCGGTTGATTCCGATTGTCTACCCCGAGCTTCGCGCGATTGCGGCGCGCCAACTGGGGCGCGAGGCGGGTCGCGAGCACCTGCAGACTACCGCGATTGTCAACGAAGCCTATGTGAGGCTGCTCCGCGGCCGTGAGTTGGACTGCGAGAATCGTGGCCACTTCTTTGCGATTGCGGCGCAATTGATGCGGCGAATTCTCGTCGATCACGCGCGCCGCCGGCAGAGGAGTAAACGCGGAAGCGGCAGCACGCCCATCGCGATTGATGAGTCGATTACCCCGACCGCCCGGCCGAACGATGCACTGGACGCGCTGGATCTTGATCGCGCGTTGCAAAAGCTGGAACAGTTTGATCCGGAGGAGGCGAAGATCGTCGAGTTGCGCTTTTTTGGCGGCCTGACGATCGAGGAAACCGCGGCCACGCTCGGCATTTCAGTCGCGACGGTCAAACGCGAGTGGAATATCGCCAAGAGCTGGCTCTATCGAGAGCTCACCGCCTGAAAGTCAAGGTCAAGAGTTTGACAGCGAAGCTGGTTGGTGTCGCGATAATCCTTCTTGTGGCATTGCTGGTATCGACTTTGAAGTTCGGGCTTCCATTCTTAGGCCAATTCTTCATAAACCCGTTCCAAATGTTCATCGTCGTCCCGTGGGCGCTCTCCCTCTTCTGGGTGAGAACGGGGTCCGTACCTATGAAGAGTGGCGGCAGGATCTACCGCGCGACGGACACTGTTCATTTTTGGATTGCGGTGGGGTTTCTCTCAGTTGTGGGAATGGCGTTTTTCATTATTAATCTAATGATTTCGTGGCTGGTTTTGTCTCGGCCGCGATAGGGAACCGCCGCAGTGGCGTCCGTGAAAGAGAACCACTCGGCGATTCCCGTTACCCGCAATCCGGCCTGTCCCAAAATCCCTCTTACTGGTTGTAGTCGGTCGGCGACGTCTTATTTCCGATCTGCAGATCCCAACCCATCGCGTCCGGCACGTGAAAGCTCTGCAGATTTCCCGTCATATCCGGCCGCGGCTCACGCTTTCCATCGCTCACATAGACGACGTCTCGCTTGATGAGTTCATCGCGGACTTTGTCCGTATTCCAGCCCTGGATGCCGAAGCTGATGTGGCCGATCGCGGGCTTCGTGGGTTTGACGGCGGCCGCCGTGTTTCCACCCCGTGAAGCCGCGCGAACGTCGGCATTGCCGCGGATGATGGCTCCGGCAATGTCGCCGATCTGGACGTTCATGTTGTCGGCGCCGGGCCTGACGTTCCAACCCAGAAGCGCCTGGTAGAACGCGGCCGACTTCCTCGGGTTCCAGACTTCGAACGAGATGTGATCAAGGAACACCGTCTTAAAATCGGTGGGCTCGAACGGCGCGGGCGCCGGGAGCTTCATCTTTGGGGGGTCCTTCCGTCGGAGTGCCTTCGTGCCATTGGTCACGGCGACATTGAATCCATCCGGATCCTGGAAGCGGAAGCTCTGGTAGTCACCCTGGTTGTGCGCGACAGGTTTCAGACCGCGTTTTTCGAGTTCAGCTTTGACTTTTTTCGGATCCCACGGCTCGATACCCCACGCGAATCCCTCGTACACTGCCTGAATCTTCGGCCGATCGACGCCGAGGCCGGCGTCGGTGATGGCGGCCGGAGGCGGCGCGGTTAAACCGCCGCGAATGATAATGCCGCCGGAAGTCTCGCCGATGTCGAGAACAGCCTGCTTGCCGTCGTCGCTGCGTACCTTCCAATTCATCACGGTCGCGTACCACGCAGCGGCCTTCTTGTAGTCGACACACTGGTAGTCGAGATGATCGAGCCACACACACTTCCACCCGGTCGCCTCAAAGGGGAGTTCTAGTGGCGGAGCCGGAGGCTGTTGCCCGCGGCCCTGACCTCTGCCCTGGCCCTGTCCGCGAGCCGGTTGCTGCGGCGCGGCCTCCTGGCTGAAAACGCTCGCCGGCAACGTGATTGCGGCGGCGGCAAACGCAAAGAAATCTCGACGAGAAAATGAGTCGGTCATGCGGCATTCTCCTTCCGGCCGTCGATCATATTCGGGAATGCCATGGTCGCACAACTGCGTATATAAAAGGATGGCCGAACCGGACGCGCGAGGATTCATCAAGCAAGCGGGCGGGCAAAATTCCTAGGGGTCCCGGGAAAGTTTCCGGTGTATGTCGTGGCGAAACGCGCTAAGCCACTCTTTCCGATTCCTCTAACACACGAACGTCGCGAACCGGCGATGTTCGGACACGCCTCCCACGCATGAAAAACTCGATGGAATAGCCAACGTAAATGCCGAAGGGTTTGACCGACAAATTTAAAGAGGAGCCGGCGACCTCAGCAAGCGTGTCGCGGCCAAAACAATTACCACCGCGAACTCGAACTTGCGCAGTCTCCGGATCGACTACAGTCAAGTGATAGATGCTGTTCGCAGTTGTAATCGATAACACGTCGCCTGGCTCGAGATCGTTCACCTGAATTCCATCCATTCTGCTGGATGTTGTGTCCTGATCGCGATTATCAGCACCCGGCTTCTCTCCGAGGTTGACGTTGTTCATTTCATCATCTCCCGACGGGGCACTCGGTTTGTGTTCAGTAGAATCCTGCCGGACAAAAGCAGGTAAAAGCCAACGCAATGTCGCTTCGCGTTAGGTAACCCGGAGCAGTTCGTTTTCCAAGGGCGAACCCATCCGTAGAGCACGCCGATTGCCGATCGCGACCGCTGTCGGACGGGGAATCAGCCGGTTCGTTCCACCGGAACCGTTTCAGGACTGCCGAGATCTTCCAGGTGCGTTCGATAGGTTTCTCTAGCGCTCAGGGCGGCGATTGCGGAGATGATTGTTATCGACAAGGTGATCGATCCGATACGTGCCGGGATGCTTGTCGACCCGGGGGGCGCAACGGTTGTGAAAAGCACCGGCAGCATAGCCGTGATCGTTGTGCCGACATTCTGAGCGATCGCCATCGCCGTCACGCGAACACGGCTCGCGAAGAGCTCAGGGTAAAAACTCGGAAAAACCGCGTTGTAGCCCTGATAAACGACGCCCCACATGAGCAGCGACATCGCAATCGCCATCGCTACACTGTGAATGCTGATGGCATAGAGGTAGGCAAAC
>JACXTT010011931.1_pt1 | contig 11572 bp, 6 predicted proteins | sample 9270951 | NCBI WGS metagenome assembly JACXTT01 (sample SAMN15532306, study PRJNA645909) | rock metagenome | isolation source: weathered quartz diorite | place: Puerto Rico | collected 2017-06-21 | reverse complement strand
AATGCTTGGCGAAAGACCGAGTGCATTTCCTCTGCAAGAGCTTTTTGGATAGAAGTTCTTAATGGAATGGGTGGACAAGAGGGTCTTCCGGGCCAGGACATCGTTACTAAATTAAACACATGTGCCTCCCGAAAGCAGGCTGCTAAAGAAGCTGTATATAGATCGTGTATGGGGCAATAAATAAATAAGGAATGTGCCATGAAAGTTCTAGTGTCCTATTCTATAATGATCCTGTTTTCCATCCTGTTGTCGATCGCTAAGATTCAGGTCGGGAGACGAAAAAAATACCTGGTTGAACTGTGTATTCAGGCAGGATATGTGGCCGGAGTTATAATGGTTATATTAAACAATTATTTAGTAAGGTATGCTCCAGCATCTGACACGACACAAAATAAAGCCTATGAAGAGCTATCTGCTACACTTTGCTCGAGTCAACGTGCTCCCGAGATCATTCATCAAGTTGGCGTATTTACTGCAGCACATGTCATCGGTACGCTATTGTCATATGCCCTGGTTAATTCCCTAGTGTACTCGATTGCAATTGTGTGGTTTCGGAATCGAACTGCCCAAGCCCCGGAGTAGGAGCCGGCCGCGCGCGCCGCGTCTGAGCGGCGCCGATTCGATCTGGACGCTCGGCTTCGCCTATGATGAATTCGGCCGCCGTTTCGGGATCGATTACGACGTCGCTGCTGAAAAACCCTCTAAATACAGTCCTACCCGGATTGTAACAATGGAATGCGTGTATGAGAATGTCCGTGTTTATCTCGGAACCTCTTATAAAAAGGCGGCCATTTGCGATGCGACCGAGCCCGACGGCGGCGAGCGGCACTCGCCTCCGCGAGTTCAACATCACGGTAATGTCCGTAATCGGTGGTGTCCGTAATCTTTCGCACAATTGAGATTCTTCAGCAGAATCCGCAGTTGCAGGCGTGATTGTAGCGAAGTGTCGGATGGGTGGCGTGGGACCTCCTCGGGAAGGGGTTGTATCGGGGTGATGAAGGGCCGCGAGCGGCCGGACGGAGCGGCGGAGCCGGCCGCTCGCGGCTCGCGCGCCTCTCACCCCGCCGCGGTGAGGCGCCGGCGGGCGAGGCGCCGCAGATCCCGCCGCTGCCGGTGGCGGGGACCCAATTTGCTGAAGGACATCCGGCTCTACTCCGGGACGCTGCCGCTGTCGCCGGCGAGTCCGTCGCAGGTGCAGATCGACGCGTCGAACCTCGTGATCAGCCGGGTGGTGTCGCGGCCCATGGCGTTCGAGGAGATCGAGCAGCGCGGCACCGTGATCAACCAGAATGACTACAGGCGGTGGAATTCTCGGTCGGCGGGGTCCCGCCCGTCGAGGCAGCCGCCCCCCGGACTGCGGGCTCCGTGCTGCCAGAAAAGAATTTTTCAGCCGATCGTGCCGACGCCCGGGCCGGGCGTCCCCGACCCGCCTATTGATTTGTTCGCATTTTCATTGTTAAATTGCGCGGTGAACTCACGATACCGCGACGCGTCGCGATATTCGCGTTGATGGCCAAGCCGGACCCTCTCGGCCGCGAGGCCCCGCTATTTCCCCAGCCGGAGGGCGACCCGTCCCCGGCATCCCCACTCCCGTTGCAAGCGATGACCAATCCCTCTGCGGCCACGCCGGCCGCGCCCGAACCCGCGTCCGCTCCCCGCGACCCGCGCAGCCCGTCGACGCCCAATGGCGCCGCCAACGGCGAAACCCCCTGGACGATCGCCTCGGCCAATGCGGCCTACAACATCGACCGCTGGGGCGAGGGCTATTTCTCGATCAACGAGAAGGGCGAGGTGCAGGTGACGCCGCTGCAGGCGGGCGGGGCGGCGATCGACCTGAGCGGGCTGGTGCAGGCGGCGAAGGAGGAGGGGCTCGACTTCCCGCTCCTCGTCCGCTTCCAGGACATCGTCCGCCACCGCGTCAACTCGCTCAACGAGGCGTTCGCGGCGGCCATCGGCGAGAACAAGTACCAGGGGCAGTACTGCGGCGTCTTCCCGATCAAGGTCAACCAGCTGCGCGAGGTGGTCGAGGAGATCGCCGACGCGGGTCGGCCGTGGAATTACGGCATCGAGGCCGGCTCGAAACCGGAGCTGGTCGCCGCGCTCGCCATCCACGACAACCCGCGCGCGCTGCTGGTCTGCAACGGCTACAAGGACCGTTCGTTCATCCGCCTCGCGCTGCTCGGCGTCAGGCTGGGCAAGAAAGTCATCCTGGTCGCCGAGAAGCTGGAGGAGATCGCGAAGATCATCGAGGTCGGGCGCGAGATGGGCGTCGAGCCGATGATCGGAATCCGCGTCAAGCTGCAGACGAAATCGTCGGGCAAGTGGGCGGAGTCGGCGGGCGCCAACGCCAAGTTCGGCCTCTCGACCGCCGAGGTGGTCGAGGCGGTGGAGTGGCTGCAGGCGCAGGGGAAGACCGACTGCCTGAAGCTGGTCCACTACCACATCGGCTCGCAGATCCCCAACATCCGCAACATCAAGAAGGCGGCGCGCGAGGCGACCCGCTTCTACGCCGGGCTGCACAAGCTGGGCGCGCGGCCGGAATACCTCGACGTGGGGGGCGGCCTCGGGGTCGACTACGACGGCTCGAAGACCGACTTCCATTCCTCCACCAATTACACGATGCAGGAGTACGCCAACGACATCGTGTGGAACGTGATGGACATCTGCGACGCCGAGAAGGTGCCCCACCCGCACCTCGCCTCCGAGTCGGGGCGCGCGGTGGTCGCCCACCATGCGATGATGATCGCCGAGGTCTTCGGCTCGATCGAGAAGACCAAGGAACAGTACGACCTGTCGGTCCGCGAGGACGACCACAAGCTGGTCCACGAGCTGGCCTACACCGCGAAGCATTGGCGCCGCAATCCGCGGGAGAGCTTCCACGACATCCAGGGCATCCGCGAGGAGGCGCAGAACCGCTTCGAGCTCGGGGTCCTCGACCTGCGCACCAAGGCGCGCATCGAGACTTTCTACTGGCACATCGCCGAGGAGATCTTCGAGCACTACCGCAGCGACTTCGGCAAGGGCTACATCCCCGAGGAGCTGCGCAACCTCGAGAACCACCTCGCCGACCAGTACCTCGTCAATTTCTCGGTCTTCCAGTCGATGCCCGACCATTGGGCGCTGGGGCAGGTCTTCCCGATCATGCCGCTCCACCGCCTGCTCGAGCGGCCGATCCACGCCGGCTCGCTGGCCGACATCACCTGCGACTCGGACGGCAAGGTCGCCAAATTCACCGACCTCAACGACGTGCGCGACACCATCCCGCTCCACCCGGTCAAGCCGGGCGAGCCGTATTACATGGGCTTTTTCATGCTCGGCGCCTACCAGGACATCATGGGCGACCTGCACAACCTCTTCGGGCGGGTCAACGAGATGCACGTCTTCCTCGACCCGGACGAGGAGTGCGGCTATTACGTCGAGGAGACGATCAAGGGCAACACCATCGGCGAGGTGCTGGAGCTGACCCAGTATCCCGGCGCCGACCTCGCCCGCCGCATGAAGGCCCAGGTCGACGCCGCGATCAAGGAAGACCGCGTCAAGCCCTCCGAGGGGATCCGCCTGCTCAACGAGTACGAGGCCACCCTCCAGGCGCAGACCTACCTCAAGCTGGAGCCGTAGGGGCGCTCCCGCGCGCGGGCGGGGGACGGGGGGAAAAATCGGTTCCTGCGCGGCCCGGGCGCCGCCCGCCGCTATAATTCCGCGCCTCATGTCGACCCCGGAATTGCGCCAGAAACTCAAGGCCATCATCGTCACCTCGCTCCGCTTGGAGGGGGTCGATCCGGCCTCGATCGCCGATGACTCGCCGCTCTTCGGCTCGGGGCTCGGCCTCGATTCGATCGACGCGCTGGAGCTGGTGGTCGCCATCGAGCAGAATTTCGGGATCAAGGTCGCGGACGGGGAGGTGGGCAAGGAGGCCTTCGCGTCCGTCGCCGCGCTGGCCGATTTCGTGGCGAAGAAACAGGCGGGTTGAATCGCGTCGCGGCACCGTCCCGCGCCGGCCGCTATCATTGACTCCCCGATCCCCGCCCGGGCTCCCGGTCCGCAGGAAGGCCGGAAATTTTCCAGGAAAGGTTCCGCCATGACCACCGCCGCCGCGCCCCAGAAACAGGGCCTCGAGGACATCGTCGCCGCCACGTCGAAGATCTGCTTCATCGACGGCAAGCGCGGCAAGCTGATCTACTGCGGCTACGACATCCACGACCTCGTCAACGCCACCTTCGAGGAGGTCGCCTGGCTGCTCTATCACGGGGCGCTGCCCAACAGCCGCGAGCTGGAGGAATTCAAGATCGACCTCGCGGCCAAGCGCCGCCTGCCCAAGGAAGTGCTCGAATTCCTCAAGACCGTCCCCTCGAACGTGACGCCGATGGAGGCGCTGCGCACCGCCATCTCCGAGATGGGGCTCTACGACCCCGACGCGGCGGTGGACGCCACCGACCTCGAGGCGAGCCGGCGCAAGGCCATGCGGCTGCTGGCGCAGACCGCGACCATCGTCGCCGCCGACGACCGGATCCGCCACGGCAAGGAGCCGATCTCGCCGCGGCCCGACCTCTCGCACGCGGCGAACTTCCTCTACATGCTGACCGGCGAGGAGCCCGACCCCGAGATCGCGCGCATCTTCGACATCTGCCTGATCCTGCACGCCGATCACGAGCTGAACGCCTCGACCTTCTCCGCGCGCGTCACCGCGGCGACCCTGAGCGACATCCATTCCGCCGTGACCTCCGCGGTCGGCACCCTCAAGGGGCCGCTGCACGGGGGCGCCAACGAGCAGGTGATGCGGATGCTGCTCAAGATCGGCGACGCCGACCACGTCGAGGAGTGGATCAAGAACGCGCTGGCGAACAAGGTCAAGATCATGGGCTTCGGCCACCGCGTCTACAAGACCATGGATCCGCGCGCCGTCCACCTCAAGAAATTCTCCAAGCTGATGTGCGAGCGGGTCGGCGAGCCGAAATGGTACGAGATGAGCGAGAAGATCGAGACCGAGGTCCTCAAGCAGAAGGGGCTCTATCCCAACGTCGATTTCTATTCCGCCTCGACCTACTACTGCATGCGGATCCCGATCGACCTCTTCACCCCCATCTTCGCGATCTCGCGGGTGGCCGGCTGGACCGCGCACGTGCTCGAGCAGTATTCGAACAACCGCCTCATCCGCCCGATGGCCGACTACACCGGCCCGGTCGACCTGAAATTCGTCTCGCTCGCCGATCGTTAGCCATTTCATGCCCCGCTTCCGCCGGGCCGGGGCCCGCGAGCCCGCTTTATTGAATCCGCTCGCCGCCGTCTTGCAATCGTCATGGCGGAAGCGTATATTCGTGACACCCCGGAAAATCTCCCCGCATCGACAGGAGCCGATCATGTCAGCGCAAGGCCGCCCGTTCCACATCGTCCTGATCCCGCTCGCGCTCGCCGCGCTCCTCGCCCCGCGAATCGCGCCGGCCCAGACCCCGCTCAATTTCCCGGTCTACGCCGGGTCGCCGCCGAGCGCCGGCTACGAGGACGGCCCGGCCGCCGCCGCGCGCTTCGGCTTCGATTTCACCGGCTTCGTGGTGGTCGACGCCGCAGGCAACGCCTTCATCACGGATCCCGCGAACCGGGTGATCCGCCGGATTTCCGCGGGCGGCGTCGTGACGACCTTCGCCGGCCTCGAGGGGAGTCCCGGCAACGTCGACGGGACCGGCGGCAACGCCCGCTTCGGCGCGCCCGGCGGCATCGCGCTCGACTCGAGCGGCAACTTCTATGTCGCCGACACGGGCGCTTCGACGATCCGGAAGATCACGGCTGCGGGCGTGGTGACCACGCTGGCCGGCAGCCCGGGGCAGACCGGCAGCGCGGACGGCACCGGCGCCGCCGCGCGCTTCAACCAACCCATGGGCGTCGAGGTCGATTCCGCCGGCAATCTTTTCGTGGCCGATTTCGGCAACAACACCATCCGCAAAGTCACCCCCGCCGGCGTCGTCACGACGCTCGCGGGCCAGGTCGGGGTGTGCGGCGCGGTCAACGGAACGGGCGCCGGCGCCAGCTTCTGTTTCCCCAGCGGCGTCGCGATCGATCCCGCCACCAGCGATCTCTTCGTCGCCGACTATGGCAATTCGATCGTCCGCAAAGTGACCTCCGCCGGCGCGGTGACGACCGTCGCCGGGCAGGCCGGCGTGATCGGCAACAGCGACGGATTCGGCGCGGCCGCCTCCTTCAACGTCCCGTGGTCGATCGCCCGCGATCCCTCGGGGCTGCTCTACGTGACCGACGAGTCGAACCGCAACGTCCGGATGATCAATCCCTCCACCACCGCGGTCTCGACCCTGGCGGGGCCCAACGCCGCGCTCTGCTCGCCGGTCTGCCCGTTCGGGAGCGCGAACGGCACCGGCACCGCGGCGCGGTTCGGGGCGCCCGAGGACGTCGCCTACAACCCGGTCACCGGCGGGCTGGTGGTGACCGACATCTTCAACCACGACGTGCGGGCGATCACGCTCCCGGGCGCGGTCGTGACGCGGATCGCCGGGGTTCCGGGCGCGGTCGGCTATGCGGACGGAACCGGCACCGCCGCGCAGTTCAATTTCCGGGCCGGCGCGCTGACCCGCGACGCCAATTTCGTCTACCTCGCCGACACCTCGAGCCACACCATCCGCAAAATCGCGGCGGGCGGGGTGGTCACCACCTTCGCCGGCTCCGCCATGAACTCGGGCTACACCGAAGGGACCGGCTCGGCGGCGCTCTTCAACTCCCCCGCCGGCGTGGTCGCCGACGGCTTCGGCAACGTCTTCGTCGCCGACACTTTCAACCACAAGATCCGCTTCGTCAATTCCGGCGGCGTCGTCTCGACCTGGGCGGGTCCCGACGCGGCGACCTGCACCGCGAGCGCGAACCTCTGCCCGGGCGGTCTCGCCGACGGCAACGGGTTCGCGGCCCGTTTCCGCCAGCCGCGAGCGCTCGCCATCGACGGCAGCGGCACCCTCTTCGTCGCCGATCGGAACGGGAACAATATCCGAAGAATCGACTCCGCCCGGAACGTGACCACGTTCGCCGGATCGCCGACGGGCGTCGCCGGAAGCGCCGACGGGACCGGCACCGCGGCGAGCTTCTCCAGCCCGCAGGGGATCGCGGTCGATGCGGCGGGCAACGTCTACGTGGCCGACACCGGGAACCGCACCATCCGCAGGATCACCCCCGCGGGCGTGGTGACCACGATCGCCGGCTCGCCCGGCCTCTCCGGCAGCGCCGACGGCACCGGGAACCTGGCCCGCTTCTCCCGCCCGACCAATCTTTCTCTCGATGCCGCGGGCAATCTGCTGATCGCCGATCCCGGCAACAGCACGCTGCGCAAGATGACCCCGGCCGGCGTGGTGACGACGATCGCCGGGCTGGCCGACCGGGTCGGCGGCGGCGAGGGGACGGGCGCCTTCGCGCGCTTCTTCCAGCCCTCGAGCGTCATCACCGACGCCTCGGGCAATTACCTCGTCATGGACGCCGGCAACGAGGCCATCCGCGTTTCCGCGGCGACCGGGCTCAACGACCTCGCGACGATCGACAAGGCGGTCGCCTCCGTCGGCGCCGCGCGCCAGCTCGACACCAATCCCGTCAGCGCCGTGAGCTGGAGCTGGAAGCTGATCCGCCAGCCGACCGGCAGCGTCTCGGCGCTCTCCTCCCCGACGATCCGCAATCCCGCCTTCACGCCCGACGTCGCGGACTACTACACCTTCCGCGTGACCGCCGCCAATGGGGCCAATTCCGCGACCACCGAAGTCTCGCTGCGCACCGCCTTTTCGCCGCGCATCGTCGCCTCCGAGGCGACCCGCCCGCTCGCGGGACAGCAGAACCAGACGATCGTCGTCTCGGTCGAGGACGGGCCGGCGCCGGCGAGCCTGCTCTTCAGCGACGGGGCCAATCCCACCGTCGCGCCGGCGTCGTCCGCCTATGACGAAGGCCGCGGTCTCTTCCTTATCACCGTGCCCGCCGCGGCCGCCACCGGCAACCTGAAACTGACGGCCGGGGGCACCGACGCCCCGCCTTACTACTTCCGGCGGATCCCCGGCGCGCTGAACCTGGGCTCGAGCACGGTCACCGGCGTCGTGACCCGCCAGAGCGACGGCGCGCCCATCGTCGGCGCGGGGGTGATCCTGCTCATTTCGAACAGTTGCCGCGGCGGAAGCGATTTGTGGAGTTTCACCGTGACCGACGCCGCGGGCGCCTACACGCTGCCCGGCGTCGTGGGCACCGCCTACCAGATCATGACTTTTCCGCCGTTCAGCTACGGACTCGCCGGCGGCGGCGCTTCCGCCACCCTGCCCGCGACCGGCGTCAACATCGCCCTGACCCCGGGCGTCACGGTCAGCGGGCGGGTGATCGACGCGGCCAGCCGCGCGCCGAGAAGCAAGGTGCGCGTCAATTTCGAAGGTCCGGGGTTCGAATTGGTGACGACCGACGCCGCGGGCAACTTCTCCGTCCACCTCGCCCCCGGAAGCTGGCGCTACACCCTCACCCCGTCGCCGGGGAGCGCCAACGCGAACCTCGAAGGACAGATCGTCGTGACCGCGCCGGGGCCGCAGAGCCTGGGCGACCTCGTGCTGCCAGTCGGCGTGCGGATTTCGGGGCTGATGACCCGGCAGGCCGACGGCACGCCGATCGCCGGCGCGGAGGTCGAGGCCGCCTCCACCAGCGGCCCCTACACCCGCTACGACCGCGCCCCGAGTCTCGGCGACGGCAGCTACAGCGTGATCGTGCCGCCGAACGGGACCTACCAGTTGTGGACGCAGGTCGATTCGAACAGCGGCTTCATCCAGCAGAACGCCACCGTCGCGGTCGCCACCAGCCCGGTCACCCAGAACCTGGCGCTGCAAGACGCGGCCTACGTCAAGGGGACGGTCCGCGACCGCGCGACCACCGCCCCGGTCGGCGGCTTGCAGATGACCGCGGTGCGCGTGTCCGACGGGATGTATCTGGGTTCGACCTCGACCTGCCCCGACGGCACCTACTCGCTGCCGATTCCGGCGGGCGTGGCCAACAGCCAGTACATCCAGACTTCCAATTGCACCGGCTGCACCAATCCCTCCCCGCCGCCGCAGCCCTACGCGCTGCAGACCTGGAACGGCACCGCGACCGGCACCTTCTTCCGCTGCGAGGGGACCCCGGTCTCCATCGCGGCGACGGGCGGGCAGCTCACCGGGGTCGATTTCAACGTGCCGGTCGCGGCGACCGTGCAGGGGAGCTTCTTCACCCAGGCCTCGAACTGCACCGCCAAGGACACCACGCTGGGCAACTTCAGCTTGACGATCGACGACGGCGCCGCGCACGCCTGTGCGCTGGGCGCGAATTGGGGCGGCAACCCGGCGCCCGGCGACTACCAGCAGCTCTACCTGCCGCCGACGAGCGCGCTGGCGAGCGGCAACCTGCGCGTCTGCTGGGGCGGCAACCCGACTTACGCGCCGCAGTGCTTCAATTTGCGGCGGACCGACCAGCCCTACACGCCGGTCACCGTCGCCTCCGGCGCGATCGCCACCGCCAACTTCTGCGTCGGCAACCGGCCGACCGCGCAGGTGAACGGCCTGCGGGCCGCCAAGTCGGGCGCCAATGTCCAGCTCTCGTGGGGCGCCTCGGCCGATCTCTACCAGACCCAGTACACGGTCTGGGCGGCCACCACCGCGATCCCGGTGCCCGCGCCGGGCAGCTTCCCGACCAACCCCGCCTTCAGCAACATTTTCCAGGGGCCGACGGTCCCGGTGAATCTCAATCCCGGCCCGGGGAGTTTTTTCTTCCTGGTGACGGCCACCGGCCCCAACGGCAATTACGGCCCCAGCGGTTCGTACGGCTACTGAGCCGCGCAATTTCCTCCTCCCGCGACGGGCGCGCCGCCGGCGCGCCCGTCGCATTTTTTCGCGCCGCCATCGCCGATAATCCCCGCGCTTGGCGCTCGCGGGCTACCTCCTCATCTGCCTGATCTGGGGCACCACCTGGCTCGCGATCAAAATCGGGCTCGAGGCGGGGGTGCCGACCTTTCTCGGCGCCGCGCTGCGCTTCCTGCTGGCCGGGGCGATCCTCACGCCGCTCGCCTGGCTCTACAAGCGACCGGCGTTCGCCGACCGCGCCGCATGGCGGCTGGCGATCCTCATCGGCCTGCTCTCCTTCGGCGTCGGTTACGGCCTCAATTACCTGGGCGAGAACTACATCTCCTCCGGGCTCGCCGGCCTCACCTTCAGCTTCTTCCCGGTCTGGGTGGCGCTGATGGCGCGCGTCATGGTCGGCGAGCGGATCACGCCGGGCAAATTCTCGGCGATCGCGCTGGGGCTCGCGGGCGTGGCGGTCCTCTTCTGGGGGAGCTGGCGGGATTTCGGCGCCGGCGCGCTGCCGGGCGTGGCGGCGGTCAGCGCGTCGGTGATCGTGCAGGGCTACTGCAACATCCGCATCAAGCGCGACGGCCAGGCGGTCCCCACGCTGTTCCTCAACGCGGTGGCGATGACCACCGGCGCGCTGCTGCTGTTCGCCGCCTCGCTGCTGCATCGCGAGGACTGGCGCGCGCTGCCGCTCACCGCCCCGGCGCTCGCCTCGATCCTCTACCTCGGCACCTTCGGCTCGGTCGTCACCTTCATGATCTATTACTCGCTGATGAAAAAAATGAGCGCGACGCTGATGGCCTGCGTGGCGATGATCACCCCGCCGCTCACCGTGCTGGCCGGCCACCTCGCCAGGCGGGAGGAATTCCCGGCCCGGGTGCTCGTCGCCGGGGCGCTGATCCTCGCCGGGGTGGGCGGCTTCATCGCCGCCGCGCGCTTCGAGAAACCGCGATGACGCCGGCGCCGCGGCTGCTCATCACCGACCTCGACAACACGCTCTACGATTGGGTGGGGTTCGTGGTCCCTGCGCTCGAGGCGATGGTCGCCTCGCTGGTGGAGACGACCGGGCTGCCGGAGGGGGAGATCATCGCCGCGCTCCACCTCGCCTACGCCGAGGAGGAGACCGCCGAGTACGCCTTCGTGCTGCAGCGCTCGGCGCTCTATGAAAAACTGGGGCTGCCGTTCCCGGAATTCACCGACAAGATCATCAAGCCGGCGCAGCGGGCCTTCGCGCGCGAGCGCACCGCGCGCCTCGCGCCCTATGCGGGGGTCGAGGCGACCCTGCGCGAATTGAAGAACCGCGGGGTCACCGTGGTCGGGCTGACCGACGCGCCCGCCTTCCCCGCCTCGGCGCGGCTGCGCAAGCTGGGGCTCGACGTCTATTTCGAGCGGCTCTACACGCTCGAGAACTACCTGCCGCCGGTGGGACCCGACGGCGATTTTTTGATCGAGCCGGAAATCCGCGCCAAAATCGCGCGCGGCGAGTATGACGCGGCGTTCGGCAAGCCGGTCGAGCTCTCCAAGGCGCACGAGAAGCCGAGCCCGCTGGGGGTGCGCAAGATCCTCTTCGACCTCGGGATGAAGCCCGCCGACGCGCTGCTGGTGGGCGACAACCCGAAGAAGGACCTCGCCGCCGCCGCCGCCGCGGGGGTGCGCGCAATCCACGCCGCCTACGGGACGCGCCACGACCCCGCGCTGATCGCCCGGCTGCAGCGGCTCACCCCGGGCTCGCTCACCGCGCGCCA
>JACXTT010011930.1_pt1 | contig 11572 bp, 11 predicted proteins | sample 9270951 | NCBI WGS metagenome assembly JACXTT01 (sample SAMN15532306, study PRJNA645909) | rock metagenome | isolation source: weathered quartz diorite | place: Puerto Rico | collected 2017-06-21 | reverse complement strand
GTGACCGACTGCCCGGCGACGGCGGCCTCGAGGTCGCCGTCCGCGGTCACGATGCGCGCCACGCGGCTCTCGCGCCCCGCAGGCAGGACGCGGATGCGATCGCCGCGCCGGACGCTGCCGCCGACGATCTGCCCGGCAAAGCCGCGGAAGTCGGAGTTCGGCCGGTTGACCCACTGCACCGGCATCCGCAGCGCCGCGGCGGTGCCGTCCGCGGGGCTTTCGACGCGCTCGAGGTGCTCCATGAGCGTCGGGCCGCGGTACCAGGGCATGTTGGTCCCGTGCGAGATGACGTTATCGCCGTGCACCGCGCACACGGGGATGGGTGTGATGTCGGTGAGCCCGATGCCCGATGCGAAGGCCCGGTAGTCGGCGAGGATCGCCTCGAAGGTGGCGCGCGAGTAGCTCACCAGATCCATCTTGTTGATCGCCAGCACCACCCGCGAGATGCCGAGCAGCTGCACGAGGAAGCTGTGACGGCGGGTCTGGGTGAGCACCCCCTTGCGGGCGTCGGCGAGAATCACCGCCAGATCCGCCGTCGAGGCGCCGGTCACCATGTTGCGGGTGTACTGCTCATGACCCGGGGTGTCGGCCACGATGAACTTGCGCCGCTCGGTCTCGAAGAACCGGTAGGCGACGTCGATGGTGATGCCCTGCTCGCGCTCGGCCGCGAGCCCGTCGACCAGCAGCGCGAAATCGAGCTCGCCACCGCGCGTGCCGACGCGCTTCGAATCGAGCTCCAGCGCTGCGAGCTGGTCGTCGTATATCAGCTTCGCCTCGTAGAGCAGCCGCCCGATGAGCGTCGACTTGCCGTCGTCGACCGAGCCGCAGGTGATCAGGCGCAGCAGGCTCTTGTGCTCTTGCGCGCTTGGGGAGGCGGCGGAATCGAGGGAGCTGAGGCCGGTCGCACGCGCCATCAGAAATAACCCTCCTGCTTCTTTCGCTCCATCGAGCCCACGGTGTCGTGGTCGATGACGCGGCCCCGTCGCTCGGAGCTTCTGCTGAGCAGCGTCTCGCGGATGATCGCCGGCAGCGTATCTGCGTCGCTCTCGACGGCACCGGTGAGCGGATAGCAGCCGAGCGTGCGGAAGCGCACTTTCCTCACCGCCGGCCGCTCGCCCGGCTCGAGCGGCATGCGCTCGTCGTCCACCACGATGAGCGCGCCGCCGCGCTCGACCACCGGGCGCGGAGCCGCGAAGTACAGCGGCACGATCGGGATCTGCTCTTGGGCGATGTACTGCCACACGTCGAGCTCGGTCCAGTTCGACAGCGGAAAGACACGCAGGCTCTCGCCCGGTCGCTTGCGGGCGTTGTAGAGCGCCCACAGCTCCGGGCGCTGCCGTCGCGGATCCCAGCGATGTCCGGCGGACCGGAACGAGAAGATGCGCTCCTTGGCACGGCTCTTTTCCTCGTCACGACGCGCGCCGCCGAATGCCGCGTCGAATCCGTACTGGTCGAGCGCCTGCTTCAGGGCCTGCGTCTTCATGACGTCGGTGTACACCTCGGAGCCCTGGGTGAAGGGGTTGACGCCCGAGCGCAGCCCCTCGGTGTTCACGTACACCAGCAATTCCATGCCCAGCTCGCGCGCGCGGGCGTCGCGGAACTCGTACATCGCGCGGAACTTCCAGGTGGTGTCCACGTGCAGCAGCGGGAACGGCGGCACTGCCGGATAGAAGGCCTTGAGCGCGAGATGCAGCATCACCGCGCTGTCCTTGCCGATGGAATAGAGCATCACCGGCCGCTCGCACTCCGCGACCACCTCGCGCAGGATGTGGATGCTCTCGCCCTCGAGCCGCTGCAGGTGACCGAGCGGCGCGCGGCGCGGGCTCTCGCCGGCCGCCGGCCCTTCGCCGGCGGCAGCCTTCGCTGCGGCGGCGGACTGATCAGTGGACATGGGCGGCGGTGGTGCGGGGCTGCCGCATGGCTCGATTCCTCAGGGTAGCAGGGAGGTTATGGTACCCAAGACGGCAGGCGGTGGCCCCCGGCGCGCCTGCCGCCTCAGGTGGCCGAACTTCCGGCCCCCTCCCCGGTCAATTCCGATGGACGATACCGGGTTGTAAAGACCCTGTCGGGACAACGGGACGGGTCACCGCCAGAATGCGACGAAGCACCTGGAGGCCCCCGCCACTCCGTGCTCTACTGGCCGCCGTGCGCAGTCGCTCCCCAGTGCTGCTGGTCGCGTGTCTCCTGGGAATATCCGCCCCGCCGGCGGGGGCGGCGGACACGCCGCAGGATCCGAAACTCGAAGTCGTCGCGCCGCCCGCGACCCCGGCGCCCGAGCCCCCGATGATCAAGCCCACGCCGGAGGAGCTCACCGAAGTCATCGTGCAGACCACCGAGCCCAGATTCGTGGCGCCGACGCGGCGCGACCGCATCGGCCGGATCTGGGCCCCGGTGCTGATCGACGGCAAGGGTCCCTACCGGCTGGTACTCGACACCGGCGCCAATCACTCGGCGATCACGGCGCGCACCGCGCTGATGATGGGCCTACTGCCCTCCGGGGACGGCTCGACCGTGGTGACCGGGTTCACCGGCTCGGCCGTCGTGCCCACTATTCACGTCGATCACATGGAGGTGGGCGAGCTGCTGATGGGACCCACCAATCTGCCGATCCTGGCCGACGTTTTTGGCGGCGCCGAGGGAGTGCTCGGTATCGAGGGGCTGACCGGCATGCGCATCTATGCCGACTTCGGTCGCGACCAGCTCGAGATCTCGCGCTCGCACGGTGAGCGTGCGCGCAGCGACTTCACCGCCGTGCCGCTCCACGTGATCCGCGGGGGCCTGCTGGTTGCCGACGTGCACGTGGGGTCGGTGCGGGCCAAGGCCATCGTTGATACCGGCGCCCAGGGCACCATCGGAAACGTCGTGCTGCGCGATGCGCTCATGCGACACCCGCCGCGCAATGTGGCGCACGAGGACGTGATCGGCGTGACGCTCGACGTGCAGGGCGGCGACAGCATCCCGATGCCCGACATCGACTTCGGTCATCTCACGGTCCGCGGCGTGCGCGTCACGTTCGGCGACATGTACCTGTTCCAGCACTGGAACCTGACCGATGAGCCCACCCTGACGCTCGGCATGGATCTGCTCGGATCCTTCGACGTCCTGATCATCGATTACACGCGGCACGAGCTGCAGATCCGGCTGCGCTCTTCGCACGTCCCGTACTAGCTCGGTGCCCCGGGGTGCTCTAGGACGTGCCCCGTCCGCGCTGCCCCATTCGCTGAAACCGCCGCCGCTCGTTCCATTGATGGCGGGCGTGCAGCCGCTCGGACTGGTTGCTCGGCTCGGGGGGCAAGGCCTGCAGCGCGCGCAGCGCGGCGGCGTGCGCCATGGCGACCGCCGGATCGGTCTGCAGCAGCGCTCGATAATGCTCGAGGAAGGGCTGATCCGACGGCCCGCCTCCGCCCGTGAGCAGCTCGCGCGCGTGCGCCCCGATCGCCGCGCTCTCGCTCTCGGGGAAATCGTCGGCGTAGGCGAGTGCGTGATCGACGTCGGCGATCAACCGGTAGAGAGGCTGAAGCCAGGCCCATTCGGGGCTGGTGGTGATCTGGCGAAGCCGCTCGAGCGGCGACGCGGGAGGAGCAAAATGGCGCTCCGCCTCGAGCAGCGCTCCGAGCACGTTCTGAAGAGCGGCACTGCTCTCGCGAAGACGGTCCAGCCACGGACGGTCTGACGACATGTCCTTCCTCCATCGGGGTGCCGCTAGCCTAACCGCTGGCCCGCGGCGGCGCCAGGCAGGAGCGCGAGCCTGCAGATGCACTCCGGGAAATCAGGCCTCACGTGGGATGCGTCCAAGCGTCTCGAGCCAAGGCGGCGCCTGATTCGCCGGGGACCCCGCCTCGGCGAGCTCGCCGATGTGCCCGAGCGTGAGGTCGGCGGGCGGATGCTTCTCGAGCTCGCGGGCATCGAGCGCATAGTGTCCCTGACGCGCGAAGATTGTGGTGAGCCGCTCGCGCCACGTGCTCTTCATGGCGGCAAGGATGCGCAGCTTGTCGTCGACCATGACGTAATGATCCGCGGGGAAGCGTCGCTCGACGGCATCGAGCATCAGCTCCTTGTGCAGGTAGATGAGAACTCGGCCGCTCACGGCGTCCCACAGGCCGGCCCGCTGCACCTTGCGGGGTTGGAACACCACGTCGCCGTCGGAGAGGATGACCGTGGTACCGAGGCTTGCGCAGCGGGCGAGCGCGGCCAGCGCGCCCGGATAGAGCCGCTCCTGGAACGGGTAGTCCACCAGGAAGAATGACACCTTGAGCAGCTGCGGGTCGTCGAGGTTCTCCAGGCGATAGCGCTGCAGGGCGCCGAGATAGTCGGCGTACCCGAGCTCGACGCGCAGCTCCTCGAAGATCGCCCAGTAGCGGTCGCGGCTGGCGCGGCCGAACTCGCGCTGCAGATAGGCGCTGAGATCGGCCTGCACGGCGTCGTTGTCGAGGAGCGTGTTGTCCACATCGAACAGGAACACGATGTTCCTCGCCATCGCCGTCGACGTCGCCGTCGCCACCGTGCGTCACCCCGTGCCCTCATCCGCGGGCCAGTGTACGCTTTGGGGAACCCTCGCACGCGCGGAGCCTGTCAACCCGGTCCGGGCCGGCGCGTTTGCGAGCGCGGGGCGCCCTGCGCTCGGCGGTCGTGGTGCGCATGGAGGTATACAGGGAGTGAACATCCGATCTTTGCCGAAACCACTGGATGGGGGATCCCGCCGCCGGCTGCTGGTCGCGGGCGCAGTGGCCACGCTGCTCGGCGCCATCGCGAGCTGTGGCGGTTACGGGTCCGGTTACAGCTTCCAGCCCTTCGATGTGCCGAACTCCATCGCGGTAGCGGACGTCAACGGCGACGGCGTTCCGGACCTGCTGCTCGCCACCACACTGGATCAGGGGAATCCCACGAACCCGGGGTTCGCGACCGTCATCCTGGGCAACACGAGCTCCGCGGGCACGTTCCAGAAAGGCGTGCAGTACGCCACGACGGGCCAGGACCCCTCGAGCATCGCTGTCGCGGACCTGACGCGCTCCGGGACGCTGGACCTGGTGATCGCCACTTACAGCTCCGGCAGCGTCTCGGTCTTCATGCACGGCTCGACGCCAGGCACCTACATGCCGGCCGTCAAAGTGCCGACCGGCGGGCTGCCGAACCAGGTCGTGATCGCCGACGTGAATGGCGATGGACACCCTGACCTGGTCGTCGCCGACGCGAGCGCCGGCGGCAACGCCATCGTCCTGCTCCAGGATCCTGCCAACCCCGGACGCTTCCTCACGCCGACTCTGCTCTCGACCGGCACCAGCCGCGTCGCGTCGGTGGCGGTCGCCGACCTGAACGGCGACGGCAAGGCCGACGTCGTGGCGGCGACCTCGGATACCGCCGGCAACAACGGCTCGGTGTACATCTTCTACCAGAGCGCCACGAGCCCGGGGACCTTCCTCGCGCCCACGATCTTCCCCGCAGGCGCGCAGCCGCAGTCGGTCCGAATCGCGGACGTGAACGCTGACGGACTCCCGGACATCGTCGTGGCCAACCTGGGCCCCGGCGCGGACCGCACCGGATCACCCGGGGTGTCGGTCCTGCTCCAGGATGTCGCCCATCCCGGCGGCTTCCTGGCACCCGTCACTTACGCCACCCACTCCTCGGCCATCGACGTCGCGATCGGGGACCTGAACGGTGATGGCAAGCCGGACCTGGTCGTCGCGAATCTCGGGCCCTCTCCGACCGGCAGTGTATCGGTGCTCCTGCAGGATGCGGCGCGTCCGGGCGTGTTTCTCTCGGCCACCAGCTACCCGGGCTTTGGCCAGCCGCTTGCGGTCGCAATCGCCGACCTGAACGGCGACGGTCATCCGGACATCGCGGTGGCCGACAGCACCAGCGCCACCGTCATGCTGCAGATCCCGACCGCGCCGGGAACGTTTGCGGCCGCCGTTCAGGTAGGGAACTGAGTAGGGAACGAACGCGCGCCGCAATTAACGCGCGCTGTAGCCGCGGGCATCCAGGCACGCAATCATGGCGCGACGATAGTCCGCGGCGCTTCCCGTGGACTGCCGCGATGAGCGGGTGGGGTCGAAGCCGGTCTGGCTCACCGCCCAGCTGTGGCACTCGTAGCGGTCCTGCTGGGTCTGCGCGTCGCTCTGGCCGTTGCGCGGGTAGAGGTAGACGTCCGCGCCGCTCGAGCCATCACCGTAGCCCGAAGATGAATCGCTGCCGTCGCTGCTGACGCCGCCGGCAACGGGCGGCGGATCCGTCACCACGTAGCCGTAATCGGCGGGGCTCCACGTGTAGTAGAGGTTATTCCAATAGTAGTACGGAGTTCCGCCCCACCAGTACGTAGCGTAGCCGTAGGGAAGCACCGGCAGGAACCAGGCAAAGCCCGGGCTGAACCACACGTGCGGCCAGAATATCCCACGCCAGTAGCCCCCGCCCCAGCCGTGCCACCCGTTCCAGCCCTGCCACCCAGGCACGTACGCTCCTCCACCGGAGTAGTGACCTGCAGCGTGCATCGCGCTCATGGTCGGGAAGCCTCCGTGCACGGCGACATGGGAGCCCGGAGCGGCTCCGCGGGACCCGGGAGCGGTCCCGGCAAAGCGGGGCGCGGCATAATGACCGCCGCCGTAGCCGTAATGTCCGCCCGCGACGCCTGCAAAATGGCCCCCGCCGGCGCCACTCATGACGTGGCCGCCTCCGAGCCGGGCGCCTGCCGAGGGACCAGCGCCCATGAAATGGCCGCCTCCGGAATGGCCACCCGCGAAGTGGCCGCCGCCACCCACGAAATGGCCGCCACCTCCGCCTCCGGAGTGACCGCCGCCCCCGAAGTGGCCCTCGGCAAACGTGGCAACCGGCGCGGCGGCCACGGCAGCGCCGAGCAGCAGGGCCGCGAGCCTCCGAAAAAGTCGCCTGTTCGCCGTACTCAAAGCTCATCACCCCTGTGCTGCCGGATCTTCCCGACCCGGGCCATTGGATTAGACGCCCCGCGGGCGCCGCTGTTCAAGCTGACGCACATTAAAACGCATTAAGGCACGTGGGCGTTGACTGCCTGCCCTCCAGTGATGCGACGGCTTCCTTTTTCCCCGGCGAATTCTGCGCTCTGCGCACAGGGCAGCTTATGCTCAGTTTCAGCCGGGCAGCGCTGCGGCGTTCCCGCGCGAGGACGCGCCATCGGGCGCCTGCACGCCAGCGCCGGCCGCCGCGCACAACCGCCGATCAGTACACCAGGTTCACGGCCACTGCGGGCGTCACGCTCGCCGTAGTGTTACGCCCGGCGGCGATGATCCGCACCCCGAGCAGCACGCCGATCCGGCTGTTCAAGTTGTATTCGATCGCTGGGGCGAGCTGCAGCGAGTAGCCGGACCCGGAATTTGCGCTGAAGCTTCCGCCTGCCGGTCCGCCGGTGAGCGGTGAGACCTCCCCGCGCACGAGCGTGTCGCCCTGATGTTGATACACGACGTCGAGGGCCAGCACCCAGTTGCGCGTGACGCTGTACTCCGCCGCCGCATCCACGGTGAAGGAATTGCCGGGATAGGCCCGCCCGCTGAACCCCCGGGGTGTGCCGTAGACGCTGGCATCGTTGAGGCCCACCGAGGAGGAAAGCGAGTAAGTGAGATCGAGCCGTACGCGCAGGATCCGCCCGTTGGGCATCCACAGGTAGTCCTGGGTATAGACCGACAGGGCGGTCGTGTAGGCTCCGGCTCCGAAGCCGTCGCTCGCGCGCGCGAGACGCTGATAGCGCCCGGTGGGGAGCGTCTCGTCGAGCACCACCGAGATCGCCGGAGTGCGATGACCGTCCTCGAAGCGCGTCACGCCGAAGCCTGCCTGCAGCGTCAGATCGCCGAAGCCCGGGTGGGAGCTGTTGAGGGCCCCGGCTGGCTCGTTGTAGAAGAAGCGTGGGATCATGCCGATGGTCACCTGGTCGGTAAGACCGTACAACATGTAGGTGAGCGAGCCGATGTCGTGCTCGCCCGGAGTCGACTGCCGTCTCCCGTTGGCATCGAAGCGACCGTCGCTCATCACGTCGAAGAGGTAAGGCTCGATCAGCACGTGCCCCTGGGGAAGAGCCGCGGCCGACGGCGCGAGCATCGGTCCGGTCCACCAGGCATCCTCGCGGGACTGATCCGCCGCCGTGGCCGCACCCAACGCGCAGCCTCCCAACAGCGCCAGCGCGCAGGCCAGGCGGCGCGCGATGTGCGCTGCGCCTACTGTCTCGTGTCCCTCTCCGCTCATCCGATCGACTCCAACGGTCGCTGCGCCCCGATCGGACGCTGCGCGCATGATCGGGGCCCTGCGCTCGCCGTGCACTCCGTTTCCTGCTCTTTCACGATCCCTCTCGGACCTGTGTCCCGACCGGCCCGTGTGACGCACGTCACACTGCGGACCCCATTAACTTTCCGTCACAATCGTCAGCACTCCTGAACCTGCGACGTTGTTAACGCCCAGAAGCCGGGGGTTCCGGCTCAATACCGCCCGCACAGACCAAGGGTTTTTCAGGAGGAGAATGTCCATGTTGAAATCGATCCGTACGGCACTGACCGTCGCTGTCGTGAGCCTGTCGCTCGGCGGCCTCGCCACGAGTGCCCTGGCCGACACCGACACCCAGTGGCAGAAGAATCACCCGCGCCGTGAGCAGGTGAACGAGCGCCTGGCCAAGCAGAACAAGCGCATCCGTCAGGAGGTCAAGGAAGGCGACCTCACGAAGGCGCAGGCGGCGAAGCTGCATCGCGAGGACCGGGCCATCCGCAAGGAAGAGCGCACCATGGCGAGCACGAACCACGGCCACATCACCAAGGCCGAGCAGAAGGCGCTCAACCAGCAGGAAAACCAGGTCAGCAAGCAAATCGGCAAGTAAACTCACAGTGGCGTGAGCGGCGGGAGCGCGGCACTGCGCGCTTCCGCCGTTTTTTCTTCCCCGCAGCTCACCTCGACCGACCGCCGCGCCATGCGCTTCAGGCCCTGAGCGAGAACGGCGTGAAATTCGTGCCGCGATCGTAGTAGTCCTCCTGCTCGGCATGCTTGAGAAAGGCGACGATCCGGTACGTCACGGGGGTCATGATCACCTCCCACGCCGATTTCAACACGTACTGTGTGACGGTCACCTCGAGGAGCTCGTGCCCCGGCCACTCCCCGGCGAAGGCAATGGTGTAGAACAGCCCTGAATCGACCAGCTCCCCGCACAGCGTCGAGCCCACGATTCGGGTCCACAGCCACCGGCCGGAGGTCCACAGCTTCATTTTCGCCATCACGTAGCTGTTGACGAACGAGCCGCACCAGAAGGCCGCGATCGATCCGCAGATGATGCGCGGGGTGTTGCCGAAGATCTCCTCGACCGCCGGCTGCTTGTGGCGCCAGAAATCGGCCGGCGGCAGGTGCACGATGACCGCGGACATGAGTGCCGCGAACAGCAGCGCCGCAAACCCGCTCCACACCACGCGGCGGTCGCGGGCGTAGCCGTAAACCTCGGTGAGAATGTCGCCGAACACGTAAGAGATCGGAAAGAACAGCACCCCCGCCATGAAAGTCACCGGTCCCCACGGCGGCAGCTGCACGGTCGATACCTTCGCCGGCCCGATCAGGTTGGCGCACAGCACCACGCAAACGTAGGCCCCCAGAATGAGGTCGTAATAGCGGTAAGTCTTCAGCGGCGCGGAGGGCATCAGGCCGTCAGCACCGTACCCACGGCCTCGCCGAAGCCGATGCGCACATAGCCCGGCCGCTCGCACCAGCCGCGCAGGGTCACCCGATCACTGTCCTCGAGGAAGGTGCGGGTCTCGCCGCCGGCGAGAGCGATCGGCCGCCGACCGCCCTGTGTCAGCTCCAGGAGCGACCCGGCCTGCTCCGGCAGCGGACCGGACTGGGTGCCACTGCCGAGGAGATCCCCGGGATTCAGGTTGCAGCCATTCACGGTGTGATGCGCGAGCATCTGCGCAATGGTCCACCACGAGTCGCGCGAGCTCGCCAGCGAGAGCCGTTGCGGCGCGAGACCCGCGGCGCGCATGTGCGAGGTCTGGAGCCACGCCTCGAGCTGAATGTCGATGGCGCCGGCTTCGCGTTGTGCACCGTCATCGAGATACTGAAGCGGCGGCGGCTCGCCCGGCGGGCGGATCCAGGCGACGCGAAACGGCGCGAGCGCCTCGAGCGTCACGACCCAGGGCGAGACAGTGGTGGCGAAGTTCTTGGCGAGGAAGGGACCGAGCGGCTGGTACTCCCACGCCTGGATATCGCGCGCTGACCAGTCATTGAGCAGGCACAGACCGAAGAGGTGCGCCTCGGCGTCGCGGAGCGGCACGCTGCGGCCGATCTCGTTGCCGCGCCCGACGAACACGCCCACCTCCACTTCGTAGTCCAGGCGGCGTGTGGCGGTGAGCTCGGGTCGCGCTGCCCCCGGCGGCAGCACCTGTCCGACGGGCCGCACGAAGTCGTAGCCCGAGACCCGGATTGACGAGGCCCGGCCGTGATATGCGATCGGCAGCCACTTGTAGTTCGGAAACAGCGGATTGTCGGGACGCAGCAGCCGCCCGACGGCGGTGGCGTGATGGATCGAAGCGTAGAAGTCCGTGTAGTCCCCTACCTGGGCCGCGACCCGGTACTCGACCGAGCCCTGCGGGATGAGCAGCGGACGCAGCCCCGGCTCGATCGCGGACCCGGTGCGCAGCGCCGCCGACAGCGCGGCGCGCAGCGCGGTGCTGGCTTCGGGCCCGAGGCCCATGAATGCGTTGAGGTACGGCAGGGCACAGGCGCCGAGCGCCTGCGCCGCGGGCCCGTCGAGGAGGCGCAGCTCGTGCAGCGCGCCGAGATCGAGCACTGAATCGCCGATGGCGACGCCGCCGCGGAACTCCTCGGCGCTTCCTGCGCGGCGAAAGGCACAGAAGGGCAGGTTCTGGATCGGGAAGTCGCCGTCGGGCGCGTTGGCGGAGCCGACCCAGCTCCTGAGCCTCGGATCGTGGCTGGCATCGATCGCCCGCATGTGCCGCCTCCGCCGCGCCTTCAGCGACCGCGTCGCCCGCGGCCCGCCGCCGTAACCTCCGGCGCGAAGCTCTTCTTCAGATCCCGCCACACGCGCGCGTAGTCCTTCTGCAGGAGCGGCGTCTCGAGCGCGTAGCGCGTCGGCCGGATCAGGGTGCGCGTCTCGAACATGAAGGCCATGGTGCCATCGACGTGCTGCGGCCGCGAGGTGTCGGCGGCGCTGGCGCGCTCGAAGGTGGCGGCGTCCGGCCCGTGTCCGCTCATGCAGTTGTGGAGCGACGCCCCGCCCGGGGCGAAGCCCTCGGCCTTGGCGTCGTAGACCCCCTCGATCAGTCCCATGAATTCGCTCGCGACGTTGCGATGGAACCAGGGGGGCCGGAAGGTGTCCTGCATCGCGAGCCAGCGGGGCGGAAAGATCACGAAGTCGACCGCATCGACGCCTGGCGTGTCGCTGACCGCCTGCAGCACGAGAAAGATCGAAGGATCCGGGTGATCGTAGCTCACCGAACCCATGGTGTTGAAACGGCGCAGGTCATACCGGTAAGGCGCGTAGTTGCCGTGCCAGGCGACCACGTCGAGCGGGGAGTGATCGATGCGCGCCGACCACAGGTGCCCGGCGAACTTCGCCACCAGC
>JACXTT010011929.1_pt1 | contig 11572 bp, 8 predicted proteins | sample 9270951 | NCBI WGS metagenome assembly JACXTT01 (sample SAMN15532306, study PRJNA645909) | rock metagenome | isolation source: weathered quartz diorite | place: Puerto Rico | collected 2017-06-21 | reverse complement strand
CGAAATGTAGACAACGATACCAAACAGGAAATACGAAGAGAGATTGGAATGCTTTTTCAGGGCGGCGCCTTGTTTGATTCCAAGACAGTAGAAGAAAATGTACTTTTCCCTTTGGACATGCTTACCAAAATGCCTAAAGAAGAAAAACAGGAAAGAGTAAATTACTGTTTGCAAAGAGTAGGGTTGGAAAATGTAAATAAACTCATGCCTTCACAAATCAGTGGCGGGATGCAGAAAAGAGTGGGAATAGCACGGGCGATTGTTATGAACTCCAAATACCTGTATTGCGATGAACCCAATTCCGGCCTGGACCCGCAAACGTCTATCCGCATTGATACGCTTATCCGAGACATCACAGAAGAGTTTAATATTACCACGATAGTGGTTACGCATGATATGAACTCCGTTTTGGAAATAGGCCACAACGTGATGTTCATGTACAAAGGAGAAAAAGTATGGGAAGGCGATAAAAATAATATACTGGATACAGAAGTAAAATCGCTCCAGGATTTCCTTTTCGCGAATAAACTTATTCGCGAAATGAAAGCGCATAAATAACAGTTCTAATTGACATCGTTCAATGCTTAGCCACCGGCAACTTTTTCTTAATTCCTTAGCACAAACTTCTGAAACTCCTTTGATGCTTGAGATTGAGAAGGCAGAAGGGATTTATCTTTATGGTCCTCATGAAAAAAAATACATCGATCTAATTTCCGGAATATCGGTGAGCAACGTTGGTCACCGTCATCCCAAAGTAATAGAAGCCATCAAAAATCAGTTGGATAAATATATGCACCTGATGGTATACGGTGAGTACATTCAGGCTCCACAAGTACAGCTGGCAGAACGGTTGAAAGCAACGCTACCCTTTGCGCTTGATAGTGTTTATTTTGTAAACTCTGGTGCGGAAGCCACCGAAGGGGCTTTGAAACTGGCGAAACGCTACACCGGCCGGGCAGAAATTATTTCCTGTAAAAATGCTTACCACGGTTCTACCAACGGAGCGCTCTCGGTCATGGGCGATGAGTATTTTAAACAGGCGTATCGTCCATTATTGCCGGGCATTCGGCACATCGAATTTAATAATTCGGAAGAACTAATTTCCATTTCAGAAAAAACGGCCGCCGTTATTGTCGAAACAATTCAGGGCGAAGCAGGCATACGAATTCCTTCACCTGCGTATATGCAGGCACTACGCAAAAAATGTACAGAAACAGGAGCGCTTCTGATTTTAGACGAGATACAAGCCGGGTTCGGTCGTACGGGCAAGTTCTGGGCATTTGAACATTTTGGAATAGAACCTGATGTATTGCTTACTTCCAAAGGAATGGGCGGAGGCATGCCGATAGGGGCTTTTATCGCGCCGAAAAAAATCATGAATGTTTTAACGAACGAACCAATATTAGGTCATATTACCACTTTCGGAGGACATCCCGTTTGCGCAGCGGCTTCACTTGCTACGATTGACGTTATTTTTGAAGAAAAATTAATGGAAGGAGTAGAGCGGAAAGAAAAATTGTTTCACGAATTATTAAAACATCCTACCATTAAAGAAATACGAAGCAAAGGACTTTTACTGGCGGTAGAATTCGAATCGTATGAAGTACTGAAACCCATTATTGACAGAGCGATTGAAAAAGGAGTGATTACAGACTGGTTTTTATTTTGCAACAATTCTATGCGTATAGCGCCACCGCTTATTATTTCGGAAGAACAGATCCGGGAAGTTTGTAAGCTGATACTGGAGTCGATTGAGGAATAAGAAAATTGAAGCTACTTATTTTTGTCATTCAGAAGGAAACTAGCTAGTAGGAACTCCTGAAAGTTTTATATTAACACTATCATTATTAGAAACTCACGATATGTCTTGGTAGAATAATTCTGGGTTTCTATTTACTACCATATTGAAATTACTTTCCTGAATTTCTACAAGCTAGTTTCCTTCTGAATGACGATAGATTGACTTATCTGATAATCTGCAGCCAGCTTTTATTCTCGCCTTTCCCTTCTACATGGCGCAGTGAAAAATAGTAAAGCCCGTCGTTCAGATTTTTAGCATCAAAACTGTTGTCGTATTTCGTATTCAGGTACACCCGATCTCCCCAGCGGTTGTATACTTCAAAGATCCATTTATTAGGACGAAGATATTCAATATAAAAAATATCATTTTTCCCGTCGCCGTTCGGAGTCAGCAGATTCGGAATAAGGCCGATGATCGGGGAACAGTCAAGCGTGATGTTCGTTAGATTCGTACAACCGTTGCTATCCACCACCGATAAAGTAAAACTATCGTTTTCGTTGTGCACGGTGGAGATGGATTTTGTTGTATCTCCATTGTCCCAATTATATTTCGGAAAATATTTATCCGATTGCAAAGATACAATCGAATCTTTACAAAAGGATTCGAGGTTGGTATTGTATAGGATGTTGGGTAGAGGTGTTGGATACAGTAATACATGAAGCGTATCCGATTTTTTACAACCGTATTGATTTTTAACAAGCACGCTGTAGTTGCCAGTTCCTATAGGAGTGATTGTCTGATTGGTACTTCCTGTATTCCACAAATAAGAAGAATAAGGATAGAGCGTTGAAATGGTGAGTCCACTGCCCGCACAGGCCGCTGTATCATTGCCCAACACTTGCGTAGTGATTTTAGGATAATAGCCTATGCTTACGCTGTCTGTACTGTGGCAAGCTCCTTTTGTAACCGTTACGGAATAAAGCCCTGCGGTATTGACAGTAATGTATTGTCCTGTGGCGCCGGTGCTCCAGAGGTAACTGTCCTGGAAGAAACCGGCATCTAATGTTATATCATCTCCTTCACAGATATTTTTATTCGCGCCAAGTTCGAGAAAACCAAAATCGGAAAAATAGCCATAACGGAATCCTGTATTGCTGGCGCCGTTTAGAGTGGCCATGTGAAAATCAGCAGAATCATTTTTGATTAAGTTAGGGCTGTTTGCCGGTATCACCGCATAGGTAAAAGGTATTTTGGCATATTTCCAAACGCCTCCTGTATTGGCTACGGTTGCAAATGCTGAAGAAGGAATGAGCGAAGAATTACCATTTAAAGTGAAATATTGTTCATGACCTGCTTTGATTAAAAGAGCCAGGTAAAATGGTTCGTCTGTAGAGCGTGTAAAACTTACCTGGCGGGAACCTGTACAGGCAATAGGAGGTAAGATGGCTCCTCCAAGTTCCTGCGAAAATCCGGCTACATGCCATACATAAACCGGCTCAGAAGAAGTGATATAAGTGGTAGGGTTAAGGATTTGATATTCATAAGTATCTCCTGCATTTAATAAAGTAGTGACAACCGTTCCGTCCAGCGAAATAGTTGTATTGGCTACCGTTGCTACAATATACAACCGGTCTGTATTACTGGCATCCGATACTTTAATAGCGATGTATTCTTTTCCAATGTATTGAAGTGGTATAATCTGATCACCGGCAAGATCGTAGTTGGAGCCTTCCTGTATGGAATCATCTTTTGTAGTCACGGCAATAGGCTTGTCAGAAGTGACATGAGAACCTGTGGCATGTTTTATGCCCAAGGTAGAAGTAGCACGTGCGGAATACGTTTGTCCTTTTTGTAATACAATACTATAACTAACACCGGCGGAATGTCCCACGACATCTTGTGTAGGCGTGATAGTGACCGTTGTATTGTCCTCCGTCGCTACGATATCAAAAGAAGACCAGCCGTCTACAGAAGGATTGTTGTCCCAATGGGTTTGAAAAGGGATATAAAATTCATTTCCAAGAGCATGATTTCCTTTGAGTACAAAAATATCTGAATTCACACCCACCGTATTAGCGGTAGACCCCAACACTTCGTAATAAGCAGTAATTGGATTGGAAGAGGTGATTAAAAGTCCATAATTCAATACCTGGTTCGCAGGTTTATTTTCCAGCACATCAATTCTAGTGGTCAGATCAATGGATAAAGTGCTGTTGGCCGCCAGGGACTTTACAATAGGAGTAAAGGAAGGATTAGCAGGTTGCGTAATCGTTATACTGGTCGCTTGCTGCAGGGACGAAACCCTCAGAAAAATAGGCCTGTCCGCATGCATAGAGGTTACTTCAGGAGCCGCAAACCAGAATTCAATATCTATCTGAGCTGAAACAGATGATTTAAAAATACTTAGGATACTAAATAAAAGAATTACTCGTAACGTCATTTCTCAAAAATAGCTATTTTGTTTTTTTATTTCTAATTTTATACAAAATCTTATCTCCTGAAATTAGAGTAATTAGTTTAAAACATGCTTTTTAAAGTAAAACAATCTCCTGTTAATCCGGTATATGCTACTGTTCTCTTCATCGCCGTTTTAATCATTTCTATAGGGTTGTTTTTTATTACTGAAAACTTCCTGATTCCTCTGGCATTATTAGTACCTATGGTATTGCTCGCTCTTGTCAATGATTACAGAGTCCTATTGTATTTGCTGCTTTTTTCCTTACCTCTTTCTACCAACATTCGTATAGAATCCATCAATCTTAATATTGGATTGCCTTCGGAGCCTTTTATTGGACTGTTGGTTTTGATAGCGTTGGTAATTATTTTTCTGCAGGACAAGCAGTCCGGTATTTTGTCCCATCCTCTTTCCAGGATTCTTTTGTTTTATTGGCTGACCTTAGTAGTAAGCTTCCTGTTTTCTACGTTGCCGGCTGTTTCTTTCAAAACGTTAATCGTCGCTACTTCTTATTTGTTGGTGTTTTATTATTTACTGGCCTATTATTTAATAAACAATAAATGGAACATCACCAGAGTTTTTTTTATCTACGCCACCTCCCTTTTTGGAGTGGTCATTTATGCAACGATGAAGCACTCTGATTATGCTTTTAATAAAATGCTTTCCGCGATAGTCGTAGAACCTTTTTTTTCCGATCACACTATCTACGGAGCTTGCCTGGCCTTTATGGTTCCTATTATGGGCGTGCTGTATTTCAATGCCGGCAAACTTGGATTAAGTTATTTCAAAAAAATAATAGCCGGGATATTCTTGGTAGGATTTCTTACCGGGGTCTATCTTTCACACAGCCGTGCTACCTGGATCAGTCTGGCCTGCATACTGGGTTTGCTTTTAATTTTACGATTGAAAATATCCTTTACCTCTCTTATGGTATTTGCGGGTGTTCTATTGTTGCTGGCCTTGCTGAACATGGAAGCCTTAATGCCAGTGCTGACAAAAAACAAATACGATTCCAAAGCAAAACGCGCCAACCTGGAAGAACAGATAAGTTAGGTAACTAAATTAAAAAACGAATTTTCGAATGCAAGGCGCGTAAACAGATGGCTCTGTGCTGTCCGGATGTTTAAAGAAAAACCATTTACCGGTTATGGTATTGGTACTTATCAGTTCAAGTACATTCCTTTTCAGAAGGGTTCAGAAATGACAGAGATAAGTGTAACGAGCGCGAAAAATAATTACTCACAGGGAATAGGAGGAACTGCGCATTCAGAGTATTTACTGGCGCTGGCAGAGGGAGGTTTGTTTTCTAGCGCCGCATTGATTGTAGTAGCTTTGTATTCTCTTTTTATGGGAATGAAACTTTATTACCAGGCCGATGATTCCATAAAATATTATGCCTTGATGATTATGCTGAGCTTGTTTACCTATTTCCTTCACGGAATATTTAATAATTTTCTGACGACCGATAAAGCCTCTTTCCTAGTATGGGGTGGACTGGCTGCGCTGTGCGCACTGGATATAAAATATAAAAAGAATTTGACAGATCATTCAACTCATCCATTATGAAAAAAGCCAAGTATGCCCGCGAATCGTTGGTCACCATGACAGAACTGGTATTGCCCAACGATACCAATGGACTCACCAATCTTATGGGTGGTAGAATGTTGCATATGATGGACATCGTGGCCGCTATTTCTGCTCAGCGGCATTCTAACCGAATTGTAGTGACGGCTTCTGTGGACAACGTGTCTTTTAAATATCCGATTAAGCTTGGAAACGTAGTGACGCTTACTGCGAAAGTAACCCGTTCCTTTAGTTCGTCGATGGAAGTTCATATTGACGTGTGGTCAGAAGACGTGCCCTCCAATGAAAAAGTAAAAAGCAACGAAGCATTCTTTACTTTTGTAGCCGTTGACCAGGGCGGTCGTCCCATTGATGTACCTGATTTGGTTCCGGACACCGACGAAGAAAAAGTATTGTACGAAGGTGCACTCAGACGCCGGCAGCTCAGACTTGTACTTGCCGGACGAATGAAACCTAATGACGCGACGGAATTGAAAAGTCTTTTTGATATTTAATAAGCAGGTAGAAAATGATCCATACAGAAAGCAGTATACTGAATCATCTCGTTGTCCATTTTGTGGGAAATAAACACGACGAAGAAGGAATCAATCTTTCGAAAAAGCCTTTGCAGTTGCAGGACGAAGACGTAGAAGGTTTGTTGATGAAGTATTTTCTTTCGCCTTTTAAAAATAACGAATACTATCATTTTTTTCATGATTCGGATCTTTCACTCAATGAAATGTATTCTTTTGCTTCAAAAATTTTCGCAGATCCGGACGCTCTTTTTCTTCAGTCGGTAAAAATTGCTCAGCACCTGTACGAACAATCTACACATCCCGCTGTAAAAGGAGGGGAGTTGTATTTGATCTATCTTCAGGATTGTATGGTAGACGGCGAACCCACCGATGCCATTGGTCTTTTCAAATCCGAAACGAGGGAAACGTATCTTAAAGTGGCACCTGCAGGAGATAATTATGATATCCATTCTGATAAAGGAATTAATATTAATAAACTGGATAAAGGTTGTTTGATATTCAATATTGACAAAGAAAAAGGATACCGGGTTTCTATTGTAGATACTACCAATAAAGGAGAAGAAGCAAGGTATTGGAAAAATGACTTTTTAAATCTGAAATCCAGGGAAGACAGCTATTACCATACACAGCAATACATGCAGCTTTGCAAAGGCTTTATTGATGAAAAACTGAAAGAAGATTTTGAAATTTCCCGTACGGATGAAATTGATTTGATGAACAAGTCGGTGAATTTTTTTAAAGACAGAGAAGTATTTGATCTGAATGATTTTACAAAAGAAATAATTCAACAGCCCGAAGTGATCGATGCCTTCAAAGATTATAAGGAAACCTTCCAGCAAAGCAGGGATATTAACATCGCCGACGAATTTAATATTTCACAGAATGCAGTAAAAAGCAATAGCCGGATTTTTAAAAGTATATTAAAACTGGATAAAAATTTCAGTGTATATATACACGGAAGCAAAGAGCGCATTGTAAAAGGCTTTGACGAAGAGAAGGGACTGAATTTTTACCAACTTTATTATAAAGAGGAAAAATAGAGGTAAGTATTTGGGAGTCGAGATTGTTGTTAAAATATACAGACTTATTACAATTTTTGGCTACTCTTGCTGTTGCTCTTGCTGACACTGTCAGCAAGAGCAACAGCAAGAGTAGTGAGTAAAAACAAACAGAAGTTAATCCATCTTTTGTACAATACGGTTGTGGATAGTATCATAGGCGATTAATTTCTCTGATAATAGCGTAGAAAACTTCTTAGCTCCTTCTTTGTTCAAATGATCACAATCAAAAAAATCTTTCTGGTTAAACTGACTTGAGTTATAATAAGTCCAATATTCAATGTTATATTTTAATAATAAAGAATGAATATCTTTTTCATTTTGTGCTACAACATTTTTATTTAAATAGTTATTGTATTCTCTAAAAGTAGGCGTCACAAATAATATAACTTCAATATTTTTTGCTTTTAGTTCTACGATTAATTGTTCCAGATCTCCCAGTATTTCCTTTTTAATTGAGGCCCCCGGATTAATCATCCGAGCGAAAAAACTTGCTCTGCGCGTATATGCATTAGGGTTAAATTGATTTGAATTTCCAGTAAAACCAATAAACCCTTTTGAAATAGTATCTGTGTATACAATACCTTCCTGAACATCAAAGTCAATTGTTTTTTTTGATTTATAGATTAATCTTCTCTTAATGTCTTTTTTTAGAAGTGTAATAGAACCTTTAGCAGTATAGCCAAACAGAAACGGAGAAATATTTTCCTTTATATAACTGTTATTTTTATACTTGATACCGTTGTCATAATAAGACCATGCATCCCTGATTCCCTGGCTGGATGAGTATAAAGAGTGGTAATCTACACTTATGAATACGTATTTTAATTTGTGCAATGTCTCGATATTGGAAAGTATTATTCTTCTATCGAAATAAATAGTCTGACCAACATTTGCTATGTTGTAGGTATTAAAAGAAAAACAATTTGGATCAACACCATAATTAGCATGAGAGTTTCCAGCAATTAAGACTTCTATTTCGGGTGCATTTTTTTGAAGTCCCATACGTTTTTCCCGATAGATAGAATTCATATTTCTGAGCCATAAGTCAAAACATACGATTATTAAAGATGGAATAATTAAGAAAACTATTGATTTCCTAATGAATTTTTTCATGATTAAAACTGGAAATATATGAATTGCTGTTCGGGTCCTGCACGATAAAGTATAACGAAGATTATAATATAATACAATCCCCAGTTGACAAATCGAGGCAACGAAGAACCAATTTTAGCAATAGCAAATTGGTCTTCTCTGCCCAGCCATTCAAGGCTTATAAAGAATAACAGAAAACAGAACAATCCTATTGGTCGTATTGTTGGAATTGAAAACAACGAAACAGAACATATTCCGGATATATAGTGTAACGCATCAGTCAACGTTGCTGACCTGAAAAAAATCCAGGCGAAAACGGTTAAGCCAAACGTTAACCCAATCATACCTACTTCTTTTATTGTGGGCAGGTATTTGCCTTGTGCTACTATGTCAAGATTATTTCTATTGGTATTAAAAATGATAGAAGGCATTATGTAGAGCGCATTTAAAAGACCCCAAACGATGAACGTCCAGTTTGCACCGTGCCAGAATCCACTTACCAGGAATATGATAAAGGTATTTCGGACTTTCATCCACGTTCCGCCTTTACTTCCTCCTAATGGAATATACAAGTAATCTCTAAACCAGGTGGAAAGGGATATATGCCATCGTCTCCAGAATTCCGCTATGTCTCGTGAAAAATAAGGAAATGCAAAATTTCGTAATAATTCAATTCCAAATAATCGAGCGGTTCCAAGAGCAATATCTGAATACCCCGAAAAGTCACCGTAAATCTGGAAAGCAAAGAGTATGGCCCCCAGCAAAAGCGTACTCCCTGAATGATCAGCAGAATGATCAAAAATCATATTGGCTAATTTTCCGCATTCGTCTGCGATAACTACCTTTTTAAATAAGCCCCATAAGATCTGTCTTAATCCATCGGCTGCTTTTGCATAATCGAATATTCGTTTCTTCTGTATTTGTGGAAGAAGGTGGGTAGCACGTTCGATTGGTCCTGCCACCAATAGTGGAAAGAAACTTACAAAGAGTGAGTAGTAGATGAAATTTTTTTCAGCTTTTATTCTGTCTTTATAAATATCGATAACATAGGAGAGTCCGTGAAATGTATAAAAAGAAATACCAACTGGTAATATAATATTTAAGGTATGTGGACTAACGTGTATTCCAAGAGCTGAAATTGCGTCTGCGAAAGATTGTGCGAAAAAGTTGTAGTATTTAAAAACTCCCAAAAAACCAATGTTTACTGAAATGCTTAGCCAAAACCAGAATTTTTTTGTTCGTTGATTTTGAGTATCCGACATTTTAATGCCGGTATAATAATCCAGGAGCGTTGAAAAAATAAGTAAAAATAAAAACCTCCAGTCCCAGCAAGCATAGAAGAAATAACTGGATACCAGCAATAGACTATTTTGAAGTTTTAAATTGTTGTTTGTCGTAAACCAATAGAGAATAAAAATGATCGGTAAAAATAATGCGAAATTAAATGAATTAAAAAGCATCTATAGGTTTGGTGTTAGTTAGAGTTCCGACAAGACTAGAAGAGATATTCATGAATACTGGATGCCTATTTCTTCTTGTTCGATAAAGGTAAGCGTAAAAAAATAAGATACAAATGAATCTACTAAATAATTGGTGGTTGCGTAAAGCTTCGTGATGAGTTGGTTTTCGAATTATAAAAGAGAATACTTTTTGCAATGAAAAATTAAATTAATTATAAAAATATTATCATAAAATGTCCGTGTTTTATTTTTAGCAAAATAAAAATTAGAAGCTTTTCAAGGTTTATACTTACTACTATATATACTTGGCTAAAAAATATTATTGAGTTTTTAAACCTGTTTTGAAAAAACGATACAAAAAAAATCCAGAAGTGATTCCGATAATATTGCTTGTCAAATCAAGCAATGTGAAAGTTCTTCCAGGTATCCATAGTTGTATTACTTCTAATAAAAATGAAAAACTTAATAAGCTAAAATAAAATACGAGCGGGTTAGTAAATTTTAGAAAAGTCCAGCATAAAAGAAGAGTAATAACAAAATAGTAGCTGCTATGAAAAAACATGTCTAAAGCCCAGTGATAATGCATTCCTATATATTCTTCCGGATGAAAGCCTGGCCAGCCACAAAATAGACACGAAAGAATAAAAATAAGTAGGATGATTTTAGTGCGCAGTTTTCCCATGATTATTACATTGAAATAACCCTCAATTCGTCCAGAGAATCTGGAGGCATAACTGAAGTATTAGTATTCTTGTTTTCTGAAAAAATATTTTTTCTCAACAGGCAATTAATTTATAGTTGGTGATTGATTTTAATTAAAGTGTATACTGTTAAATTTACTCAAAGTTATAACGTACCAATTTATCAAAATTAAGTTATTAGTCCTACTTTCTATCCATCGTTAATAATTTAGAATCAACATTAAAATCTTTCTCTTTAACCTATTGGATGAAATGGTAAAGAGAGCAAGAAGGAACAGCATGAAAATTTTTATGATTTACACTTTATTTTTTGTGACTATTTTATCGAATAGTAATAACTACTTTATTTCTTCAAATAATTATAAAAATATTCTTTGGAGAAATAAATTTTATAATTATTTGAAGAAGTTAAAAGATTAACTCTTTATTTATTTTATATTAGTTGTTTAACAAAACAAATTTAATGCAATCCTTAGGCAATTGCAGACGATTTGAACCAACTATAAATTCAGTTTGTATTTTCAATGACAAAAAGTTACATCCAGTCACTAATACCTTCCGTCGTTTTTCAGTTTTTTACTAAAGGGAATGAACGTAGTCTGAAAGCGAAGAAAAATATTTTATTTTCTTTTATTATAAAAGCGTTAAGCATTGCCATTACTCTTATTTTAGTACCACTCACTATTGATTATATAAATCCAACAAAATACGGAATCTGGCTTACGCTGAGTTCTATAATAGGATGGTTTGGTTTTTTTGACATTGGCTTTGGGAATGGTTTACGTAATAAACTGGCAGAAGCCATAGCCCAGGAAAAACATAAGCTGGCAAGAATATATATTAGTACTACCTATGCTATCCTAGGCCTTATCGTAGCGGTCATTTTGATAGTATTCTTTTGCATTAATCCCTATCTTAATTGGTCAAAAATATTGAATACGTCTTCTGATATGGCTGGAGAAT
>JACXTT010011928.1_pt1 | contig 11572 bp, 13 predicted proteins | sample 9270951 | NCBI WGS metagenome assembly JACXTT01 (sample SAMN15532306, study PRJNA645909) | rock metagenome | isolation source: weathered quartz diorite | place: Puerto Rico | collected 2017-06-21 | reverse complement strand
CTCTCGATGGAAGCGGACGACGAGCACGCCGACGCGCGCTGATCGGCGCGCTCACGCACGTGCTCGCCGCGGCACGTGCGTGGACAAAAACTCGCGTCAGGGGATCGGAGAAGAGCGCTTTCTCAAAAGTGCCGTTTCCGCCGCGAATTTCGCGTCTAAAGGCGAAAACTCGCGTAGGGCCAATCTTCTTCCAGCCCTTTGGCTTTGCGGGGGGGATGTGGGACGCGGACACGGGGCTCGTGCACTTCGGGGCGAGGGAGTACGACCCGGAGACGGGCCGCTGGATCTCGAAGGACCCGCTCGGCTTCGGCGGCCGTCAGGCCAACCTCTACGCGTACGTCGGGAACGACCCGATCAACTGGATCGATCCGACCGGCTTGGCACCGCAGTGGCTGATGGACCTCGACGATGCAGGCGTGCTGCAGGCCGCGGGTGACTTCTCGGCGGGCGTTGCGAGTGCGCTCACGTTCGGTGTGAGTGACGCCTTGATCGGTGCGACAGGGCTTGGCCAGTTTGGAAGCACCTGTTCAACGGCTCACAGCGTCGGCGTGGGCGTTGGAATGGCCCTCGGCTTCGCCGAGTCCGCAGCGAACATCGCCAGCCGCGCCATTTCACGAGGCGCGATCAATGTCGGCAACAAGGGGCTGCTCCACGTTTTGGAACGCCATTTCGCAGGCGGAGCTTTGTCGGCGGGCAAGAGTATCTTTCACGCTGGCGAAGGCGTAGCCGACCTCGCGCGTGCCGCCGAAGGCCTGACACCAGCAGTGCAGGCGAACGGCCGACTGGCCTACATCGTCGATGCCGGCCGCGAGATCGGCATCGACCGCCTGAGTGGTGCCGGTACCAGCATCTACACAGTGATCACCGAAGCAACTGGTGAACTCGTCACCATGTTCCCTGGAGTGCCGTAATGGGACTAAGCGTCGTGCTCGAAGATGAGAAAGGACAGCCGCTCGATCGCGTCGATGACGGGAAGAACGTCTTGCACCGCCTGCTGCCGCAAACGGGCGAGGCGAACTACCAGTGGCTCCCCCTCATCGATTGGTATGGGGACACGACGTTCAACCAACTGCAGGCGCCGAAGTTCCTCGAGGAATGGCGGACGCTGACAGCGCGCGCCGCCGGGCCGGACGACGCGTCGTTGCTTGCCGCCGTTGAACGCATGGCTGAGCGAGTCGCGAGAGGGCCGCACCTGTACCTGAAATTCTACGGCGACTGACCGTGACCCGCCCGGGCGGCACGCCGCGTGCGACCTTCGCGGCAATTTGAACCACACCGCTCGGGCACGCGTCGTGCCGCCCTGCATCCACCACGACGAACCCCACCGCGAGGCGCCGCATCCCGTGCCACCTGGCGTCGCCCACCAATCGGCGCGCTGAAGCTGACGGCCCGCGTTCTCGCCTCGCTCCCTCACCGCGATCTCTCGCCACGCCTTCGCTTCGCAGCGGGCCGCAGCTTAGCGTCAAGCATTGGTGGGACGGAGAGCAGCCTGCCCAGTCGAACCATTTTCATTTCGTCGAGCTTCGAGAGATCGCACCACAACGAACCAGGCGCGCGTCACGTCGCGTGCGATGAGCCGTGTGGATCGAACGAGCCCGCCGGAGCACGCGCCGCGCCGCGCGCCGCGACGAGCTGAACCAGGGCGGTCGAGAGGTCGATGCCGGCGGAACGACGGCATCGGCGTCGAGGCCGCAACCGCGCGGTGCACTGCGCGACGAAATGCGTGGGTGCATCGACCGCGCGGAGCTGCGACTGGCGGATGCCATGGTGCAGTCGGCGGTGGCGCGCGGCGCGACGCTTGCTCCGTCGGTGTCGATCAAGATCGCGGCATCGAGTGCGAGCGGCGTGCCGCGCGCTTCTGCTGGTGACGCGGCATCGTTTCAGTCCACACGTGTCGACGAAATCGTCCATACGTGTGGACTGCTGCCTTTCCCCGCAATTCTCCGCCGAATGCACGCGCTCAGCTGCGGCTCGTGGGAGTGAGGCGAGGCGCGAGGGCGAGCGATGGAAGCGAGCGCGCGCCGTCAGCTGCAGCGCGCTTATTCGGCGGCACGACGTCGAGGACGAGCCCGGTGCGGAGCGGCTGTCGTCAAGGTCTGCGGAAGCCCGCGGTGTGGAGGGCGGCGCGACGCTTGCTCAGACGGAGTGGGTCGAGCTCGGCGCCAAAGTCGCAAGCGGCGTGCCGCCCGGCCAGGCGTGGGGTGATCGCAGCTCCGCGCGGCCGCGACGCCATCGCATCGCAAAGCCACGTGTGCCGCGCGGTTGCGCCCTCGACGCCCGCGGCCGGAGCCGCGTGCGTCTCGCGCGCCCGGGGGGTCAGAGCTTGGGCTCGCGGCCTCGTTTGGCGCCCCAGACGGTGGCGATGATGACGAGGTCTTGGTCGAGGTCGACCGAGTAGTACACAAACTGCTTGGTCTTGGGCATGAGCAGGCGGCGGTACTCGACACCGCGCACGACGCGGTGCACGGGGGGCACGAGCGGATCGCCCAGGATTTGCAGGACGGCGTCGTCGAGCTCGTCGCGGAAGAGGTCGGCGACCTTGGGCCGGTGCTTCTTCCACCAGCGATCGACGACATCGACGCGGCGCTCGGCGGTCTTGGCGAAGGCGTATTTCACGAGCGAGCGCGAAGTCTCGCCATGACGGTCTCGCCGTCGACGAGCCGGCCGGCCTTGATGTCATCGGCCGCAGCCTCGAGCTCGCGCGCGAGCTCTTCGTCGTCGAGCTGGTCGTCGAGGAGCGCGTCCGCGGGGACGAGCTCGACGACTTCGCCCTCGGGCAGATCGGTCGGGGCGTCGAGGACGAGGCGGCCGTTTTTCACGATGGCCTGGAAATGCTGCATCTGCTGCAAGTTTACTCCTCGGTGAGACAGCCGGCCATGCGTCAGCTCGCCTTGCGAGCCGACAAGAATGCGTCGATTGTGCGCAGGAGCGCGTCTTGGTCGCGCTTGGGCAGCTGGTCGACGGCCTGCAGACGGCGCAGGAAACGGCGATTGACGGCGGGGGCGAGCTTCTTCGGTCGGGCGGTGCCGAGCAGCTCGTCGGTCGAGACGTCGAGGGCGACGGCGAAGCGCGCGACGATGTCGGCGTAGGGCCGGAGCTTGTTTCGCTCGTAGTCGGAGATCAGCACCTGGATCATCCCAACTTTTTCGGCGAGCTCGATCTGGGTGTAGCCGCGCTCCTTACGGAGGCGCGCGAGCCGGTCGCCGAAGGTTTCCTCGGTGGTGGGCTTGGGTGCCTTGGCCATTTCGGCCGGAGTGTAGCGCCACGTTTCCAATAGCCCTTGACTGTAATAGTGGACCACTGTAATCGAAGAACAGCCTGGCGCAAGCGTTTTCTGCTTGACGCATTTTCGACAGGGGAGCCGATGGCACGAATCGCGGACGAAGAGATCGAGGGGCTGAAGCGGGATGTCAGCGTGGAGCGGCTGGTGGTGGCGGCCGGCGTGAAGCTGAAGCGCCACGGCAAGGATCTGCTGGGCCTGTGCCCGCTGCACGACGATCGCGAGCCGAGCCTGGTGGTGAGCCCGGCGAAAAATCTGTGGCACTGCCTCGGCGCGTGCCAGACGGGCGGGACGGCGATCGACTGGGTGATGAAGCGGAGCGGCGTGAGCTTCCGGCACGCGGTGGAGCTGCTCCGTGCAGATCATCCTTCTTTAGTCGCTCCTCTTTCGCACCAGAAGCGCGGCCGGCAGCAAGGCGTGGTGCCGAAGAAAGCAACGACGCCCGTCTTGGCGTCGCCATTCGACGCGAGCGCGGACGACGCGGCGGTGATGAAGGAAGTGGTCGACTTCTACAACGAAACGCTGAAGGAGAGCGACGAGGCGCGGGGCTACCTCGAGCGGCGCGGCATCGGGAGCGTCGAGGCCATCGAGCATTTTTGCATCGGCTTCGCAAACCGCACGCTTGGCTACCGGCTGCCGGAGAAGAGCCGCAAGGCCGGTGCGGAGCTGCGCGGTCGGCTCGAACGGCTCGGAATTTACCGCGCGAGCGGACACGAACACCTCGCGGGCTCGATCGTCGTGCCGCTCCTCGACGCGAGCGGCAACGTGGTGCAACTCTACGGCCGCAAGGTCAACGACACGAAGCTCCGCGCCGGCACGCCGATGCACCTCTACTTGCCTGGCGCGCACCGCGGCGTCTTCCACCGCGAGGCTTTCGCCGCGGACGAGGTGATTTTGTGCGAGGCGCTCTTCGATGCCCTGTCCTTCTGGTGCGCGGGCTTTCGCAACGTGACCTCGTGCTACGGCGTGAGCGGCTTCACGGACGAGCTGCGCGAGGCCTTCGGCGCGAGCGGCGCGAAGCGCGTGTACATCGCTTTTGATCGCGACAAGGCCGGCGACGCCGGCGCCGAGAAGGTGGGCGCGGAGCTCGCGGCGATGGGCATCGAGGTGATGCGCGTGCTCTTCCCTCACGGCATGGACGCGAACGACTACGCGCTCAAGGTGACGCCGGCGAGCGAGAGCTTGCGCGTGGCCCTGCGCGGCGCGGCATGGCTCGCGGGCGCGCGGCGCACGGTGAGCGCGCCAGCGACGCCGGCGATGTCGGCGACCGAGGATGCGCCGAGCACGGACGAGCCCGAGGGGAATCATCCTTTAGTCGCTTCTCCTGCGTCGCCAGCCGCGACGCCGTCGCTGGCTTCGTCCGCGTCGCAGTCCGACACGACGAAGCGCGACGAAATCGCTGTAAACCGCACGCTGGCAGCGCCGAACGCGCCGCCGGCGGCGGCGCGAGCGCATTTCGATCGCGAGCGCGACGAGGTGCACTTCGAGCTCGAGGGCCGTCGCTGGCGCGTGCGCGGCCTCGCCAAGAACACGGCGCCGGGCGCGCTGCGCGTTAATTTGCTCGTGAGTGTCGAACGGGGCGGCTTCCACGTCGACACGCTGGAGCTGTACTCGGCGCGGCAGCGGCAGCTCTTCGTCAAGATGGCGGCCGACGAGCTCGGCGCCGAAGAAGGGCAGCTAAAGAAAGAAATGGGCCTGGTGCTCCTCGAGCTCGAGCGCTTGCAGCACGAGGTCGCGTCGGCGCCGAAGGCCTCGGCCCCGGCGCTCACCGACGACGAGCGCGCCGAAGCGCTCGCGCTCCTCCGCGCCCCGAAGCTCATCGAACGCATCCTCGGCGATTTCGATCGGCTCGGGATCGTCGGCGAGCGCACCAACAAGCTCGTCGCCTTTCTCGCGGCGACGAGCCGCAAATTGGATCAGCCGCTCGCGGTGGTGATCCAGTCGTCGAGCGCGGCGGGAAAAAGCTCGCTGATGGAGGCGGTGCTCTCGCTCATGCCCGAGGAGGAGCGCGTGCAGTACTCGGCGATGACCGGGCAGAGCCTCTTCTACATGGGCGAGCAAGACTTGCGGCACAAGATCCTCGCCATCGTCGAAGAGGAAGGCGCCGAGCGGGCGAGCTACGCGCTGAAGCTCCTGCAGAGCGAGGGGGAGCTAACCATCGCCTCGACGGGGAAAGATCCACAGAGCGGCCGGCTCGTCACGCACGAGTACCGCGTCGAAGGCCCGGTGATGATCATGCTGACAACCACCGCCATCGACGTCGACGAGGAGCTCCTCAACCGCTGCATCGTCTTGAGCGTCGACGAAGGCCGCAAGCAGACCCGGGCGATCCACGAGCGGCAGCGGCGCGCGCAGACGCTCGCAGGCCTCCTCGAACGCGAGGAGCGGAGCGCCATCGTGAAGCTCCATCGCAACGCGCAGCGGCTCTTGCAGCCGCTCGTCGTCGTGAATCCGTTTGCCGAAAAGCTCGGCTTCGCCGACCACGTGACGAGGACGCGACGCGACCACATGAAGTACCTGACGCTGATCCGGGCGGTGGCCCTCTTGCACCAGCACCAGCGGCCGGTGAAGGAGGTGGAGCACCGCGGCAAGGTGGTGCGCTACATCGAGGTGGTCGAGAGCGACATCGCGCTTGCGGATCGGATCTGCGAGCGTGTGCTTGCGCGAGCGCTCGAAGAGCTGCCGGCGCAGACGCGGCGCCTCTTCGGCGAGATCGAAGTGCTCGTCAACGGCCTCGCCAAGGCGAATGGGTGCAAATTAGGCGAGGTGCGGTTTTCGCGCCGCATGGTGTACGAGCACACGGGCTGGGGCCTGAGCCAGCTGAAGGTGCACCTGCATCGGCTCGAAGAGCACGAGCTGCTCATCGTGCACGCGGGCGGCGCGCGACGGCGCCTGCTCTACGAATTTGCCTACGGCGGAAACTGGCCGGGGGTGAAAGGCAACTGGCCGGGGTCGGGCCGGCCTCTGGCTGGGGGTGGGGGCCGGCCAGAAAAAGTGAACGGCACCGCGAGCCTAGCGCATCTGGCCGGGGTGGTCGGCCCCCACTGCTCCGGCGAGCGCGACGAAAATCGCATCGTACCCTTGGACGAAAATCGCATCGCCGCGATCGCGCCGCTCGCGAAGGCGGCCGAGGGCTGAGCCGTGCCGCGCAAGAAGGGCGGCGCATGGCAGCTCGCGCTGAAGAGCAACGACCCGGACGGCATGGCGGTGTGGGCGCGGCGCTACGCGGCCTACCAGCGCATCCGCCACTACTCCGAGCGCACGGTCGCCACCGCCGAGGCAGCGATCGGGCGCTTCATCGCGTGGGCCGCCGAGCGCGGCATCCATCGGCCGCGCGAGGTGACGATCGGTGTCCTCGAAAGCTACCAGCGCTTCCTCTACTACTACCGCAAATCGAGTGGGCGGCCGCTCGGGGCCTCGACGCAGCACCAGCGGCTCCAGAATTTGCGCGGCTTCTTTCGTTTCCTCGTGCGCGAGCGCGTGATCGACGCGAACCCTGCGAGCGAGCTCGAGCTGCCGCGCCGGCCGCACACGCTGCCGCGCGCCATCTTGAGCGAGCGCGAGATCGAGATCCTCTTGTCGCTGCCCGACGTGAGCGACGCGCTCGGGCTACGCGACCGGGCGATGATGGAAGTTTTCTACGCGACGGGGATCCGGCGCTTCGAGCTGGCTGGGCTCGACCTCTTCGACGTGGATGCGGAGCGCGCGACGGTGGTCGTGCGGCTCGGCAAGGGGAAAAAAGACCGCGTGGTGCCGGTCGGCGAGCGTGCGCTTCACTGGCTCGGGCGCTACCTCGAGGAGGCGCGACGCGGGCTCATCGTCGGGATCGACCATGGTATCCTCTTCGTCTCGGAGCGCGGCGAGCGCCTCACGCTGTCGGAGCTGACGCAATGCATGCGGGTGTACCTCAAGCGAGCGAAGCTCGGCAAAACGGGCGCCTGCCACATTTTCCGCCACTCGATGGCGACGCACATGCTCGAAGCCGGCGCCGACGTGCGCATCATCCAAGAGCTGCTCGGGCACGCGAAGATGTCGACGACCGAGATCTACACGCACGTGTCGATCCAGCACCTGAAGAGCGTCTACGCGGCGACGCACCCCGCGGCGAAGCTCGCGCCCAGCGCGAACGGCCCGTCAGCCGCCGCGCCGTCGTGCGCGCTAGCGTCGCCGCCGCCCTCGGCCGCCGAGCTCCTCGCCGAGCTGTCGATGGAAGCCGACGACGAGCACGCCGACGCGCTCTGATCGACGCGTCCGCGACAGCACACGCGCAGGCGAAAACTCGCGTCAGGGGATCGGACAAACGCGCTCTCTCAAAACTGCCGTTTCTGCCTCGAATTTCGCGTCCAATGGCGAAAACTCGCGTACGGCCAATCTTCTTCCAGCCCTTTGGCTTTGCGGGGGGGATGTACGACACCGACACCGGTTTGGTGCACTTCGGCGCCAGGGACTACGACCCGGAGACCGGGCGGTGGATTCAGAAGGACCCGCTCCTCTTTGGCGGCGGGGACACGAACCTGTATCGCTACTGCGCCGGTGATCTGGTCAACGCGATCGACCCCACTGGCGAGTGGATCCTGCAGGTAGTGGGTGGTCTGCTCGGCGCTGCGTCTCAAGCGATCGCGAACTATGACGCGTACAGCTCAGGCCAGATCGGGCTCGGAACGTATCTCGGCGGAATCGGATTTGGCGCGGCGACCGGAGTGTTGGCGTCGTTCGCACCGGGCATCATCGGTGGCGCCTTGGCGGGAGGATTTTTCGCCGGAGCGAACACCGGGTTCAACGTCTTGTATGCGGGGGCGCCAGAGAAGGCTTTCAAAAATGCGGTCTTCTGGGGCCTCGTTGGCGGAGCTGCAGGCGGCGCACTCGGACGGCTCGGCTCGCTTTTCGTCCGGATCCCTGCTGGCCTGTTTGGGAAGTTGGGGAGCCTCGAGGCTTGCGGTGGTGCGCTTGGAAACGCGATCGGGACTCTGGGCGGCCTGTTGGACGACGACGACTGACTGCGAGGGTCGAACTCGAACATGCACCATTGGCACGTGCTTGAAGCCATCGTCGTCTGCGTAGCGGCATTCTTGTTGACGATGTCGTTCTTGTACAAGCCTGCGCGCAAGATCAAGTTTTCGTGGGCTCATCTCGTTCGGCGTGGAGCGACCTTCGAGCAAACGTCGACAACCCAGCTGCGGATCGAGGCCGCGTTCGTGCTCCTGCTGGGCATCCTCGTATGGTGGTTTTTCGGACGACCATAGAGAGGCTGAGTCTGCGGTGGAGGTCGACGGTGACACGCCGAAGATCCGAACGCCGATCGCGCCGGATGCGGCGCCATGCACGACTCCGAAACTCGATGCAACCCGCCATTGACCGCCTCGGGCGGCACGCCCCGTGCAGCCATCCCGCGAGCCGAGCCATCCCCCGGCTTCGCGCACGGGTCGTGCCGCTCGGGCTGCATTTCGTAGCGAGCCCGCCCGGCGAGTCGCTCCGCGCGGCCCCGCGCATAACGTCGCCGTTATGCGCGGGGCCCTACGGGTCACGGCCGTTGCACTTGCTCGGTCCGGCGCGTCGCTCGCGATGCTCGCTCTCGCCGTCCCTTCGCGCAACGGCCGCGCCCGCGCGTCGCTAAACAGAACGAAGTTCTGTTACCTCGCCGGGCGGGCTCGGATGTCTTGGCGGAGGCTGAGCGGTGCCGCGATCGCGGAGAGCCGCACCTCTGGCGTAGGAAGGCATGGTGGCGACGCGCCCGTCACGGCCCTTGCACCGCAAGCGAGGGCTGCACCATTCGAGCGGGCAAGGGCCGCGCCGGGCGCCCTCCCGGATCTGAACCAGGGCGGTCGAGAGGACGACGCCGGCGTCCGCGCCGGTGTCGGCGTCGAGGCCGCAACCGCGCGGCGAAGGCTGCTACATCGCGCGCGAACGCATCTGCCGCGCGGCGCTGGGACAACCTCGCGCACGGCGGTGTCGATCGCCCGGCGTGCTCCAAGTCCAGGCGCCTGTACGAACGTGTCCAGGCGCCTGGACACGCACCATTTCCCCGCTCTCTTCCGCCGAATGCACGCGCTCAGCTGCGGCTCGAGGGAGCGAGACGAGGCGCGGGGGCGAGCGAGGGACGCGAGAGCGCGCCGTCAGCTGCAGCGCGCTTATTCGGCGGGTCAAGGTCGACGACGAGCACGGTGTGGTGCAGCTCGGCGTCGAGGTCCGCGGCAGCCGGTGCCACGGAGCGGGCGGCGCGACGCTTGCTTGGGCGGTGTGAAGGTAGCAAGCGGCGTGACGCCCGCTGGGGCGGGATGGGTGATCGCAGCTCCGCGCGGCCGTGACGTCGGTGCACGCAGAGCGATGTGTGCCGCGCGGTTGCACCCTCGACGCCCGCGGCAGGAGCCGCGTGCGTCTCGCGCCCGGTAGGAGAGTTAGAGCGTCGGGCCTCGGCCGCGAGCGGCCCCCCACACGGTTTGGATGACGACGGCCTGATCGTCTTCGTCGATGGAGTAGTAGACGTGCTGGCGCGATTTCGGCAGGAGGACGCGGTGAAACGTCTGACCCCGCACGACGCGGTAGATGGTGCCGACGCGCGGCTGGCCAGCGAGCAGCTCGATCACCTTGTCGAGCTCGTCGCGGAACAGGTCGGGCGCTTTGGGCCGCTCGTGGCGCCACCAAGCGTCGACGAGCTCGATGCGCCGGAGCGCGCGCGGAAGAAATTCGACTCTCACGGTCGGGCGCGGAGCTTGGCCATGGCGGTCTTGGCGTCGATGCGCGCGCCGGAGCGCATCTCGTCGACGCAGGCCTCGAGCTCGGCGTGCAGCGCCTTGCGCTCCTCGTCGTCGAGCTCGTCCTCGTCGACGGGCACCAGGTAGAACACCTGGCCCTCGGCGAGCTCGGCGGGCTCATCGACGACGATTTGGCCGTTTTTCACGTGTGCCTTGAGCGGCTGCATCTGCTCCACAGTGTAGCTCTCCATGCTGTTGCTGCCCATCGCGCGGATCGCTCCCTCCTGGCTCTTTGGTGCTCGAGCGGCCTCGCTTTGTCAGGAGGCTTGCTTGAGTTTCTTGAAATCGACGAGCGAATTGACGAGCCGGATGACGGCACGCTGGTCCTTGATGGGAAGGTCGCGGACCTGTTGAAACTTCTTCCAAAGCCTCCTTGTCTCAGGATCCTCGTAGGGCTTGGTAGCGACCTTCGGCGGCTGCAGGCCGAGCAGCTCGTCGGTGCTGACCTGCAGCACCTTGGCGAGCTTGACGAGCACCGCGGCCGGCGGCAGCTCGGCGACGGTTTCGTAACTCGAAATGCTGCGCTGGCTCGAATCGATGAGCTTGGCGAGATCGACCTGGGTGAGACCGCGCTCGAGGCGCAGCATCACCAGCCGCTTCCCGAACGGGTGGCTTGGCGTGACCTTTCTCGGCATCGCCGGAGATTGTAGAGCTGGATCGCGAGGCATCAGGTTTGCTCCCAAAACAGATATACTTAAATCCCCTATACTCGTAAACGCCTTTCGGGTAGAAGAAATCGACAGCCAGGGGCAATTTCGCTCTTGACGCATTTTCGGAAGGGGAGCCGATGGCACGGATCGCGGACGAGGAGGTCGAGCGGCTGAAGCGGGAGGTGAGCGTCGAGCGGCTGGTGGTGGCCGCCGGCGTGAAGCTGAAACGGCACGGCAAGGACCTCCTCGGCCTGTGCCCTCTGCACGACGACCGCGAGCCGAGCCTGGTGGTGAGCCCGGCGAAAAACCTGTGGCACTGCCTGGGCGCGTGCCAGGCGGGCGGCACGGCGATCGACTGGGTGATGAAGCGGAGCGGCGTGAGCTTCCGCCACGCGGTGGAGCTGCTGCGCGCCGATCATCCTTCTTTAGTCGCTCCCCTCTCGGCGCAGAAACGCGGCCGCCAGCAAGGCGCGGTGCCGAAGAAGGCGACCGCCACCGTCCTCGCAGCGCCCTTCGAGCCGAGCGCCGACGATGCCGCGGTGATGCGCCAGGTCGTCGATTTCTACGCGGAGACTTTGAAGGCGAACGACGAAGCGCGCGGCTACCTCGAGCGGCGCGGCATCGGCAGCGCCGAGGCGGTCGAGCATTTCCATCTCGGCTTCGCCAACCGCACGCTGGGCTATCGCCTGCCCGAGAAGAGCCGTCGCACGGGCGCGGAGCTCCGCGGTCGACTCGAAAAGCTCGGGATTTACCGCGCGAGCGGGCACGAGCACCTCGCGGGCTCGATCGTCGTGCCGCTCTTCGACGCGGCCGGCAACGTGGTGCAGATGTACGGCCGCAAGGTCAACGACACCAAGCTCCGCGCCGGCACGCCGATGCACCTCTACTTG
>JACXTT010011927.1_pt1 | contig 11573 bp, 9 predicted proteins | sample 9270951 | NCBI WGS metagenome assembly JACXTT01 (sample SAMN15532306, study PRJNA645909) | rock metagenome | isolation source: weathered quartz diorite | place: Puerto Rico | collected 2017-06-21 | reverse complement strand
GCGCCGGCGGCCAGCACGAGCTGCCAGTACGTCCCGAGATAGGAGACCTTGGTGACGCGCGTGCGGACGCCGTTGGCGCCGTCACCCGGCACGCTCCGGCGAACGTCGAGGCGGTCCGGTCGCACGACCACGGACACCGGGGCTCCCTCGACCAGCCCGCCGGCGCTCGGCACGCGGACGTCGTCGCCGGTCGCGAGCCGAACGACCAGCAGGTCGGCCGGCGCCGCCACGACGCGACCGGGCAGAACGTTGGACGCCCCGATGAAGTCGGCGACGAAGCGGCTGGCCGGGCGCTCATAGATGGTCTGCGGGGAGCCGACCTGGACGACGGCGCCCCGGTCCATGACCGCGATGCGGTCGGACATCGTCATCGCCTCTTCCTGGTCGTGGGTGACGTAGACGAACGTAATGCCGACCTCCCGCTGGATCCGGCTCAGCTCGATCTGCATCTGCTTTCGCAGCTTCAGGTCCAGCGACCCGAGCGGCTCGTCGAGCAGGAGCACGGCCGGGTGATTGATCAGGGCGCGGGCGAGCGCTACCCGCTGCTGCTGGCCGCCGGAGAGCTGGGCGGGGCGCCGGTCGCCGAGCCCGACCAGCGAGGTGAGCTCCAGCATCCGGGCCACCCGCACGGCGATCTCCGGCGCCGGGGTGCGCTTCATCTTGAGGCCGAACGCGATGTTCTCGGCCACGCTCATGTGGGGGAAGAGCGCGTAGCTCTGGAAGACCGTGTTGACCGGGCGGCGATACGGCGGGATCCCGGTCATCGCCCGAGCCTGGATGAAGACGGCGCCGGCGTCCGGCTCGACGAACCCGCCGATGAGGTTGAGCGTCGTGGTCTTCCCGCAGCCGCTGGGGCCGAGGAGCGAGAAGAACTCGCCCTCGCCGATCGTGAGGCTCACCCCTCGGACCGCCGCCACCTCGCCGTATACCTTGGCGACGTCTCGCAGCTCGACCGCGCTGCCCCCGGGCGCGGGGCGCGTCGTCGCCTGGGCCGGGCTGCGTGCCGGAACGTCGGTCTCGGGGGTCCGGGGGCGCATGACTCAGCCGGCTCGGCGCTGGAGGACCACCTGCGCCACCAGCAGGATCAGCACGGAGGCCAGGATGACGATCGTCCCGAGTGCGTTGACGACCGGCGTGACGCCGACCTCGATCTGGGACCAGATGTACATCGGCAGCGTGCTGTCCGCTCCGATGGTGAACAGCGTCACCCCGAACTGGTCGAGCGAGAGGGTGAAGACGATGAGGGCGGCCGCGAAGATCCCCGGCAGCACCAGCGGCAGCGTGACGTGCCAGAAGACCCGCGCCGGCGGAGCCCCGAGGTCCGCGGCGGCCGTCTCCAGCGTCCGGTCGAAGCCGTAGAGCCGGGTCGCGACCACGAGCACGACGTAGGGGGTCAGGATGACCACGTGGCCGAGGGCCGCCGTCCACAGCGAGAGATCGAGCTGGAGGATCGGCACGAGGACGATCAGGAGTGCGATCCCGATCAGCAGCCCGGGGATCACCATCGGCAGGAGAAGCAGGCTGGTGAAGAGACCCTTGCCCGGAAAGCGGCTTCGCACCAGTCCGAAGGCGCACAGCGTGCCGATCGGCACCGCGACGGCCGTGGTGATGGCCGCCACCAGCAGGCTGTTCCAGAAGGCGTCGCGGACGAAGAATTCCTCGGTGAGGCGCCGGTACCACTGGAGCGTCAGCCCGGTGATCGGAAAGGTTCCCGTGTCCGACCGATTGAAGGAGAAGAACATCAGGAGCCCGAGCGGCAGGTAGAGGAACAGGAACCCGGCGGTGCCATAGACGGCGAGCAGGCGGCGGGGCCAGGTTCCGTGCTTACGCGGCGAAGACACGGTCGAGGTTCACCACCCGCCGGAGGGCGAGCAGCAGGACGAGCACGAGCCCGGCGATGACGAAGGTCATCGCCGCCGCGATCCCGAAGCGCAGCGCCCGCAGCTGGGAGACCACGATGTTCACGATCAGAATGGCCTCGGCTCCGCCCACCAGGCGGGGCGTCACGAATTCGCCCAGCATCGGGATGAAGACGAAGACGAAGGAGGCGAGCACGCCCGGCAGCGTGAGCGGCAGCACGACGTGGCGGAAGGCCTGGATCGGGCTCGCCCCCAGGTCCATCGCCGCCCGGACCAGCGAGAAGTCGAGGCGGTCGAGCGTCGTGTAGAGCGCCAGCACGCTATAGGGGACGTAGAGGTAGACCGACACGACGACGACCGCGAAGTAGCTGTGGAGCAGGAAGCGGAGGGGCTCGCCGATGACACCGAGGAGGCGAAGCGTCTCGTTGACCAGGCCGTGCTCGGCCAGGATGGTCATCCACGCGTAGACACGGAGCAGGTAGCTCGTCCAGAAGGGCATGACGATGAGGACCATCGCGGTCCGCTGCCAGCGCCGGGGGAGCCCGAGCATGAAGTAGGCGAAGGGATACGCGAGCACCAGGCAGATGGCCGTCACGACCAGGGCGATGCCCACGGTCTTCAGCAGAACCCGGAGATAGATCCAGTTGCCGAGAAAGAACGTGTAGTTGGCGACCGTGGGCTCCCCGCTGATGTCGAACTCCCGGGCCTTGAGAAAGCTCACCACCGCCATGATGAGCATGGGGAACGCGAACAGCACCAGGTCCAGCGCCGTGATGGGCAGGAGCGCGAGGAACGGGCGCCGCCAGAGACTCTGGCGGCGCCTCGTTCCTACCCGCAACTCGTCGGCGGCGGTGACGGCCATCGCCCGCACCCGACCGGCTTCCGGTCTCTCAGCCGGCCATCGCCTCGTTGAAGGCGTCGACGTAGTCCCCGATGTTCGGCGGGGCGCCCTTCACGATCATCTTCATCGCCAGCTCGGGCTTGTTGTAGCCGAGGGAGTCGGCCAGCTCCTTCTTGCCCTCCTTGACGAGCGCGTCGTAGCCGCTCTTGAACGCCAGTGGACGGAACATCCGGAGGAAGTTCGGCACCAGCCACTTGGCCTGGCACTTGTCGTTGAGCCAGGTGATGGCGGCGTCCTTGTGGGCGGCGCTCCGGACGAGGCAGTCGCCGTCGTAGTAGCCGACGTAGCCTTCCTTCGGCAGGAAGCCTTTCAGCTCGGGGCCGCCCGCCGCCTTGACCCGGTGGCCCATGCCGACGTTCGCGATCGTGAGCCAGATGCTCTCGTCGGTGAACGCCTTCACCAGGTCGACCGTCTCGTCGATGTAGTTGAGGATGTTGGGCTTGAGGCGGATCAGCGCGTCCTTGGACTTCTTGATCTCGTCCTTGCTCATGTTGTACGGGTCCTTGACGCCGACCGCCAGGCCCGCGTAGGCGATCATGTCGACCGGCTGGCGCTCGCCCGCGAAGCGCTTCTTGTACTTCGCGTCCCAGAGGACTTCCCAGCTCGTCGGATCGCCGGTGACGTGCTTCGGGTTGTACCAGATGTACATCGGCGACCACGACCAGGGGACGCCCGAGGTCTTGTCCCCCACCTTCCAGACCTTGACGTCCTTGAACTCGTCGAAGAGGTCCTTGTGGATGGGCCAGGCTTTGAGATCGACGGGCTCCAGCAGCTTCAGCTCGTTGAACTTCGGGACCCACAGGGCGTCGATGGCCACGAGGTCCCAGCGCTTGCCGCCCTCCAGCTTGACCTTGGTGAGCGCGTCGGCGTTCTCGGCGAAGCCGGTGAAGTTCAGCTTGACGCCCGTCCGCTCCGCGAAGTCCTTCGACTGGACGTCCTCCTTGTGTCCGCCCCAGCCCAGGAAGTTGACCGGCCCGACGAGCTTCTTGCTCGTCTGCGCGGCGGCGCGGCCGGGCGCGAGCGCCGAGGCCGCCGTCCCAGCACCCAGCAGCGCCGCGCCCTGCAGTAGCTCCCGTCGCGTGAGCCTACCGTTGCTCCCCATGCCCTACCCTACGTTGTAGTCCGGCCGAGCCTCAGTAGTGGACGGCCACCCGCCGGCCGGTGCGGGCGGCTTCCAGGATGGCGTCGCATACGACCGCGCACCGGTAGCCGTCCTCGAACGTCGCGCCGACGGGCGCGACCGGGCGGCCGGCGGCGATCGCCGCCAGGAGATGGCACAGCTCGTGGACCATGGACACTTCCCAGCCGACCCCGTGGCCCGGCGGCCACCAGGAGCCGCCCCACGGATGATCCGCCTCCGTCACGTGGATCTCCCGCAGGCCACCCCCCGACGGCGCCTCGTCGACCAGGTGCATCCAGAGGCTGTTCAGCCGCTCGAGGTCGAAGACGAGCGTGCCGCGGGCGCCGTTCACCTCGAAGCTCATGTGGGCGCGCCGGCCCGCCGCGTAGTTCGTCCCCGCCACGTTGCCGAGGGCGCCGTCGGTGAACTCCAGCGTCGCCTCGAAGGCGTCGTCGGTCTCGACGCGCCGCCGGCGACCGGTCGACGGATCCGGTCGATCGGGCGTGAAGATCCGCGCGGCGCCGGTCACGGCCGCGGGCTCGCCGACGAGGTACCGCGCGGTGTCGATCAGGTGGCTCCCGAGGTCGAGCAGCGCGTTGGACCCCGCCGCCTCCGCGTCCTGGTGCCAGGTGAACGGCGCGTCCGGGTCGAGGAACGACGCGTCCGCGAAGCGAGCCCGGAAGTGGTAGATCCGGCCCAGCCGTCCCTCGGTGATCAGCCGGCGGGCGAGCTGGACGGCGGGCAGGAAGCGGTAGTTGAAGCCGACCATGTGCACGGTCCCGGCCGCCACCGCGGCGTCGCGGAGCGCGCGCGCCTCGGCCCTCGAGCGGCCGAGCGGCTTCTCGCAGAGCACGTGCTTTCCGGCGTCCAGCGCCGCCAGGCACGGCGCCGCATGCATCGCGTTCGGCGCGCAGTTGTCGAGGAGCTGAACTCCCGGGTCCGCCACGAGCTCCTCCCATCGATCGCCGGCGGTCTCGAAGCCGAACCGGGCCGCCGTCTGCTCCGTCCGGGCCTTGTCGCGACCGCAGAGCCGCATGAGCCGCGTCCGCGCCGGCGGCGGCCAGAAGACGAGCGGCAGGAGCCGGTAGGCGTGGGCGTGCGCGCGGCCAACGCCGGCCGGTCCCAGCAGGCCGACGCCGATCTCGGGGCCCGCTGAGATCGTCATGCCGCCTGGCCCGGAAGCACGTGCACCCGCTCGGCATCGATCGCCAGCCACGCTTCTCTCCGCGACTCGTCCGTCTCGCCGAGCGGTTCGTCCACGACCAGCCGGAGCTCGCTCACCTGCACGTGATGGCGCCGGATGGTGCCCAGGAAGCTCGTCGACCGGATCGTGACCGGCACGCGCCCCGGCCCCGGGGCATCCACCAGTCGCAGCGCAGTCGGCCGGAGCACCACGGTGACCGTCTGACCCTCGGCGAGCGCCGCGGCGGTGGGTGCCGTCAACGCGCCGAGGGGCGAATCCAGGACCACCCCGGCCGCGCTGGCGGCGCGGACGGTGGCCGTCAGGAAGTTGGCGATGCCGACGAAGTCAGCGACGAATCGGTCGGCCGGTCGCGCGTAGACCTCGTACGGCGACCCCACCTGCCGGATGTGGCCGGCGTCCATGACGGCGATCCGGTCCGAAACGGAGAGCGCCTCCTCCTGATCGTGGGTGACCAGCACGGTCGTCTTGCCGAGCGCTCGCTGGATCTCCTTCAGCTCGGTGCGGACCCGTACCCGCAGCTTGGCATCCAGGTTACTGAGCGGTTCGTCGAGGAGCAAGACGCCCGGCTCGACCACGAGCGCCCGGGCCAGGGCCACGCGCTGCTGCTGGCCGCCGGAGAGGTGGAGCGGGGCCGCGGTCTCCTGGCCCTCCAGGCCCAGGAACGCGAGCACCTCGCGCACCCGCCGGCCGATCTCCGCCGCCTTGACGCCGCGCCGCCGCAGCCCGTACGCCACGTTCTCGAACACGGAGAGGTGTGGGAAGAGCGCGTAGTCCTGAAAGACGATCACCGTGCTGCGGCGCTGGGGCGGGACTTCGTTGACGCGCGTGCCCCGGATCCGGATCTCGCCGGTGTCCGGCCGGAGGAACCCGGCGATCAGGCGCAGCAGCGTCGTCTTGCCGCAGCCGCTGGGGCCGAGCAGCGTCGTGAACCGGCCCTCGGCGATGTCGAGCGACACCCCCGCGACCGCAACCACCGGGCCGAACCGCTTCGTCACCGCATCCAGCTCGACGTGCGCCTCATCCACCGACGAACCCCGGGAGCAGCCGCCCGCGGCGCGAGAGACGCCAGGCGGCGCCGACGATCACCAGCGTCGCCAGCAGAAGCGCGGTGGTCAGCGCGGAGGCCGCCTCGAGCCGATTGTCGCCGATCAACCCGAGGATCGAGAACGTCGCGACCTGGGTCCCCGGCGTGACGAGGAAGATCGCGATGCTCAGGTTCGTGACGCTGCTGATGAAGGTCGTCGTCCAGGCGGCCACGCACACGGGAAAGATGAGCCGCAGGTGCACGTCCCAGAGGATGCGGAGGCGCGACGCTCCGAGATCGGCCGCCGCGTCGGCCAGGTTGCGGTCGATCTGGGCGAGACCGGCCCGGGCCACCTGATATCCGAACGGCAGGTTGGCGAACGTGAAGGCCAGGATCAGGAGGAGCGCCGTCCCCGCCAGCGGCACCCCCGGTCGATTGAACGCCAGCAGGTACCCGATGCCGAGGAACACGCCCGGCACCGCGGCGGGCAGGACGCACAGGAAGTCGACGACCCGTCGTCCGGGCAGCGCGCGCTGGTCGACCAGATAGGCCGCCAGGGTCGCGACGGCGGTCGCGGCGAGACCGGCCGCTGCCCCGTACACGATGCTGTTGAGCAGGTGGTCGGCCTTCGCCACCACCGTGGTCCACCGCTCGAGTGTGGGCGTCCAGTCGACCCCCCAGGTGCGGGTGAAGCCGCCGACCACGACCCCGAAGTAGAGGCTCAGGATGACGCCGGCCACGACCGCGCACCCGGCGAGCAGCGCCCACTTCACCGCGGGCGCGACGGCCGCGTGGTCCAGCAGGCTGCCCCGCCCCGCGATCACCGCGTAGGCGCGCCGGGACACCCAGTACCGCTCGAGCACGAACAGCCCGAGCGCCGGCGGGAGCAGGGTCGCGGCCAGCAGGGTGGCCCCCCGCGTGTCGCCCCAGCCGTCGATCCGGTACCAGGCCTCGGTCGCCAGCAGTGGAAAGTCGCCGCCGATGATCAGCGGGTTGGCGAAGTCGGCGAGGACGTAGATCGCGATCACGAGGGCGGCGCCGGCCACCGCCGGCCGGGCCAGGGGAAACGTGACTGTCCGGAAGACGGCGAAGCCGCCGCCCCCGAGGTTGCGGGCCGCCGCTTCCAGCCGACCCGGGCTCGCGGTGAGCACCCGCTCGACCGCCAGGGCGGCGTAGGGAAAGTTGGTGAGCGTCTGCACGGCCCACAGGCTCCCCCACCCCAGGATCGAGATCTCGAGTCCCGCCAGCCCGTGGGTCACCAGCCCGAACCGCCCGAACATGAGGAGGTAGGAGAAGCCGAGCGTGAACGGCGGCGAGAAGAGCGGCAGCACGGCGATCAGCCGGAAAAAGCCGCGGGCGGGCAGCCCGGCCCGGCTGAGCGCGAAGCCGTAGAGGAAGCCGATCGCGGTGGCGCTCAGCGTCGAGAGCACCACCATGCGGAACGTGTTCCGCATCGCCCGGATCCAGCGGTCGTTCTCGCCCAGGTTGAGGTAATCCGCGAGAGGCGGAAACGCCACCACCTGGACGATGGGCAGCAGGACGAAGACCCCCAGCAGCGCGACCAGGACGCAACCGACCAGCAGCGTGGCGGCATCTCCCGACGGGAGCGCGATCCGCCACGCCGCGGCCGGAGACGCCGGCGTGGAGCCGGCGGTGGCCCGGGGCCCTAGCGCTTCGATCCGATCTCCGCTTCCCACCGCTTCGTGAGCCGCTCGCGGTTGGCGATCGCGAAGGGCCGGTCGTATTTCACCAGCTTGATCTCCGCCAGCGGTGGCACGTTCTTGGGCGGATCCACGTCCCCCCGGACCGGATAGGTGAAGCCGAGCTCCGTCTTGATCGCCTGAGCCTTCTTGGTCAACAGGAAGTCCACGAACTTCTTCGCGCCCTCGGGATTGGGCCCCCCCTTGATGATCGACGCCCCCCCGATCTCGGCACCGGTGTCGGGCGGGAAGATCACCTCGATCGGCTGCTTGTTGAGCGCCGCCTCGGTGGCGTCGTCCTGCCAGGTCATGCCGGCGACGGCCTCGCCGCGGGCCACCAGGGTGATGGGGGCCGGGCAGGTCGGCGTGTACTGGAGCACCTGCTGGTCGTAGCGCTTCAGCCAGTCGAAGCCCTGGCTCTCCCCGCCGTTCCGGAAGATCTGCACCGCCGTGAAGATGTAGGCGCCCCCGCAGGTGGCGGGCGCTCCGCTCACCAGCTTCTTCCGGTACGCCGGGTGTAGCAGATCGTCCCAGGTCTTGGGCTTGGCCAGCCCCTGGGGCGCGATCTCCCGCTCGAAGCGCGCCGGGTTCAGGATGATCACCAGCGTCCCCATGAACCAGCCGTGCCAGTTTCCAGCCGGGCTCACGAAGACCGGCACGATCTTGGCCTGTTCGACCATCGGGGAGTGGTACGGCACGACGAGCCCCTCGGACGCCAGCGGCTCGTGGAATTCGACGGAGCCGCCGATGAACACGTCGGCCTTCGGGGCGGCCTTCTCGGTACGGATGCGGGTGGCCAGCGTGCCGGCCGCCGGGACCCGGACCACCTCGGTCGTGATCTTCGTCTCTTCGGTGAAGGCCCGCATGAGCGCGTTCGTGGTCTTCTCGTCCTCGGCCGCGTAGATCACGATCTTGCCCTGGGCCGCCGCCGGGCCCGCCGCCAGCACCACGAGCGCCACGAGTACCACCAGTCGTCGCATGGCCTGTCTCCTTCTGTGGCAGTTCAGAGGATCGCCCCCGCCACCTTGCGCAGCGCCAGGGAGATGTCCTCGACGTCCCGATCGGAGAAGAGCGGGTGGATGTCCAGGTGAATCGCGCGCTTGAGGAGGTCGTCGGAGCGGGGGAACTGGCCCTTCCGGAGGGTCGCCTTCCCCTGGTAGTGGGGGCACTCCCACGCGCAGTGGCGGCGGGAGAGGAACCGCCGCTCGATGAGCTGGTCGAAGTGGTGGTACACGTGCTGCCCGCTCGTCCAGGCGACGGAGACGGGCACGCCCTCGGCAGTCAGAGCCCGCGCGAATCGCGTCGCCTGCTCGGCTGTCGGCGTGTAGACGATGAAGGTGGCGCCCGTGTCGCCGTCGGGATCCGGGAGGGGACGCACCGCCAGCCCGCGGACGTCGGCCACCGCGCGGACCAGCCGCGCCTTGTGCCCCCGCATGCGGTCGATGATCCAGTCCATGCGCCGGAGCTGGGCGACGCCCACGGCCGCGGTCAGCTCGCTCATGCGGTAGTTCACCCCGATGATGAGCGGGCTGCCCTCCGGGATCAGCTCGTCCAGCTCCTCGACCCGGACCGACCCCTGGTCGTGATAGCGGACGGCGCGCTCGAAGAGCGCGGTGTCGTCGCTCACCAGCATGCCGCCCTCGCCGGTCGTGATCACCTTGTGGTACTGCAGGCTGAAGGCGCCGATCCGCCCGAAGGTGCCGAGCCGCCGCCCCCGGTGCCGGCCGCCCACGGCCTGGGCGCTGTCTTCCAGCACCACCAGCCGGTGGCGATCGGCCGCTTCCACGATCCGGCTCATGTCGGCCCCGGCCCCGCGCATGTGGACCGGGATGACCGCGACCGTCGAGGGCGTGACGGCCGCCTCGATGGCCGCCGGGTCCATGGTGAGGCTCTCGTCGACGTCCACGAACACCGGCACCGCGCCCAGCGTGACGACCGCGTTGACCGTCGCCACCCAGGTGTACGTCGGCACGATGACCTCGTCGCCGGGACCGATGCCGAGCGCCGCCATCCCGACGATGAGAGCCCCCGTCCCGGAGGTGACCGCCAGCGCGTGCCGGGCGCCGATCGCGGCCGCGAAGCCCTGCTCCAGCTCCGCGGCCTTGTGCCGCGGCCGCGGCCCGTAGTGACGGTAGAGGCTCTGGCTCTCGAGCACCTCGAGGACCTGGGCTTTCTCCTCCTCGCCGATCAGGAGGCCACCGGGCCAGCCCGGGAGCAGCGGCTCCCGTCGCACGGGCGTCCCGCCGTCCAGTGCCAGCTTCGCCGTCGACCCGCTCATGAACCGTCCCCTTTCCCGCCGCAGCTCGCGCGCACGACCAGCTCGCCCGGGACTGAGACGATCCCCGGCTCGACTTCCTGCCGCTCGATCAGCGCGATGAGGCGCTCGGCCGCCAGCCGCCCCATCGTCTCCTTGGCCACCCGCACGGTGGTGAGCGGTGGATCGGTGTACGCGGCCAGCTCGATGTCGTCCATGCCGACCACGGCCAGGTCCGCCGGGACCCGGAGTCCGCGCTCGCGGGCCGCCCGCAGCGCGCCGATGGCCATCGCGTCGGTGACCGCGAACAGCGCCGTCGGCGGGTCCGACGCTGCCAGCAGGGAGGTGGCCGCCGCGATCGCCGCGTCGACCGCGATGGGACAGCGGCGCACCAGGCGCGCGTCGTACGCGACCGTCGCGCCGGCGAGCGCGTCCGCGTAGCCGTCGTGCGTCTCAGGCCCGAACGGATACGCGACGGCCGCCCCCAGTAGCGCCACGCGCCGGTGCCCGAGACCCAGCAGGTGCGCGGTCGCCCGGTGCGCGCCATCGCGGTAGTCGGCGACGACCGCCGGAACGGTCGACCCTTCGAGATATGTATCGACCAGTACGATCGGCAGGCCGCGCTCCCGGAGCGCGAAGAGCCAGTCCGCTTCGAGCACGCCGACCACGAGCGCGCCGTCGACCGCACCGTGCCCCATCAGCCGGCCCAGGTCGGCCGGCCGCATGCCCTCGCGCGGCGTGGGGGTGATCACCAGGCTGTAGCCGCGGCCGTGCGTCGCCTCCGCCGCGCTGCCCAGGACCACCCGGTAGAAGGAGTCGCTGAAGACCGTCGTCATGTTCCGGCCCTGCACGACTGCCAGGCACTCCGCGCGGCGGCGGGCCAGGCGGCGGCCGTGGAGGTTGGGAGCGTAGCGGAGCTTGGTGGCGGCATCCACCACCCGCTGCCGGGTATCGGAGTGGACGCGGGGTCGGCCGTTCAGGGCCTGAGACACGGTGGCGGGGGAGACTCCGGCGAGCCTGGCGACGTCCTTGATCGTCGCCATGTCAAATCGATTCGACAGCGGAGATAGCGCTACAGAACGGCATCTTGACGCGGCCGCTCGAAGCAATTTAGCATGCGCCGCGACGTTAGCATTGCCCCCCGAGGGGCGTCAAGCCGACGACCGGACCCGACGCACGAGACGGGGACGACCGGGAAGGGAGTGCACCGATGGGAACGACGCGGCTGACGATGGCGCAGGCGCTCGTCCGCTACCTCTGCGCCCAGCGCACGGAAGTGGACGAGGGGGAGCTTCCTCTCTTCGCCGGGGTCTGGGCGATCTTCGGGCACGGCAACGTGGCCGGTCTCGGCGAGGCGCTGTACGCGGCGCGGGAGACGTTGCCGACGTTGCGCGCCCACAACGAGCAGGCGATGACCCTCGCCGCCATCGCGTTCGCGAAGGCCCACGTCCGGCGGCGGATGATGGTCTGCACGACGTCGATCGGCCCCGGCGCCACCAACATGGTCACCG
>JACXTT010011926.1_pt1 | contig 11573 bp, 11 predicted proteins | sample 9270951 | NCBI WGS metagenome assembly JACXTT01 (sample SAMN15532306, study PRJNA645909) | rock metagenome | isolation source: weathered quartz diorite | place: Puerto Rico | collected 2017-06-21 | reverse complement strand
GCTACCTTATTTCACAAGTGCCGACATCATGCGGCGAAAATTGACCTCGGTCAATGAGAGATATCCGGCCCGCTCGCTATGATGGCCGCTACTAAAAGACGGGCCGCCTTCAGAGTTTCACGGGTCATAGAGATCCTGTGTTGACCTTTAACATGCGGCGCCTTTGATGAATCACAAGGAGGAGACATCCATCATGACAGACAGCACCCAAGCACCAGCAATGACCGACGGCTTTCATCTGGTCATCGATGCCCTCAAACACAATGATATCGACACCATCTTCGGTCTGGTCGGTATCCCCATCACGGACCTGGCGCGCCTGGCACAAGCCGAAGGTATGCGTTTTATTGGCTTCCGTCATGAACAGCATGCCGGCAACGCTGCCGCCATTGCTGGTTATATCACGCAAAAGCCTGGCATCTGCCTGACCGTGTCGGCGCCCGGCTTCCTCAACGGCCTGACCGCACTGGCCAATGCGACCACCAACTGCTTCCCCATGATCCTGATCTCGGGTTCGTCCGAGCGCGAGATCGTCGACCTGCAGCAGGGCGACTATGAGGAGATGGACCAGCTGAACGCTGCAAAACCTTACGCTAAGGCATCGTACCGCATCAACAAGGCGGAAGACATCGGCATCGGTATCGCCCGCGCCATCCGCGCCGCCGTGTCGGGCCGTCCCGGCGGCGTCTACCTCGACCTGCCAGCCCAGCTGCTGGCCCAATCGCTCGACGCCGAACACGGCAAGCGCTCGCTGGTCAAAGTGGTCGATCCCGTACCCCGCCAGATTCCTGCACCGGACTCCATCCAGCGCGCGCTGGACGTGCTGAAAGGCGCGAAAAAGCCGCTGATTCTGCTGGGCAAGGGCGCCGCTTACGCCCAGGCCGACGCAGATATCCGCGCTTTCGTGGAAAACTCCGGCATTCCTTACCTGCCGATGTCGATGGCCAAAGGTCTGCTACCCGATAACCACCCGCAATCGGCCTCGGCTGCCCGTTCTTACGTGTTGGCCGAAGCAGACGTGGTGGTGCTGATCGGTGCACGCCTGAACTGGCTGCTGTCGCATGGCAAGGGCAAGACCTGGGGCGCCGTGCCCAAGAAATTTATCCAGATCGATATCTCGCCCACCGAGATCGACAGCAACGTGGCAATTGCCGCACCGCTGATCGGCGACATCGGCTCCTGCGTTGCCGCGCTGTTGAAAGGCATCAAGGACAATGGCCACAGCAAGCCTGACGCTGGCTGGACCGGCGCGATTGCCGAGCGCAAAGACAAGAACATGACGAAGATGGCCCAGACCCTGGAAGCCAACCCTTCGCCGATGAATTTCCACAGCGCCCTGCGCGCCATCCGCGACATCCTCAAAACCCGTCCGGACATCAACGTCGTCAACGAAGGCGCCAACACCCTGGACTACGCCCGTTCGATCATCGATATGTACGAGCCGCGCAAGCGCTTCGATTCCGGCACCTGGGGCATCATGGGCATTGGCATGGGCTACGCCATCGGCGCAGCTGTGATTACCGGCAAGCCTGTGGTGGCCATCGAAGGCGACAGCGCCTTCGGCTTCTCCGGCATGGAACTGGAAACGATCTGCCGCTACGACCTGCCGGTCGTGACGATCATCTTCAACAACAATGGCGTGTATAAAGGTACGGATCCAAACCTGAACCCGAACGTGCCGAACGACGTGCCGGTCACCAGCTTCGTCAAGGGCGCCCGTTACGACAAGATGATCGAAGCGTTCGGCGGCATCGGCTACAACGTGACGACGCCGGAAGAGTTGACCAATGCATTGAACGAAGCAATTGCTTCGGGTAAGCCTTCGCTGATCAACGCAGTGATCGATCCAAACGCGGGTACTGAAAGCGGTCGCCTGACCAACCTGAATCCACAAAGCGCGGCAGGCAAAAAGTAATTCACAGGTCCAGCCGGCGTTCACCAGGCGCCGGCAACAAGAATGACATCACGCATACTTCAAGGAGAGACACATGAGTAACGACACGAACAACGGCGCCAGCAACAAGCCGCTGGAAGGCATCAAGATCATCGACTTCACCCACGTGCAAGCGGGTCCCGCCTGCACCCAGATGCTGGCCTGGTTCGGCGCCGACGTCATCAAGGTCGAGCGCCCAGGCGCCGGCGACGTCACCCGTTCGCAACTGCGCGACATCCCCGGTGTCGACGCCCTGTACTTCACCATGCTGAACAGCAACAAGAAATCCCTGACCCTGGACACCAAGACGGCTGCCGGCAAGGAAATCTTGACCAAGCTGATCAAGGAATCGGACGTGCTGGTCGAAAACTTCGGCCCTGGCGCGCTGGACCGCATGGGCTTTACCTGGGAGCACATCAACTCGCTGAACCCAGGCATGATCGTCGCATCGGTGAAAGGTTTCTCCGATGGCCACCACTACGAAGACTTGAAAGTCTACGAAAACGTGGCCCAGTGCGCCGGCGGCGCCGCATCGACGACGGGTTTTGACGACGGCCCACCAACCATTTCGGCTGCCGCCCTGGGCGACTCCAACACCGGCATGCACCTGGCCATCGGCATCCTGACCGCCCTGCGCGGCCGCGACAAGACGGGCAAGGGCCAGAAGGTGGCCGTGTCGATGCAGGATTCCGTGCTGAACCTGTGCCGCGTGAAACTGCGCGACCAGCAGCGCCTGGACCGCGTGGGCTACCTGGAAGAGTACCCACAGTACCCGCACGGCAAGTTTGCCGACTACGTGCCACGCGGCGGCAATGCCGGCGGCGGCGGCCAGCCAGGCTGGGTGCTGAAGTGCAAGGGCTGGGAAACCGACCCCAACGCCTACATCTACTTCACGATCCAGGGTCACGCCTGGGAGCCGATCACCCGCGCCATCGGCAAGCCGGAGTGGGCCAACGATCCTGCCTACATGACCGCGCAAGCGCGTCAGGACAAGATTTTCGACATCTTCGCCACCATCGAGGAATGGCTGGCTGACAAGACCAAGTTCGAGGCCGTCGACATCCTGCGCAAGTTCGACATTCCTTGCGCACCGGTGCTGACCATGAAGGAAATCCTGAACGACGAGTCCCTGCGCGCCAGCGGCACCATCGCGGAAGTGGACCACAAGGAACGCGGCAAGTACTTCACCGTGGGCAGCCCGATCAAGTTCTCCGACACCACCGTCGAGATCACCGGTTCGCCCCTGTTGGGCGAGCACACCGACGAGGTGCTGGAACACCTGGGCTACAACCAGGAACAGATCAAGGCGCTGCACGAGCAGAAAGTGGTGTAATAAACGGGGGCGGCAGCTGCCGCCCCATGTTGCGCGCGGCGCGCTGCGGCTCAGGCTGCGGTGCGCCGTTGTTGTTTGCGGAGGCGGTTTTGCGATGGCGACAAAGCTCTTCGGCAGCTTTTCACTTCGCACGCGCCTTCCCCGCACCCACGTCAAGGAACCATCATGAGCAATATCGATTTCAATCAGTTCGTCAGCGCTCTCGGTGACGGCGTCATCGTCTGCGACGCGGCCGGCGCAATTATCGTGTGGAATGCCTCGGCCACCCGCATCTTCGGCTTCACGGAAGCAGAAGCCATCGGCCAGTCGCTCGACCTCATCATTCCGGAACGCCAGCGCCAGCGCCACTGGGACGGCTATCACAAGACCATGGAAACCGGCATCACCCGCTACGGCGCCGACCTGCTGCGCGTACCGGCCCTGCACAAGGAAGGCAAGCCCCTGTCGATCGCGTTTACCGTCGCCATGCTGCACAATCCCGACGGCACCGTATCTGCCATCGTCGCGATCGTACGGGATGAGACGACGCGCTGGAGCGAGGAACGGGCCTTGAAGGCCAAGGTGGCGCAGCTGGAGGCGGCCGCCAATACGGCAGCCTGATCCGTCGCAACGCCGCCGTCCCCGGCCGCGTCGCGGCGAGGTGTTCAGCGCGGGCCCGGCCGTCACCACGGCCGCCGGCGCACACCCTCCGCCTCGATCAGCAAAGCTGCCGCGTGCAAGTCCGGCGCGATGCGGGTGGGCACCCGGCCCCGGCCCAGGCGCCACTGCGTTTCCGTGCCGTTGTCGACCAGCAGGGTGCGGCAGCCGGCCCGGTTGCCAGCCTCGACCAGATCGAGGCTGGCGCCGATCAGCCATGAGCCCGGCAAATCGATGCGGTGTTCGAACGCGGCCCGCAGCAGCAGGCCCGGCTCGGGTGGTGCGCAGGCGCAGCCTTGCGGCAAGGCCGCGCCATGCACTGTGGGGGCCGGCGATATTGCCGCCTCGATGGCGTCCTGGCTGTCCTGGCCTGGCGCAGCGCCGCCGTGGGAACAACAATAAAATCCCAGCATGGCCACCTGCTCGCGAAACAGCAAGTCGTCCAAACGGTCCGCGAGCATGGTCCACGGCGTGCTGTGCCATGCCCGTTCCGCGGCGGGGCCATCGCCTGCCAGCCCCGCGTGATCGGGCGGATCGTCGCGCCGCCGCCGCGGCTTTGACGCGCGCGCGTCGAGCGCGAGCGCGCCGCCGTCTTCGATGACGATCAGGCGGTAGTCGAGTGCGGACAGCAGGCGCAAGCCGACACCGGCGCCGCAACGCAAGCCGGCGCGCGCACCCCGAGCTGTTGCATGGGCGCCGTCGTCCATCAGCACGCCCGCGCGGGCAAGGAAGACGGCCTTCATGCGCGGGCAAAGCGCAGGTGATAGCGGGCCGCACCGACCATGCGCCAGAACAGGGCCAGCGGCGGCAAGACCAGCGAGGTCAGCATGACTTCAGCGATATGGGAGGCGGTCTTGGACGTGTCAAGCAGGCGGCGGATGATGAGCATGCCGGTCAGTACCAGCCAGATGCCGGCTGCGGCGACCGTCAATACCTCGTGGTGCAGATACCAGCCCAGCGCGAACAACAGCAAGGCCGCCACCACGGCCAGGTCGTGCCACAGGGGCGGGGGCGGACGGTGCAAATGTTCGCGGTACAGAGCTGCATGCTTTTTGAGGAGCAGGGCTTGCGTGCCCAGCGCTCTTTGCAAAGAAAGGCTGGCGCCCCAGCTGCGGGCCGCGGCAGGATGGGCGACAAGGGCGGCAGGCGCGCGCGCGACGTTGGCCTTTGCAGCCAGCAAGCGCATATGAAAATCGTCTATTTCTCCGCCCAGGTCATTGAAACGTTCATCGAAGCCTCCCAGTTGCGCCAGGGTGGCACGGCGGCAGAACCAGTTGCAGGGGGAGAATGGCGCGCCGTCGCGCAGGCAGCTGTCCAGTTGTGCTTCGGTGGGATTGCGGGGCATGGTGGCTTGCACCCGGCCGAACACGGCGTCCACGCCGGCGTCGGTTCCCTGGCCACCGCCAAACGCGGCCAGTCCCTGGCGCAGGCAATCGGGCGCGGGGACAGTATCGGCGCCGATAAAAGCGATGATGGGGGCCTCGGTGGCGCGCCAGCCAAGATTACGGGCGCTGGCTGGACCGGGCGCCTTGCCAGGGTCGTTCAGGTAGCGCAGGCGGGCACTGCGGCTTGTTGCCTGCTGGCGCTGCTGGCATGCGTGGCGCTCGCCGGGCAGCCGCGCTGACCAGGCTGCCGCCAGGCGGGCCACGGCGTGGTCGGCCACATCGTCGACCAGCAGAATGTCGAAGGGTGCGTCAAGATCCTGGCGGTCGAGGGCATCGAGACAGCAGTCGAGGCGGTCGATGTCGGCATCGGCCAAAATGACCACGGCCAGGACGGCGGCCTGGCGGCTGGCGCGGGCGCCGTCGTTGGCGCTCGTGACGCCGGCGATGCCGGGAACGAGCGCCTGGCCTGGCATGGGCACCCCGTCGCCACGGAAGACGGGCCAGCTGCTCTCTGATGATGGTTCCACGGCCCCTCCCGAAACTCGCACTGATGGCTTGTGTCGGTTGGAGTAGGGAGTAGGCCCGCCGGTTCCGTGGCAGGGCCCCCACTTTTACCTGGCTTGAATCTGGGTCAAGCCTGCGTTGTTTTGCACGAACTGGTCGATGGTATCGAGTGTCGGCGCCAGGCTACGCAAGGGTGCGGCAATCGAGCCCACCAGGGTGGTGTGGCTGACGCCGTCATAATAGATTTCCGTCACCGCCACACCATGGCCGCGCAGGCGGGCGGCCAGGCTGGCCGTGTTGCGCCTCGGGTCGACCAGCTTGTCCTTGTTGGCGGCGATCAGCAGGGCCGGCAATTTCTTGCTGTCGAGATGGTTGACGGGCTGGGAGTCGGCCGGGGTATGGGGAAAGTGGAAAACCGGTTTGACGTTCTCGTTTTCAATCGGCAGGAAGTCGTAGGGGCCCGCCAGACCGATCCAGCCGGTGAGGATGTCGGGCGAGAGTCCTTGCTTGCCCAGCCAGCGCTTGTCCAGGGCAACCATGGCGGCGTTGTAGGCGCCCGCGCTGTGGCCCATGACGAACAATTTGGCGGGGTCGCCGCCGTAGCCGGCAATGTGGCGCGCCGTCCAGGCCACGGCCTGGGCAGAGTCGTCGAGGAAATCCGGATAGCTCACTTCCGGATACAGGCGATAGTCGGGGATCACGGCGAGGATGCCGCGCGAGGCGAGGGCGCGGCCCACGAAAGCGTAGTCCTTGCGCTCGCCCGAGCTCCAGTTGCCGCCGTAGAAAAACACCACCACGGGCGCCCCTGCTGCCGGCTTGGCGGGTTTGTAGATGTCGAGTTTCAAACGGGGCAAGTTGCCGTAGGCGACGTCGACCGTCGTGTCCGTGTTGCCGGCGGGCGAGAGAGCGTTGAGGGCGGTGAGGGGTGAACAGGCGGCCAGGGCGCCGCAGGCGACGACGGTGGCGGCGAGCAGGATGAGACTGAGGCGGGTCTTGCGCATGGCGGGCTCATGTGTAATTTTGTCTTGGACAATTGTAGTGATTTGACAAAAAACAGCGAGCACGCTTGAGTTCGCGTTAGAAACGCCGCAGCAAATAAAACGGCGCGGGATCAGCCGCGCCGTTTTGCCGGGGATCCAGTCGCTTACAGGGGCTGGCCCGAAAAGGTATCGCACTGTTTCAGCTGACCCGATTCGAGGCCGCGGCTGAACCAGCGCACCCGCTGGGCCGAGGTGCCATGAGTGAAGGAATCCGGCACCACCTGCCCTTGCGACTGGCGCTGCAAGGTGTCGTCGCCGATGGCCGTGGCTGCGGCCAGGGCGCCTTCGACATCGCCTTTTTCAAGGATGCTGCGGGCCTGGTTGGCGTGGAAGGCCCACACGCCCGCGAAGCAGTCGGCCTGCAATTCCAGCTTGACGGAGGCGGAGTTGGCGCCCCGTTCGTTGCCGGACTGGCGCGCGGCCGCGACCTGTTCGTCGATGCCCAGCAGGTGCTGCACGTGGTGACCCACTTCATGGGCAATCACGTAGGCCTGCGCAAACTCGCTGTTGACGTGGAAGCGCTCCTGCATCAGGCGATAAAAGGCCAGATCGATGTAGACTTTCTGGTCGCCGGGGCAGTAGAAGGGGCCGGCGGCCGTGCTGCCGGTGCCGCAGGCGGTGCGGGTCTGGCCGGTGAACAGCACCAGTTTCGGCTTGATGTACTGGGCGTTCTGGGCGCGGAACAATTCCGTCCAGACGTCTTCGGTGTCGGCCAGCACGGTGGAGACGAACTTGGCCTGCAGATCCGACGCAGGCGGGCGCTGGGCTGGCGCTTGCTGTTGCTGCACAGGCATCGAGCCGCCACCGCTGATGGCGTTGATGATCGTCATCGGGCTTACGCCGAGGAAGTAGGAGCCGATCAGGGCGATGGCGATGGTGCCGATGCCGATCGAACCGCCGCCGAAGCTGAAGCCACCGCCACCACCGCCACCGTCGCCGCGGCGGTCTTCCACATTATCGCTTTCGCGGTTGCCTTCCCATTTCATCTTGATTTTCTCCAGCGTAAATTGTTGAATTGCTATTTCTCCGCAATATACCGTGTCGGCGCAGTTTGCGCTGGAGCGGCGCTATGCAATCGTGCGGGCAATGCCGCATGGACAGGCCGCCATGAAAAAAGCCCCGGCAGCTTGCGCTGGCGGGGCCGATGGCGTCGATGCGTGGATCAGTCAGGCGTGCCGTCGCTGCGTCGTCCCACATTGCTCTGGAGATCCTGGCGGTCTTCCCGGCCCAGTTCGGAGGGCGAGCGGTTGGCCGTGTTGGACAGGCCGGTGTCGTCGTTCATTTTTTCGCTGGCGGACATGTGCTGGCCGCCCGGGCTCTTCGGATAGCCGCCGGCGGCGTCATTCGATTGCCGCTGCGGCTCCCCATCGCGCTGCTGGCTGGCACCCGTGTGCACGCCCATGCGCGCGTTGTGCTGCTGGCCGTCGTCGTCCATCGATTGGGTATCGCGGCCCCCTTGCTGGCTGCCCGTTTGCGAGCCGCTGCGGTCGGTGCTTTGCTGGGAACCCTGCTGCTGGCCGGATTGCATCGAGCCGCTGCCCTGGTCCGCATTCTGGTAACCGGGCTGGTGAGCGCCGGAGGGCTGCGCACCCGTTTCCTGATAGGTTCCCCCTGACGACCCCATCTGGCGGTCGGTGCCGGGCATGCCCGATTGCTGGCCGCCGGACTGCTGGCTGCCCGATTGCATGGCTTGCTGGCCGGGCTGCTGGGACGACTGTTGACCCGATTGACCGGCTTGCTGGCCGAACTGGCCCGATTGGCCCGACTGGCCCGATTGTTGCGATTGCTGGTTGCCATCGCTGCCCAAGGTGCCGATGCCGCGCTGGGTAGCGGGATTGAGGTTGTCGCGGTCGGCCGTGCCGGCGCGTGCCGAGTTCATATCCAGTTCATTGCCGCCATTGTTCGATTGGTTGTTGCCTTCGCTGCGCTGGTTCGAATTCATGCTGGTCTCCTGATGTTGTTTCGGGGGCGAAAAGGTTTCCGTCCGTTGAATTTTCATCATCCCCGCTCTGCAGCCGGTACAGAATAGGAAGACATCGGGGTATGCTGTAGGAGCTGCACCTACTGCGTGTTCCATCTACAAGACTCGTTGATTAATCGAAGGTTTACACGCATGCAGTCCTACATATCGGACTAACCCCGTCCTATAGCTCAGGCGATGATCGCTGCCTAAGATGGTCAGCAACGGTCACTCATCCAGTGCGTGGCCGGCAACCTGAACCGCAATGCTGCGGGACGACATCGAGGGAGGAGCATCATGGCTTCAAGCAATCAGGACAAGGGCAACAAGCAAAGCGGCAGCGGCAGCAGCCAGGGCGGCGGCACCAAGAACCGGGGCTTCGCGTCCATGGACCCCGCCCGCCAGCGCGAAATCGCCAGCGAAGGGGGCAAGGCGGCGCACCAGAAAGGCACGGCCCATGAGTTCACGTCGGAAGAGGCACGCCGGGCTGGCAGCATGAGCCACGGCAATCGCCAATCGTCCGAAACCAGCTCGCGCGGCAGCGCCGGCGCCGGCAACAAGTCCGGCGGCGACAGCGGCAAGAAGTAAGCTGCCGGCGCCAGCACAGGCGCCGCCTGGGCGAGTCATCCATCACGCCGCTGCGCCTGATCGCGCGGCGGCGCATTTGCGTTCGCGCGTCCTCACGCATTGCATCCTCCCCACCCCCCGAATTTGCCGCTGTGCCCCGGCGATTGCGGTAGAATCTACGCGCTTTTCCAAACGCTTTTTTATTGTCTTTTTATCTCATGCGGGGAATTTTGTGGTGAAACCAGCGCTTATCCGTCAAGTCAAAAGCATGGCCATGTCGTGCGATCCCGTAGGCAATCTGCTGCTGGCGAAATTTTCTTATCTCGAGGGCCGCGACTCCTGCCTGCTGCTGCCCTCGGCGATGGTGTTCTGGCTGCTCGAACACATGCCCGTCAACAGCGACCCCAGCTTGCGCCAGCCGCCTCCGCCGCCTGCCATCACCCAATACGATTGGGACGATCCGACCACCCCACGCGCCTTGACCGTCAAGTGCAAGGAATTTCCCGCCGCGATACGCATGTCGTTCGAACTGGACCGCAAGCCCGGCCTGGTGCTGCTGCTCGATCCGTCCAACGTGGAGTTGATGCGCCAGATTATGGCGCACTACCACAACGATCTCATCAACCTGGACGCCTGAGCGGCCGGCCCACTTCCGACACCTTTATTTTTCCGCCATGACTCTCAAAATCAGCCAGGTTTTCGATGCCGGTTCCATCGAGGTGGTGCGCGCCGACAGCGCGGCCCGCATCGACCTTCATTTGCGCAGCGACTCGCACGCCGACATCCACCAGTGGTTCCACTTTCGTCTGCAGGGCGCGCGCGGCCAGGCCTGCACCATCCGCTTTCTGAATGCGGGCCAAGCCACCTACCCGAAGGGATTCGAGGGCTATCAAGTGGCGGCCAGCTACGACACGGAAACCTGGTTCCGCGTGCCCACCAGTTTCGACGGCCAGGTCATGACGGTGCACCACACCCCCGAGCGCGACAGCGTCTATTACGCCTATTTCGAGCCGTATTCCTGGGAGCGCCACCTGCGCCTGCTGGGCGAGATCGCGGAAAATCCCCTGGCGCGCGTGTGCGACATCGGCAGCACCGTCGAGGGCCGCGACATGAACCTGGTGGTGATCGGCGATGAGTCGGCGGAGAAAAAGATCTGGGTCATCGCGCGCCAGCATCCGGGCGAGACCATGGCGGAATGGTTTGTCGAAGGCATGATCGACGCCTTGCTCGACGACGCCAATCCGATCGCGCGCAAGCTGTTGCAGCGGGCCGTGTTTTACATCGTGCCGAACATGAATCCGGACGGCGCCTTCCGCGGCAATCTGCGCACCAATTCGGCCGGCGCCAACCTGAACCGCGAATGGATGACGCCCTCGCTGGAACGCAGCCCGGAAGTGCTGTGCGTCAAGGAACGCATCCACGCCACTGGCTGCGATATGTTCTTCGACATCCACGGCGATGAAGCGCTACCTTACAATTTTGTGGCCGGCAACGAGATGCTGGCCGATTTCACGCCCGAACGCGCGGCGCGCCAGATCGCCTTCGTGGAGCGCTACATGGCTTCCAGCCCCGACTTCCAGAACACGGTCGGCTACGCAGCCAGCAAGTACAACGAAGACATGCTGACCCTGGCCTCGAAATACATCGGCCACACCTTCAAGTGTCTGTCGCTGACCCTGGAAATGCCCTTCAAGGACAACGCCGATCTGCCCGATCCCTACACGGGCTGGAACGGCGCCCGCTCAAGCGCGCTGGGCGCGGCCATCCTGCAGCCGATCCTGCAATCGCTGGACTGATCCGTCATGGGCGTCGAGATCGAGCGCAAGTTCCTGCTGCAGGGGGATGCCTGGCGCAGTCTCGGCACCGCCGTCACCATACGCCAGGGCTACCTGTCGTCCGACAAGGCGCGGGTGGTGCGGGTGCGCATCGAAGGCGAACAGGCCTGCCTCACCATCAAGGGCAAGAGCGTCGGCGCCACGCGGGGCGAGTGGGAATATCCCATCCCCCTGCCTGACGCCGAAGAGTTGCTGGCGCTGTGCGAGCAGCCGCTGGTGGAGAAAACCCGCCGCCGCATCGAGCACGCCGGGCACGTCTGGGAAGTCGACGAATTCTTTGGCGCCAACGCGGGCCTGGTGGTGGCCGAGATCGAGCTCGATAGCGAGGACGCGGTGTTCGACAAGCCGGCGTGGGTCGGCGACGAGGTGACGCATGATGC
>JACXTT010011925.1_pt1 | contig 11574 bp, 9 predicted proteins | sample 9270951 | NCBI WGS metagenome assembly JACXTT01 (sample SAMN15532306, study PRJNA645909) | rock metagenome | isolation source: weathered quartz diorite | place: Puerto Rico | collected 2017-06-21 | reverse complement strand
GGTCGCCGCGCCCCAGCAATAGACCGCGTCCAGTCGCCCATCACGGATAACGCATCACTGTTTGGTCGGTGCAGGTTGCGGCGGCGGACGGCGTTCGATTTCCGTGGGCACGGCGATCGAGCGTGCGCCATTCTTGCCTACGGCTCGCACCGCAAAAAAGTGGTTGTCCGTGGAGACACCCTTCAAGATCGTTTCGCCGGGTGAAGCCGCAAAGTCATAAACTGTCCAGCGTGGATCGGTTGTCTCTCTCCAAAGAATTTCAAAACCCGCGCGCTCTGGATCATCCTGGGCGCCCCAAGAAACTTTCGCATCCGGCGTCACCGCGCCCGTGAGTTTCGCATTTGTCGGGGGAGCCGGAGCCAATGCCAACTGCCGCAGCGCCTCCGCATTGTCGCGCGCCACGTCACCCATAAATGTAAAGTTGAGATACTTTTCAAAATCTCCGTATTCGATCCCGTTTTCCGTGCGGGGCCTTTGATGCTGGTGATTGTAGTCTTCGAGCGGTTCGGTAAAGCGCACCGCCGGAAGTCCCGCTTTGTAAAAGGGATAGTGATCGCCGCCGCGGCCATAGCGATCGATTCGAAAAATCATCCGAATCGCCGCGCGCCCATCAATCTCCTCAATCGCACGCGCCAGCTCCCGCGAAGGCGAATCCGCGTCATCGATTTCGCCATTCCCCGAGAACAGCCGCACGCGATGCGGCGCGCCAGGCGCCGGATCAGCACCAACAATATCGTCGTCCAGCATCCCCCCAACCGTGTATCCCTGCTGCTTCGTCCATTCAAGCAGCCGCGTTGCTCCAAGCAAGCCTTGCTCTTCGCCCGAAACGGCCGCAAACAGGATCGTCGCGCGATAGCTGCCGCGCCCGGTCGCGCCGGCCTTGCTCAGCAGCCGTGCGCATTCCACGCTCACCGCCACGCCCGAAGCATCATCGTCCGCGCCTGGCGCATCCGCTTTTGGATCCATCACATCCGAAGGCCGCGAATCAAAATGTCCCGAAACGATGAAAATCGTTTTTGCCATTTTCGGATCGGAGCCCGGAAGAATTGCGTACACGTTTTGCAGCGGAATGGGTTTCGACGAGGTTCGCTCCGAAGTCGATTCGAATGGATCCACCACCACGTGCAATTTCCCATTCGAATCTTTCGCAATTTCATTAAATCGCGCCGCGATCACGTCGCGCCCGCATCCAATCCCCCGCTTAGGGTCTTCCCACGAAGAAAGCGTCAGCCGCGTCCCGCACGCCACCAGCTTCCCGATCAGCGCCCGCATCGATTTCTCATCCAACGATGCCCGCGCGACGCCCTCCGTCGGCCGCGCCAAAATATTCGGTTGCGGCTGGCCCTGCACCGGTTCGGCTGGATCACGTGGCGCGCCTTGCTGCGCAACCGCCGGAATTGCGCCTTCCACAAAAAGGGCAAGCGCAAAGAGAACCAATCTCAACGAGTGCCAGCGATATAGGACCTGCCGCCTGTTCATGATCTTTGATTCCTTATCTTGACTTTGCGAATTGCGAACTCGGCATTCTAGCAGGGATTCCCCTCGAAGGTGGACGCCCCCCAAGACGGTTCGTCGCATCACGCGTTCAGGCATCGGCGAAGTCCAATTTGAATTACCTTTACCCATGAAGCCCGGCTAGTGGATTATTCTGTTGCGCGTTACCGGCGCCGGAGGCCGCGATGAAATTCGCGAAGATTGTGTTTTGGGTCGCGGGCATTTGGGGCCTGTTGGTCCTCACGCCGCTCTACTTTATGTTCGATCTTATCGGGCGCAACGACCCGCCGCCAATCACGCATCCTGGATTCTTCTATGGATTCGTGGGAGTCGCTCTGGTGTGGCAAATCGCTTTTATCTTCATCGCCACGGACCCCGTGCGCTATCGGCCGCTCATGATTCCTTCCGTGCTCGAAAAAGTCAGTTACGGCGCGGCCGTGGTTACCCTCATCTTGCAGGGGCGAATGCACAAGTCGGACTTGGTCTTTGCCGGAACAGATCTGTTTCTCGGCCTCTTGTTTGTAGTCGCCTACTTCAAGACGGGTGCCCGCGCATCCTAGGCCGGACGCGTCTGTATTTCGAGTCCCCCTGAAACTATGTTAACGTTTTTCGTTTATGAAGAAGCGCATCGGCGTGCTCTTAAGCGGCCGCGGCTCGAATTTCGAGGCGCTGGCGGACAGTGTCGCCGCGGGCCGGATTCCGAACGCGGAAATCACCATTGTCATCAGTAATCGTGAAGGCGCGCCCGGTATCCAGCGCGCCGAATCCCGCGGCATTCGAACGCGCGTGATTCCGTCGAAAGGTTTGGAGCGCGAAACCTACGACCGGCAAGTCGTCGCCGTCCTGAACGAGCACAAGGTGGATCTGATTTGCCTTGCCGGATATATGCGCTTGTTGTCGCCGTATTTTGTGGCGGCGTTTCCCAATCGTATTCTGAATATTCACCCGTCGCTGCTGCCGTCGTTTCCCGGCCTGGAATCGCAGCGCCAGGCGCTCGAATACGGCGTAAAATTCGCTGGCTGCACGGTCCACTTCGTGGACGAAAATCTCGACGCCGGCCCGATGGTGCTGCAAGCCGTCGTTCCAGTGGAAGATAATGATACGGAGGAATCGCTCAGCGCCCGCATCTTGAAAGAGGAACACCGTATTTATTCGGAGGCCGTTCGAATCGTGCTCGATGGAAAATTCAAGATCGAAGGCCGCCGCGTCCTTCGCACGAATTAAGAAATTCATGACGCAAACAAAATTCAAGCCCGTCGAAGAACAGCTCGCCTACCTGAAAAAAGGAATCGCCGAAATCATTCCCGAGGCCGAACTCAAGGCTAAACTCGAAAACTCCCTAAAAACCGGAAAGCCCCTGCGCGTTTATCTCGGCGTGGACCCCACAGCTCCTGATCTTCATCTTGGGCACACAGTGGTCCTTCGCAAGCTGAAACATTTTCAAGATCTTGGCCACACCGCTATCTTTCTGATTGGTGATTTTTCCGCGATGATCGGCGACCCCACCGGCCAATCCGAAACCCGCCCGCCGCTGACCCGCGAGCAAGTCGACGCCAATGCCAAGACTTATCTTGAACAGGTCTACAAAATTCTCGACCGCGATAAAACCGAAGTCCGTTACAACAGCGAGTGGCTCGGAAAACTCACCAGCTACGAGATCATTCGACTTTCCTCCAAGTATTCACTCCCTCGAATGCTGGAAAGAGACGATTTCAAACAGCGACTATCCGGCGAATTGAAAGCGCGGATCTTTAGGACCCCGGAAGAAACGGCCGGCTCCCGTGAAAATGAGGAAGCGGCTTTCAAGCTTCCGTCCAGCGGCAAGGCTTTACCCGTCAAACGGCCCCCGTCCATGGCTATCCATGAACTGCTCTATCCTTTGTTAACGGCACTCGATGCAGTGGAGCTCCAGTCGGATGTCGAACTCGGCGCGACCGAGCAAAAGTTCAATCTGCTGGTCCACCGCGAAATCCAACGCGAATTTGGCCTGCCTGGACAAGTTATTCTAACTATGCCGATTCTCGTGGGCCTCGACGGCCAGCGCAAAATGTCCAAGTCTCTCGGCAACTACGTTGGCATCACCGAGGATTCTTATGAGATCTTCAAGAAAGTTATGTCTATTTCCGACTCCTTGATGTGGGACTATCTGAGACTTCTCACCGACAAATCCGAAACCACGATTAACAGCCTACAACTGAATGTGCAGGCAGGAACCACTCACCCCAAGCAGGTGAAAATATCGCTGGCAAGCGAAATTGTGCGCGACTTTCACGGCGAAGAGGCGTCGCTCAAGGCTGCGGCAAACTGGGAGCGGCAATTTAGTGCGCGTCAAGTGCCAGAGGATGCGCCCGTGAAGAGCTTAGCCCGAGACAATTACATCGGCTCCGAGCCCGGTAAGATGTACCTCTCAAGAGTGTTGTTGCGCCTCGACGCTGCGCCATCTCGCGCTGAAGCTGAGCGGTTGATTAAACAGGGAGCGGTCGAACTTAACGACATCGTCATCAAAGATCCGACGCACGAAATTGACCTCAACACGCCTCAAAAACACTTGTTAAGGGTTGGCAAAAAGAAAGTCTTTTACTTCGTGGTTCAGTGATTGCTCTTGCGGGCTGAATCTGCCTAACTCAGAACTTCCGCCACGAGTTCCGCCACATGGCGCGCAATCGCTGGCGCTGCGGTCAGCCCAGGCGACTCGATCCCCACCAGGTGAATTGCCTGCGGCACGCTCGAATCGCACGTAATCACAAAATCCGCGATGCCCTTGCCGCCCGGCGGAACGAGCTTTGGGCGCAGCCCCGAGTATCCAAGTTGCAGATCGCGCTCCTCGATCTCCGGCAGCAATGTTTTTGCACTCTCGGCGAACGCGGAGATCGGCAATCGATTTTTCTCGTAATTGTCTTTTCCTTCCACGTAGGTTGCCGTTGGCCCAACGAGAACCGTCCCCCAAAGCGTCTTTGTGAAATGAACGCCGAGGCTGAGGCCATCGCTGTGCGGCAACGGATATACAAGATTCTTGATCAGCAACGATTGCGGTCCGCGGATTTCGCAGTATTCTCCACGGACGGGATAGATGCGCCAAGAATGATTTCCGAGAAGCGCCGCAACCTCATCCGCAAAGAGTCCCGCCGCATTGATCACGCATTTCGCCTCGATGGTTTCGCGTTGCGAGTCCTCTTCATCCCCAATTCGCAGCCCCACGCGGATCGTATCCCGCGCAGGCTCCAGCGAAACAACCTGCGCGCGCGTAACAATGTTTGCCCCCTGACTTGTAGCCACTCGCGCGTAAGCATGCACGAGTTCTTCCGCAGAGACGATCCCCGTGGAAGGCACATCGAGAGCCGCCACGCCTTTGACAAACGGTTCTCTCGCGCGAATTTCAACCGGTCCGATAATGCGCAAACCTTCAACGCCGTTATCCTCGCCGCGTTTCTTCAGCGCGACGAGTTCCTCTTCCTCATGCGCATTGGCCGCCACCACCAGTTTCCCCGTGTGTCGGAACGGCACATTGTGCTTCTTGCAAAAGTCATAGGTAAGCCGGTTCCCTTCGACACAGTGCCGCGCCTTCAGCGAATTTTTTGGGTAGTAGATTCCCGAATGATTCACGCCGCTGTTCCGTGTGCTCGTCGCCATGCCCAGCTTGGGAAACTGCTCCACAAGAAAAACGTCCTGCCAGCGCTCGGAAACCGCGCGCGCGATCGCGCAGCCGACCACGCCACCGCCGATGATCAGAATGTTTGCCTGGTCCATGAATTCAGAATATAGAAAATAGAAAGAGGAAAGAAGAAAATTGCTTGCGCTTTTATCATGCTGCCGTCTGGGTGTTAGAAGGAAAATCCCGAAGGCCTCGCCCGCGTCTGCGGACCATCCACTCGGCGACGAGCAGATTTGGAACCCAGCACAGCCAGGAGACCGTAATGTAGGCTCGCGGGAAAGGCCAGTGCAAGGCGAACAACATGAACGGCATGTACTGGCGCAGAGTGACGGCAGCCAAGGTCAAGGCAAAGTTGCGGATCATCCACTGGCGGTGCGCTGCAATATTGCCGCTGCGCACCATGCGGTACGCCTGTAAGCCCGTCGCGAACCACAGCACCGCCAAAATGCCGAAACCGAGATGGGTGGGCAGACCTTCTTGGGAGACCACAGCCATACCGAAGCCGGCAATCGAGCCCAGAGCCACCTCCATCAGGTAGAAACGGCCCATCCAGCGATGGAGGTTCAGGTTCCGCGTCCTGAGCCTGTGCGAAAACTGCCATGGACCGGCAAGCAGAGCCCCGATGCCCCCGGCAATGTGAAAGCGGAGCAACAGAATGTAGCGGGAGAAGTGCGCATCACGGGGCGTCCAGAAAAAGAAGCTCGACGCATACACGGCGACTGCGGCGGACAGGAACAGCATCAACCCCCATAGCGAATTAGAGATCCACGAGGTCTGCTTCGGAGAAGATGGTGAGGCCTCAGGAAAGTGGCCGAGTTGGGCCATCGTTGGCTACTGATCCCCGCCAACAGCGTCAAAGTAAGGCGTGCAAGCAGCCAGCCGCGCCTCGCTTCCGTCGTGCACCGCGTAAGCTGCCTGTTTGCTTGGCTCATAGCCATTGCGCCAGAGGGAAGCGGCGCCATGCACGCCATCCTTGTTCAGCGCATAGAAATAAATATGAAACGTCCCGAGTTTCTTCTTATCGTTTTTGTAGTGCCGCGCGATGCGCCCCAGCGCTTCCAGGCACGCTTCCGCCGGCGTCTTCCCCTGTCGCATCATTTCGATGATGGTATGCCCGCCGGAAATCTTGATGTTTTCTTCGCCCTTGCCGGTGGACCCCGCGGCCCCGACTTCGTTGTCCACGCAGCAGCCCGCCCCGATGATCGGCGAATCACCCACGCGGCCGGGAATTTTCCACGACAGTCCGGAAGTCGTCGTCGTCGCGGAAATATCGCCTTTGGCATCCACGGCCATGCATGGAATCGTCCCGGTTCGCGGATGCGCGATGACGTGCTCGGCATACGCGATCTTTTCTTCGTCGTGATCGAAAATTGCGGAAAGGTGCTCTTTCCATTCCGGGGAATCGATTCCTGGGCGCCAATTGAAGGAAGATTTGGCCTTCCATGCCAGCCAGATCTTGCGCGAGTGCTCCGTGAGGAGATTCATCTCTTCAAACCCTTCGGCCACGGCAAAGCGCCGCGCGCCGTCTCCGACGATCATGACGTGATTTGTTTTTTCCATCACCGTCTTCGCCAGTCGCGAAACATTCTTGATGTGACGCACGGAGGCGACGGACCCGGCGCGGTGTGTCGGCCCGTGCATCACGCTGGCGTCCAGCTCGACTTCACCTTCCTCATTCGGCAGCCCCCCGTAGCCCACCGAATCGTCATTGGGATCGTCCTCGACGACAGTGACGGCCGCAACCACCGCATCGAGCGTGTCACCGCCCTTCTTGAGAATCTCCATGCCCTTATCGAGGGCGTGTAATCCGTTCGCACTCGAAATGATCAACGGGCGCTTGCCCTGCGCGGCGGCACCAAGGCTCGCGAGCGACAGCTCACCGTTTCCATTGGAAGGCGTGCGGCCAAAGAGTTTGCCTGTGCCGGCGAGAGCGCTCCCGGCCAGCGAAGTCAGAAAGAATTTACGTCGTGACCACAGTTCCATGTTGAACGCCTCCTGAATGCGCGGAGGCACTATACCGTTGGCCGCAGGAAGTTGAAAGAGAGGAGTATCTTGAACTTGAGAGTTCGAGCTCTCCAAGAATGGCGAGCGCGATCTTCAATCTGGAACGCCGCTACTCCACACGCAATGCCACCAGCGGATCGATGCGCGTGGCGCGGTGCGCAGGAAGATAGCAGGCCAGCACCGCGACACCCAGCAACAACACTGTGATGCCCGCATAGGTGAGCGGATCGGTCGCGCTCACGCCGTACAGCAGGCCCGACGCCAGGCGTGCGACCGGCAACGCCACCAAGATCCCCACAATCGCGCCAACACCCGCCAGGAGCATGCCCTGTTTGAGCACCAGGCCCACCACCTGACGCGGTTGCGCGCCCAACGCCATGCGCAGCCCGATTTCGCTCGTTCGCTGCGCCACCGAATACGCCAGCACGCCGTAAATTCCAATCGACGCCAGGATAAGCGCGAGCGCGCCGAACAAGCCGAGTAAGGCCGCGCCCATGCGCGCGGCCCACAGCCCTTGCCCCAGAATTTGTTGCACGGTCTGGCCGTTGGTGAACGCCAGATTTTTGTCAATCTGCTGGACCTGCGTGCGCACGGCCCCGAGCAGAGATTCGGGGTTGCCCGTGGTGCGCACGACTAGCGCGGCAAAGGGAGAGTATTGCTGCCGCATGGGGACGTATGCGATGGGCTGCGGGTCTTCCCCGATCTGACCAATGACCGCGGTCCCCACAACGCCGACAACCTGGAGCAACTTTGGCTCCGTCACAATGGAAAAGCGCTTTCCAAGTGCTTCCTGGCCCGGCCACACCATCTTGGCCATGGCCTCGTTGACGATGACTACCGGCGTGGTGTTTTCGCGGTCAAAGTCCGTAAAGTCGCGGCCGCTCAACAGCGGAATGCGCATGGTCTCGAAGTGGCCGGGGGTCACGTCGTCAAAATTGACGAGCGTACCGCGATTATTGGGATCCGTCTGTTCGCCTTCGCGAAAGACGGTGCCCGCAATGCCGCCCCCGAACACGCCGTTCGAGGACACCGAGGCACTGACGACGCCGGGAACCGATTTGGCGCGCTCAATCACGTCGCGGAAAAACTGTTGGCCGTGATCAGCGTCATAACGAAGAGCGCCGAGGTCGAACAACAATTGAAGCAGGTTCTGCGACTCGAAGCCGGGATTGAATTGCTGCGCATTCTGCATACTGCGAAGAAACAGCCCCGATCCGACAAGCGCCACCAGCGCCAACGCAATTTCCGAAATCACCAGCAAGCTCCGCAGACGGTTGTGCGTCCAGCCCAGCACTCCGCCTCGCCCTCCGACCTTCAGAATCTCGTTGATGTCCGTGCCGGAAGCCTTAATGGCCGGGATGATTCCGAAAACCAAGCCGGTCATCAAAGAAATAAGCAAAGTGAATCCCAGGACGCGGGCATCGAAGGAAAGATCTATGGAACCGTCGAGAAGAAACGGGGGCCGGAAGGACCACAACACATTGCGGCCCCAGTACGCGACCAGCAATCCGGCCAAACCGCCGAGCAACGAAAGCACCGTGCTTTCGGTCAGAAGCTGGCGGACTAGCCGGAAGCGTCCTGCACCCATCGCCGCGCGAATGCTCAATTCTTTTTCGCGCTTGGCGGCTTGCGCGAGCAGCAGATTCGCCAGGTTGACGCAGGCAATCAGCAGAACTAAACCGACCACGCCCATCAGCACGCCGCCGGCCAGGGAAAACTGTCGCCGCTGATTGATCCCCAGCGCCGATTGGTTCAGGGGAAAGAGCTCCACCGTGCGGCCCTTGTTGTCGCGCGGATATTCCTTCTCGAGACTGGCCGCGATCGTTTTCATCGCCGCCTTCGCTTCCGCAACGCTGACCTGTGGTTTCAGGCGGCCGACGATCGACAGCCAGCGGAAGCGCCGGCTATTTTCCCATTCCTTGACCTGCCCGGTGAGCACGTAGTCGCGCATGCTAACGGGGATCCACAGCACGTCCGGACGGCCCAGCGAGACGATTCCTTTGAAATTCGGCGGCGCGACACCCACGACCGCATAGGGTGTCCCATTTAGGGTGATGCTCTGGCCGATCAGCCTGTCGTCGGAACCGAATCGTCGGGCCCACAGGCTGTAGCTCAGAACCACTTCCGCGTTGGCGCCGAGCTTCTTGTCTCCGTCGGCGACAAACGTGCGTCCCCGGTACGGCTTTACGCCCAGCACGTCGAAGAAATTCCCGCTGACCAGCGACGCGTTCAATTGTTGCGGCTCCGCTTGCCCACCCCAGTTCAGGGGGATGGGAAAAGTTACCGTCGCCAGCCCGGAGAAAACGGTGTTCTGGTCGCGGTAGTCCTCATAATTGGGGAGCGAGGTGCCGGTAAGTTGAAAATTGGTATTGGCATCGATGGTCAAGGTGTCGTGGGTGAACACCTCCGCCAGTCGGGACGGTTCCTCCACCGGCAGCGGGTGCAGGAAGACCGCGTTGATAATGGTGAAAATCGCGGTGTTCGCGCCGATCCCCAGGCTTAGCGAAAGAACTGCGACGAGGGTGAATCCCGGGCTCTTGACGAGGTTGCGCACCCCCCCGCGAAGGTCTTGCCATAAGTTTTCAAGCATATGCGCGCCTCCCTGCCCGGAAATAGAAAGGATAGTAGCTGAGACGCACGGAAGAGAAAAATGTTTCCAAAGCGGGGGAGGAAGATTGAGGCCGGTTGGCGGGGCAGTGGAGAAGCACTGTCCGGGGGATAGGCGGCCGAAGGTGCAAGTATTGAGCGCGCATACTAGTGTCGCGCAGCCGTTTCGGCAGGAAATTCTCCTTCCCAACGCGCGATCACCACGCACGCGAGGCAATTGCCGAGCACGTTGACGGCGGTGCGCCCCATGTCCATCAGCTGATCGATCGCGAAGAGCAGAAACAGCGGCTCGGTCGGCAGATGAAACGAAGCCGCCGCTGCGAAAACAATCACCAGCGACGCGCGCGCCACGCCCGCCGTCCCTTTACTGCTTACCAGAAGTGTCAGCAGCATGACGGCCTGTTGTCCGATGGTCAGATGAACGCCGGCAGCCTGCGCGATAAAAAGCAGCGCAAGCGATTGGTACAGGCTGGAGCCATCCAAATTGAAGCTGTAGCCCGTGGGAAGCACGAACGCGACCGTCTCGCGCGGCACCCCGAACGATTCCATCTGTTCCATCGCGCGAGGCAGCGCCGCTTCGGAGCTCGCAGTGGCAAACGCAATGGTCACCGGCTCCGTGGCCGCGCGCAGGAACCGCTTCACCGGGACGCGCGCCAACAACGCGATTGGAAACAGAACGCACGTAATGAAAAAAACGAGAGCGACATACATCGTCGCAAGCAGCTTCAGGAGCGGAAGCAGAACTCCCAGTCCCAGATGTCCGACGGTATACGCAATCGCGCCAAAAACGCCGATCGGCGCTGCAAGCATCACCAGATTCGTGAACTTGAACATCGTCTCCGACAGGCTTTCCGCAAAAGACAGCATCGGCCGGCGCTTCGCTTCGGGCACCAGCGCCAGCGCCATCGCAAACAAAATACTGAAGACGACGACTTGCAGTACCTGGCCTTCCGCCACGGACTTGGCGATATTCTCCGGAAAAATATCCGTGATGAGTTGCGTCGCGGTGTGCGGCGCGACGTTCAGCGTTTCCGCGGTCGTCGAAGGCGGCAGCCGCACGCCTTCTCCCGCGCGGCTCAAATTGATCGCCGCAAATCCGATCAGCAGCGCGATCGTGGAAACAATTTCAAAATAGACGAGCGACTTGATTCCCAGCCGCCCGACTTTTTTCAAGTCCGCATGCCCCGCGATGCCCACCACGAGCGTCCCGAAGAGCAGCGGCGCGATGATCACCTTGATCAGCCGCAGAAAAATCGTGCCCAGGAATTGCAGCTTCAGCGCGACGGAAGGCGCGTCGTGCCCCAGTTCCGCGCCTGCCAGCAGCCCCACTAGAATCCAGCCGGTCAGCGACCGCCGGGAGGTGGCATTCCCCGCGATTAGAAGGATCGAAAGCCAGCGCAGCAGCGCCGTCGCCAGCGCCGGCAGCGCCACAATTTGCGCGCCCGCCAGCAGCGATGCCGCAATCGCGATCGTTCCAGCAACGATGGCCGCGGCAAGTAATCGGTTTTTCATCGGCGCTTGGCGAGAGATTCCATCGGTGCCGAAAGGTATTCTGCTTCGCCTCGCGTGTCAATGCTCGCGCCTGTTCGTGCGGGCGCTGAGTTTCAGAATGGGAATTGTTGGGTGACACCTGGCAGATCGCAAAGAGTGAGCAAAGAGAGCATCGGGACAGGGAAGACTTCAAGTAATACTTAGGATCTTTGATTAGAAATACCAATGACACCCGGCAATTTTCGTAAATGCACATTCTACGAGGGTTAGAGGCGTCACGCTGACGGCGGCCCCGCGAGAGTGCAGAAAGTAAAGGAGTTGCGGCG
>JACXTT010011924.1_pt1 | contig 11574 bp, 10 predicted proteins | sample 9270951 | NCBI WGS metagenome assembly JACXTT01 (sample SAMN15532306, study PRJNA645909) | rock metagenome | isolation source: weathered quartz diorite | place: Puerto Rico | collected 2017-06-21 | reverse complement strand
CCTGGTGCCTGACCCGGCCGACCGCGCCACCATCGAGGAAGAGCACGCGCTGGAACTGCGCACGCGCGACCGCGAGCGCAAGCTACTGAAAAAGGTGCAACAATCGATCGCCGCCATCGACGCGGGCGACTACGGCTGGTGCGAAGAAACGGGGGAGCCGATCGGCATCCCCCGCCTGATCGCCCGTCCCACCGCCACCCTGTCGCTGGAAGCCCAGCAACGGCGCGAACTGAAGCAAAAGCTGTACGGCGACTGATTGCGCCCTGCCCCAGCCCTAAAAAAGCATGCGTTCGCGCATGCTTTTTTTTGGCAGCATGATTCGTGTGCTTGGGCAAAGCTTGCCCTTGAGCTACACTGTGCAGCCGCGCCCACGCTTTGATGCCGCGCAGGCGTGCGCGCTGGGGCGTCGGAAGCAAAGATGATACCGTCATGCTTCGGGTGTGAACCGCTGACAGGATGAGCATGGGACTGTTCGGATTTCTCAAGAAAAAAGACGATGGGCGCGACAGCGCCGGTCCCGCCACGCGCCTGCGCACGGGAGAACCATCGCGTCTCGGCCTGGACAGCGAAGCGGAACGGGCCCGCCAGCGCGAAATCGCGCGCGCCACCAAGGCCAAGATCGATGCCATCGAGTCGGCCATGGCCAACGACATTTTCAACGAGCCCGAACCGGCCTGGGGCACAGGCGTGCGCCGCCCGGCCCGCACCAGCGCCCAGATCGCCGCCGAAGCGCAGGCCGCCGCCAATGGCGACACCTTGCCCATGATGGAACTGGCAACGACGGAACTGCTGGCCGATGCCACCAGCCCTGGCCCGCACGGCGCCACCCAGCCCGACAGCGCGCCCGTGGTCGACGAAATCGCCATCATGTTCGCCAACAACGAAATCGAGATTGCCCAGCACATGCTGCAAGACAGCCTGGCCGGCGTCGGCAGCACCGACCGCACCGTCTGGTGGATGCTGTTCGACCTCTACCAGGTCAGCGCCCGCCAGGACGCTTTTGAAGATCTGTCCATCGATTACGCCAGCCGCTTTGAAACCTCGCCGCCGCCGTGGACTCCGCTGGCGCCCAGCGCCGCACCCGGCAGCAAGGCCTACGCGGGCGTCACGCCCACCGAATCGTTCGGCCCCGTGCTGGACGAGGCCATCGAGCCGCAACTGCAACGCCTGATGGCGCTGGCGCCCGAACGCCAGGCCAGCCGCCTCGAATTCGGCCGCGTGCAAGCCGTCACTGCCGAAGGCTGCGCCCTGCTCTTGCGAGCCATCACCCTGTTGCGGGGCGGCGGCCGTGAGCTGATCGTGGCGGGCGCGGCAGAACTGGCGGAAATCGTGCGCGGCACCTTGGTGATCGGCCAGCGCGACGCACCCGAAGCGCCCTGGCTGCTGCTGCTGGAACTGCTGCAACTGATGAACCGCGAAAAGGATTTCGAAGAAACGGCGATGGATTACTGCGTCACCTACGAATTGTCGCCGCCCCAGTTCGAAGCGCCCGCCAACGTCGCCAACGCGGTGGCCGCCCGCGCCCCCTCCCGCTCGGACCGCTTCATGCTGCCGGCCCTGATCGAAGGCAGCCCCACCGCCCTGTTCGGCGCCATCGACGCCTACGCGGCCCAGGCCAAGCAGGTGGTGCTGGACGGCTCGCGCCTGGGCCGCATCGACTACGCCGCCGCCACCGCCCTGCACGAACGCCTGCGCGCCCTGGTGGCCCAGGAAAAAACCATCGAGTTTCGGGACATCAATCACCTCGTCGCTGCCTTGTTCAAGCTGATGGGATACGGCAACGTTGCGAAACTCTATCCGCATAAATATTAAAAAGCGACGCTGGGAAGCGTGCTCAGGCTTGGTAATTTGATCTTGCTTTTCATTTGATCGTCCCCAGTTTCCTTGAAGTTAGAAACTACGAGGCAGAACATGGAACAATTTCACGGCACCACCATCTTGTGCGTGCGCCGGGGCCGGCAAGTGGCCCTGGGCGGCGATGGCCAGGTCACGCTTGGCAATATCGTCATGAAGGGCACGGCCCGCAAGGTACGCAAGCTGTATCAAGGCAAGGTGCTGTGCGGCTTTGCCGGCGGCACCGCCGACGCCTTCACCCTGCTCGACCGCTTCGAAGGCAAGCTGGAAAAGCACCAGGGCCATCTGCTGCGCGCCTCGGTCGAGCTGGCCAAGGATTGGCGCACCGACCGCGTGCTGCGCCGCCTGGAAGCCATGCTGCTGGTGGCCGATGCGGATTCCACGCTCGTCATCACGGGCAACGGCGACGTGCTCGAGCCGGAAGACGGCATCGGCGCCATTGGCTCGGGCGGCATCTACGCCCAGTCGGCCGCCAAGGCCTTGCAGGAAAACACGGAACTCTCCCCTGCCGAGGTGGTCAAGAAATCGCTGACCATTGCCGGAGAACTGTGCATCTACACCAATCTGAACCACATCATCGAAACCCTCGACTAAGCCGCCATGAACCTGACTCCCCTGGAAATTGTGTCCGAACTGGACAAGCACGTGGTCGGCCAGGCCAAGGCCAAGCGCGCCGTCGCCATCGCCCTGCGCAACCGCTGGCGCCGCCAGCAGGTCGATGAACCCCTGCGCCATGAAATCACGCCCAAGAACATCCTCATGATCGGCCCCACCGGGGTCGGCAAGACGGAAATCGCCCGTCGCCTGGCCCGCCTGGCCGATGCCCCCTTCATCAAGATCGAAGCGACCAAGTTCACCGAGGTGGGCTACGTGGGCCGCGACGTCGACACCATCATCCGCGACCTGATCGACATCGGCATCAAGCAGACCCGCGCCAGCGAAGCAGCCAAGGTGCGCCAGCGCGCCGAGGACGCTGCGGAAGACCGCATCATCGACATCCTGGTGCCGCCCGCGCGCGACTTCGGTTTCAATGTGTCATCCAGCGAAAACCGGGACGGCAAGGAAGGCGACAACACCCGCCAGACCTTCCGCAAGCGCCTGCGCGAAGGGGCCCTCGACGACCGTGAAATCGAAATCGAAGTGGCTGACGCCGGCCCGCAGATGGAAATCATGGCCCCGCCCGGCATGGAAGAAATGACGGAACAAATCAAGGGCATGTTTTCCGGCATGGGTGCCGCGCGCAAAAAAGCAAAGAAGCTCAAAATCAAGGATGCCATCAAGATCCTGATCGATGAAGAGGCAGGCAAGCTCATCAACGAAGACGAGATGAAGCAAAAGGCCATCGCCAACGTCGAGCAGAATGGCATCGTTTTTCTGGACGAGATCGACAAGATCGCTTCGCGCTCCGAAACTGGCGGCGCGGAAGTCTCGCGCGCGGGCGTGCAGCGCGACCTGCTGCCCCTGGTCGAGGGCACCACCGTCAACACCAAGTACGGCATGATCAAGACGGACCACATCCTTTTCATTGCCTCCGGCGCATTTCATCTGGCCAAGCCATCCGACCTGATCCCCGAACTGCAAGGCCGCTTCCCGATCCGGGTGGAACTGGAGTCGCTGTCGATTGCCGATTTCGAACGCATTCTCACCAGCACCGACGCCTGTCTCACCACCCAGTATGCGGCCCTGCTGGCGACGGAAAACGTCACGATCGATTTCACTCCGGAAGGCATCACCCGCCTGGCCGAAATCGCCTTCTCCGTCAACGAGCGCACGGAAAACATCGGCGCCCGCCGCCTCTACACGGTGATGGAAAAGCTGCTGGAAGAAGTCTCGTTCACGGCCAGCGAATCGGGCGGTCAGGTGGTGCGCATCGACGCGCCCTACGTCAACGAACGCCTCGACAAACTGGCCGACAACGAAGACCTGTCGCGCTACGTGCTGTAAGGACCCGGGGCGGCGCGATGGCGAACAAGGCACTGGCGACCCGGCAAAAAATGCGGCTCAACGCCAAGGTGAAGGTCGAGCCGTCCCTGCAGATCGGCAAACCCCGCAATCCCGTCGCCGTGGCCGCCAAGCTGCGCGCCGCCGGGCCCCATAAAAAGGGCGCCACGGCGGCACGGCAGGCGGAGAAACGGGCGCTGGCGAAGGTGAAGCTGGTGGCAGAGGATTAAAGGTGGGGACTGGCACTCGCTGCCTGTCTCGTCTTGACGCAGTCTGATTAAGATGATGCCTACGCCGCGGCCCAACGGCGGGGACAGGCACGAAGTGCCAGTCCTTAACTAAATTACTTCCGCACCCAGCCCGCATTATCCGGCGGACACGTCACCTCTCTCGCCTTGCTGCTGTCATGCAAAATCCCCGGCACGTAGTTGTGGGTGCTGCTGGTGATGCAATACGTCCTGTTGCCGTAGGTGATGCGTTCGATGATGACGCCGTCCGGCGAGCGGTACTGGTCGACGATGCGGGTGTTGGAGCGGTCGATGAAGGCGGCGTTGGCCTCCTTGTCGAAGCGTTCGATGGGGGTGGGAGCGCCGCCGCTGAGGGCGGGGTCTTTCTTGATCGGTGCGGAGGCATCGGCGCGCAATTCCTTGTCCGCTTCGACGGCTTCCTTCTTCGCCTGCTCCAGGTCGATCACACCTTTCGCGGTGGGCTTGTTGGCGGCCTGCTGGGCAAACGCGGGCGCAGCGAGCAATGCGGCCAGCAGGATCAGGGGGCGTGGTGAGAATATCATGGTGATTTCATCATAGCAGACCGCGGCCCGCGTTTCCTGGGGGGAGGCGTAATGAACGCGTAGCGAACGCGTCCATACGAGCCTGGCCGCCTGCGGGCGCCGCGCGGGCGCCCGCGATCAGGCCATGCGGTGGTCTCAATGAAACCGTGTCCGGGTGGCGCCTCGCAGGGCGCCCATGCGAAGCAGTGTCGTACTTAAAAGTGCCGGCGGCCATGTTCTTGTACAAAGCACCGCGACACGCACCATTCGGTGCCATAATTCGCCACCTTTTACGCTTTTTCGATCTTTCCAAGGAACGCCATGAGCTCACCCGAGCTGGTATTGCAAGTGTTGCGCGCCGAATTGCGCGCCGCCGCCATCACCTATAAAGCCCTGGCCGAACGGATCGGCATGAGTGAATCGAGCGTCAAGCGCATGTTTGGCCAGAAAGACATGACCTTGTCCCGCCTGGCGCAGATCTGCAGCGCCAGCGGGATTCCCCTGGAAGACGTGCTGCGCCGCGCCGCCGAAGTGCAGCCCCACGCCGACACCCTGACCCTGGCCCAGGAAAAAGCCCTGATCGCCAAGCCGAAACTGCTGCTGGTGGCGATCTGCTGCCTGGGCCACTGGAGCCTGGAACAGATCATCGAGACCTATGCCATCAGCGAGCCCGAGTGTATCGGCTTCCTGGCCGAACTGGACCGGCTGGGCGTGATCGAGCTCAAACCCCTGAACCGCTACACCCTGCGCGTGTCGAACGCTTTTCACTGGCTGGGCGACGGCCCCGTCCAGCAATACGTGCGCGAGCACGTGGTGGGCGATTATTTCAGCGGCCACTTCGACGGCGCCGGCGAAACATTGATGTGCCTGCCGGCGCGCCTGTCCCTGCCCAGCGCCCGCGAGCTGGTGCAGAAAACCCAGCAACTGGCAGCGGAATTGGCCCGCTTGCACCAGCACGACCGCCGCCTGCCGACCAGCGAAAAGGATGGCTTCACCTTGCTGCTGGGTTTCCGGTCCTGGGAATTCGCCGCTTTCACGGAAATGCGCCGCAAAGGCTGATCTACCAGACCGGACCGAGAAACAGATACAGGGTCCGGTTGCCGTCCTGGGTCGCGCCCGCGCCCAGGTAGGCGGGGCCGAAGCGGGTATCGACCGAAAGAAAGGCGCTGCCCGCCTGCTTGCGCGAGCTGCTCTTGAGATACAGGGACAGGGGCTGGTCGAAGCCGCCGCCCGTTTCCAGCGAAAAGCCCGCGCGCACGGCGCCGCCCAGGGTGACGGGCAGCATGCCGATGCGGCGCGCCAGCACCAGGCGCGTAAAGGCGATGGTGCGGCCCTGGATGGAATCGGCGGCCGTGCCCGATAACCGTAAAAATCCGCCCAGGCTCAGGGGCGCGGCCCCACTCTGGGCATGGGCCCATTCGCCGTACAGGTGGCCGGCCCAGTTCTCCGTGTGCAGGGCCAGCATGCCCGCCACCGACGAACGCGCCAGCGACTGGCCGATGGCCCCGGCGGGCGAGCGCTCGATCGAGGCATCCAGAAACACGCCGCGGCTGGGAAAGCCCAGCGAATCGACGGTGTCGACCCGGTAGCGCAAAAACTGCGTGGTGTCGAAAGTGGTCTCCGTGCCGTCCTGCTCGGGCACCACCACGCGGCTGCCTGCGCTCTGGCGGCGTACGCCGGCCTGCACATCGCCCCAGTTGCCCAGCTCGCGGCCCACTACCAGGCTGGCGCTGCTGACGTTGTAGGCGGTGCGGGCCAGGCGGCGCCCGCCTGCAAACACGTCGCCCGTGGTAGCGCCGTATTGCAGGGACGGCGCCACATACCATTTCGAGCCGGCGCCCAGCGGCTGCCAGAATTGCAGGCCGATGTCGCGGCGGTCGCCAATGCCCATCACGGCGCGCAACTCCGCATCCCAGGCATTGAGCGAGGTGCGCACATACATCAGGCGCATGGCGAAGCTGTTGGCGTCGTTGAAATCGCTGGCCAGTTCCAGTCCCACCCGAAGGCGGCTGGTGGCCCAGGGCGCGCCGGTGGCGTGGATGTCGACGTTGCGCTTGCCGTCGGCATCGTTCACTTCCGTTTCAACGCGCGCCAGATCGCCCCGTCCGTACAGGGTGTCGGCGCTTTGTTGGGCCTGGGCGATGGTGGCCGGTTTGCCCGGCGTGAGGCCGGACTGGGCCACCAGCACGGCCGGGTTGATGCGCGCGCCCTCGGCCACCTGGGCGCTGACTTTCCCGATCGGCAGGGCCGTGTCGGCCAGCGCGGGCGGGGCCAGGCGGCGGTTTTCAAACTGGGCGTAGGCCGCTTCATCCAGCGCCAGCGCGGCCAGGCGGGGAGCCAGTGCGCGCGCTGCCGCCTCGCCGGCGGCGATGGCGTTTTGCACATGGCTGAAATCGAGAAAGCTGACATCGGCCAGCACGGGCGCAATCAGCACGTCCTGCGGCGCCATCTCTTTCAGGGAGCGCTGCACATTCTGCTCGGTGAGGATGTTGAGCATCTGCTGCGCCACGCCGAGCGCACTGCCCAGCGATTTTTCCGGCGCCAGCGGCGTGCCCACGTTGACGGCGATGACGATGTCGGCGCCCATCGCATGGGCCATGCCCACTGGGAGATTACGCACCAAGCCGCCGTCGACCACCAGCCTGTCGTTGACGCGCACGGGCGCGAACACGCCGGGCACGGCCAGGGACGCACGCATGCTGAGGAACAAGGGGGTGTCGACCAGCTCGACGGCATCTCCCGTCAGCAAATCCGAAGCGACGGAGCGGAACGGCAGCGGCAGCTGGCTGGAGGGCACGTCGCGGGTACCGGGCGGCAGCACCCGCGCCAGCGCTTGCTCCAGCGCTGCATTGCCGGCGGCGGAAGGGGGCAATGCGACGCCATTTCGGTGCACGCCGAATTCGATGCGCGAGGGCAGCAGCACGTCTTCTTCGCGGCGCCGCCAGGCCAGCTGGTCCCGTTCGGGCCGGTCGGCCACCACCTGGTCCCAATTGGTCTCGCGGGCCATCTTCGACAGGTCTTCCACCGACGCGCCGGCGGCGTAAGCGCCGCCAACGACACTGCCCATGCTGGTGCCCACCACCATGTCGACCGGCACGTGCAATTCACGCAGCACGCGCAGCACGCCGATGTGGGCAAAGCCACGCGCGCCGCCGCCGGACAACACCAGGGCGATGCGGGGACGGTGCTGATCGGCCGAGGCGGACGTAGCGGGCGGATCGGCCGCTACGGCCGTGCCGGCGCACCCCAGCGCCATGGCGGCAACAGCGAGCAGCAGTCCCCGCATTTACTGCATCACAGGCTGGCCCGGCGTGCCGGAGTTGTTGCGCACGGGCGGCGCGGGCTGGACCGGCGACGGCGGCGGCGGCGCCGTTTGCGCGGGCGCGCCCGTCATCGACGGCATCTGCGGCACCTGGATGGGGGCCGCCTGCGGTTGCTGCAGCGGCTGTTGCAACACTTGTGGCGGCTGTTGCTGGGGCTGCTGTTGGGGCTGGAATTGCTGCACGGGCTGCTGCTGGCCTGGCGCCGCGCCGCCCGGCTGCTTGACTTCCTGGGCAATATCGATGCGGCGTCCGTCCGACAGCAAAATGAAGCGGGGGAACACCTGCTGCACCCGCACCCCGCTGACGATTTCCCGGCCCACTTTCAAAGCCTGGGGCGGGCCGTTGTCGACCACGATGATGGCGGCGCTGTCGCGGCCGGCGGCAACGATGCCCGTCAGCTGGTAATTGCTGGCGGCGGCTTGCTGGCCGCCAAACAGGCTGGCGGCGGCGTCGACGGCGGGCTCGGGCATGGCGGCGGCGGGCGCGGCGGCGATGGGCCGCTGGGCCGGTTTGTACAGCTGCATGGCCCAGTAGGCGCAGGACGCCGACAGGGCGATCAGGGCCAGCAGGGTCATCAACAGGGGCATTCGCTTCATGGTGTCCTTCGGTCGGCGTCGGTCAACGCACCAGCTGGTTGATTTCAATGATAGGCATGAGCACGGCCAGCACGATCAGCAGCACCACCACGCCCATGGCGAGGATCAGGGCGGGCTCGAGCAGGCCGGCAATGGTGAGCGCGCGGCGTTCCAGATCGGCTTGCTGGGAGGCGGCGGCGCGCTCGAGCATGGCGGGCAGTTCTCCCGTGATTTCGCCGGCGCGGATCATGTGCACGAGCATGGGCGGGAAATGCTTTTGCGCCGACAGGGCGCGGCCCAGGCCGACACCTTCGCGCACGCTGGCCGATGCTTCTTCCACCAGCGCCTTCATGGCAACGTTCGACAGGGTATCGCGGCTGGTGTCGAGGGCGCGCAGGATCGGCACGCCCGAGCCGGTGGTGATCGCCAGGGTGCTGGCGAAGCGCGCCGTGTTCATGCTGCGCTCGAATTTGCCGTAGATGGGGGCCGTCAGCAGCCAGCTGTGGAAGCGCCGTTTGAGTATCGGGTTACGCAGGGCGCGCCGCCAGGAAACAAAAGCGCCGATCAGGATCAGGGCGACATAGATGCCGTAGCTGCGCACGAAGTTCGACACGGCCAGCATCATCACGGTCAGGAATGGCAGTTTCTGCTTGGTGTTGGCGAACACGGAAACGATTTGCGGCACCACGTAGGTGAGCAGGAAGATCACGATGGCAAAGGCGACCACGGTGACGATGGCGGGATAGATGAATGCGAGGCGCACCTTTTGCACCAGGGCGTTGCTGCGCTCGATATAGTCGGCCAGGCGCGAGAGCACGCGCGCCAGCTGGCCGATCTGTTCGCCCGCCGCCACCAGGGCCCGGTAAATTTCGGCGAAGTCGCGCGGGTGGCGCGAGAGGGCGTCCGAAAACGACACACCGCCCATCACTTCGGCGCGGATCGATGCCACCAGGTCGCGCACGTAAGGGCGCTCCGCCTGCTCCAGCAGCGCCGTGAACGCCTGCTCCAGCGGCAAGCCCGCTTCCAGCAGGCTGGCCAGCTGGCGCGTGAACAGGGCCAGTTCGATCTGCGACAGGCGCTCGCCAAAGCCGCGGCTTTTGGCGACGCCGGCCGCATCGACCTGGCTGGCGATCAGGTCGACGATAATCGGCGTCAAGCCCTGGCCGCGCAGGTCGGACCTGGCCGAGCGCGCCGTGTCGGCGTTGACGACGCCCTTGCGGGTGACGCCGCCCTCGTCGACGGCTTCGTAGCGAAATGCGGGCATGGCTAGTCTTTCGTCACGCGCAGCAATTCAGCGGGGGTGGTCACACCGCTCAAGAGCCAGCGCTCGCCATCTTCGCGCATGGTTTTCATGCCCGCCTTTTGCGCCGCCACGCGGATGTCCGCCTCGGAGGCCTGGTTGTGGATTTGCGCGCTGATCGCTTCGTTGGTCTCCAGCAGCTCGTAGACGCCGACGCGGCCGTGGTAACCCGTGTGGCCGCACTTGTCGCAGCCGACCGCGCGCCAGTATTTGCCATCGCTTTCGGGCTGCTTGCAGAATTCGCACAGCTTGCGGACCAGGCGCTGCGCCATCACGCCCAATAGCGATGACGACAGCAGGAACGGTTCGATGCCCATGTCGAGCAGGCGGGTGACGGCGGCGGCGGCATCGTTGGTGTGCAGGGTGGCGAGCACCAGGTGACCCGTCAAGGACGCTTGGACGGCGATCTGCGCCGTTTCCAGGTCGCGGATTTCGCCGATCATGATGACGTCGGGGTCTTGCCGCAAAATCGCGCGCAAGGCCTTGGCAAAACTCATGTCGATGCGGGCGTTGACCTGGGTCTGGCCCACGCCGGCCAGGTCGTACTCGATCGGGTCTTCCACCGTCAAGATATTGGTGGTGGTGGCGTTCAGGCGCGACAGGGCTGCATATAAAGTCGTGGTTTTACCGGAACCGGTGGGGCCCGTCACCAGCACGATGCCGTGGGGCTGGCCGATCATGTGGTCGAACTGGGGCAGCAGGTCCGGGCTCATGCCGAGGTGCGCCAGGTCCAAGCGCCCCGCTTCCTTGTCAAGCAGACGCAACACGGCGCGCTCGCCGTGGCCGGTCGGCAAAGTCGACACGCGCACGTCCACAGGTTTTCCTCCAACCCGGAGCGTAATGCGGCCGTCCTGCGGCAGGCGCTTTTCGGCAATGTCGAGCTGCGACATGATCTTGATGCGCGAGATCAGCGAAGCGTGAATGGCTTTACGGGGCCGCACCACGTCGCGCAGGGCGCCGTCAATGCGAAAACGCACGACGGACGTTTGCTCGAACGGCTCGATGTGGATGTCCGACGCCCCTTCGCGCAAGGATTGCGTGAGCAGGGCGTTGATCATGCGGATCACAGGCGCGTCGTCGGACGATTCCAGCAAGTCCTCGATGGCGGGCACGTCCTGCAGCAGCTTGGTCAGATCGAGGTCGGCGTCGAATTCATCGACCACCTGGGAGGCGTCGCCACCCGCGCCCGCATAGGCGCTGGCGATGGCCGCTTCCAGTTCGGCCCGCTCCATGCGGCGCAGGGAGATGCGGCCGAAACGGCGCGACACCTCCGCGATGGCGGCCGGCGCGGTGGCGCCGGAGATCCACACTTCCACGGGGTCGACACCCCCGTCGAGGCTTTTCGCCAGCACGCCGAAATCGCGGGCGAAAGCATAGGGCAGCAGGTTACTCATGATGTACAAACCTTTATTTCTGCACCGGCCGGTACAGGGGCGCGTCCGTCGCGTCCGGCTGCGCGGGCTGCGTCGTTGGCGGACGCTGCTGCACGGGCGCATCGCCCGGCCGCGCCAGGGTGGAGGCGCCAGGACGGGCCGGCGCCGGCACGTTTTTACGGATGGGAACGGCAGCCATGGAACTGCCGACCGGCGGCTGGCCGTCCGCCAGCGGCGGCAACACGGGCGAGCCCAGCTCCTTGACCAGCACCGTGGCGTCGGCCGGCTGGGCCTGGGTACCGGCCGAGCGCATGTACTCGTAGCGGTTCATGGCCAGGGTGCCGCTGTCTTCCTTGCTGCGCACGATCACGGGCCGCAGGAACACCATCAGATTGGTCTTGGTGCGCTTTCTCGACTGGTATTTGAAGAGGTTGCCGAC
>JACXTT010011923.1_pt1 | contig 11574 bp, 5 predicted proteins | sample 9270951 | NCBI WGS metagenome assembly JACXTT01 (sample SAMN15532306, study PRJNA645909) | rock metagenome | isolation source: weathered quartz diorite | place: Puerto Rico | collected 2017-06-21 | reverse complement strand
CCGTCGTCTTGAATGCCGTTGCGGTTGGCATCGTTGAAGACCTTGCCGGTCACGTCGGTGCAATCAAAAGTCAGATCGGCCATAAGTCGGACGGAGGCGGTTGCTTCGCCGGACATGGCGTTGCCGGTCACGGCGTTCAACACCTGCGCGCGGTTCACGAATTCACCTTCGCTGACACCGCCCCCCACCGTGACGAGTAGTTTCACCGTGCTCGTCTGTTTGCCCGAGAGAGTCAGTCCGCTCCAGCTGAGTGTCCCGCCCGCCACCGACGGTTCGGCCGGCACGCCGTCGATAAGAGCAGAGCCCTTGACGTAGGAGAATCCCGCAGGGAGCCGGTCCACGATGTTCAAATCCGTCAGCATTGTGCCGGCTGCGTTTTTCACGGTGATCACGTATGGAACCAACTGCGCGCGCGTCACGTTGAGCAACGGCATTGACTTGGAGATCGTGACGGCGCCGGTCAGCTGCGGATCGATCGGAATATGGTTGTTGAAGATCTGGCTCGACCCCGGCATCTGGCTGCCGTCCAGCATCATGTGAACGTGATAGGTTGTTCCGGCGCTGCGTGGCGGTACCGAAGTACCTGGCGCGAACTCCGACGCCTGAACTTCGCAGAACTTTGCCGTCGCCGGAACGGCGTCGGCGGCGCTGCTCAGACATGCCGGCACCGAGAACGCTGCGGTCGCAGCGCTGGACGCCGGCGGGATGATCTGCGAATAACCCGCAACGTAGTTTGTTCCCGACGGCACCGCAACGCCGATGAGGTAATCACCGCCGGTCGGGCAGGACGGGTCGCTGAAATTGATATCGAACTTGTAATAGCCGTCTGCGAGCGTGATCTGTCCCTGTTGCGCCGCATCGTCAAAGCACGCTGCCGCCAGAGACGAAGCGCTGCGAGCATCCATTAAAGTGAGTGTCGCCCCCGCTACCGGCGCGCGCGATTGCGAGTTGTAAATGACGCCGTTCGGATGGATCGCCAGATTCATGCCCTGCAGATTGGCGTTGGACTGCACGACAATGCCGCTGATCCGCTGCAATCCGTTTGTGAACGGAGAGACCGCGCGGCCCAACAGAGCGGTGTTCGCACCGGCACCCGGTGCGCGGAACCGCAGCTCGTACTTAACGCCGTTCGTGTCGTTCGGCTCGATGTTGATGATGCGATAGTCGCCGTTGGCGTCCGTCACTGCGGATTGCGACAGCTGGTTATCGCGGTACAGATCCACCGTCCAACCGGTCAGCGCCCGCTCACCGGAATCCCGGGCATCGTTGAAGTTGGCGTCGTGCCAGGCAGACCCGTTCAGTATGGCAAAACCGGGGATAGCGCCCACGACGATAGAAGAGCTTGCACTCGCCGTTTGTGCGGGGTTGTTCCAGGTGGCCACACTGGTGTTCGTGACGGTCGTGCCGGTTGCGAGGTTGGAGGCGAGTACGGCCCTGAACTTCAACTCCGCGACACCGCCCGGCGCCAGCGGTCCATTGATCGCGCCGAAGTTGTAGGTGATCGTCGAACCGGCGAAGTCAATGCCTGTCGCCGAACCGTTCAACGTCGCGGACTGGTTCACGTAGGAGAGCTGGCCGGGTTTCGTGGCGTTGAGATCGTCGGTGATCACAACGTAGAAAGCCGGCACGGCTTCGGTATTCACAACCTTTACGACGTATTCCAGCTGCGCGCCGGGGACGGCAGCGCCGCCACCCACGACCGAAACCTGGTTCGAGATCGAAACCTGCTGGCGAGCGCCCACCACGACGACTGTCGGCTCGGGACCCGTTGTTGGATTGCCGTCGCCGTCCGTCGGCAGGTTCGGCAGCCCGGTGCTGCTCACCATGGCCTGGTTGCTGATCACAGTTCCGACTGGTGTTCCCGCGTTGACGCGCAAGTCGAACTGAAGAACAGCCGTTGCTCCGGCCGCGATCGTGCCGGCATTGATGCCCGAGGCGAGCGGCGAAGCACCGCCGTCAGGCTGGCCGACCGGTGATCCGTTGAGGAGCGTGGAATCCGCGACGTAAGTGGTATTCGCCGGAACCGAGTCCGTTAAAACGACGCCGGTCGCGGCAACCGTTGCGGAATTCTTTACCGTGATCGTATAGCGCAGCACATCGCCCGGATCGACGATGCCCGGCGAACCCAGGTCACCGAACAGGGCGACGCGCTTCTCGGCATAAAGCTTTGGCTTGTTTCCGACGATGTCTCGCGTCGGATCATTGGGGGCCGACGTGCGCGGGTCATCGGACGGCTGGTCCACAAAGCCAGTCCCGCTCACGAAGCCCTGGTTCGAGATCACCGTACCGTCGGCGGTATTCGAGTTCACCACGACGTCGAACGTGATTGTTGCAACGTTGGCCGGGCTGCCCGCGTCGGCAGGCATCGAACCCGGCGTCCCGCCCGGCGGGTTAATCGGCATGCCGTTCACCAACTGCGACACTCCCGCGACATCCGCGACGGCGGCGCCGTTCAAAGTCGTGCTGCCCGCGACGTAGGCCGTGTTTGCCGGAACCGAGTCGCGCAGTGCCACGTTCACCGCATTGGCATCGCTGGTGTTTTTCACCGTGATCGTGTACCGCAGCGTCTCGCCGGCAAGCAGTACGTTCGGATCGCCGGTCATGTCGGTGGAGATCTTCTGCACACGGAAGGCCGGAGGCGATGCGATCGTTATTCGCGTCGGATCTTCGTCGCCCGATACAGCCGGATCGGCCGTTCCGTTGACGTTCGGATCGTCGCTCAAAGCGAAGACCGTGCCATTGGCGATACGGACCGCCGACTGGTTCGCCACGATCGTTCCGTTGGCGATGGTGGGCTTCAGCGTGATGTCGAACTGGATCACGGCCTCGCCGTTAGCCGCCAGATTCAGATTACGAACGTCGACGACGCCGGTGCCCTTCGCGCCGCCCGTGCTGCTGGTGGCGCTGGTATCTGCGCCGGAAGGTGACGCGACAAGCGTGAGTGTCCCTGGAGCGAAGTCCGCTTGTGCGTTGAGCGCATCGAGTTCATCAACGATCCGGAAATTACTGAGCGCCTGACTGATCGTGCGGAAGCGCAGTGTGTAGCGCAGCTTGTCGCCTGGCGCGGCCGTAGTAGCGGGGTTTACACCGCTCGTGAGATCCGCGACAGTCTTCTCGAAGAAATATCCCGAGAGCGCCGTCGTTACGCTGTGAGCATCCTCGAAATCTGCGATGCCGGGCGTGCCGTTGGTCAACGTATGCGTGAAGGACTTGCGGTTGACATTGCTGCTGTCGGCATCGAACCACTGGATGGCGCCCGCGACGTTGGTGAGCGTGACACCATTCTGGGTGTTGGCATCAAGCTGAGTCCGGTAACGAATGATCAACCGCTCACTCGGACCGATCCTTCCTTTGTCCGTCAGTATCGTGAGGTCGAGGCGGCAGGTGGGTGCAACGCTATAGCTCATTGCGTAGTCGGTGCCTGCGCTGAGCGGGCCTTTGCCTGGAGCTGCAGTGACACCGTCCGCCGCAAAAACCTGGGCACTCAGAATCTCGGGCTTCAGATCGCACATACCGCCCGTCGCGCCGGCCGGCAACTGGTCACGCATGGAGGCGTTCCAGGCGTCGCTGAGTCCGGCGTTCTGAATGTCCATGCTGAACGTGCCCCACTGCCCCAGATTCATCGTCGCAGGGCCCGACTTCGTGACCACGAGCAGCGGTGTGGTGACGGCCGCGATCGTCACGCGCGTCGGATCTTCGTCGCCGGAAACAGTGGGATCGGCTGTGCCGTTGACGTTCGGGTCATCGCTCAAGGCGACAACCGTGCCGTCGGCCTGGCGGGCCGTCGACTGGTTGGCGACGACTATGCCGTTCGGCAGAGCCGCCTTTAGCGTGATATCGAACTGGATCTGAGCCTCGCCGTTGGCCGCCAGGTTTAAGTTGCGAACGTCGCGAACACCGGTGCCCTTGCTGCCGCCGGTGCTGCTGGTGGCGCTGACGTCCGCACCGGCCGGGGACGCGACGAGCGTGAGCGTGCCGGCCGCGAAGTCCGCTTGTGCGTTGAGAGCATCCATTTCGTCAACGATTCTGAAATTGCTGAGCGCCTGACTGGTCGTGCGGAAGCGCAGGGTATACCGCAGCTTGTCGCCCGGAGCAGCCGTTGTCGCCGGATTTGCACCGCTTGTGAGATCCGCGACCGTCTTCTCGAAGAAATATCCGGAGAGCGCCGCCGTCACGGTATGGGCGTCCTCATGGTCTGCGATGCCGGGCGTGCCGTTGGTCAGGGTCCGAGTAGAGGTCTTGCGGTTGACATTGCTGCTGTCGCCATCGAACCACTGGACGGCGCCCGCGATATTCGTGAGCGTGACACCATTCTGCGTGTTGGCATCGAGTTGAGTCCGATAACGGATGATCAGCCGTTCATTAAGACCGATTCTTCCCGTGGCCGTCAGTATCGCAATGTCGAGCCGGCAGGTGGGCGCGCCGCTATAGTTCACGGAATAGTCGCTGCCCGCGCTGAGTGGGCCTTTGCCCGGAGCGGGAGTGACGCCGTCTGATGCAAAAACCTGCGCGCTTAGAATTTCGGGCTTCAAACCGCACATGCCGCCGGTCGCGCCGGCCGGCAATTGATCACGGATGGAGGCGTTCCAGGCTTCGCCGAGCCCGGTGTTCTGGACGTCGATTCCGAACGTGCCCCATTGCCCCAGATTCATCGTCGCGGGGCCCGACTTCGTCACCACGAGCACCGGTGCCGAAGAAACGGCGACGATGTTGAGCGTCGGATCATTAGCAGCCGGAGTTCGCGGGTCATCGGATGGTTGATCGACAATACCATTCGCGCTCACGAAGCCCTGGTTCGAGATCACCGTACCGCCGGCGACGCCCGCGTTCACGACTACATCGAACGTAATGGTTGCGACGTTGGCCGGGTTGCTCGATGGGTCGGCGGGCATGGAACCCGGATTCTGATCGGAAGGCGAAATGATCCGCATACCGTTCACGACCGGTGAAACGCCCGAGAGATCCCACACCGCAGGGCCGTTCAGGGTGGTGCTGCCCGGGACATAGGTCGTGTTCGGGGGTATCGCGTCGCGCAGCACGGCATTCACCGCATTGTCCGTGCCGATGTTCTTCACCGTGATGGTGTAACGCAGCCTTTCGCCGGGGAGCAGCAGGTTCGGGTCGTCCGTCAGGTCGGTGGAGATCTTCTGCACTCGGAAAGCGGGGGCCGATGTGATCGTCACCCGCGTCGGATCTTCGTCGCCGGACACAGTCGGGTCTGCCGGGCCGTTGACGCCCGGATCATCGCTCCAGGCGATCACCGTGCCGTTCGCGAGACGGCTCGTCGCCTGATTGCTGACGAGCGTGCCGTTGGCAATGACCGGCTTCAACGTGATGTCGAACTGAACCAGAGCTTCGCCGTTGACCGGCAGGTTCAAGTTACGAATGTCGACGACCCCGGTGCCCTTGGTGCCCCCCGTGGGGCTGGTGGCGCTGACGTCGGCGCCGGCCGGTGACGCGACGATCGTGAGCGTACCCGGCTCGAATGCGGCCTTTGCGTTGAGAGCGTCCAGATCATCGACGATGCTGAAATTGCTGAGCGCATCACTGGTCGTGCGGAAGCGCAGCGTGTAGCGCAATCTGTCGCCGGGCGTGGCCGTCGCGGCGGGACTTGCCCCACTCGTAAGATCCGCCACGGTCTTGTCGAAGAAGTAACCGGTGAGCGCCACCGTCACCGTGAAAGCGTCCTCATGGTCCGTAACGCCGGGCGTTCCGTTGGTCAAAGTGCGGATCGAGGGCTTGCGGTTGGGATTGCTGCTGTCGCCGTTGAACCACTGGATGGCACCCGCGACGTTGGTGAGAGTGACACTATTCTGAGTAGTAGCGTCGAGCTTCGTCCGGTAACGGATGATCAGCCGCTGATTCGGGCCGATCGATCCTGCGGAGGTCAGCACTGTGATATCGAGCCGGCAGGTGGGCGCGGCGCTGTAGCTCACGGAATAGTCACTACCGCTGTTGAGCGGCCCCTTGCCCGCGACAGGAGTCACACCGTCGGACCCGAAAACCTGGGCGCTCAAAATTTCGGGTGTCCGGTCGCACATGCCGCCGGTCGCGCCGGTCGGCAACTGGTCACGGATCGAGGCGTTCCACGCGTCGCTGAGCCCCGTGTTCTGGATATCGATGGCGAAATTGCCCCACTGTCCGAGATTCATCGTCGCCGGGCCCGACTTCGTGAGGGTCAGCACCGGGGCGGCGATAGTCATCGGTGGCGACACGCCCCACTCGCCCGGCAGAGGCTCGTGGAACACGCCGCCGATCAGCCGTCCGAATTCCCACTTCGCTGTGTTAACGAACTGCTTCCCCGGCGCGTTCGCCGGCGTATCGTTGAGTACAGCCGTGACCTCGATGACGAACTGCTGCCCGGCCGGGACGACGGGAAAACCTGCGAACGTGAGGACGCCGCCGGCGTTGGAAAATGTATGCGGAATCGGAGTGCCGTTGAGCCAATAGGCCTTCTCGCTCACGAAGCTGAGATCCGCGCCGGTGGCGTTGAGGTCGTCCGTGATCGTGATGTCGTGCAAGTCATTCGTTGACCCGCTATTGTTGATGACGGTACCCGTTATCGGATCGAACAAGACGGGGATTGTCAGCTTGTAGGTGAAGGGGACGCCGATGGTGGCCGTGGTCTTGCCCGCCGGATTCTCCTTGATGATTTTTTCGGTAGGTACAAAGAGGTTCTGGCAGGACGCCTTAATGGTGCTTGTCGAGCCGTTGGTAAACCAGATGAAGTTCCCCTGCGATTGCAGGCTGCAGGACATATTGCCCGTAAATATGACGTTGTCAAAGACGAGGAGCCAGCTCGTTGGGTTATTGCCGTACCAGCTGACGTTCGAGGTGAACGGGTTGGACGCCGGAAAGTTCCGGATGGTGCAGTTGCCGTCGATCTGGACATGCGCTGGAGGAACAGGGTTGACGTAACCATCGATCAGGCCGCCGTATGTGGAAACGCAACCATCCGACTGGGCCTGCGCCGGATTGGCGGTTAGCAGCGACAATCCGCAAGTGAAAAGCAGAATTGCAATCCACTTGTAGCTAACCCTCACATGGATTTTACCGATAGAAGTCATGTACGTCCTCGTTCCCCCAGGCAATTCGTCATAAGGTGGGACCGAGGCCGTCCACTCGGTGGACTGGAATTCCGGCGGTCCCGCTATCATAGGGCCTCCCTGCCCCGTTAGACCGGTGACTTTGCGTCGCCACCTTTCGATGGCTTTGCCTTTGTCAGAATCGTTTTGAAATCAGCAGATCAAATCGTCATCTTCATCCTGCCGGCAGAAAGTCGATCGGGTAAACGATCGTCACAGCCGGCACATCTTTTGCGCCGAAATTTATGGTTCGGACGCGGCCCACCACTTGAGTGGCGAGATCCTGCGCATCCATGTCCGTCGACTGCAGTGCGCACATCGACACGCTGCCGTCCGGCTCGATTGTCAGGCGCAGGACCATCTGGCCTTTCAGAGCCGGGTTATTGCGCAGTTCCCGGTTGTACAGCCGGTAGAACGACGCTTTGTAGCGGTCGAACACAATTTGTATTTCTTCGTCGGTGCGGGCGTTCGCTGCCCCGGCGCGCGCTTTCGGCCGGTCGGCTCCGGTGATTGGAGAAATCGGACTGACTGCGCGACCCGGGCCAACACCAAGCCCGTTGCCTGTGCCGCCTCCCGTGCCGGTACCGTGTCCACCGGCTCCGCCACCGCCGTTGCCGCCACCACCGCCGCCACCGCCACCACCGCCCACAGTCCGGGTCAGTGAAGCGACGTTGATGCCGCCGCTGGATCCCGGCGTACTGCTCGTCAACGATGAGCGAACCGAAGGCTTACCGACGTCATCAGCGGCAATGTGACGCGCATCGGCTCCGAGAGGTACCACGACGGTGTCCTGTGCCAGGCTCGCGATCTTGTCTTTGAATGCCAGGATGCCGGCCGTCTTTCCCACTTTAGGCTCGGGCTTTGGCTCTGTTGGAAAACCCACCTCCGGACCCGGAGGCAGTTCCGACGGGCCCTTCCTGTCCGGACCGGCTGCGGCGTTCAGCTTCGGTTTCAGCGCGGGCGCCGGCGCACCCGGCGGGGACCCGCCCGGATTCGTCCCTTTGGGAAGCGGAAGCGAAGCGGTTCGCGGCTTGACCGGGATCTCCGGCGGACGATAGAACACGATGTCGAGTTCTTTGTTGGGGGGCTCGCTACGAAGCAGCATTTGCGCCGGTATGAGCACCAGCCCGATCATCACGAGCGCATGAAGCCCCAGGCTCGTCGCCATGCTGCGGGCCGTCGGAGCCCCGGATTTTTGGAATATGCTCTTCACTTCCATCGTTGTCACCAAGCGACCACCTTAATTGGTCGCGACAAATTCAATCTTCAAATCCTCAACGCCAGTCTTCGCGAGATCGATGATCCGCAGAAGACCTTCGTAGTTCAGCCGGCCGTCGACAGCCAGGAACAGCGCTCGCTGTTCCGGGGGCCGGCCGCCCATGATCTCCGCTACCTTCGCGGGCAAGTCGGACGCGGGAATCTTTTGATCCGCCAGCGTGACCTGACAATCCTTCGGGATCCCTTCCGCTGCCGGGGGCGTCAGTATGGGACACGCCGCGGACCCGATGCTCAGGATCACCTGTTGTTCCGCGACCTGCGACGACGTATCGGCGGAGGCTTTAGGGATGTCGACGTCATAGCCTTCCATCAGCAAGGGAACGACGACCATAAATATGATCAGCAGCACCAGCACCACGTCGACGAGCGGCGTGATGTTGATTTCGGACTGCAGACTGGAATCGTTGTTATTGATCTGCATATCTCACTTTCCTTCTGGGCCGGCGCGTTTGGCGATCAGCCCCACGCCGCGGAAGCCGGCCTGCTCGACCGCGAGCATGGCCTGACGGACCTGGAGAAAGTTCAGTTTTGCGTCTCCCCGGATCACGACCTTAGGTTCCTTCTCCGCACCCACAGCCTCGTTAAGGGCCATGCTGAAATGCTCGGGGGTGACGGATTGATCGTTGATCCACAACCCACCGGTATCGTCGATGGAGACCAGAATCCGGCCCCTCTCGTCGCCCTGTGAATTCGGTTTCGTCGTGTTCGGCAAGTTGACGTCGGGTCCTTTCCGCATCTGCGGCGCCATCACCATGAAGATGATCAGCAGCACCAGCACCACGTCGACGAGCGGCGTGATGTTGATGCCCGCCTGCAGCTTGTGCGACTCACCGAGACGCATACGCCGGTCCTCCGTCCTTGATCATTGGCGCTTTGACCGTCGCTGTACTGCCCTCGACCTGTTTGAGCTCCGGTATCTTGAACAGGCAGTTCACGAGTTGCGACGAAGCCCGGTTCATCTCGACATGAAAAGCCTCGATCTTGCCCGTGAAAAGGTTGAAGGCGACGACAGCCGGAATCGCGACGAAAATGCCGAGTGCCGTGGAAACCAGAGCCTCAGCGATGCCGCCCGAAACCACGGACATACCGCCCGAACCGGTGGCCGCGATACTCCGGAACGCATTGATGATTCCGACAACGGTGCCGAAGAGGCCGATGAACGGTGCCGTGGAGCCGATGGTGGCCAACAGCCCTAGGCCCTTCTTCAACTGGATCAGCGTTTCGGACATGGAGTCCCGCAGCGCCGTCGTGACGAGCTCGATCGACGCCTCCGGATCGCGTCCGCTCTGGCGCACGCCGTCATACTCGTGGATGCCGGCCGAGACGACCTGCGCCACATAGGAATTCTGGTGCTGCGCAACGGCCTCGATCAGATCCTGGATCCGTGCCCCGTGCATGAACTTCTTGAACGCAGGCTTGAACAACGCGGACTGGCGCTCCGCCGTCCGGAAACGGCGGTTCTTGTCTACGATCATACCTACCGAAAAGACGGACAGCAGGGCGAGGCAACACATCACCGCGCCTCCGAATAGTCCGACGTGTGCTAACAGTTCAGTCAAACTCATGGCTTTCTCCTTTGCGCCGCTGTGGCGGGCGCCGCCGTATTCCCGTTCGTCGGCGCACCAACGGAGCGCGCCGTTTCCGAACTGGTTTCGTAGTAACTCAGCATTCGCATGAACACCTCTTTATCTATGGGTGACCGCGAATCGTCGAGTATCGTCGAGACGCTGGGGCCATTGCCGAGTTCCGAGCTCTTCCAGGGAACGATGACCAGCGCCTTGGGCGCTTCCTGATTCCCCAGGATCGACATGCCGAGCGCCTTTCCTCCGGGGACGGGCGTCAACTTCGGGTCGTCTTCGGGCTTTGTCTGCGCCTCTTCAGTCTGCTTTTGCGCGGACTCTGCCTTTGCCGGTGACTCTTCCGTCCTGGCTGGTGGAGCCTCTTCTTTTTTTGCCGGCGTTGCTCCGGTCTGCTTCTGTGCCTCTTCTTTTTTCGGCGCTACTTGCTGAGCAAGAGCAGCCGTTGGGGCGAGGGTAAGGATCGCAAGCAGTAAACACACTCGGTACATGTCGTTCATTGCTTCTCCTGTTTCTTTCCGCGATTGCTAAGATCGGCAATCCACTTCGCAACGTCGGCGTCGTCCGGAACGATCCGGCTGTACGCTTCGTAGTGATCGAGCGCGCACCTGGAATCTCCGAGGAACAGATCGCACAGAATCGCAAGGTTCCTGTGTGCAAATTGAAAGTCGGCGGACTGAGCCAGAGCCGCCTCGTAACTGGCGCGCGCTTTCGCAAACTCGCCTTTACGGCGCTGCACCATGCCGAGCTCGTTGTGGACGGCGGGCTGTTTTGAGTCAAGTTCCAGGGCGTCGTTCAGGCTGGCCTCGGCGTGTTCGAGGTCGCCCGTCCGCTCGTATGCAACAGCGGCCTCGTAATCGGCGCGCACTTCGTCCGCGATGGCCACACCCTGCAGGATCGGGTTATCCAGGGTCAGGTCGTCGTAGACCTTCGACTCCGGCGATTCCTGACTGACAAAGCCACTGCTCGTTTCACGTTTCGCGTAACGGCCCGGCATCAGTTCGGTGAGCCTGCTGAGGCTCTTCTCGGTCCACGCGTTGAAGACGCCGGTGTGCAGCAATTCCATATTCTTCTCGTGGACGGTGATGGCTTTCTCCTCGAACGGAAACGCTGCTTCATCGAGGTTGTTCTTGAAGTCCTCCAGATCATCGGCCTTGAGGTTGGCAGGCCGTTCGGACTCGAGGAGCGAACGACTGAAGTTGGAGTACGTCTCGGCCATGTAATACGTCGCCGCCGCCGTCACTTCGTCGATTCCGTAATTCACCAGTTTGCCCATCGCCGCGATCGTGGCATCCATGCGCTTCTTCTTGTCTTCGAGGCTGGCCTCGAAGGGTTGACGCAGCTTGACGACCGCGAAATCGCTGTAGACCTGTTCGGCGAGGACCAGTGCCGACCGTGCCGCCAGCGTACGAGTCCGGCTCGTTCTTTCCGGCCCGGCTCCTGCATCGATGCTGACGATTTGCTTCAGCTGCTCCTGATACCGCCCATCGTCGTGTGCCGCCTTATACATCTCGGCAATCTTGAACCGCGTTTCGAGGGCAGGCTCTACCGGCTTCGGAAATTCCTTGACGTAACGGAGGTACGCATCCAGGGCGCGATCTCGGGAATTGGATTCCGCGTAGAGGTCTCCCGCG
>JACXTT010011922.1_pt1 | contig 11574 bp, 11 predicted proteins | sample 9270951 | NCBI WGS metagenome assembly JACXTT01 (sample SAMN15532306, study PRJNA645909) | rock metagenome | isolation source: weathered quartz diorite | place: Puerto Rico | collected 2017-06-21 | reverse complement strand
AGACGTCGCTCGAAGGCCTGGGCAAGCTGCGTCCCGTGTTCGCCAACAAGGGCAGCGTGACGGCCGGCAACAGCTCGCAGACGTCGGACGGCGCCGGCGCGCTGATCCTGGTGTCCGAGAAGATCCTCAAGCAGTTCAACCTGGTGCCGCTCGCGCGCTTCGTGTCGTTCGCCGTGCGCGGCGTACCGCCGGAGATCATGGGCATCGGCCCCAAGGAAGCGATTCCCGCCGCGCTGAAGGCCGCGGGCCTCACGCAGGACCAGCTCGACTGGATCGAGCTGAACGAGGCCTTTGCTGCCCAATCGCTGGCCGTGATGCGCGACCTGGAGCTGGACCCGGCCAAGGTCAACCGCATGGGCGGCGCCATTGCGCTGGGCCACCCGCTCGGCGCCACCGGCGCGATCCGCTCGGCCACCGTGGTGCACGCGCTGCGTCGCCACAACCTGAAGTACGGCATGGTGACCATGTGCGTCGGCACGGGCATGGGCGCGGCCGGTATCTTCGAGCGCATGTAAGGGCATCACAACAAGGCGTCGGGGAACAGACGCCGGGCGGGGCGGCGGGTGGGTACCGTCGCCCCGGTCCTTTTTGTCAGGTGAAGAAAGCAGTGCCATTGCAAGGAGCGCTTTGCCGCCCGCCAGGCGGCTCACCAGGTAAGGAGGAGACAATAATATGCAGGAGACAGTCATTCTGGCCGACGCCGCGTGCGACATGCCGCGCGCGATGATGGCCGCCCTCAAGGTGCAGACCATTCCGTTCCGCATCCGGGCCGGCGACCGCTTCGTGGCCGACACGCGCGACGAGGAGGCGCTGCCTGATCTGTACCGGCAGTACCTGGTCGGCAAGCAGGACCACTTTGCCGAATCCATCCCGCTGCTCGAACGCGAGCTGGAGGATCACCTGCTGCGCAACGTCGTGGCCCACTGCGACCGCGCCATCCTGCTCACCATCGCGAGCGCGCGCAGCAAGCTGTATGCGCATGCGACCGGGGCCGTGGTCGGCACCGTCGCACGCAGCTTCAAGCTGCGCAAGGACGCGGGCCGTACCGGGCTGTTCGACCTGACGGTCATCGACACGGGCGCCATCGGCCCGGGCCAGGCGCTGATCGTGCGGGAAGCCGCGCGCATGCTGGAGCAAGGCGAGGGCGCGGACGCCGTATCGAATGCCATCGAGCATCGCCTGCGCGACGCGGCCCATATGTTCCTGGTGCCGGACGAACTGCTGTACATGTACACGCGCGCCAAGCAAAAAGGCGAGAACAGCATCACCTGGGGCCGCTACATGTTGGGCAGCGCCTTCAACATCCGCCCCGTGATCCGCATGCACCGCGGCCAGACCGAGGCCCTGGCGAAGGCGCGTGGCTCGGAAGAGGGAATGCGGCGCGTGATGCAGCATGCGCAGCAATGCATCCAGACCGGCCGGCTGCTGACGCCGGCGGTGTCGGTTTGCTACGCGGGGCCGCTCGATGTCATCCGTGCGCTGCCCGCATGGCAGTCGCTCGAACGCACCGCACAGCAGCACGATGTGGAGCTGATGCTGGCGCCGATGAGCCTGACGGTGGCGCTCAACGTCGGCGCGGGGGCGTTTGGCCTCAGTTATCTTTCGGAGGCGCCACCGCCGTTCGCGTGACGCGGCTGTGCCCTGCCTATCTACGACAACCACGTACGACAACCACGAGACGAGGACTTCATGAGTATCCGTACCAGCATCGAGCAGGGCATCCTGACGATCGAGTTCGACCGCATCGACAAGAAGAACGCCATCACCGCCGCGATGTACCAGACGATGGCCGACGCCTTGCGCGACGCCGAGACCGATCCGTCCGTGCGCGCCATCGTGTTCCGTGGCAAGCCGGAGGTGTTCACGGCGGGCAACGACCTGGAAGATTTCATGCAGCGCCCGCCCACGAGCGGCGACGGCATGCATCCCGCGCCGGTGTTCCAGTTCCTGCAGCAGATCAGCCATGCGAGCAAGCCGCTCGTGGCGGCGGTGAGCGGCGCGGCGGTTGGCATCGGTACCACGCTGCTGCTGCACTGCGATCTGGTCTATGCGTCGGAGACGGCCCGGCTGTCGCTGCCGTTCGTGTCGCTGGGCCTGTGCCCGGAGGCCGCGTCGAGCCTGCTGTTGCCGAAGCTGGTCGGCTATCAGCGCGCGGCCGAGAAGTTGCTGCTGGGCGAGCCGTTCAGCGCGCAGGAGGCCTTCGAGATTGGTCTCGTCACACGCGTGCTGCCGGCCGCGGAGCTGCACGACTTCGCGCTGCAGCAGGCACGCAAGCTGGCGGCGCTGCCGGCGTCGTCGCTGCGCGAGACCAAGCGCCTGATGAAGGGCAACGACGTGGCGGCGGTGGAAAAGAAGATGGCGGAGGAGGGCGAGGTGTTCCGCCGCATGCTGGTGGCGCCGGAAGCGAAGGAGGCGTTCTCGGCGTTCTTCGAGAAGCGCAAGCCGGACTTCACGAAGTTCAACTGACCGGCCGGGGCGGCAGGCGCGCCTGGCGGCGCGCCGCTAACGCTCAGGCCTTCGGCAGCACGCGCGGCTGGCGGTCCGTGTCGGTCGCCACGTAGGTCAGGGTGGCCTCGGTCACCTTGACGATCGCATTGCTGTGGCGCATCCGCTGCGCGTAGACCTCGACCGACACCGTGATCGAGGTGCGGCCCGTCTTCACGATATCGGCGTAGAAGCTCACCAGGTCGCCGACGAAGACTGGGTGCTTGAACAGGAACGAGTTCACCGCCACGGTGGCCACGCGGCCCTGCGCGCGCTCGACAGCCGGAATCGAGCCGGCAATGTCCACCTGGGCCATGATCCAGCCGCCGAACACATCGCCATGCACGTTGGCGTCCGCGGGCATCGGCACCACGCGCAGCGCGGGATTCTTGCCGGCAGGCAGGGAGGAAAGGGTCGGGGTCAGGTCCATGGCGGGATGAGCGGCGAAGCGCAGAGGAAAGGGGGGCGTCTGCCGATTGCGGCGATCTCTGCGACAATCGGTCATTGGTCCGAATTCTAACGTATGCGCCGCTATTCCACGACCGCCGAGCCCGCCCCCGCTCAGCCTTCTCCCTCCCTCTTTGCCGGCCGCAGCGGCTCCCGCAGCGACTGGCAGACGGTGCGCAACCTGCTGCCCTATGTCTGGCACTACAAGTGGCGCGTGATGCTGGCGCTGGCTTGCCTGGTGGCCGCCAAGGTGGCCAACCTTGGCGTGCCGGTGTTGATGAAGCGGCTGATCGACAGCATGAACATCGCCGCCGGCGATCCACGCGCGCTGCTGGTGGTCCCGGTCGGCCTGATCGTCGCCTACGGCGTGCTGCGACTGTCGGGCACACTGTTTACCGAGTTGCGTGAAATCCTCTTTTCAAAGGTCACGCAGAGCGCGGTGCGGGAGATCGCGCTGCAGGTGTTCCGGCACCTGCATGGGCTGTCGCTGCGCTTTCACCTGGAGCGGCAGACCGGTGGCATGAGCCGCGACATCGAGCGCGGCACGCGGGGCATCCAGTCGCTGATCTCCTACTCGCTGTACAGCATCCTGCCGACGCTGGTGGAAATGGCGCTGGTGGTTGGCTTCTTCGTGCTGCATTACGACATCTGGTTCGCGGCGATTACCGGCTGCGCGCTGGTGGGCTACATCGTCTTCACGATTGTCGTCACGGAATGGCGCACGCACTTCCGGCGCAAAATGAACGAACTGGACTCGCGCGCCAACCAGAAGGCAATCGATTCGCTGCTGAACTTCGAGACCGTCAAATACTTCGGCAACGAGGACTACGAGGCAAGGCGCTACGACGAAAACCTGCGCACCTACCGCACCGCGGCGATCCGCTCGCAGAATTCGCTGTCGTTCCTGAACTTCGGCCAGCAGGCCATCATCGCCACCGGCCTGATCCTGATCCTGTGGCGCGCCACCGTGGGCGTGGCGGCCGGCAAGCTGACGCTGGGCGACCTGGTGCTGGTCAACACGCTGATGATCCAGTTGTACATTCCGCTGAACTTCCTCGGCGTGATCTACCGCGAGATCAAGCAAGCCACCACCGACATGGACCGCATGTTCGTGCTGCTGTCCACCAACCAGGAGGTTGCCGACAAGCCGGGCGCGCCGGCGCTGGCCGTCAACGGGGCGCAGGTGCGTTTTGCCCATGTGGGCTTTGGCTATGAGTCGAACCGCGTCATCCTGACGGATGTGGATTTCACGATCCCCGCCGGCACGACCACCGCCGTGGTTGGCCACAGCGGCTCAGGCAAGTCCACGCTCGCGCGGCTGCTGTTCCGCTTCTATGATGTCAGCGGCGGCGCGATCGAGGTCGACGGGCAGGACATTCGCGCCATCACGCAGGAAAGCCTGCGCCGCGCGATCGGCATCGTGCCGCAGGACACGGTGCTGTTCAATGACAGCATTTACTACAACATCGCCTACGGCCAGCCCGACGCCACCCGCGACGAGGTCATTGCCGCCGCGCGCGCGGCACAGATCGACGGCTTCATCCGCGAGCTGCCGCAGGGCTACGACACACCAGTCGGCGAGCGCGGCCTGAAGCTGTCCGGCGGCGAGAAGCAGCGCGTGGCCATTGCGCGCACGCTCTTGAAGAACCCGCCGATCCTGGTGTTCGACGAGGCCACCTCCGCGCTGGACTCGCGCACCGAGCAGGCCATCCAGGCTGAACTGATGCGGCTGGCGCAGAACCGCACCACGCTGCTGATCGCGCATCGGCTGTCCACCGTCGTTCACGCCGACCAGATCCTGGTGATGGATCACGGCCGCATCATCGAACGCGGCACGCACGCCGACCTGATGCGCATGGGCGGACGCTATGCCGAGATGTGGCACATCCAGGCGAAGAGCGCTGCGGAAGGCGAGCGCGTGACCGCCGATGCGCTGGCGCTCGACGCGGGTGACGCCACGCAGGACGCCTGACGATTGTCGACAATGACTCGCGGCGCGCCTTATGCGTAGTCCAGCGGCAGCGCAGTGGTGTACTTGATCTGCTCCATCGCGAAGCTGGAGCTGACGTCCGCCAGCTCGGCGCCCTGGATGAGCTTCTTGTACACGGCGTCGTAGGCGGCGATATCCGGGACCACCACGCGCAGCAGGTAGTCGGTGTCGCCGGCCATGCGGTAGAACTCCGTGACCTCGGGGATCGACGCCACCAGGCCATGAAATGCCTTCAGCCATTTGACGTTGTGCTGGCTGGTGCGTACCGAGACGAAGACCGTCACGCCCACATTCAGCCTGGCGGCGTCGAGCAGCGCCACGCGCTTGCGGATCACGCCGCTTTCCTCGAGCTTCTGCACGCGACGCCAGCAGGGCGTGGCGGTCAGGCCGACGCGCTCGCCAAGTTCGGCCACCGGCACCGAGGCGTCTTCCTGCAGGATGGAAAGGATCTGCCGGTCGTAGCGGTCCATCAGTATTTCCTTGCCGGGGCCGTGGCGGATGAGCCTGGACTCGCCGCGGCCCCTGTCCGGCGAGTCTCAGGCGAGTTCGGCGTCAACCAGCAGGTTGACGCCAGTGGCGATGCTCGCTGGCTCCACGCCGTAGATATGCAGCGACACCGCGATGGCATCGCTCGCATTGCCGAGCGCGTGGATGTGCTGCAGGCCGGCGGGCACGCTGAAGGTGTCGCCGGCCGTGCGCGCGACCTGGCCGGTCTGCCGAGCGCGGCGGGTTTCCGGGCTCCAGCGGTAGTGCCGTTCGCTGAGGGTGCCCTGCAGGACCCGGTAGGCGCACCAGGTGCGATGGCCGTGGACCGGGCTCGACTGCCCGGGACGCCAGACCAGCAGCATGGCCGAGAACCGTTCGAGCGGGTCCGCGTAGACCAGGTGGCGCGTATAGGAGTGGGCGCTGCCCAGCAGCGCGCCGGGCGGCAGGCAGGCCAGCAGCGTGTCTGCGTCCGGCAGGTGTTCGTCGATGCCGCTTGCCACCATGCGGGCGCTGTGGGCAAACGTGGCCTCCATGCTGCGGGCGAAAGGTTCCAGCGGGGCGATGGCGGCGACATGCGGGGCGCGGTGTTCCGGCAAGACACGCATGGGGGGCTCCTGATCCTTGTTGGTATGCATCAATCATAGCGACGGGGTCGGAGCAAACGGATGCATTCTGTGGCCAGGATTCGCTGAATATTGTGGTTCCATTCTACATAATGATTCATGAGTGGAATAATTTTGCCCGGCATGGCGAACGATGGCCGGCCAGTGGATAATCCTGCGTCATGGAAATCAAATGGCTTGAAGACTTCGTCAGCCTGGCCGAGACGCACAGCTTCTCGCGCTCGGCCGAACTGCGGCATGTCACGCAGCCGGCGTTCTCGCGCCGGATCCAGTCGCTGGAGGCCTGGGTCGGGACGGAACTGATCGACCGCTCCAGCTACCCCACCAGCCTGACGGCGGCCGGCAAGGTGTTCTACGAGCAGGCGCTGGCGATGCTGGCGCAGGTCAGCGAGACCCGGGCGCTGATGCGTGGGCAGCGCTCGGCCAACGCCCAGGTGCTGGATTTTGCCGTGCCGCACACGCTGTCGCTGACGTTCTTTCCGGAATGGCTGAAGGCGCTGGAGCGCAAGATCGGCACGCTGCCGTGCCGCCTGCGCGCACTCAACGTCCACGATGCCGTGCTGATGCTGGTGGAGGGCGGCTGCGACCTGGTGATGGTCTACCACCACGCGCGCCAGGCCATCCAGCTCGACCCGGCGCACTACGACATGATCGTGCTAGGCACGGAACGGATGTCGCCCTACAGCGTGCCCGATCCGGCCGGCAAGCCGCAGTTCCGGCTGCCGGGCACGGACAAGAAGCCGGTGCCGTTCCTCAGCTATACGCCCAACGCGTTCCTTGGCCGCATGGTCGACATGCTGCTGGCGGACACCACCGAGGCCCTGAAACTCGACAAATGCTACGAGACGGACATGGCCGAGGCGCTCAAGGTCATGGCGCTTGCCGGCCACGGCATGGCGTTCCTGCCGGAGAGCGCGGTGCGCGAGGACGTGGCGGCGGGGCGGCTGGTGCGGGCCGAGGCCGCGCGCGGGCTGCCGCTTTCCATCGACATGGAGATTCGCCTGTACCGCGAGCGTCCGGGCGAGGCCGTCAACGAACGCCGCGCCACGCAGGGCCGACGCAAGCGCGAGCTGATCGACAAGATCTGGGCGACCCTGTCTGCCTGAGCGCGGCTGCGTCCGCACGCCTGGCGACGGGTGGAGGGGCGCGGGAAGTTCCCGGAAAGGTTATGCGCGATTTGCATAACGGGATGACCAAACGGCATTGGATTCGCCCCCGGCGGCTCCCCTATGCTCTCGGGCACATCCACCCTGGAACCCAACGATGTCTTCCGCAGTGTCGTCCATTGCCAAGGCGCAAGCCGCTCACACCCATACCCTGCCGTCGTACCTGAACGCCGATGCACTCGGTCCCTGGGGCATCTACCTGCAGCAAGTCGACCGTGTCACGCCCTACCTGGGCTCGCTGGCACGCTGGGTCGAAACGCTGAAGCGCCCCAAGCGCGCGATGATCGTCGACGTACCCATCGAGCTGGACAACGGCACCATCGCCCACTTCGAGGGGTACCGCGTGCAGCACAACCTGTCGCGCGGCCCGGGCAAGGGTGGTGTGCGCTTCCACCAGGACGTGACGCTGTCGGAAGTGATGGCCCTGTCGGCCTGGATGTCGGTCAAGAACGCGGCCGTGAACGTCCCCTACGGCGGTGCCAAGGGCGGTATCCGCGTCGATCCGCGCACGCTGTCGCAGGGCGAGCTGGAGCGCCTGACGCGCCGGTATACCAGCGAAATCAACATCATCATCGGGCCGACCAAGGACATCCCGGCGCCTGACGTCAACACCAATGCGCAGGTGATGGCGTGGATGATGGATACCTACTCGATGAACTCCGGCAGCACGGCCACCGGCGTTGTGACCGGCAAGCCGATCTCGCTGGGCGGCTCGCTGGGCCGCCACGAGGCCACTGGCCGCGGCGTGTTCGTCGTCGGCTCCGAGGCCGCCCGCAACCTGGGCCTGGAAATCAAGGGCGCCCGCGTGGCCGTGCAGGGCTTCGGCAATGTCGGCGCGGTCGCCGCCAAGCTGTTCCAGGAGGCCGGCGCCAAGGTGGTGGCCGTGCAGGACCACCGCACCACGCTGTACAACCCGGCCGGCCTGGACGTGCCCGCCATGATGGAGTACGCCTCGCACAGCGGCACCATTGAAGGCTTCGCGGGCGAGGTCCTGCCGACCGAGCAGTTCTGGCAGGTCGACTGCGACATCCTGATCCCGGCCGCGCTGGAAGGCCAGATCACCGCCAAGAATGCGCCCCAGATCAAGGCACGCCTGGTCATCGAAGGTGCAAACGGCCCGACCACGCCCGAGGCGGACGACATCCTGCGCGAGCGCAACATCCTCGTGGCGCCGGACGTGATCGCCAACGCCGGCGGCGTGACGGTGTCGTACTTCGAGTGGGTGCAGGATTTCTCGAGCTTCTTCTGGACCGAGGAAGAAATCAATCAGCGCCTGGTACGGATCATGCAAGAGGCATTCCGTGCAATCTGGCAGGTTGCTCAGGACAACAAGGTGACGCTGCGCACGGCCGCATTTATTGTGGCCTGCTCGCGAATCCTGCAGGCGCGCGAAATGCGCGGCCTTTATCCCTGAGCGGACAAGGGCGACTGCCTGGTATGTTGCGTTGCAGCAATCCGGGCAGGCCTTGGGAAATCCCAAGAAAAGCGGCAGCCGGAGTTTCCGGCTGCCGCTTTTTTTTTTATGTCCGCAATATGGCAGGAGGCAAGGCATTTGTGCCAGCCACGCACCGATTAGGGGAAAAACCTCGTTGTCTTATGTGATGAGCTAAGCAATACTATTCCGCCTGCGGGCTGTTTTTTTGATAAAAGCCCGCCTTTCTCTTCTATGGTCAAGGAGATGTTATGAATGTTGCCAAGCTGGCTACCCTGATGATTGCGGCAGGCGTGATGTGCGGAACCGCACAGGCTGCCCAGGAACTGACGGGCACGCTGAAGAAGATCAAAGACACCGGTGTGATCACCCTTGGCGTACGTGAGTCGTCGATTCCGTTCAACTACAACCTGGGTGGCGTGCGTCAGGTCGGGTATTCCTACGATATCAACATGAAGATCGTGGAATCCATCAAGGACCAGCTGAAGCTGCCGAACCTGCAGGTCAAGGAAATCCCGATCACCTCGCAGAACCGGATCACGCTGCTGCAGAACGGCACCATCGACATCGAGTGCGGCTCCACTACCAACAACCTGGAGCGCCAGAAGCAGGCATCGTTTACCACCAGCATCTTCATCATCGGCACCCGCATCATGGTGAAGAAGGACGCCGGCATCAAGGACTGGGCCGACCTGAAGGGCAAGAACGTGGTGACCACGGCCGGTACGACGTCCGAGCGCCTGCTGCGCAAGATGAACGACGACCAGAAGCTGGGCATCAACATCATCAGCACCAAGGACCACGGCCAGTCGTTCCTGACGCTGGAATCGGGCCGCGCCGTCGCCTTCATGATGGACGACGCGCTGCTGTATGGCGAGCGCGCCAAGGCCAAGAACCCGGCCGACTGGATCGTCGTGGGCAAGCCGCAATCGCGCGAGTCCTACGGCTGCATGGTCCGCAAGGACGACCCGGAATTCAAGAAGCTGTCCGACACCGTGATCACCGGCCTGATGAAGGACGGCTCGATCAACACGATGTACAACAAGTGGTTCATGCAACCGGTGCCGCCGAAGGGCCTGAACCTGGACTTCCCGCTGTCCGAAGACATGAAGGCGCTCTTCAAGACGCCTAACGACAAGGCACTCGACTGATCGGCAAGACCTGTGAGTGCGAAACGGAAGGCGATGTCCTTCCGTTTCTTTTTTGTTTGAGGACGCAACATGAATTACACCTGGCATTGGGGAGTTTTCCTCGAACAGGCGGCGCAGAACGAAACCTATTTGGACTGGATGATTTCCGGTCTCAAGGTCACGATCGCGCTCGGCCTGTCGTCGTGGATCATCGCCCTCGTCATCGGCTCCGTGCTCGGCGTGCTGCGCACCGTGCCCAATAAATACCTGTCGGGATTCGCGGCGACCTACGTCGAGATCTTCCGCAATATTCCGCTGCTGGTGCAGCTGTTCATCTGGTATTTCGTCGGACCGGAGCTTTTGCCCGGCGGCGAGGCCATCAAGCAGATGAACCCGTTCACGCAGCAGTTCCTGGCAGCCATGCTCTGCCTGGGCACCTTCACGGCGGCCCGGGTTTGCGAGCAGGTGCGCTCGGGGATCAACTCGCTGCCGCGCGGCCAGAAGAACGCCGGCCTGGCGATGGGCTTCTCGCTGGCGCAGACGTACCGCTACGTGCTGCTGCCGATGTCGTTCCGCGTGATCGTGCCGCCGCTGACCTCCGAGTTCCTGAACATCTTCAAGAACTCGGCCGTGGCGTCGACGATCGGCCTGCTGGAGCTGGCCGCGCAGGGTCGCCAGCTGGTGGACTACACCGCCCGCCCGTATGAGTCGTTCATCGCGGTGACGCTGATGTACGCGCTGATCAATATCACCGTCATGCTGATCATGCGCTGGGTGGAAGCACGCACCCGCGTGCCCGGCTTCATCGGCACCAAGTAAGGGGGCGTCATGGCATATTCGTTCGATTTCTCCTCCATCACCCCCGCCACGCTGCACGTGCTGGGCGAGGGCATGATGGTGTCGCTGAAGATCACCGTGACTGCGGTGGTGGTCGGCATCGTCTGGGGCACCATCCTGGCGATGATGCGGCTGTCGTCGATCAAGGCGTTCAACTGGTTCGCGCAGGGTTACGTGACCATTTTCCGCTCCATCCCGCTGGTGATGGTGCTGTTGTGGTTCTTCCTGATCATTCCGCAGTTGCTGCAGAAGGTGTTCAACCTCTCGCCGGCGTCTGACCTGCGGATGACCTCGGCGCTGATCGCGTTCGCGCTGTTCGAGGCCGCCTATTACTCCGAGATCATCCGCGCGGGTATCCAGAGCGTGTCGCGCGGGCAGATGTTCGCCGCGCAGGCGCTTGGCATGACCTACGGGCAGTCGATGCGGCTGGTCATTCTGCCGCAGGCGTTCCGCAACATGGTGCCGCTGCTGCTGACGCAGGGCATCATCCTGTTCCAGGATACGTCGCTGGTCTACGTGAGCGCGCTGGCCGACTTCTTCGGTCAGGCCTACGGCATCGGCGAGCGCGATGGCCGCATCGTCGAGATGCTGCTGTTCGCCGGGCTCGTGTACTTCATAATCTGTTTCTCCGCTTCACTACTGGTCAAGCGTTACCAGAAAAAGGTGGCCGTATGATTGAAATCAACAATGTTTCCAAGTGGTATGGCGCCTTCCAGGTGCTGACCGACTGCACGACCAAGGTCGCCAAGGGCGAGGTGGTCGTGGTGTGCGGCCCGTCGGGTTCCGGCAAGTCCACGCTGATCAAGACCGTGAACGCGCTGGAGCCGTTCCAGAAGGGCGACATCCTGGTCGACGGCACGTCGGTGGGCAACCCGAAGACCAACCTGCCCAAGCTGCGCTCGCGCGTGGGCATGGTGTTCCAGAACTTCGAGCTGTTCCCGCACCTGTCGATCACCGAGAACCTGACCATCGCGCAGAT
>JACXTT010011921.1_pt1 | contig 11574 bp, 12 predicted proteins | sample 9270951 | NCBI WGS metagenome assembly JACXTT01 (sample SAMN15532306, study PRJNA645909) | rock metagenome | isolation source: weathered quartz diorite | place: Puerto Rico | collected 2017-06-21 | reverse complement strand
GGCGCGGGCCGCGGCGTGGCGGTAGGGCGCGGCGTGGGCACGAGGGTCGGGACGCGCGTGGGCACGGCGGTCGGGAAGGGTGTCGGAGCGACGGTCGGGACGAGCGTCGGCGCGGGTCGCACGGTGGCGCGCGGCCGCGGCGTCGATGCGGCTTCGGGCACTGCCGTCGGCCGCGGGAGCTTCACGACCGCGCCGGCCGCCGTCGGTTCGGGAACGGGCTCGACGCCGAGCATTCCGAGCGTGCCCACGCTGCCGGGCTCCGAGGCGACCTTCGATTGCACCTGCGTCGATACTCCCTGCGCGGGCTCGGGCGCGACCGCGTAGTACTTCGCGGGATCGACCGGCTGCGCGGCCTCGCGGATCTCGTAATGGAGATAGCCCTTGGAGGAGATCGTCCCGATCGTCTGTCCGCGCGACACGGCATCTCCCTCGGCGACGCGCGTGGCGCCCAGGTGTGCGTAGACCGTGCTCACGCGATCGTCGTGCGACAGCACGACCGTGCGGCCGTAGCCGGCGATGTCGCCAACGAACGCGACCCTGCCGAGGCGTGCGGCGCCGACCGGATCACCCGGCTTCGCCGCGAGGTCGATGCCACGATGGCCCGGGCGCGCCGCGTCGCCGTACGCACTCACGATCGCACCCTGCACCGGCCAGACGAGCTGCGTCTGCGGCTCCAACGAGAATTGCCCCTCGGGTCCGACCGCCACGCGCTCGGTGCACGCGAAGATCGTCAAGACGATCGACGCCGCCCCCGCAAACGCTCCCCACCGCCGCGCTTCCCGCGACCTCACGCGCCCAATCTGACACGGCCGGGCCGCGCTGCAAAGATGGAGAGCGCTCGCGAGCCGGGATTCGATCGCGCGCGCGGTTGGAGTAGGCTCGCGGCGTGGAGCCGTTCACGACCCTCGTGCTCGCCGGTGGCGCGAGCTCGCGCATGGGAACGCCGAAAGCGCTGCTCCGGTTCGGGCACGAGACGGCGATCGAGCGCGTCGTGCGTCGTCTGGCCGCCGTGTCCTGCGAGGTCGTGATCGTGTCGGGCGCGCATCTTTCGCTGCCAGAGGTCGCTACGCGGGTCGTGCACGACCCCGAGCCGCTGCTCGGCCCGCTCGCCGCGATCCGAAACGGCCTGCGTGCCGCTGCCAGCGATCTCTGCTTCGTCTGCGGCTGCGATCAGCCGCTGATCGTTCCCGAGGTCGCGGTGCTGCTCGCCGCTCGGGCCGCGGGCGCGCCGGGGGCGGTCGCGATCTGGAACGGCTACCGCGAGCCGCTCGTCGCCGCCTACCGCCGATCCGCGGCCGACGTGGCGGACGGCATGCTCCGCGACGGCGAGCTCCGGGCGCAGCAGCTCGCGGCACGGATCTCCGCGGTCGAGGTCGGCGAGCACGAGATCCGTGCCGTCGATCCGCGCGGCGAGAGCTTCGTCGATCTCGACACCCCCGAGGCCTACCGCGAGGCACTGCGGATGATCGACGAGAGCGAGGTCGCATGAGCCCGCCCGTGTTTCGACTGTTCGTCTACGGCACGCTGATGCGCGGCGGGCCCTATCATGCGCGCTTCTGCGCCGCGGCCGAGGACGCGGTCGAGGCGCGGACGGTCGGCCGTCTACGCCTGCTCCCGGCGGGGTACCCGATGCTGCACGTCCCGGCGCACTGCCGCCTCGCCGAGGGCAGCTCCGATCCGCTGCGCGACCTCGAGGTGCAAAGCCGTCTCGACGGCACCGCGACGGCGCCTGAGGGCTTCGACCCGCGCCGACTGATCGCCGGCGAGATCTTCGCGTTCCGCGACGCCGCGCGCGTCGTGCCACCGATCGACGCGTTCGAGGACTTCCACTCCGAGCGGCCGAGCCTCTATCGCCGTGCGCTGATCCCCGTTCGCACGCATCCCGAAGGTCGATGGGTCGCCGCGTGGGCCTACGTCGGCGATCCGCTCGACTGATCACGCGTCGTCTGATTGCGGCACGGCCGCGCGGACCTTCAGGGGAGCGGCGTGATGCGGATGCCCGCGGCGATCAGCGCGTCGCGGACGGCACGCGCGACCTCGACCGCACGCGCCGCGTCGCCATGTAGGCAGATCGTGTCGGCGACGATCGCATGCGTCGTCCCGTCCACCGCCACGACGTGCCGGTCGCGCACGATCGCGACGGCCTGGGCCGCCGCCGCGTGCGGATCGTCGAGCAGCGCGCCCGGCGTACCCCGCGGAGCGAGCGACCCGTCCGGTGCGTAGCCACGGTCGGCGAATGCCTCGGCCGCGAACGCGAGGTTCTCCGCGAACGCCGCGTCGCGGAGCCGTGAGCCGGCGAGACCGACGAGGCGGAGCGTCGGATCGAGCGAAGCGACCGCGCGCGCCACCGTTCGCGCGACCGCCGGGTCCTGCGCCGCGCGGTTGTAGAGCGCCCCGTGCGGCTTCACGTGGCGAAGCGACACGCCGAGCTCGGCCGCGATGCGCGCGAGCACGCTCACCTGGCCGCGGATCGATTCTTCCAGCTCGTCCGCGGGCACCTCGAGCGCGCGCCGTCCGAAGCCCGCACGGTCCGCGTAGCTCGGGTGCGCGCCGATCGTGACGCGATGGCGCAGTGCCGCGGCGATCGTCGCCCGCATGGTCGTCTCGTCGCCCGCGTGCCCGCCGCAGGCCACGTTCGCGGACGAGAGGAACGGCATCATGGCGGCGTCGTCGTACCCTTCGCCGAGGTCGGCGTTCAGGTCGATCGCGGTCATCCCACGACCTCGATCCCCGCGCGCACGCTCGCCGCGAGCTCGCGATGGATCGCGCGCGCTTCGCCCGGAGCGACCTCGACGAAGCGAAAGACGTCGCCGGGCTTGGCCTGCGCGAGGCGCCCGAGGTCGGCGGCGATCACCGCCGCGATCTTCGTGTATCCCCCGGTCGTCGGACGATCGACGCCGAGCACGATCGGGTGACCGTCCGCGGGCACCTGCACGGAGCCCGGGGCGATGCCTTCCGGCGGGATGTCGGCCCCCGCCCCGCGATCGATCGGCGCGCCCTCGAGCCTGAGGCCCATGCGGTCGGACCGCGGCGACACGCGATGATCGCCGGCGAAGAACGTGGCGAGGCCGCGCCCGGCGAACGCAGCCGCTTGCGGGCCGCGCACCACGCGGAGCTCGACCCGTGGCTCGTACGACGGGAGGACTCCCGGCCGCAGGCGCGCGTGCCCCGCGCGTCCCGGCGCTCCGAACGGCGCGCGGTCGCCCGCACGCAAGCTCCGTCCCTCGAATCCGCCGATCGCCGCCGCGAGCAGCGTCGAGCGGCTACCGAGCACGAGCGGCACGTCGATGCCGCCCGAGATCGCCAGCACGCCGCGCGCCCCCTCGAGCGTTCGCCCGAGGCCGAGCACCTGCCCGGCGCGCACGCGGAACGACTCCAGGTGCGGGGCTTCGCGGTCGTCGAGGCGCGCGGTGAAGCGGGCTCCGGCGAGCGCGACCCAGGCATCGCGCTCGAAGCGGATCTCGGGGCCGGAGAGCGTGTACTCGAGACCGGCCGCGCCCTCGTCGTTGGCGACGAGCAGGTTCGCGATCGAGAGTGCGAGCCCGTCCATCGCGCCACTCGGCGGCACCCCGAGCCGGCCGCAGCCGCGCCGACCGAGGTCCTGCACGGTGGTGAGCGCCCCCGGGCGCTGGACGACGAAGCTCATCGCGGCACGAAGCGCACGCGGTCGCCGGGGGCGAGGCGCGTCGGCGGCTCGGCGGCGGGATCGAACAGCACCGCGGAGGCCTGGCCGAGGATTCGCCATCCGCCGGGGGTCGCGCGCGGGTAGATCCCCGTGAAGGCACCGCCGATCGCGACGCTGCCGGCTGGCACGCGCGTGCGCGGGGTCGCCAGTCGCGGCGCGTGCAGCTCCTCCGGGAGCCCGACGAGGTAGGGAAAGCCAGGCGAGAATCCGACGAACGCGACCGTGTAGGGCGCGCCCGAGTGCCGCGCGACCACGTCCTTCTCCTTGATGCGGAGGAGCTTCGCGAGGTCGGCCAGATCGGGGCCCGATTGGCCGCCGTAACGGACGTCGATCGCGTGGTCGCCGCCGCGCGCCGCGCGCGCCGCCCGAGCATCGGGGCGACGTTCGAGCTCGCGCAGCAGCGCACGGGACGGCTCGATGCCGGGGCTCAGCAGCACGAGCAGCGAGGTCGCCCCGGGCACGAGGTCGACGACTTCCTCGAACGCCGCCTCGCGGAGGGTTTCGTAGAGGGCGCGCGCCGCACCGTTCGCGGCGATCAGACCGAGCGCCGCGTACTCGCAGCGGATCGCGGAATCCGCGACCCAATCGATGCGAGCGCCTGGCGTCTCGCCACCCATGCGACCCGTTCTACTGTCGGAGGCGGGCTCAGAGAAGCCTCCGAGGGGTTTCGTCGAGGCCGCGTCTTCCGGCCGCGGTCCGTGCGGTGGTAGGTTTCGGGACCATGAACCCTCGCATCGTCGTCGCAGTGATCGGTGGCTTCACGGCGGCCTTCGGGCTCGGCGCGCTCCTCTATCCCGCGGGCTTCATGCACTTCCTCGGCTACGAGGTCGGCGCCAACGCGAGCGCGTCGTTCCTGCTCGGCGAGTTCCGCGGCGTCTACGGCGGACTGATGGTCGTCGCGGGCGCGGTCACGATGCTCTGCATGCCGGCGCCGCGCGCCAACGCCGGGCGGCTGATGCTGATCGCGATGCTGTTCGCGGGCGTCGGGACCGGGCGCCTGTTCGGCGTGTTCGTCGACGGCAATCCCGGCGCGTTCGGGTGGTTGTCGATGGTGCTCGAGTTCGGCGGCGCCGGCCTGCTGGTGTTCGCGGCCCAGGCGCCGGACGTGCCGCCGACCGCCACCGCACCCGTGACGGCGGAAGTCGCCCCGGTCTAGAGCCTAGCGCGCGGCGCGCCGGAACGCCGACCACTCGTGGATCGGCCACATGTCCTGATCTTCGCCCCAGGCGACGCGGCCGTCGCACTCCCAGCGGATCAGGCTGTTCACGTCGATGAACGTACGGCGGTCGATGACGATACGGCTGACCGGGACTCCCTCCGCCTGAAGCACCCGCCCCGCGGTGTCCGTCCCCACGACGACGATGCGGCTGACCCAGCCCGTCCGTGAATCGCGCTCGACGCGGCGGGCACCGGACGTGAGGCTCTCGTTCCGACCATCGCGGCGGAGAAAGCCGTAAGCCACCGGATCCCCCTCGATCCGGGGGTTCGTCACGGCGAGAAAGCCGTGCTCCGTCCCCGCGGCCGCGGTGACGTAGGCTGCGCGGCGCGGGCGATCTTCCGGGCGTTTTCCCCAGGTGCGATCGCGTACCGCGAAGCAGTCGATCGCCAGGTGCTCGCCGTGAAGCACGATTTCACCACTGACGTGCCCGATCTGATCGAAGTGGTGGGCCTTGCCGAACGTCGAGCCCGTGAAAACGAGCGGACGCGGGGCCATCACCCCGTCGTAGCGGAGGTGGAGCCGAAGGCGCTCGCCGTCCTCGTAGTCGAGCCCGTAGGACATCGTCGGCTCGAGCACGCGGATCGTGACTCCGGTCGGAAGCGGGCGACCGGTGAGCGACGCGTCCCCCGGGAGCTCGAGTGCGGAGAAATTCGTCGAGTACGGGACCTCCCAGGGCAGGCTCGCGCGGTCGTCCCAGATCCACACGCCGCCCGAGACGATGCCGATGTTCGGGCGCACCATCGTGTAGATCCACCCGCCGAGCTTCCGCCCGGGGTGGTGGAACGAAAACCAGGACGTCTCGGTCTCCCACCATTCGTCGGACATCTCGGCGAAGTGAAACTCGTCGTCGTTCGGCTGGAAGACCGGCCCGTTCGCCATCTCGGCTCCTTGACGTCGCGGCACGGAACGAGTTGTTTCTCGCTGGCGCGCTCTTTCGTCCTTTAGGATGCGAGCCCGCGCGCTGTCGAGTTCACGAAGACCGCCGGACGGACACAGTGCTGCCAGCCCACCGCATGCTGAACGAGGTCATCGCCGCGCTCCGCGAGGTGATCGCGCCCGCGATCGACGCACCGTACCCGAAGTCGCAGGCGTACATGGCGGCGGTCATCCTCGAGATCGTCGCGAAGGGGACGGAGGATAAAAACGACCGGGCGGCGGCAAAGACGCAGGCGATCGAGGCGCTGCTCACCGACCTTCGCGCTCGGGGCGGTGCGGTCGCGGAGCTCGCCGGCGCGGGCGGGGGGGGGGACGAGGATCGTCTCGCGAACCTCGTCGCGGACCTGCACGCTGCGCGCGAGCGGCTCGGCGAGGCCGAGTTCGCAGCCGTGCGGGCTCGTCTGCGGCAAGCACTTCGCGAGGTCCTCGATCGCGACCTCGCAGTCGCCGGCAAGGAATGAGCGTGGCCGAGGGTCCGATCGACGAGCGCATTCGCGCGCATCTCCAGGACCGCATGCCGCGGGCGCGCGATCTCGCGCTCGAGAATTTCGTGCAGACGGCGGTCGGCTGGTCGCACCAGATCTACGTGTTCGATGCCGTCTGGTGCGAGGACGGGAAGGCGATGAGGCGCGGCTTCTGCCTGCGCAAGGACCCGGGCGTCGGCCTGCTCCGCGGGCTCTCCAGCCTCGAGGAGCAGTGGCGCGTGCTCTCGTGCCTCGCGCCGACTCCTCCGCCCACGCCCGAGCCCTACTGGTACGAGCCCGATCCGAAGATCCTCGACGGTCCGTTCATCGTCATGGAGAAGGTCCCGGGCGACGTACCGAACCCGTGGTCGAAGGCCGGAAAGCAGGCCTATGCCGAGGCCGCCGCGCGCGGCGTGCTGCCGCGGAGCTTCACCGAGGCGCTCGCCGCGCTCCACAACCTCGACTGGCGCGCCGCGGGGCTCGACTTCCTCGGAGTCCCAGGGCCCGGCCGCGACTTCGCGCGACGCGAGATCGCGAAATGGGAGTCGCTGGCGCGGGAATCGTCGCGAAAGCCCGAGCCCGTGCTGATCGAGATCCTGGCATGGCTCCGCGAGAACGCTCCCGAGGCTCAGCGTCTCGCGTTCGTGCACGGGGCCTATCGCACGGGAAACCTCATCATCCACGAGGACCGCATCGCGGCGATCCTCGACTGGGAGCTGCAGGTCATCGGGGATCCAATGTACGACGTTGCCTACGTTCTCTCCGACCTGAACCACGAGGGTTCGCCGCTGCTGTCGTGCGTCGTCGAACGCGACTTCTTCATCGACGAGTACCAGCGCCTGACTGGCCTCACGGTCGACGTAGAGGTCTGCCGCTACTACGAGATCCTCTACATGATGCGGACCGCTGTCTTCTGGATGAGCGCCTCCGGCCTCTTCGCGGAGGGACGGAGCAAGGATCTGCGGCTCGCGCGGACGATGTACTCGGTGCCGGTGGTGCTGGACATGGCGGCGAAGGCGCTCGGGTTCTGAGGGGAAGTCGAGGCCGCGTCAGGCCGGGGGGGACGGGCGGGGACGGAGGTGCGACAGGCGAAGCGGAAACGGCCGCGAAGCATTGCGCTTCTCCAGCAACGATTCGATCTCCAGCGTCCCGTCACGTTTCCCGGCAGATAGCCCGGCGATCGCGTGGTGCGAGCTTTGCTTGGGACGTGCCCATGCGCATCCCTCGTCGTTTCATCCTGGCCCCCGCCTCGGTCTTCCATCTCTTGTGGAGAGGTCACAACCGAGAATCCGTCCTTCGCTCCCCTCGAGAGAAGAAGTCGTATCTCGACTTCCTGCGACGCGCGCTCGCTTCGAGAGCCGATCCGCACGTCCGGCTCTTCAGCTTTTGTCTGATGAGTAACCACCCTCACTTCACCGGCGAGATCGATCCCCGTGCTCCGAGCATCGCTCCGCTCTCGCGTCTCTTCCAACTGGCCAATGGCCTCTTCGGTCGTTGGTACAACCGCGCCCATCGCCGCTCGGGCAAGGTCGCGGAGGACCGCTTCAAGACCCTCCAAATCCAAGACGAACGCCACCTCCAGGCCGTGATGTTCTACTCGGACGCGAACCCCGTGCGAGCGGGGCTCGTGAAACACCCCAAGGACTACCGTTGGTCCTCTTATCGGCACTACGCTTTCGGCGAGCGAGGCGTCGGCTCGGATCTTTTGACCGAACCCGTTTGGTACACCGAGCTCGGGGCGAATCCCTTGCTCCGCCAGAAGGCCTATCGACGTCTCGTCGATGCTTACCTGCGATCGGCGGGATTGATCCGCGACGGTCGGATGACCGCGGGGTGGTTCATCGGAATTAGAGGGTACGTCGCTGCGCGCAGCGAAGAGCTCCGTTCGAGGCTGCGCTCCCAACGAGCAGCGGCCGCCGGCGCTCGCGCACCATGATCGACGACACCGGTCAGCGCCCGCTATCCGGTTGCCCCGAAGCGCCCCGGATCGAATCGGAGGTGTTCAGGTAGCACCTCGCCGAGAACCGCCGCGGCCGCGAGCCTGCCAACTCCGTAGCTCGTGCTCATGCCGTGCCCGCCGAGGGCAGCTGCCCAATAGAAGCCTCGGATCTCGGGGTCGGGCCCGACGATGAAGCGCTCGTCCTCTGAGAACGTTCGGAGACAGGCGCGCGCTTCGACGACATCGACGGGCCCTATCGCTGGAAAAGCGCGCCGGAGCTTTGCGCGAACGCCTTGTTCGGCCGTCCGATCCACCTCTGGCAGCGCGACCTCGTGCGGTATGGCGTCGCATGGGCTCGTGAGCAGGCCACCACGTTCTGGGCGGAAGTACACATCGACATCGTCGTGCCAGACGAACGGCCAGGACGGATCGATCCCGCCTCGCTCGGGCTCGACACGGAAGATGTGGCGCTTCCGCGGGGCGATCGTGCGTGCACTGACGCCCGCGAGCTGGCCGATCCGGCCCGCCCAAGGACCCGCGGCGTCGATGACGGCGTGACACGTGATCATTCCCGTGGTGGTCCGCACTGCCTCTATCCGACCCCGGCTCGTGCGGATCGCAGTCACCTCCGTCCCCAGTCGGAGGCGGGCTCCGCGGGTTTGGGCGGCGGAGAGGTAGCCTTCCAGCAGCCGGACAATGTCTACGACTCCGTCACTCGGCACGAAGAGGGCGGACTCGAACGACGAACCGGCGAGGAACGGCACGCGGCGAACAGCTTCGTCGTCGCCGAGTCGCTCGATCGCGACGCCGAGCGTAGTTGCACTCGCTTCGAGTGCCGCAAGCTTCTCCCTGCCGTCGACGCCAGCGAGAAGCATCGACCCGTGTGGCACCAAGAGCGGCGACGAAGCGAGATCCGGTGGAGGGCTCGTGAACAGCCGTGTACCCTCGACCGCGAGTCGGGCTTCGGTCTCGTCCTCGATCAGTTGGAAGCAGAGCGCTGCATTCTTACCAGAGGCGTGGAGTCCCGGACGCTTCTCGGCTTCGAGGATGATCACTTCGCGGACGCCGCGGGCGGTCAGGTGGTAGGCCGTCGCAGCACCCGCAAATCCCGCCCCGATGACCACGACTTCCGCGGTTTCGTCCATCTGCAACCCGCTAGCACCAAAGCCCCGGGGCGTGAATCCGCACCCGCTGGTCTTGCGACCGGGCGAGAACGTTCGCAGACTGGCGCGACGTTTCCGCCGCGAGGAGAGCGCACATGGTGAGAGTGGAGAAGCAAGACGTGATCACGACGGTCATCCTCGATCGTCCGGACGTGCGAAACGCGGTCGATCGCAAGACGGCCGATGAGCTGGTCGCGGCGTTCACCGAGTTCGACCGCGATGCCGAGCAGCGGGTCGCGGTGCTGTGGGGAGACAACGGCATCTTCTGCGCCGGCGCCGACCTCAAGAACTTCGACAATCGGCTCCATGCCGACGGCGACGGGCCGCTCGGCGTGACGCGCATGATGCTCGGGAAACCGGTGATCGCCGCGGTGGCGGGACACGCGGTCGCGGGCGGCCTCGAGCTCGCGCTGTGGTGCGATCTCCGGGTCGCCGAGGAGGACGCCGTGTTCGGCGTCTTCTGTCGACGCTGGGGCGTGCCACTGATCGACGGCGGCACCGTACGCCTCCCTCGGCTGGTCGGGCTGTCGCACGCGCTCGACATGATCCTCACCGGTCGTGGCGTGAAGGCGGACGAGGCGCACACGATGGGCCTTGCCAACCGGGTCGTGCCACGGGGGCAATCCCGCGCCGCGGCCGAAGCGCTCGCGCGCCAGCTCGCCGGGTTCCCGCAAGAGTGCATGCGGAACGATCGGCGCTCGGCTCACGATCAGTTCGGATTCGGGCTCGACGAGGCGATCCGCCACGAGTTCGACCTCGGCAAGAAGTCCCTGGCCTCTCCGGAGTTGTCGGGCGGGCTGGGGCGCTTCCGAGGGGGCCAGGGGCGGCATGGGTCGTTCGAATAGGCTGCTCGCGTTCGCCGTGGCGCTGGCAGCCACTCTCGCTGCTTCGGCATCGTCGATCTCCGTCCCCGCGGCTTTCGCGGACGCGACCTCCGTCCCCGGGGTTTCCGGGGAGGGCGGGGCGACCGGGGGCGCTTGGCCGGAGACGCGACGCGTCGTGATCGATCCGATCGACGCGGCGATCCACGGGCGCCTGCCGGCGAGCATCGCGAGCCGCGACCTCGAGAAGATCCTCTCGGCATACGCGACCGAATCGGAGGGAGGGATCGGTTGGGAGAGCGCGGAGCGCTCGACCGGAGCCGAAGAGATCGTTCGTTGGCGAACGGCCGCGGGACCCGAATCGCTGCGTGCACGTTACCAGAGACTGCTCGATCTCTTCCCGGCGATCGACGATGCCGAGGTCCGGATCGAAAAGGTCGCCTGGAACGCGAAGGACGCGGAAGGCTATCCCGCCGAGATCCGCCTCATCGTGCGCGCCGCACGTGGGGACGGAGCAGCGGCGGTGCTCGACCAACGCATGCGCATCCACCTCGCACTCCGGGGCGGAGACTGGCGGATCACGCAGCAGGAGGTGACCGCCCGCGAGCTGGTCGCGCGGGCCAAGCCGGCGTTCGAGCTGGCCACGGAAAGCGCGCGCGTCGCCGACGTGCACACGAATCAGGGATCACCTCTCTACCGCACGGCCGGGGGCACGAAGAGCAGCGCGGGAAGCGCGGTCGCCGACGTCGACCGCGACGGCTGCGAGGACGTGTTCCTTCCCGGTCAGCCCGACGCAAAGCTCCTGAGGAACGCATGCGACGGCACGTTCTCGGATGCGACCGCGACCTGGGGCCTGCCGCACCCGTATCCCGCGGTCGCGACCGGCGCCGTCTTCTTCGACTACGACAACGACGGTCGCCCCGATCTCTTCGTGGCCGCGGCCCAGGGCGGCGATCGCCTTTTCCACAACGTGAAGACGGAGAGCGGAACGACCCTCGTCGACGTGACGAAGCAGGCGGGCATCCCCGAGGGAGCGTGGTCGGTCGCTGCCGTCGTCGCGGACTTCGATCGCGACGGCTTCCTGGATCTCTACGTCGTGCGCACCGGCGACCAGGGCGACACGGTGCCGAGCCCGGCGCTCGACCCGGAGAACGGCCTCGGCGGCATCCTGCTCCGCAACCGCGGCGACGGCACGTTCCAGGACGTGACGAAGGCCGCGGGCCTCGCCAGCCGCGGATGGGCCGCCGCGGCCGCGTGGGGCGACTACGACAACGACGGACATCCCGATCTCTTCGTCGCGAACGAGTACGGCCGCTCCGTGCTCTATCGCAATCGCGGTAACGGCAC
>JACXTT010011920.1_pt1 | contig 11574 bp, 9 predicted proteins | sample 9270951 | NCBI WGS metagenome assembly JACXTT01 (sample SAMN15532306, study PRJNA645909) | rock metagenome | isolation source: weathered quartz diorite | place: Puerto Rico | collected 2017-06-21 | reverse complement strand
GCGTGTGCCCAGTCTTCTCCGCGCCGGCGCCCACGGTGTAGGCGGCAGCCACGCGCTCGGGCAGGAGCGGAGGGAGCACGCGGTAGTCGCTGCCTTTGTCCTTGCCGCCGAGAATGAGGTGGATGCGCGCAGGGAACGACGCAAGCGCCTTGAGGGTGGCATCCACGTTGGTGGCCTTGGAGTCGTTGTAGTAATCCACGCCGTTGAGCGAGGCGACAAACTCGAGCCGGTGTTCGACCGCCTTGAAGCCCGCCACCGCGCCGCGGATACTCTCCGCGCCGCACCCGGCGAGCATGCCTACGGCGACAGCGGCCAGAACGTTCTCCAGGTTGTGCGCGCCTTTGAGCGTGATCTCGCTCACCGGCATGACGGTTGTGTTCTTGCCCGGCGCTGCGAAGACGATCTCCGGGCCGCGCACGAAGGCCCCGGTCTCGACGTCTTTCTTGCGGCTGCGCCAGGCCACGCGGGCGCGGGTGCGGCCGGCGAGCGAGAGGCAGATGGGGTCATCGGCGTTGAGGACGGCGAAGTCCTCGGGAGTCTGATTCTCGAAGATGCGCGCCTTGGCGGCGGTGTAGTTCTCGAGCGAGCCGTGGCGGTCGAGGTGGTCGGGGGTGATGTTGAGCAGCACGGCGATCCAGGGACGGAAGGTCTGGATGGTCTCGAGCTGGAAGCTGGAGACTTCGAGCACGTTGAGCATCTCGGGGCGCGAGCCGGCGACCATGGAGACCACGGGCGTGCCGATGTTGCCGCCCACCTGCACCGCGCGACCGCCGGCGGCAAGCACTTCGCCGCACAGAGTCGTCGTAGTGGTCTTGCCGTTCGAGCCGGTGATGGCGACGATCTTTCCCTGGAGGTGCTGCGCTGCCAGCTCGACCTCGCCCAGCACAGGAATGCCGAGGCCGCGGGCCTGCGCCAGCTGGGGCACATCGAGGGGAACGCCGGGGCTGACGATGATGAGGTCCTGGTCGCGGAAGGTGCGCTCGCCGTGCTGCCCGGTCTCGACGGCGATGCCGCGGTCGAGCAGCACGGGGATCTCGCCGCGCAGCTGCGCCTCGGACTTGGAGTCGGAGACGGTGACGCGCGCGCCGCGGGCGGCCAGGAAGAGCGCCGAGGCCACGCCGGACTTGCCCAGTCCGACGACCAGCACGCGTTGGTTCCGCACGTCCAAGGGCTTCCCCTCTTCCATTCTGCCACGCTCTCAGCGCAGCTTGAGCGTGGTCAGAGCAAAAAGTGCAAACACCAGCGAGGCGATCCAGAAGCGGGTGATGATCTTGGACTCCGACCAGCCGATGAGCTCGAAGTGGTGGTGCAGCGGCGCCATCTTGAAGATGCGCTTCTTGCGCAGCTTGTAGCTGCCCACCTGCAGGATGACCGAGAGCGCCTCGATGACGAAGATGCCGCCGATGAAGGGCAGCAGCAGCTCCTGCTTGATGATGATGGCCACGGTCCCGATGGCGCCGCCGAGCGCGATGGAGCCCACGTCGCCCATGAAGACCTCGGCGGGGTGGGCGTTGTACCAGAGGAAGCCGATGCTGGCGCCCACCATGGCGCCGCAGAAGATGGTGAGCTCGGCCACCTGCGGCATGCGCTGCAGCTCGAGATAATCGGCGAAGACCGAGTGCCCGCTGACGTAGGTCAGGACGGTGAGGGCGCCGGCGGCGATGACGGTGCAGCCGATGGCGAGGCCATCGAGGCCGTCGGTGAGGTTCACAGCGTTGCTCGAGCCCACCACCACCAGCACCACAAAGATGATGAAGGGCAGGAAGGCGATGGGCCACAGGTGCGGCGTGTTGAGCAGGCGAGTGAGCTCGAGGTCGGGCTGGAACTGCTTGAAGAACGGGACGATGAGTTTGGTGGAATACTCGCCGCGGGCCTGCATCAGCATGAGCGTGACGGCCACGAAGACGCCAGTGAGGATCTGAAACGCAAGCTTGCTGCGGGCGGTGAGGCCGAGGTTGCGGCGATGCGAGATCTTGAGGTAGTCGTCGGCGAAGCCGATGGCGCCGAAGCCCAGCATGGCCACCACCGCCAGCCAGATGAACTTGTTGCTCAAGTCGGCCCAGAGCAGGGTGGGCACGATGACGGAGATCACGATGAGCACGCCGCCCATGGTGGGCGTCCCGGCCTTTTTCTGGTGGCCGGCGGGGCCGTCCTCGCGGATGTACTGGCCGATCTGGAACTCGCGCAGGCGGCGGATCACCATGGGGCCGATGACCAGCCCGATGAAGAGCGCGGTGAGGCTGGCGAAGGCGGTGCGGAAGGTGACGTAGCGGAAGAGACGGAAGGGAGAGAAGAACGGCGCCAGCTTGAAGAGTTTCTGATAGAGCAGCCAGTAGAGCAAACAGTCCCTCCGTGTTCTTTTCTAACGCCTGACGCCCGCCGCGGCTTCCGCCCGCGCGCGCCAGACCTCGAGCGCCCGCTCCAGCCCCACCCCGCGCGAGGCCTTGAGCAGCACGCAATCACCGGCATGGGCGTTCTCCGCCAGCCATTCGCCAGCGGTTTCCGGGGTTTCTACAAAGTCCGCTGAGATGCCAGCTGCCTTCGCGGCTTCAACCATGTGCCGCGCCAGTCCGCGGACGCCGATCAGGGCGTCAATCTTTCTCGCCGCCATATCGCGGCCGGATCCGCGGTGCATCTCCTCACCCGCGGGGCCGAGCTCGAGCATCTCGCCGGCAACGACGATGCGGCGGCGCGCGGGGACGGCGGCCAGCGCCTCCACCATGGCGGCCAGCGCCTTGGGATTCGAATTGTAGCAATCGTTGATGACGGCGACTCCGGCGATGGTCTCGCGCTCTCCGCGCCGGTTGCCGGGGGCGAGCGTGGCCAGGCGGGCGGCGCAATCCTCGAGCGGGACACCGTGCGCGGTCGCAACGGCGACAGCGGCGAGCGCGTTGTAGGTGTTGTGCGTGCCGAGGAGCGGCAGGCGGACGCGGAGGGTGCGGCCGGCGGCCATGATCTCCAGGTCGGACCCGGCGCCATCGCTCGCCAGCACGCGGGCCTGGACCTCGGCGGGCTGCTGGATGCCGAAGGTCACGGCGCGTCCGGCGAAGTCCCGGCCGAACTGGGAGACGAACTCGTCGTCGGCGTTGAGCACGGCGACCCCGCCGGCCGGCAAAGCGGCGATGAGCTCATACTTGGCGCGCGCGATACCGGCAAGGGAGTCGAAGAACTCGAGGTGCACGGGCGCGACGTTGGTGACCACGCCGACATCGGGCTGTCCGATGCGCGCCAGCGCCGTGATCTCGCCGGCGTGCGACATGCCCATCTCCGCCACCGCGATGCCGTGCGCGGCTTCGAGGCGCAGCAACTGCAGCGGCAGTCCGAAGTGGTTGTTGAGGTTGCCCTCGGACTTGAAAACCGCATAGCGCGCGCCGAGAAGGTGCGCGATGGCGTCCTTGGTTGTGGTTTTGCCCGCCGAGCCGGTGACGGCGATGAGTGTTTTGCCCCAAAGCTTGCGCACGGCGGTGCTGAGGGACTGCAGTGCGGCGAGGGTGTCATCCACGGCGAGCAGCTTGCCGGCCTGGTGGTAGCGCGAGACCTGTTGGTGGCGGACGACGGCGGCCACGGCGCCCTTCTTCAGCGCTTCCAGCACGAAATCGTGGCCGTCGAGCCGCTCCCCGCGGACGGCGAAGAAGAGCTCGCCGCTCGCGATGGTGCGGGAATCAATGGAGTAGCCCGCGGCCTGCGCCTCGCGCGGGAAGCTGCCATGTGCGCCGATGAACTCCGCGATGCGGCCGAGGGTGAGCTTCATCGCCGTCCTCCGGCCTGCGCAGCGGCGCCGAAGCCGGCCGCGACGAGAGCTTCACGGGCCTCTTCCACATCGTCGAAGGGCGCGCTGCCGGCACGCGTGAGCTGGATTTTCTCATGGCCCTTGCCGGCGATGAGGACGATGTCGCCGGGCCGGGCCTCGCGGATGGCCAGTGCGATGGCAAGGCGGCGGTCGGGCTCGGCGGCGTAGCGCGCGCCCGCCTTCTGCAGTCCGGATTCGGCTTCGGCCATGATGGCCAGCGGGTCTTCGCTGCGGGGATTGTCGGAGGTGAGGACGCAAAGGTCGCTGCCGCGCCCCGCAGCCTCGCCCATGAGCGGGCGCTTGCTGCGGTCGCGGTCGCCACCGCAGCCGAAGACGGTGATGACACGCCCTGCAGGACGGCTGCGCGAGACCAGATCGCGGGCGACGGAGGTGAGGTTGCGCAGGGCGTCGTCGGTGTGGGCGTAGTCCACCACGACGGTGAAGGGCTGGCCGGCGTCCACACGCTCGAAGCGACCGGGGACGCTGGTGAACTTCGCCACGGCTTGCACGATGGCGTCCAGACTCGCCCCCGCGGCCATGGCTGCGGCAGCCGCGGCCAGGATGTTGTATACGCTCACCTCTCCCACCAGACGGGAGCGAAGCTCGACGCTGCCCGATGGCGTCTTCAGGAGGAAGCTGGTGCCCTGTGCGCTCAGCGCGACCTGCTCGGTGCGGAGGTCGCCGGTGCGGATGCCGTAGCCGGCGAGGCGCGAGCCGGCGGCGGTTGCGATGCGGGCCAGTTTCACTCCCCAGGGGTCGTCGGTGTTAATGACACCGATGCGCGGCGGAGCGGCGCCCAGTCCGGTGAAGAGCGCTGTCTTGGCCTCGAAGTAGGCCTCCATGGTGCCGTGGTAGTCGAGGTGGTCGCGAGTGAGGTTGGTGAAGACGGCGGTGTCAAAGGCGATGCCGTACGTCCGCTCCTGGGCGAGGGCGTGGGACGAGACCTCCATCACCGCCGCGCGGGCCGGAGGCTTGGCAGCAACGGCATCGGCGAACATCAGGTTGAGTTCGAGCGCTTCGGGCGTGGTGTGGGGCGCGGGCATGACCTTGGCGGCGACGTGATACTCAATGGTCCCGATGAGCGCCACCGGTCCAAGGCCGGCGGCGGCCAGCAGGCCCTCCAGAAGGAACGAGGTCGTGGTCTTGCCGTTGGTGCCGGTGATGCCGATCATGCGCAGCCGGTCTGCCGGATGTCCGAAGAAGTTGGCGCTGAGGACGGCGAGGGCACGGCGTCCGTGGGCGACGCGCACCCAGGGCAGGCCGGGGTGGGGCTGGCTGCCGGCGGAGCCGGTCGCACAATCCGAAACAATGGCGGCGGCGCCGCGGGCGAGGGCATCCGGGATGAAGCGATTGCCGTCGGAGGTCTCGCCGCGCATGGCGACGAAGACGTTGCCTGGGGCGATCCGGCGGGAATCGTAATGCAGGCCGCTGACCGCGACCCGCAAATCACCGCTGCGGGCCTCGATGGCAGCGCCGCTGAGGAGGTCCTCGAACGTCATGTCCTTTCGATTCTAGCGCGCAAACCGCACGGCCACGTGGCCGCCGGCGGGAACGCGCGAGCCGGCGGGCGGCGACTGATCGCGCGCCACACCGCTGCCGATGACCTCAAGCTCAAGGCCGGCATCCTGCGCCACTACCAGCGCCTCGCGCAGCGGGCGGCCGGAGAAGTCGGGGACGAGCACGCCGGCGCCCACGTCCATGATGACGGTGCCGGCGTGCGCCGCGGGGACTGCGCCGGCCGCATCGTGGGGCGTGGGCGGCGGGCCCGGCGGCTGGGTCTTCTTCTGCCGTGCCGGGGGCGGCACGGGAATCGGAAGCTTCAGAGACGCGGGCGCGAGACGCCCAGCCGAGTCAGCGAGCGAGGCGGCGGTGGGTTGCGGGGCCGAGGGTTCGCCGTCACGCGATTCGGCCATGAGGGACTCGCCCACGCGGTCCGGCGAGGCCTCGGAGATATCGGCATCGGAGGCGCGTCGCGCCGCGAGCAGCAACTGGCGGCGCGCGCCGGTGATCTCGGCGTCGTGGGGCACGTTCATGTAGGCCAGGGTCTGCTGGGCGATGCGCGCGAAGACGGGAGCGGCGACCTGTCCGCCCTCGTGCAGGCCCTGCGGCGAATCCAGGATCACGACCACGGTGATGGCGGGGTTGGCGACGGGCGCGAAGCCGCCGAAGGACGCCACGTAGTTGGTGCGGGAATAGCGTCCGGTGGAGGGGTCGGCCTTCTGCGCGGTGCCGGTCTTGCCGGCGGAGGTGTAGCCCTCGAGGAGGGCCTTGCGTCCGGTGCCGAAGAGCACCACGCCCTCGAGCATGCGCTTCATCTCGAGCGCGGTGAGCTGCGAGACCACCTGGCGCTGCTGCGCCGGGCGGAAAACGATGCGGTCCAGGCCGGGCCCGCCGCTCACCACCGGCTCGGAGGTGCCGGCGACGATGCGCGGCGGAGTGTACAGGCCGTCGTTGGCGATGGTGGAGACCATGCCCACCAGCTGCATGGGCGAGACGCCGATCTCCTGTCCCATGGAGATGGCACCGATGGAGGACTTGGACCAGCGGCTGGCGGGACGCGAGATGCCGCGCGTCTCGCCCGGCAGCTCGATGCCGGTCTGCGCGCCGAAGCCGAAGGCGCGGATGTACTGGTAGAGGCGGTCGTCGCCCAGCCGCAGGCCGATCTTGATGGCGCCCACATCGCTGGAGTTCGAGAGCACCTGCGCCACGGTGAGGTCGCCGAAGGGCTTGTGGTCACGGATGCGGGTATTGGCGATGGTGATGGAGCCCATCTGGCAGTCCACCACCTCGTCGGGGCGGGTGAGCTTTTCCTCCAGCGCGGCGGGGATGGTGACGATCTTGAAGGTGGAGCCGGGCTCGTAGATGTCGCTGACGGCGCGGTTCTTGAGCGCCTCGGTGCTGTGCAGCTGGTTGGGATTGAAGCTGGGCCGGTTGGCCAGCGCCAGCACCTCACCGGTGTGGGGATCGGCGACGATGATGGTGCCGGCGACGGCGCGGGTCTGCTTCATCGCCACATCGAGCTCGCGCTCGGTGATGTACTGGATCTTCTCGTCGAGGGTGAGGACCAGGTTCTCGCCCGGCTCGGGCTGGCGCTCCACGCGTCCGAACCAGCGGCGGCGGGCGTCCATGGAGATGAGCATCTTGCCCTCTTTGCCGCGCAGGCGGCCGTCATAGGCGCGCTCCAGGCCGCCCAGGCCCTCGTCGTCCATGCCCACGTAGCCCAGCACTTGCGCCGCCAGCTCATTCTTGGGATAGGAACGGCGGGACTCCTTCTGGAAGTAGATCCCCTTGAGGTTCAGGTCGCGGATGCGCTCGCTGACCTCGGGGTCAACCTTGCGCGCGATCCAGCAGAAGGCGCGCGAGGACTTCATGCGGGCCATGAGGTCGGCGGGGTCGGCCTTGAGGATGCGGGCGAGCAGCCGGGCGGTGGTGGCGTGGTCGGGGACCTCGGAGGGCACGGCGAAGATGGAATCCACCGCGACCGACATGGCCAGCTCGCGTCCGTTGCGGTCGTAGATGACGCCGCGGCGCGCGGCGACTTCGATGCTGCGCTGCTGCTGGCGCTGGGCGCGCTGCTCCAGGTCGCCGTAGCTGAAGATCTGCAGGTAGACGAGGCGCAGGGCGATGACCGCCAGCCAGGCGACGAGCACCGCCGCCAGGATGTGGATGCGCCGCCGGCTGGCGCCCGCCTTCGCCGCGTTGCCGCTTTCTGCCATGCGATCCAGCCCGATCCGCGTAAAGACAAAACCGGCGGCGACATGCTTGCCATGCGCCGCCAGGCCAGCCAGCCTGGAGCTTGGGTTGAAGTCAGACTGGAATCTCGTTTGTCGGGCCGCGCTCCCGCCCGCTACTGCGGGGGCGCGACCACGGTAAATTGCGCGCGTGCCAGGACCGGGGCCGCCGATTCCGGACGCTCACCCTCGAACTGCTGCACCTGGCCGGGTACGGTGGAGCCCAGGCCCATGCGGCGGGCCATGGCATCGATGCGCTCGGGGGCGCGCAGCGAAGCCACGTCCAGCCGCAGTTCGCGGTTCACTTCCTGCAGTCCTTCGAGCTGCGATTTCTGCGCCTCGATGCGGTAACCGTATTCGACGGCGCTGAAATGCTGCCAGGCATAGACCATCACCACCAGGAACAAGGCGCAGAGCGAGACCGTGAACATGGCCATTTCACGGTTGCGCTCGCGGTCGGCCACCTTGCGCAGGCGGGAGTTGTCAATCTGCTTGTCGAAGTAGAGCTCAGGAGTGCCGCCGGGACGGCGGCCGCCGCTGATGCGCGGGCGGCGGCGCACGGCCCAAGCTTGGGGGAGGGCCTGGCTCGCCATCATGCCGCTCCCAGGCGCTCCTGGCGCCGCATCTCGTAAAACCGGTTCCTTGATGGGTCGGCGTTGTCCGCGGCCTTCTTCAAGGCCAGCGCGCGGGCGTGTTCTTCCGCTCTCATCACCGCCGCCGTCAGTTCTTCGAACATCTGTCCCGAATACATTTCCGTTTCCCCTTTTCTACCTCACCTCAGAACCACTTTCGGGACGGCATCGAAAGGTAGGAGTGATCTGAGGAACAACTCATTCGCCCTAGTACAAGAGAGGCGATGCCGTCCCGAACTTTTCACAGCTTCACCGCGGCCCGCAGCTTCGCGCTGCGCGCCCGCGGGTTGCGACCGACTTCTTCTTCGCTCGCGCTCACCGGTTTCGCGGTGAGCACGCGGTATTGGCCGTTTGCGGCCCCCTGCCGGAGGGCGTCTTTCACCTTGCGGTCTTCCAGGGAGTGGAAGCTGATGACCACCAGCCTTCCTCCCTGCCGCAACAGGCGGGGAGCGGCTTCGAGCAGCGCTCCCAGGTCCTCCAGCTCCCGGTTCACGTGAATCCGGATCGCCTGGAAAGTACGCGTCGCAGGATGAATGCGCCCGGGTTTCATTGGCCGGAGCGCGCCCGATAGGATGTGTGCTAGATGAGCGGTACTGCGTATCGGACGCGCCCGGACAATGGCTCTGGCGATTCTCCGCGACCTCCTTTCCTCACCGAATTCGTAAATCACATCCGCGAGCTGGTCTTCGCGCATGTGGTTTACCACTTGATCGGCGGTGCGTTCGGCCTGCGGGTCCATCCGCATGTCGAGCGGCCCATCCGCCAGAAAGCTGAATCCGCGCGCGGCGTCGGCCAGCTGCAGCGAACTCAGGCCGAGGTCGGCCAGGAGCCCGTCCACCGAGCCCGGAGGAATGCGCCCTCCGGCCTCGGCAAAGCTGGCATGCAGCAGCGTGAGCATCGGCCAGTCTTGCTGAGGGCCGGAGGTGAGCCGTTGCCGGGCCACATCCAGCGCCTGCGGGTCCTTATCGAAGCCGATCCAATGACCCTGTTTTCCGAGGCGTTTTGCGACAGCCCAACCATGACCGCCGGAGCCCAGGGTGGCATCGATATAGGTGCCGCCACGCCGCACGTCCAAAAAGTCGATCGCTTCTTGTAAAAGAACCGCAACATGGCCACCTTCGCTCTGCCCGCCATGTCCGCCCCCAGGGGCGTTGTTCCAATCTCCCATCTTTCGTGCCACTAGATGCCCAGTTCGTCGAGAGTCTTTTCATCCTCAGCCGTGAACGGGTTCTCGTGCATTTCTTTGCGGAAGGCTTCCAGGTTCCGCACTTCCAGGTACGTCAGGTTGCCCAGCACCGCCACCTCGCCCTTGATGTCCGCCGATTCGCGCAGCAGGGCCGGCATCAGCAGGCGCCCCTGCGCGTCCATCGCCACCGCCTGGCCGTAGTAGTTGGTGCGCTGCAGCAATTTCTTCTTGGTGGGATTGAAGTTCGAAAGCCGCGCCAGCTTCTCTTCGATCCGCCGCCACTCCTCGAAGGGATAGATCTGCGCGCTCTTCCCGTCCAGGCTGGTGATGTAGAAGTCGGCCCCGTAGCGCTCGTCGAGGATGCGCTTGTATTCGGCAGGTACTTTGAGCCTGCCTTTGGGGTCCACCCGGGTTGGATAGTTGCCGCGAAACATCCCACTTGGCCCGCTTCCTCGGAGTGCTCGAAACCTTGTGCGACGCGCCCGCCGCTTTCGTCTGGCTGTCAGCCGTTATGGCTGACGGCTCTGCGTTGATCCCCTGTTTTGTGGCGTCGCTATTTGGGCGTTTTCTCATCAATTGCAGGTGTTTCCACCGGCATCCCACAAGCGCCTCAAGGCTTCGAGTCGTACTCCACTCTTGGCCACTTTAGACCACATCCTACGCCTAAAGTCTTGTCTGTCAATAGAAATCTTGAGGGTGGTTGCCGCAGGAAGGGAGCTGGGGAGGGACTGTAGCGAGTGTACTGGGAAATGCGCGACCAGTCGTGCTTTTCAAGTTGCGCACCACAACATATTGCGTTTATCGGGGTGGTGCAAAGGGTTGGGCAGGCTGGAAGAGCGGGAGTGCGCGCTAACAGCGCTAAGGTACCTCGTAAACTTTAACAATCCCATTGGCCATAGCGGCAAGTCGAGAGCCGTAAGCACCTCCGCTAATCTCAAAATGTACAGCCAAGACCCAGGGGCTGAAGCCCGTTCTTCCGGCGTCGAAACGGCACGGCTGAAGCCGTGCCCTGATACAAAACTTACGTATGGCCATTACTCAGTCCAGGTTAGCGCCCAAAAACCCGGCGCGAACCTGGGCACCAATCTGAGACCTACTTGCGAACCTCGATCTTCTGGCTGATCTCGGCTTTCATCTGCAAAAAGCCTTCGCTCTTCACGCGGGCGCTCTCGGGCGGCGTGTCCACGAAGCCCTGCCTGCCAGTTGACGCCGAAGGAGCGCTGCTCGGCGGGCGGGTGCGAGCTGAAGGCAAGGGTGAGCAGCTTGGCCACGGGATAGAAGATCCCACTTTCGCCCAAAAGCTGCTGCTCGTTCCGGAGGGTCATGCGGTCGAACAGGTTCGCATAGGCGAGCGGGTTATAGCCGGCCTTGTACATGATGTCGAAGGCGGCGCGGTCGGCGGAGAACTCATCGAGCTTGCTGATGCCGGAGATGCGCTCCAGGCCCTCGGCGATGGGGTTGTCGGTGTAAGCCTTGTCGAGCTCCTCGAGCATCAACTCGGTCTCGGCTTCGTTGGCGACGCTCTCGCGCCCAAGCATCCAGTACATGGTGCGGGTGAGGGTGCGGCCGGCATGATGGAAGTTGTCGTGGCCGATCTCGTGGGCCAGGACGCCGGCCAGCTCATCCTCACTCTCCACCAGTTGCAGCATGCCGCGGGTGACGAAGATGCGCCCGCCGCCGGCGGTGAAGGAGTCGGGACGCCGGCAATCGAGGATCACGAACTCGTATTTCTTCTGCGGCTCATGCGAGTGCTTTCCCAGCAGACTGCCCACCGCTTGCAGATATTCGTTGGCCAGACGGCCGCGGTAGATCTGCACGTGCTGAGACTCCAAGCGATGGGAGGCGGCATCCGCGAGCCAGCCTTCCGCCTCGCCCTTGAAGAAGTTATTGCCCTCGAGATACAGCGGCGGCAGAGGAATGCCCTTGGCGCGCGAGGGCGGCGGGGTCCACTGCAGTCCCAGGTCGGGCCTGGTGGAGGGAAGCACGGCAAAATCGGGAAGGATGGCGCGTGCCTCGGCTACATAGGCCGGTTCGACGTCGTCGGCGCAGCGGACCTTCCCGCAGGGCACGAGGACCGAGGTCTTCGCGGGCTCACGGTAGACCGCCTTCTGCAGCGGAAGATACTGCGCCATCCCGGCGGTGGCGAAGGTCAACAGCCCGACAAGAAACAGGCACATTTTCCCCATGGCCAATCTCCTGCACTGCTCACCTCACCTTTTAAACAACCCCAAGAAA
>JACXTT010011919.1_pt1 | contig 11575 bp, 11 predicted proteins | sample 9270951 | NCBI WGS metagenome assembly JACXTT01 (sample SAMN15532306, study PRJNA645909) | rock metagenome | isolation source: weathered quartz diorite | place: Puerto Rico | collected 2017-06-21 | reverse complement strand
CCAACAGGCCGGGGGCTTCATTAAGCACGGTGCCAATCTTGTTGAACATGCGTCACGCGGTTTTGTACGTCACGCCGATCTCGCGTTCTATCTGTTTGGCAGAGATGCCGCACCGAGTCGCCGACATTAAATAGATGGCGTAGAACCACAATTTCAGAGAAGTGGCGGAGTCTTCAAAGATGGTACCTTTTAGTGGGTGCTCGTGGTGACCACAGTACTGACAGGCATAGGACGGGCGCGACGTCTCTCGATGGTGCTTCGTTATCTCGCCGCAAGTCGGACAATTAATGCCAGCGGGGTACAGGCGGCTTAGCAGCCAATCGAGGCAGGCGGCATCATCCGGGAAGTGCCGTTCGAAGTCAAAGAGCGAATATAGACTGTCCGATGCTGAACTGCGTTGCGGAGCGTTGCGGTTGACCTTGCTCATAAGTAGATAGTAGCACAAGGCAGTACTGCCGTCAAGGGGATAATTACCAAATACTTTAATATCGAATCGAAGATCTCAGGTGAGAGATTCCTGACGCCTTTGAGCACATTATGGGCATGAGGTTGAGAAATGCCGATTTGGCGAGCGAATCCACGTTCGGTCAACTCGCCATTGTGAATGCGATCCACGACGTAGGCGAGCAACTTGAGCTGCGCCTCGCGGAAGGTCAAGTTGGCTCCTCATATTTCAAAGTGAAATAGGCTCTGCAAGCAACAAATAATGAGGCACAACCGCGAGCCATATAATTCAGTAGTGCCGAAAGTAACGGAAGATATATAAACAAAAGACAACGTTGCTCTTGTCCGACTCTCCCCCTGTTTGAAAAAAGATTTACTCCCTGGATTTCTGCTTTTTCGCGTTGACGTACATAATCAGCGCCCAGAGACTAGGAACGATAAACAAAACACTCAACCGGCCCGGCAGCTTGGCCCAGGCCGACAGGAAGAGAACGCTCGGCGGCCGCTCCGGGCGTCTGAGGAAGAGGACGAAATGGAATGGACGAGATCAGAGACACTAGCTTTAGCTGCTCCGAGCTGTAACATCTGCCTCGGATTAGGATTGCGGATGGGCCGAAACGAACGAACACATCCTTGTAATTGCGTGCTGAGAGCTATTTTCCGGGCATGCTTTGAGCAATTTCGCGACTGCGTGAGCCGGGAGAAATACTTGAGCAGGGTTACGCTAGATCCGCTGCCAGGCAAGGATCGACGGGGTGCGTGGGGGCGCAAAGACGAGGAATTTATCGCTGATTTTTGTCTCGTTAGTAAAAGAGTATTAACCGAGGCTGAATATAGCGTTTTCAAGAGTCACTTTCTTTTGGGCGCGGATTGGAAGTTGTGCTGCCGGCGCCTTCAGGTTGACCGGGGGAATTTTTTCCATGCCGTGTACCGGATTCAACAGAAATTGGGACGTGTATTTCGTGAGCTGGAACCCTACGCTCTTTTTCCGGTGGACGATTATTTTCACGGCCCGGTGAAGTCCGTTACCAGTTGCCTGGTGGAAAAAGTATTTCCGATCCGGCCGCCGTTGCGGCAAGGTGTCCGGCTGCCACCCCAGAAGACAGCCTGATCCAAATCGCCAGGGCGATCATTCGAACTGCCTCCGGAAGCCCGCGAATTGCTGCTTCAGAGTCTCCAGCTCGACGCGCAGTTGGGCAAGCTCAGACTCGAGTGCGTCGATGCGGCTCTTGTGATCGCCACGCTCCTCTCGATCCGTGCGGGCGTGCGGAAGAGATTCCGATTGAGGCGGCGCCAAGGTCTCGGGCGGGCCGCCAAGCAGGTGAGCATAACGCATCTCTTTCTCGCCTGGCCGACGCGGCAGTTTGACGATCAGCTCAGGCAGCCGTTCAATGACGGCCTCCACTTCCGCCAGATCGTCAAAAGGATGCATACGCTCACAGTGGGTTCGCAGCTCTCCCACGGTCTGCGGGCCACGAACCATCAACTCGCAGAGAATTGCCAGCTCCCGCCGCCCCAGATTGAGCTTCTCAGAGATGCGATGCCCAAATTTCGGAACGCGGCTGCCGGCGCCGGTAATAGTCAGCAGCAGGCCTTTTTCCTTCAGGGAATCGAGCGCTTGCTCCACAAGGCCTGAATCAAAGTCCACCGTAGGATCGCGGTTCGACTTCTGGTTGCAGGCATTGATCAGCGCATTGAGCGATAGCGGATAGTACTCGGGCGTCGTGACCTCTTTCTCCAGCAGCGACCCGAGCACTCGCACTTCCGTAGGGTGAAGCAGCAGATCCATCGCTCTAGTCTTAGCATGGCCGCCCGCTGCGTTCCACAACCTCCCCGAAGGACAATACGGCGATCGTCACCGTCGGAAAAGAGGGACAAATTTGCAAAAATAACGCTACGTGCGCTCTAAAGCGGACCACTTCACTCTGCCTCCGGCTCCAGCCGGTAAAGCTTCACGCAACGGTACTCGTCCGTGTCGGTCAGCCGACGCTCACTTTGTCAGCCGATGCACGATTGACGCAGCCCACCGCGTCACACGCGCGACCAGGACGGCGATCGCCGACTGTTGTTTGTTCGCATATGGAAAGTGTGTGGGCGTTGCCCGCGTGCGCATGGACGGCGGAATCACCCGGTGACGTGGGGCGGAAAGTGGAGTTATCATGCTACCTCCAGCATTCAGCAATCATACGTCGGTTTCTTAGGGAATGGAAGCGTCGGCGGTGTCCTTCATCGGTTGTTACACCGCGCCAGCCCGGCTGAATAGATAACGAGGAGAGGTCGCTTTACTCCAACCCCCATCCGCTAGGCCCGTAGCACCCCCATGGCGCTCGGGAATTTTTTGTGATAGCATTTCCGACAGTTTTGGGGTAGTCAAATTTAACACGATGAGGTGGATTTCAGCATGCGAACCAAGTCGTTTATCGCGGTAGTTCTTATTTCCGGACTGTCATTGGTAGGGCAGACGCTCGGTGACATTTCGGGACAAGTGATCGATCCGAGCGGAGCAGGGGTGCCCAGCTCAGTCGTCACTCTTACTAACACATCCACCAATGCTATTCGTCAAACGAACACGAACGAACAGGGGCTCTACACATTTCCGTCGGTGCCGCCCGGCATCTACAACGTAAAAGTCGAGCATCCGGGCTTCAAGACGACGACCAGCAACAACGTTACAGTCCAGGTGCAGCAATCCGTGCGCTTGGACATGACACTCCAGGTGGGCCAGGTTTCGGAATCCATCGAAGTTGCTGCAACCGCCGCTTTGTTGCAGGCCGAAAACGCGACGGTAGGCACCGTGGTCGAGACCAAGAGCATCACTGAACTCCCGCTCAACGGGCGCGAGTACCTGAATCTGGTAACGCTGGCTCCCAATGTCAGCAACCTTGCGCCACCGTCCGGGCAGGCCCAGTCGCGCCAGGGAGCCGACCGTGCCAACCAGGCGATCTCGGCCGGCGGCAACCGTATCGTGTTCGACTATTTCACCCTTGATGGCGTCGTCAACACCGATCCCAATTTCAACACCTATATCGTTCTGCCCTCCATCGACGCTTTACAGGAATTCAAAGTGCAGACCGGCGTGTATCCGGCCGAGTTCGGACACGGAGCGACGCAGATCAATGTGCTCACCAAATCCGGCGGAAACGCCTATCACGCATCCCTATTCGAGTTCGTGCGCAACAACAAGTTCGACGCGCTGCCCTATCAATTCACCTCCACAAAGCCCGGCCTCTCCCCATTCAAGTGGAACGATTTCGGCTTCGAGATCGATGGCCCCGTTGTCATTCCGAAGCTCTTCAATGGTAGAAACCGATTATTCTTTATGGCCAACGACGAGTGGCTCGTCCAGCGGCAGACTCAGCAAGCCGTCTACTCGGTACCGACTGCCGCAATGTTCGGCGGCGACTTCAGCCAATTTGGAACGACTATTTACAATCCTTCCACCAAGCAGCCGTTCAACAACAACACGATACCGTCGACTCAGCTTGCTCCGATTTCACAGAAACTGCTGAAGTATTACAATTCCGCCACGATTCCGGGAACCCTTACCAGCAACTATGTCCAGAACAATGCGTCCCCTTTCAATCGCGACGGGTTCGTCCTGCGAATGGATTTCGTCGAATCGGCGAAATCGCAATGGACCGGACGTTATAGCTGGGGCGACGAAGATCAAGTCAACCAGACCATCAACGTCAGCGGGACTAAGATCATCACCAATTATGAACAGTACCTCGGCTCGAACACGCGCGTCCTGACACCCACGATCGTCAACGAAGCGCGTTTTGGCTACTCCCGGTTTTACAACACGATCGGGACCCTATCGGCATTCAACCTGGACGTCGTCGGCGCGCTGAGTCTTCCCAATCTACCGTCCGGGCTGCCGGTCACCTGGGGCATCCCCAACGTCAGCTTCAGTGGAGACGGTTTCTCCGCCTTCGGCGATAGTACGGAGGGCCCTTACGAGAACAACAACAACACTGCGCAGTTCCTCGATAACATCTCCTGGAATAAGGGTAAGCACAGCTTCAAATTCGGCTTTGAATACAATCGCCAGAATTACAACCAGGTCGGCAATCAGTACCCACGCGGCCAGTACAGCTTCCAGCCCAACGCGACCCGAAATGCGACCAATACTTCCGGCGGCGACGCCTTCGCCGAATTCCTGTTAGGGGATATTTTCCAGTCCACGGTAGCCGTGGCCGTTGCCAGTGCGCGGTTCCAGCGCAATGTCGAATCGGCTTTCGTCGACGATACCTGGAAGGTAACGCCCAAGCTCACGTTGTCACTCGGCTTGCGGTATGAGATCACCCCACCCTTCACCGACCAGCTCAATAACTTGTTTATTGTTCATGTGCCGCAGATCTACACTACTCCTGGCGCGCCAAAATCGGACTGGCCCTACTTTGTCCGCCAAGGCAACTGCACCGACCCGTATACGGCCAATCCCGCTATTCCCATCCGCTGGACCGTAACCCAGGCGGTGTGCAGCAATGGGCTTCTGCCCAACCAACTCATGAACACTCGCTACACGGATTTCGCGCCGCGTTTCGCAATTGCCTATTCGCCAGATTCCAAAACCGTGATTCGCGCCGGCTTCGGAACATTCTTCAGCCAGGACAACTCCAACTCCCTGTATTTCGATCTGGCCCGCAATCTCGCCGCCCGCGTCTCGACCATTGCTACCACCGGAAAAGACGATGTCACTTATGCCAATGCGTTTCCTCCGAGCGGTAGCGCGACCGTTCCCGTCCCGCCGCCTTATGCCTACTCTGACAACCCCAACCACCACACCGCTTACAACATGCAGTACCTGTTCAACATCCAGCGCCAGTTCGGCGCCAACTGGTCCGTGGAAGCTGGGTATCTCGGTTCGGTGAGCCACCACCTGGCCGGCTTCATGAATCAAAACGAGGGAATCCCCTCAACCGTGGGAAATGCCGCATCGCATCTTCCCTTCGGTGCCTTTACATTTATTCAATCCGTCGAGGACATGGGCAACGCCGAATACAACGCCCTCAGCCTGAAGGTCAATAAGCGCTTCAGCGGAGGTTTGAGTCTGCTCGCCGCGTATACCCATGCCATATCGATAGACGATACCAGCAACATTCGAATCCAGGGTTATGACACGCTCTTTCCTCAAAACAGCTATTGCATCCGCTGCGAGCGCGGCCTCTCTTCATTCGACACCCGCAATCGGCTGGTGTTCTCTCCCCTGTATGAGCTGCCCGTTGGCAAGGGAAAGCGTCTGAATATTAGCAACGGCTTTGCGAACGCGATCATTGGCGGCTGGCAAGTGGGCGGCATCTTTACCTGGCAAAGCGGCGTTCCGCAGAACATCACCATAGGCGGTGTGGACAACTCGGTCACCCAGAGCGGATACGATCGGCCGAATGCAACAGGAACCCCATCGAGCATCTCGAATCCAAGCCCAGCAGGCTGGTACAACCGTGCCGCCTTCGTCGAAGCACCGGTTGGTCAGTTCGGCAATGTCGGACGCAACACTGCGACCGCGCCGGGAATTTTTGCCATCAACGGCGAAGTACACAAGAACTTCGTTATGCCCTACAACGAACATCATCAGGTTCAGTTCCGGGCCGAAGCATTCAATCTACTGAACCATCCGAACTGGGGAGGCCCTAACGGCAACATCCTGGCAGGCGCGGTGACTCCCGGCCAGCCGGCCACCTATCCCCACCAGGGTTTTGGCACCATCAGTAGCTTGGCCTTTGGTATTCCCATGCGCCAGTTGCAACTAGGGCTGAAGTATACGTTCTGACTTTTTGGCGAGGAGCACGCTTCGCCAGTCAGATTATGAAGTAGTCACAGCACGAGGACGAGCCGACCGGCGACGCGCTTGCCAGCGCGGGCGCAGCACACGGTTCCACCACATGATCGCGCCCGTCACAAACATTGCGGCGGGGGCCAATCCGAATATCGCCCAAATCGCCTTCGTCGTCTGGTCGCAGAGCCCGGGGCCGCTACAAGGAATTCCTATGCCGTTTATGCGGCCGAAATGCAAGATGGCGACCCAATAAATCAACCGGTCGCTAATGCGTATGCCGGCATTAGCCGCCGTGAGGGGATCGAGCCGATCGGCGAGGTCCTGAAAAGGATCGGGATCAGCGAGATAGACTCCGCTTATCGCAAATACCACAGTGAATCCAAGGCTCCAGAAGCCGATCATGCTGTGCAAGTCCCAGGTCATGCGCTTCCATCCCGCGCCACGGTGCAGTGACAAGCTGCGACGCCAAGCGCTGATGCCCGGCCACCAGACCACCAGACCCGTCGTAGCAAGAGCGAGTACGGCGAGTGCGCCGACGCCGTTCACTCTCCGGCCCGTTTCTCCGGCGAGCAGATTGTCGTGCAGATTCAGTAGTTTTGACACCAACCGGATGCCGGTCGGGACCGATTCGCCAACTTCGCTGCCAGTGCGAGGGTCGAACAGCCGCTTCTTGATCATCTCGCCGCGCCGGAGCCAGACCTCCACCGCCTCATCGAGATTCTGCGCCCGGCGGAGTTTCACAACCCGGAAGCCTGGGTACAGTTGAGTGGCGGTGTTCGTGAGCTGGCCGTCGGTCAGTCGCGGTCCTGAACCCTTCGAGATGATCGGCTCAGGCGTCGCTGCTCTGTAAAGCTCGTTTCGATAGACAAGCACGCTGCCTGTCAGGCTGACCATGACAATGTAAAGCCCGGCAGCGATGCCGCTCCATAAGTGCACTTGAAAGAGCGTCCTTCGTAACCAGATCTTCTGCGGCTGCTGAACCCAGCGTTGCCACACGGTCGGCTGACTGCGTCCGGTCACAAGCGAGAGGCTACAATACCCGGACCATCGTGTCAACGAAGCAGAAAAGCGGTCGCGATCCCGAGTATTTCAAGCCTTCCTGATCACTTAGGCGTAATCTTCAGGTTGGAAAAGTAACCCTCGGTGCCCGGCCCGACCCACAATGCGAGTCCGCCATCCCGCGGCTCGAGCTTCAGATCATCGACGATGAGGCAGGGTTGCTCGGCTCCGTGCACATAGAGCCGAGCTTTGCGTCCATCCACCTCGATCTTGTACTTGGTCCAGACACCGGGCTGCAAATCCACGTACGACTCATACTTTTCAGGAGCCTCCTGCCGCGATCGGGCGAAGTCAAAATCCGGGTGCGAACTGTATTGAGTGGAGTGATTCCGCCTGACTTGATCGTCGGCTCGACCGTTGGTGGGTCTGAGATAAATGTACTCGTAGCGTCCATCGCCTTGGAAGCGAAAAGCGATGCCGATGAACCCGCGCGCACCGCCGCCTGCACCAGCGGCCGGTTGGCCGGCCAAATCCACTTCGATCGTGCCGTCTCGAAATGACATGTCCTTGACCATGGCGTACGACGTGGCGTTTGTGGCATCGGGCTTAGCTATAACCTGGATCGCACTCCGGCCTTTATAGTTGGTCTGCGCGATCGATACGTTCTTCCCTACGAGTCGATCGACGCTTTGGGCCGCAAGCCGAACAGCCGGGAGCGCCAATAGAGGCGCGAGTACCACCGTCAAACTTGAAAAGAAGCGTGTGTTCATATGGAATGTAAAGAAGATTCGGGCAAGCACTCCAGCGTCCACTCTTCACCTAATCGAAAGCATCACGCCCACCACGACTGGTTGTTTGAGTCAGGCCAATTTTGTTGCGGGAAGTGCCCGCACGCGAGACTGGCCTGTCCGCGTTCGAACACCGTCAGTCTGCGAGTTTCCTGGTGACTACTGCGGCCGGCGGAACAGACCCCCGTAGACCGCTTTTCCGAGGATGTGACCCTGAATCGCTTTCATCACGTTGGCGCGGGTCTCAAAAGCGTCCCCCGATGGCTTCACGTCCAGCTTGGTGTCGAGGGCGTAGAGCTCAAACACGTAGTGATGGAACGGCCCGTTCGCGCCGGCGCCCGGACCGCGGTACATGGGTCCTGTGGCGCTGATCTGATAACTTCCGTCGGGTAATTGCGATCCCTTGGGTACGCCTTCGGGCAGGCTGGTCGTGGTAGCGGGAATGTTCCAAAAAACCCAGTGCGCCTGATCGTCGGTAGTCTTGTTGCGGGCCAGATCCATGTCATGCATGTGGAGGAAGAAGCTCTGCGTGCCGGCGGGCACGTTGGCCCAACTCATCTCCGGCGACGTACCCTCGCCGGGGGCAGCTCCCGGAGCGGCCTGGCTGAACTTAACGGGAATGTGGCCGCCGTCGGGAAATCCCGGAATCGTCAAAGTCATGGCCGGCGCGGGCGCGCCACCCTTCGGCTGACCCCCGCGGCCTGCATCTTGAGCTGATAGCAAGAACATCATGGAAACAATAATCGTCGAAAAAAGAAGCACGCGCATGGGTCTATCCTATCGTGGAATCAGGGAAACAGGGTATCGGCTGCCCGTCACCGCCTCCGCGGTCTAAACAGAAGCAGGGCGATGTGCCCGCAGAAAGGAGCGTATCTGGCGCACCGCCAGGGGAATCCGCTCCTTGGGTTCCTTCCACGGGAACATGCTCACCTCGGCCTTTGGCGCGAGCATGGCAGCCTCCATGGCGACGGCGTACGGATGAGCTGGGATATCATCCGGCAAGATCAGTACGGGCGTCTGGCAATTGCGCACGAAATCGCGCGTTACAGTGAAGACGAAGTCAGCGTTGGTGCGGTACATCCTGGTCAGAAATTTGTCGACCATCTCCATGGTGATGTCGGTCCGGCGCTTGACAAATTCGGGACCCCAGCCCTTCATATTGGTTTCGTAGAAAAGATCGCGCATCTCCGGCCGCGAGCCGCTGGGCTGCGCCAGCACGCCTGCGACAACGCGATCCGGCGCCCGCCGCAAGAGGTTCCAGATGAAGGGACCGCCAATGCAGAAGCCCAGCACCATGAACTTCCCGATGCCCAGGTGATCCATCAGACCGAGATGATCATCGGTAAATGCATCCCACGGCCGGTCGATTTCGAGCGGGCCGGAGGACTGGCCGCTGTTGGCGTTGCGCAAGTCTGACGCGATGCAGCGGTACTCTCCTTTGAACTCCTCGATCGGGTTAAAGGGACTGCCTTGCCTTAAGCCGGAGATGGTCGAATTCAATCCCCCGCCGGCGATGAGCAACAAGGGGAAACCGGAACCCGCCACCTCGTAGTGGATACGAACGGAGCCTTTTTCGTAAAAGGGCATGGCACATCCTCCTTGCCCAGTCTGCTGAGCGAATAAGCTCGGCGCTGTGGCGATTGCTGTGGCCGCGGCGCCGGTTGCGAGTATGGTGCGTCTGGTTGAATCCATAACTTCACCGTGCAGGCAGGCTACTTGCCGCTGCGAGGCGGGGCCGGCGGTAGCGTGCCACCTTCGGCAAGAATCTTCATGTTCTCGAGCGCCCGCGTGAAAACCGCAGTCTTTTGCGCCTTGTCCTTTTCACGGGCGGCGTCATCAGCCAGCATCGAGTTATCAAACATGAGCGTGTAAACCAGCTTCGAGGTAGTCGCGGTCACAGGCCTTGCCTCGAGCGTGCCGTGATAAAGATTGTATGGCCGGCCGGCTCTCACGGTCTGTGTGTAGGTATAGGAAAGTTCGGTTTTTCCCACCAGAACCTCGCCCGCAACGGACCGCACCGCGCCGAATTCATTGTCCTTACCTGAGGTGATGGTGCATGGGATCCGTAGCCATTCGCCGATATCACAGTACTTGCCAACGCGCTTCCAGACCTCGGCTGCGGGGCGGTTAACGGTGATTTCGAGTGGAATAGAAATGTAGGTCGGGTTGGCGACCACGATGCTGGCTGCTTCGGTCGACCCAGCCTGAGCAGCCGGCGGCGGGGTCTGTGCACTGACGACATGGGCCAGACAGACCACCGCGATCGCACAGCTGATTCTCGCTTTAGTGAAGTAATTTGGCATGGATTCCTCTCAATGATTTCGCCTTACAACGGCTGACGCACATCTTGGCACAGGCAGGTAGTGAGAATCAACCTACTTGGAGGAGCTTCCCGGCGAGTCCTCTTCGCTCGCTGCCGATGCCGGCGAGCGTGTCTCTTCCCGCGAGGGTGTCTCTGACGATGAAGACGCACTTAGGTCACCCTCCGTCCGAGTTTGCGAGCCAGTATTCGGGGTGGGCGGATCTTCGCGGGCTTCGTCGAAAGTCCTCTTGACGCTTACCCAAAAACTCTTGGTGAAGATTTCCTTCATCTCATGCCCCCACTACTGGCGCGGCCGCCCCGAGCCCCCGGCCTTGCTATTCTCCTCAGCTCTGGCACCAGTGAGAATGCTCTCCATCGCGTAGTTTCCTTCATGGCAGGCGTACTCTTCCACTGGTTCACCGGTTTTTCTCATCGACATCTCCCCGCTCCATGGCTTGGTGAATGCAGTGGGATCGTCGACCGTAAATTGATACAGGATCGTGTCAGGGTCGATGCGCGTCAGCCGCTCTGTGAGATGCATGGCTTCGTCGGCTCCGTAAGCATTATCCAGACCGATAAAATTGGTCGTGTCGATCACCAGCGTGTTGCCCTCCCAGCGGCCGCGCGAATCCCCCATGTGGCCGCGGATCCTTGAATCGAGATGAGGCCGCCGGTCCAAGGGAATGATCCGGACCTCGTGCATCATCTCCTGGAGAATCACCACGTAGCCCGGGCTTTGAATAATCTGCACGAAATTGTTATTCGGCGTGGGAATCATGGGTAGATCGCGGGAAATACAGCGGACGCGTAGGGGCAGATCCTGGGGACTCCTCGGAAGACGCGGTGGCCTTGCGGCCGATAGCGCCGCAGGGAGAAACCTCAAACCTTCTGGGCCGACGCCACCAGTCATCGCGGCGGGCAGCTTTTGCGCTTCGGGCGTGAGCGGAGGAACCTTCCCGTCTGGCGGATTCACGATCAGCGAGGTGCGGCGAGTGGCTACTAACGTTGTTCCGCGATCGCGCCAGGCTTCATTGTAATTTCGCTGCAGGTCGGTCTGGGCCCCGCCATCGCGGCGATCGCTGTTGGATTCTTCGAGCGTGCGCTTAACGTATTCCGCGGCTTCCTGCTCGGTCAAGAATTCCTTAGCTGCGAACTCGGGTGGGCGCTCCAGTGGTGTGAGTGTAGCCGTGGCCCAGTTTCCTTCGAAGTCCGGCTTTCCATCGGAAGTTCGGCGGAGGGTCCAGTTCTTCGTAGTAGAGGTAT
>JACXTT010011918.1_pt1 | contig 11575 bp, 11 predicted proteins | sample 9270951 | NCBI WGS metagenome assembly JACXTT01 (sample SAMN15532306, study PRJNA645909) | rock metagenome | isolation source: weathered quartz diorite | place: Puerto Rico | collected 2017-06-21 | reverse complement strand
GGCCGCCGCTGCGCGCGCCCTCGAGGTTACCGGCCGCCAGGCTCGCGCAGAGCGCGATCGTGCTGTTCACCTGGTCTTCCGTGAAGCCCAGGATCTTCGCGGCCGCGACGGCGGGGCCGAAGATGCCGAACACCACGCCCGAGTGAAAGCCGCGCGCCATCACCGTGGGAATGAAGTCGGCGGCCATCCGCTCCATCACTTCGTAGCCGGCCGCCAGGCCGGTGAGGAAATCGCGCCCCGAGACGCCCGCCGTCTCCGCCGCGACGAAGGCGCCGGGGATGATGCTCGTGCCGGGATGCGTCAGCATGCGGAAGGTGTCCCACTTGCCGCCGGCCATCGCCATCTCGGCGTTCGCGAACGCGGCGCCGCCCTTCGTCGCCCTGGTACCGTCCACCATGATCGTGGCGCCGGTCCTGACGCCCGCTTCGCCCTCGGCGATCAGCTTCACGGCCTGCCGGCCGCCCGGCGTGAGCGAGCCGAGCAGCACCGACGCGAGCCCCTGGAGCGTGACCCCCTTCGCGCGATCGACCACCTCGGGCGGGAGATCCTCGTAGCGGAGCCCGGCGACCCACTGCGCGAGCTGTCGGCTGAGCGATGCCATCGCGTTCGTCTCCTTCTGTACGCGCGACCCCTTCGTCGTGCCGGGGAGTGGAGCGTCGAGATGCCGCCCGGGCGGCGCCGGCTCCACGCCGGCGCCCGCCCGGGCGTTGGATCGACCGGTGGGAGGTTACCGCAGCGGCGAGAACGCCGCCGGGATCAGCATCTTGTTCTCTTGCCGGACCGGCCGGACGCCGGACTGCGGCGGCCACTGGCCACCCTTGCGCGACTCTTCGCGGATGCGCGCGCGCTCGTCGGAGTTCTTGTACGGCCACACGTGCACGAACTTGTTGAGGCCTCCGAGCTCGCTGGTCCAGCACGCGGCCAGCGGCGAGAGCTTCTCGCGGATCGGCACGGCCTTGCCCCACGCCTCGAGCACCGCCGCCAGGTCGCCGGGCGCGTAGGTGTAGATCCGCATCTCGTAGAAGTTGCCGGTCCCGAAGTCGCGGCTGCCGAGCGGCTGCATGAACGGCGCCGGGATCATGATGTCGGCCTGCTGCTCGACGATCAGATCACGGCCGCCCGGCAGCTGCTGGAGATCCTTGTCCTTCGCCATCGCGTCGCGGACATCGGTGCGCTGCTTCAGATCCTCGTACGGCCAGACGTGGACGACCTGGTTGAGCGGACCGAAGTCGGTGTGCCAGAAGGCGCCGAGCTTCGAATGCTTCTCGCGAAGCGGCTTGCGCTTCGAGAAACGATCCTCGAACTCAACGACGGCCCCGGTGCGCAGGGTGTAGGTCCTGACCTCGTAGATCATCTGCTCCTCCTGTTTTAGAAGTGCTACGGCCTGAACACGGCGAACACTTTGTCGGAGTTCGAGATCCACGACTCGAGGAAGACCGACTCGTCGGGCTTGCGGCGCAGCTCCGCCATCGCGCCGGCGAGACAGAACCAGTTCAATAGCTCGTGGTGGCCGCGGTCCTCGGCCTGCTCGATCGTGGTGCTGCGCCAGACCGTCCAGTCGCCGTCGCGCAGCGCTTCGTAGTAGCGCTTGTCCGACTCGACGTCCGGGAACATCAGTGCGTTCTTCTCGACCAGGAACGAATGGCTCCAGCTCGACGACGCGATCACCGCCACCTTCCACGGGCTCGCGGCAAGCGCGCGGGCGACGGCGCCGCCGATCTGGAAGCAGCGCCACGGCTGTGGCCCGGGCGGGTCGAGCTCGCTCTGCTCGCCGAGCTTGGCCGCCTGCGAGGGCGTCATCGGCGCGCCGTGCGCCCCGATGAGCCAGCGGCCGTACGAGTTCACGGTGAACGGCACCACCGGGTAGGGGAAGCCCTTGCGATCGACGTCCAGGTAGAGGATCGAGTTCACGAACGCGTGGCCGAGCGGGTGGTGCAGGGGCTTGTACGAATACGCCACGTCGACCCCGTCGCCGAGCAGTGCTGCCGCGAGGTGCTTCGCGCCGGCCCGATGCCCGGTGATCGTGAACGTCTTGTCGCGGGGCTCGTCCCACCAGTTCTCGCCGCGGTGGCCCTTCCAGGGCTGAACGTCGACCGCATCGTAGGCCAGGATCGAGAACGGCGGCACACAGTCCTCGCGGTAGTTCTCGTACTGGTCGTCGCCCCAGAGCAGCACGAAGTCGGGCTGGAACGCGTCCAGCTCGGCGCGCACCTTGCGGAAGTGGTGGATCAGGTCGGCGCGATGCTTCTCGGAGTGCGCCGCGCCCTCGTCGGTGCTCCACTGCTCGCGCGCCGTCGGATGCCAGCCGGCCGGCGTGCGCAGGCGCTCCGGCAGCAGCGGATCCGCGACCAGGAGCTTGATGCGGCCGGTCATGTTGCCCTTGTACGAAAGCGGCGGGTAGTGCGTGATGCCGAGGCCGAGGATCTGCCCCATATATCCTCCTCTGCGTCAGTCAGCGAGCGTTCAGTCCGCCAGGGGGATGGTAACCGATAGTCGCGGTGTGGCGCCGACCACGCGGGTCGTGTGGCCCTTCCCCGTGAGGTCTTCCGCCAGGGTCACGTGTCCGGCGCCGTAGCGATGCACGCTGCCGTCGCCCAGACCGATCTCGACCTCGCCGGCCAAGGTGATGACGAACTGCCGGCGCGGTGCGTTGTGCCAGTCGGAGAAGTGGCCGGGCTTCGTCGTGCGGAACACGATGCCCTTCGTCGCCTGCATGGTCGTGAGCTGCGGATGCGTGGCGAGATCCAGCTCTTCGATGTGGGTCTGGCCATCCTGGCCGGTGTAGAGGCGAATCATGTTCATCGCGGAGTCTCCTTGCCCCGAGTGCCTATGGAACGCGCAGCACGAGCTTGCCGAAGAAATCGCGCCCGGTCATGACCTGGTGCGCCCGGGCGGCGTCGGCCAGCTCGAACGTCTGTCCCACCACGCCGCGCAGGCCGCCGTAACGGGCGCGGTGCATCATCGCCGCGAAGCTCCGGCGGCTGCGGGCGCCGCTGCCCATCAGGGTGAGCGGGCGGCTCTGCAGCACCGACAGGTTGAACGGGATCTGGCTGCCCGCGGTGGTCCCGGTGATGACGAGCCGGCCGCCGGGCTTGAGGCTCGCGCAGCTCTCGTCCCAGACGCTCGCGCCGACGCAGTCGAACACGACGTCGACACCGCGGCCGCCCGTCAGCTCCTTGACGCGCTGGCTGAACTTCGGCGTGGTCGTGTAGTTGATGACCTCGTCGGCGCCGAGCTCCTTCGCCTTCGCGAGCTTCCAGTCGCTGCCGGCAGTGACGATCGCGCGGGCGCCGACGCCCTTGGCCATCAGGAGGCCGAAGCTGCCGACCCCGCTGCCGACCGCCTGGATCAGGATGTCCTCGCCCTGCTGGAGCCCGACGCGCTCGAACAAGCAGTGCCAGGCCGTGTGGCCGGCGAGCGGAAACGTCGACGCCTCCTCGAACCCCATGCTCTCGGGGATTCGCTGGAGGTTGGCCGCAGGCACCTGGCAGTACTGCGCGTGGCCGCCGTCGAGCTCGCCGCCCAGGCGCTTCTGACGCTCGCAGTACTCGTCGCGCCCGAGCACGCACGGCGCGCACACGCCGCACTTGACGCGGTTCTCGACCACGACGCGATCGCCCTGGCTCCAGCCGGTCACGCCCGGCCCGAGCTGCGCGATCTCGCCGGCGATGTCCAGGCCGAGGATGCGCGGCAGCCCACCCGTGGCCGAACGGCCGGCGCGCAGCGCCAGATCGGCGTGGTTCACCGACGTCGCGCGCACACGCACGACGACTTCACCGGCGCCCGCCACCGGATCGGGGCGGTCGCCGTAGATCAGCTTCTCGGGGCCTCCGGGCTCGGCGATGTAGACGGCCTTCATCGGAAGATCGCCTGGCACTTCGGCGCGTTGAAGATCCAGGTCTCGACCCAGTCGACGAGCTCCATCTTGGCGCCGAGCTCGGCCATCGCGCCGGCCAGGCATACCCAGTTCAGGATCTCGTGCTGGCCGGAGGCTTCGAGCCGCTCGAGCGGCAGGTCGCGCCACGCCTCGTAGTCGCCCGCGCGCAGGTGCTCGAGCAGCACGCGATCGGCCTCGAGATCGGGGTAGAGGAAGTGATTCTTCGCGGTCAGGAACGCGTGCGACCAGCTCGACGAGGCCACCAGCGCGACGCGCCACGGGCTCTCGCGCAGGATGCGCGCGGTGAGCCGCCCGAGCTCGAAGCAGCGGCGCGGCGACGGCGCGGGCGGATCCGCTTCGTCGCTGTGCTGCGTGCCGCCGCCCTGGTAGCGGATCACGTCGCGGCCGTAGCAGTTCACGGTGACCGGCAGCACGGGATACGAGAAGCCACGGCGGTCGAGATCGAAGTAGAGCAGGGTGTTCGCGAACGCGTGCGCGACGCCGTCGCCGTGGAGCGGCCGGTAGGCGTACGGCATGTCGATGCCGGCCTCGAGCAGGCGGCTCGCGAGGAACCGTCCGGCGGCCGGCTGCCCCGGATACGTGAACGTCTTGTCGCCGGGCTCGCCCCAGATGTTCGGCCGGCTGCCGAGCCGCTTGAACGGTTGAAACGCGAGCGTATCGTAGGCGAGCACGCAGAACGGCGGGATCACGTCCTCGCGGAAGTTCTCGTATTGATCGTCGCCCCACATCAGGATGAAGTCGGGACGGAAGGCGGCGATCTCGTCGCGGATCGCGCGGAACGCAGCGAACACCCGCTCGCGGTGCGCCTTGAACGAGGCGATGCCCTCGTCGTCGCCCCACTCGGCGCGCATCGGCTCGGGCCAGCTGGCCGGATCGCGCAGATGCGCCGGGATGCGCGGATCGGTGTGGAGCATGCGCGCCAGGGGCCAGGGCTTGTACTGCTCGGGCACGAGGCCGGGTGGATAGTGGGTCGTCCCGATCCCCAGGATGTCGCCCATGGCCGCCTCCTTGCCTACGACAATGCGCCTCGCGCGAGAGGATCGCACACTTCGGGGCTCACGGTCGTTTCAGAAACGCGACGGTCCGCCGGGCGACCTCTTCGGGTCGCTCCAGATGCAGGAAGTGCCCGGCGCCGGGCAGGACGACCTTCTCCACACCCTTGGCGAAGAGGTGATCCATGCTGTCGAACGCCTCCAGCCGCCCAGGACGATCCTTCGTCCCGTGCATGGCGAGCGCGGGCACCGGGGTCGGCGCGGTATTGACACGCTCCTGCAGTGCGTGAAGGGCGGGATCCCGATTGGCGGGATGGAACGTGTGCCGATAGTAGCTGAGGGCGGCCGCCACGACGCCGGGCCGGCGAAAGGTCGCCTTGACGCTCTCCATCTTCTCCGGCGGCGGCGCGTATTCCGGAGAAGCGTCGCGCCACCAGCGCTCCAGGAAGACGTAGTCGTTGGCGGCCACCGCTTGCTCGGCGAAGGGCATCTGGAAGAAGTACGCGTGCCAGGTGCCCTTGAGCCGTTCGTAGCTCAGAGCCAGATCGCCGCGCGCGGCAGCGGGGTGCGCGGCGGCCAAGGTCACGATCTTCTCCACGCGGTCCGGCGCCAGGGCGGCGGCCCCATAGGTCGCCGTGGCGCCCCAGTCGTGACCGACGATGAAGGCGCGAGCCGCCCCGAGCGCCGGGATCAGCTCCGCTGCGTCCTGGGCCAGGAGCACCGATTGGTAGCGCCCGTCGGGCGCCGGCGAAGTCGGCGCGTAACCGCGCATGAACGGGGCCACGGCGCGAAAGCCGGCGCCGGCCAGTACCGGCAAGAGCGCGTCATACGTGTGGGCGTTGTCGGGAAACCCGTGCAGGCACAGCACCAGCGGACCGTGCCCCATCTCGAGATAGTGAAAGGTGATGCCGTTTGCCTGGACGCTGGTCGTTAGCAAGAGCCTTCGCGAGACACGTTAGATGACCCCGCGCTTGGCGAGGTCCGCGATCTGGTCCTTCGTGTAGCCGAGCCCGGTCAGGATCTCGTCGTTGGCGTCGCCGAGCTCGGGCGCGGCGCTTCGCAGCGGCAGGCGCTTCTCGCCGTGCGAGACCGGATGCCCGAGGATCGTGAGATCGCCGAGCGCCGGCGAATGGACCGGCTGGGCCATCGCCAGGTGCTGCACCTGGGGATCCGCGAACGACTCGTTGATCTTGTAGATCGGCCCGCACGGTACGCCGGCGTCGTTCAAGAGCTTGATCCACTCGGCGCTGGTCTTCTGGCGCGTCACCGGCATGATGACTTCCATGATGGTGTCGCGGTTCGTCGAGCGCGCCTTGGACGTGGCGAACCGCGGGTCGGTGAGCAGATCCGGACGCTCGATCGCACGGCAGAAGCGCCCGTAGATGTCGTCGCCGGCGGCGGCGATGTTGATGTGGCCGTCCTTCGTCTCGAAGACACCCGTCGGGATCCCGGTCGGGTGGTTGTTGCCGGCCTGCGGCGGCACCTCGTGGCTCATGAGCCAGCGCGAGGCCTGGAAGTCGAGCATCGAGAGCATCGCCTCGAGCAGCGAGGTGTGCACCCACTTGCCCTCGCCGGTGGTCTCGCGCTCGATCAGCGCCACCAGGATGCCCTGCGCCAGGAAGATCCCCGAGCAGAGGTCGGCGATCGGGATGCCGACCCGCACCGGCCCCTGGCCCGGAATCCCCGTGATCGACATCAGCCCGCCCATGCCCTGAGCGATCTGGTCGACACCCGGGCGATCGCGATACGGCCCGCTTTGGCCGAAGCCGGAAATGCTGCCGTAGATCAGGCGGGGGTTGATCGCCCGCAGGGTCTTGTAGTCGATGCCCAGACGTTCTTTCACGCCGGGGCGGTAATTCTCCACGACGATGTCGGCGTCTTTCGCCAGCTTCTTGAAGATCGCCACCCCCTCGGGATCCCGGAGGTTGAGCGTCACGCTCCGCTTGTTGCGGTGCAGATTCTGGAAATCGAAGCCGTGACGATTGCCGCCCATGCCGTCCCCGGTGCGCCCACCGGGCATCTCGATCTTGATGGCCTGCGCGCCCCAGTCGACCAGCTGACGCACGCACGTGGGGCCGGCCCGGGCACGGGTGAGGTCGAGGACCTTGAACTTCGCGAGGGGGAACGAGTTGGTCGTCATGGTGGCGGCTATAATACCGCATGCCCAGAGACGCCTCACCCCCCAAGCTCGAGATCGTGACCGAGATTCCCGACAAGGCGATGGTGATCTTCGCGCACCCCGACGATGCCGAGATCGGCTCCGGAGGCGTCGTGGCCAAGTGGGCGGCCGCGGGATGCGAGGTGGCCTACGTGCTCTGCACCAACGGCGCGGCCGGCACCGCCGATCGCGCGCTCACGCCGCAGGCGCTCGCGAAGAAGCGCGCGGCCGAGCAGCGCGCCGCCGCCGATTTCATGGGCGTGCGCCACGTCGTCATGCTCGGCTATCCCGACGGCGGGCTCGAGGACACGCGCGAGTTCCTCGGCGACGTGGTCGGCGCGATCCGCCGCTATCGCCCGCACACGGTATTCGTCCACGATCCGTACCGCATCCGCGGCTTCCAGCACCGCGATCATCGCAAGGCCGGCATCACGGCGACGGACGCCGTCTATCCGTACGCGCGCGATCACCTGCACTTCCCGGAGCACGTCACGCGCGACGGGCTCGAGCCCCACAAGGTGCGCGAGCTCTGGTACTGGGGCGCCGACGAGCCCGACACGATCGTCGACGTCACCGACTCGATCGACCGCCAGATCGCCGGCTTGATTCGCCACGAGAGCCAGATGCCTGGCTTCAACGTGCCCGAGGGGCACACGCTCGGCGAGCGCGTGAAGAAGAACGCCGCCGAGCACGCCGAAGGCTACGGTTTCCAGTACGGCGCCGTGTTCCGGCGCCTCACCGCGCGGAGGTAAGCACCCATGGCCGCCACGATTGCGCCCGCGTCACTCAAGAGCCTGCTCGCCGGCAAAGAGCCGTTCGCCCTGATCGACGTCAGGGAAGCCGGCGAGTACAACTCGAGCCACATTCCCGGCGCGAGCCTGATCGCGCGCCGGCAGCTCGAATACCAGGTGCCGCACGCGGTGCCCTTCCACGGCACGCCGATCGTGGTCTGCGACGACGACGGGCGGCGCGCGCGGCTGGCCGCGAGCACGCTCGAGCGTCTCGGCTATCGCCACGTGTCGGTGCTCGACGGCGGGATCAACCGCTGGGTCACCGACGGGCTCGAGACCGAGTGGGGGATGAACGTCCCCAGCAAGGATTTCGGCGAGAAGGTCGAGGTCGTCGACCACGTGCCGGAGGTCGAGTGCAAGGACCTCGCCGCGCGCCTCCAGAAGGGCGAGAAGTTCGTCATCCTCGACTCGCGCACACCGGAGGAATTTCGGCGCTTCTGCATCCCCGGCGGCCGCAGCGTGCCCGGAGGCGAGCTGGCGCTGCGCATCACCGACCTCGTCAAGGACGTCAGCAAGGACACGACCATCATCGTGAACTGCGCCGGGCGCACGCGCAGCATCATCGGCGCGCGCGTGCTGCAGCGGATGGGCATTCCCCGGGTGTACGGGCTGAAGAACGGCACGTCCGGCTGGGTGCTCGCCGGGCAGAAGCTCGAGACCGGCGCCGATCGGGTAGAGCTTCCCGAGCCCTCGCCGGCCGGTCTGGCGGCCGCCGAAGCCTACGCGGCGCGGCTCGCCGCGGAAGACGGCGTGCGATATCTCGACATGCCGGCCTTGAAGAGCCTGATGGCGCGCCGCGACCTGGCGACGATCTACTTCGTCGACGTGCGCACCGCCGAGGAGTACGCGCTCGGCCACATTCCGGGCTTCCGGTGGTTCCCGGGCGGCCAGGCCGTGCAGCGCTCCGACGACCTGGCCGTCGTGAAGAACTGTCAGATCGTCTTCGCGTGCGACCGCAAGGCGCGCGCCACCCTGATCGCCTCGTGGTACCGGCAGATGGGATTCCGCGAGGTGTTCGCTATCGACGGCGGCACGATCGCCTGGGTGGCCGCCGGCGGCGCGCTGGAGGCGGGGCTGCCGAAGGAGCTGCCCGCCGGCTACCCCGAGGCGCGCGCGAAGGTCACGGTCGTCTCGCCGTCGGCGCTGAAGGATTCGCCGCGATCCGTCGCGATCTTCATCGACACCAGCCAGGAGTTCGCGCGCGGCCACGTGCCCGGCTCTCGCTGGGTGCCCCGCGGCTGGCTCGAGCTTTGGATCGACGACGTCGCGCCGTCGAAGAGCGCCTCGATCACGGTCACCTGTATCGACGGCCGCAGCTCGCCGCTGGCGGCGGTGGCGCTGGGCGAGCTCGGCTATCGCAGTGTCTCGATCCTCGAGGGCGGCGTCGCGGCCTGGCAGAAGGCGGGCCTGCCGCTCGAGACGGGCTTGTCCGGCGTGATGGCGACGCCGACCGACGTCGTCCCGGCGGGCCCCGATCGCAACTTCGCCGACATGCAGAATTATCTCAGGTGGGAAGAGGCGCTCGGGCACAAGTACGCGCCGGAGCGACCGGCGTAGCGAGCGGGACCGCGCGGCTCTACCTCGAGCCCGGCCATATCCTGGAAACCGAGGCTCGCGTGGTGGCCGTGAGCGCGCGGGCGCTGGCCTTCGACCGCACCTGCTTCTATCCCGGCGGCGGTGGCCAGCCTCCCGACGACGGCACGATGAGACTCGGCGACGACGAGCCCGTCGCGATCGTCTCCGCGCACGCCGACGCGGACGAGGTCGTCTGGCACGTCACGCCGGCGCCGCTGTCGGCGGCTCTCGTCGGCCGGCGCGCGACGCTCGCCGTGAACCGCGCCAGGCGCCTGGCGCTCACGCGCCATCACACGGTCCTGCACGTCCTCAACACGATCGCGCTGCGCGACTACGGCGGCTGGATCACCGGCGTCCAGATCGGCGTGGAGCAATCCCGGATCGACTTCAAGCTCGACGCCCTGTCCGCGGCGCTGAGCGCCGAGCTCGAGGCGAAGGTCAACGCGGTGCTGGCCGGCAACCGCCGCGTCAGCGCGTCCTACGTCTCGGAAGACGAATTCAAGGGGCGCGACGATCTGCTCCGGACGCTCGACGCCCGACCACCGGTGCGCGACGGGCGGGTGCGTGTCGTCGAGATCGACGGCTTCGACGCCCAGGCGTGCGGGGGGACGCACGTCGACACGACGGCGGAGGTGGGGCGCTTCGCGATCGTCCGGACCGAGAACAAGGGCAAGCTCAACAAACGACTCTACGTCCGGCTCGACGACCCCGCGTCGCGAGCCGAGAGGAGATAGCGATGGCCGTCGAATTCGGAGTGCTGATCCCGACGCGCGAGGCGGTGATGTCCGGACACCCGGAGACGGCGCCGCTGCTCGCGATGGCCGAGCGCGCCGAGGCCGCGGGCTTCGATTCGGTGTGGATCGGCGACTCCTTGATCGCCCGGCCGCGCCACGAGCCGCTCACGTTGATGGCCGCGATCGCCGGCCGCACGCGGCGCGTGCGGCTGGGCACCGGTGTCCTCCTGCCGGCCTTGCGCAATCCGGTCGTGCTGGCGCACATCGTCGGCACGCTCGATCGCGCCGCGGAGGGCCGCGTCATCCTCGGCGTCGGCTTCGCCGGGGACAACCCGCCGATCCGCAAGGAATTCGCCGCGGCCGGCGTTCCGTTCGAGCGGCGGATCGGCCGCTTCCTGGAGACGCTCGAGATCTGCCAGGCGCTCTGGCGGCGCGACCACGTGAGCTTCAGCGGCAAGCACTTCACGCTCGACGACGTCACGATGGAGCCCAAGCCCCACCGGCCGGGCGGGCCGCCGATCTGGATCGGCGGCAGCGGCCCGACGGCGCTGCGCGAGGCGGCGCGCTTCGACGCGTGGTTCCCGACGGGGCCCAGCGTGGAGTTCTTCGCCGAGCACTTTCCGTCCGTGCAGAAGGCGGCCCGCGCCGCCGGGCGCCCGGCCGACGCGGTGACCGGCGCGGCGTACGTCACGCTGGCGCTCGACGCGAATCGCTCCGCGGCCGAGCAGCGGCTGCACACGTTTCTCGAGACGTACTACGCGGCGCCGGCCCGGACGATCCTGGCGCGGCAGGCGGCGTACGCGGGGTCGATCGAGGGCTGCGCGGAGTGGCTCCAGCGCTGGATCGACGCTGGCGCGCGCCACTTCACCCTGCGCTTCGCCGGCGGCGATCAGCTCGCGCAGGTGGACGAGGCGGCGGCCAAGCTCCTGCCGCGGCTCGTTCGCCGCTGAGCCGCCACTCGCCCAGGACGCGCTCAGAGAAAGAAGGTCGGCGCGCGGATGCCTAGCTCGTGCAGCTTCGTCTGCGCGAGATAGCCGTCCAGGTGCTGGTAGACGAACTCGGTCGCGAAGTCGCGCGTGTCGTCGAGCTCGCCGCGAAACGACGGCAGGTCGGTCGTGGCCTGCTGGTAGTCGAGAGCCTGGACGTCGCGCACGATCTTGTCGACCAGCGGCGCGAACCCGGCGCTGCGATCTCTGTAGAGCGCCGGAATGCCGCGCAGGTCTTCGACCCGCCAGGCGCGGGTCACGATGTCGTTCATGTTGCGCAGGTGGTGGCACTGGCCGTCGAGCGCCCGCGCGATGCGCGCGGCGAATCCTCCGTTGCCGGGCGTGGGGCCCGCGAACGCGTAGCACACGACGCGGGCGCGGCGGCCGGGATCCCAGCTCTCGTCGGGAGTCGAGTCGCGCGCGTCCCTGAGCCAGACCGCG
>JACXTT010011917.1_pt1 | contig 11575 bp, 11 predicted proteins | sample 9270951 | NCBI WGS metagenome assembly JACXTT01 (sample SAMN15532306, study PRJNA645909) | rock metagenome | isolation source: weathered quartz diorite | place: Puerto Rico | collected 2017-06-21 | reverse complement strand
GGACGACCCCGCCGCGACCGCCGCCGATCTCGACGCTGCCGTCGGGCCCGAGGAAGCCGCGTGGCGCGAGGAGCGCGCCGACCTGCTGCTCTACGACTGAGCCGCGGCGTGGTCTTCACGTCTCCGACGTTCCTCTTCCTGCTGCTCCCGCTCGCGCTCGCGGGGTTCTTCGCCCTGCCTCGCGACGCGCGCTCGGCGTTCCTGGTCGCGATCAGCCTCGTCTTCTACGCGTGGGGCGAAGGCTGGATCGTGATCGTGCTCGCCGCGAGCGTACTGCTCAACTGGGCGATCGCGCTCCGCCTCGAGCCGCTCGACGATCCGCGCGCGCGTGGCCGTTGGCTCGCCGCCGCCGTGCTGCTGAACATCGGCGCCCTCGTCTACTTCAAGTACACGAACTTCCTGGTCGCGAACGTCGCGTGGCTTTGCGGCATCGCGGGCGTCGCGCCCCCCGAGGTCGCACCCGTACACCTGCCGATCGGCGTGTCGTTCATCACGTTCGAGGCGCTCTCCTACGTGATCGACGTGCATCGCCGCGAGGCGCGCGCGGCGCGAAACCCCCTCCACGTCGCGTTCTACGTCTCGTTCTTTCCGCACCTGATCGCCGGACCGATCCTCCGCTTCCGGAACGTCGCACCCGCGGTCGCGCGCCCGCAGCCGACGCTCGCGGAGTTCGACTCCGGCATCTCGCGCTTCATCGCCGGGCTCGCGAAGAAGGTGCTGCTCGCGAACCCGCTCGGCCGGCTCGCCGATCCGCTGTTCGCGCTCACCGCCGCCGAGCTCTCGGCAGGGACCGCGTGGCTGGCCGTCGTCGCCTATGCGCTCCAGCTCTACTTCGACTTCTCGGGCTACTCCGACATGGCGATCGGCATGGGCCGCATGTTCGGCTTCGAGCTTCCCGAGAACTTCCGCACGCCGTACGCCGCCGAGTCGGTGCGCGACTTCTGGAGACGCTGGCACATCTCGCTCTCGGCGTGGTTCCGCGATTACCTGTTCATCCCCCTCGGCGGCAGCCGCGGAGAACGGGGGCGAACGCTCGCGAACCTGTTCACGGTCTTCCTCCTCTGCGGTCTCTGGCACGGGGCGAGCTGGCACTTCGCGGCCTGGGGCGCGTTCCACGGAGCGTTCCTCGTACTCGAGCGGCTGTCGTTCGGAGCCTGGCTCGCGCGCGCGGCGCGCCCCGTGCGGCACGCCTACACGATGGCCGTCGTGCTCGTCGGCTGGGTGTTCTTCCGCGCCGAGGACTTCGGGCGCGCCTCGGGGCATCTGCTTGCGATGGCGGGATTCGGCGGCGCGGCGGGCCCTTCGGTCGTCGCGTTTCTCCGGCCGGCGACGCTGGTGCCGCTGATCGTCGCGATCCCGCTGTCGGTGATCGCGTGGCCAGGCGAAGTCACCTCGTCCGAACGCGACGCCATGGGACCGCCGCCCGCGCTCTCCCCGTTCCTGCGACTCACCGCGGACCTCGCGTTGTTCGCCTTGTCGCTCACTTTCGTCGCCGGCGAGACCTACCAACCGTTCATCTACTTCCGCTTCTGACGAACCTCGTGATCGCCTGGATTCGCATCGCCGTCTTCCTCGGCGCGCTGATCGCCCCGTTGCTCGCTCTCCACCTCCGCGACGACGCGCTCGCCAACGAGAAGCGCAACGCGGCGACGCTCGGCTCGACGGGCGACGCGACGATCCCCCTCGCGACCCAGATCGACGCCTACGTGCGCGACCGATTCGGCTTGCGCCCGACGTTGATCGCACTGCATCGCCGGCTCTTCCTCGGCCTGCTCCACGAATCGCCGACCGATCGCGTCGTGCTCGGACACGGCGGGCATCTCGTCTACACCGCGAGGGACGACGGCATCGACATCACCGACTTCGCGGGCCGCTGGCCTTACGACCCCGCGACGATCGCGAGTTGGGTCGCGTGGCAACGTGACTTCCAGACCCGCCTCGCGGCGCAAGGCCACGCCTACGTCATGACCGTCGCGCCGAACAAGCAGACGATCTACCCGGAGATCGTCCCTGCCCGCTTCGGTCCGCACACGGCAGGCATGATCGACGCGTTCTTCGCGGCCGCGAGTGCCGTCCCGGACCTCGCGGCCGTGGACGTGCGGCCGATCCTGATCGAGCACCGCGGGGAAGATCTCTACTTCCACAGCGACTCGCATTGGAACCCGCTCGGCGCTCTCTACGCCGCGCAGCGAATGATGGATCGCGTGCGGCCCGCGGTGCCCGGCCTGCACTCGCTCGCCCGGGAGAACTACGCCATCAGCCGCACGCGCATCGATACCGGCGACCTCGCGAACATGATCGGCGCCTACCGGCCGCTCGGCGAGCCGACGCCCATGCTGACACGGAAGCACGGCCCGCGTGCCGAGCCGCTCGCCCCCAATCCCGAGGAGCTGGTCTTCGAGGAGCCGCCGCACGGGCCGCGTTGCCTGCTGCTCGGCGATTCCTTCGGCGCGATGCTGTCACGGCGGCTCGCCGACGCGTGCGGCCGCATGCGCTTCGTGAACGTCTGGAGGCTTTGCCCGAAAGGGCAAGCACTCTTCGACTACGTCGACGACCTCGTCGCCGAGGAATCACCGGACGTGGTGATCTTCGAGGTGGCGGAGCGCTATCTCTTCCACGTCGCGCCGTGAACCGGCGCCAGGCTCAGCGCTCGACGGAGGAGCACTCGACGCCGAGATCGAGCGGATCGAGGTTCGGAACCTTGAGCGTGAAGTCGGCGAACGCACCGTTCGGCATCGGCGCGTCGCTGGCATCGGTGCAGACCGCGGATGCACAGACCCGGACGTCCCGGATCGTCACGGCACCGAAGTTGACGATCTTCCCCCTCACCACCTGATAGCCGCGGTCCGCGTAGCGATCGGCGGTCACGTCGGAGAGGCGGGCGGTGCGGCAGCGACGGCTCGGCGGCTCCGCGGCCACCTCGCCCGAATCCGGCGCCGGGATCTCGGGTGCCACGCGATCCGGCTCGCGCCGCGGCTCCGCACGCGGCTCGGCGGCGTGACTTCGATGCGACGCCTCGGGCGGAGCGGCGGCGGCATCGCCGACCTGTACGTTCGCCCGCCAGTGTCCGTCGTAGGGCGAGGCCATGCACGTCCACGGCTTTCGCTCGAGCCCGACCGTGCCTTGGCGATCGACGTACCCTTGTACCTGGTAGCCGCCGTCCCGCGGCTTCACCTTGTATTCGTTCTTCCCCGGCCACTGCAGCTCGCCGGCGGTCGTCAGCGTCTCCGCGATCGTCTGCTCGCAGATCGCGATCGCGTCCTCTTCGGGAGAGCCGTCGTCCTCGGCGCGCGCCGCGGGCGTGACGACGAGCAGCGCAGCGAGGAATCCGAGCCGGCTCCAGGTATTCATGATCATCCCCTCGCGGCGATCGGCTCGTCGTCGAGCGAGTCGCGAACCTCGGCGGCGATCTCCAGCGCCCGCCGCCGCGCCGCATGGTCGTAGATCTGTGCCGACAGGATGAGCTCGTCGGCCGCGGTCTCCGCGAGAATGCCACGGATGCGGCGCCGGACCGTGTCCGCCGATCCGACCACCGCGTACGAGAATGCGTGCTCCAGGACCTGCTTACCCATCGCGGAGACGCGCGCGTCGAGGTCCTCGAGCGGCGGCTCGAGCGGCGGCGCATCGCCCGTCGAGCGGAGGTCGAGGAACTGTTTCCGCAGCGACGAGGCCAGGAGCTTCGCGGTCGCGTCGTCGTCCGCGGCGACCAGGCTGGCCGCGACCATGGCGTAGGGCCGGTCGAGTGTCTCCGACGGACGGAAGTTCGTACGGTAGGCCTCGAGCGCGGGCAGCAGCATCTCGGGCGCGAAGTGCGAAGCGAACGCGAACGGCAGGCCGAGCGCAGCCGCGACGTAGGCGCCGTAGAGGCTCGAGCCGAGGATCCAGATCGGTACACGGAGCCCGGCGCCGGGTACGGCCCGAACGATCTGCTCCTGACCCGGGGTCTTGAAGTAGACCTGCAGCTCGATCACGTCGCGCGGGAACTGGTCCTCGGCCTCCTCGCGGCTCCTGCGCAGCGCGCGCGTCGCCTGCGGCCCGGTCCCCGGCGCGCGCCCGAGCCCGAGATCGATGCGGCCGGGGTACAGCGACTCGAGCGTACCGAACTGCTCCGCGATCACCAGCGGCGCATGGTTCGGCAGCATGATGCCGCCCGAGCCGACGCGGATCGTCGAGGTGCCGCCCGCGACGTGTCCGATCAGCACCGCGGTCGCGGCGCTGCCGATGCCGGTCATGCTGTGGTGCTCGGCCAGCCAGTAGCGCTTGTAGCCGAGACGCTCGGCGTGACGCGCGAGATCGAGCGAGTTCTGGAACGCTCCGCTGGCATCGCTGCCACGGAGGATCGGAGCGAGATCGAGGACGGAGAACGGGATCACGAAGCCCTCGTTCGAGCACTCTGTGGGGGCGAGAGGATCATGCCGGGAGCCTGCCACAAGCGCGTGCTGCTCGATACGGATCAGCGGATCGGTTCGACCTTCACTCGCGCGGTGCCATCTTCCTGGGTGATGCCGATCTGCCTTGCCGCGCTGCGGGAAAGGTCGATGATGCGGCCCTCGACGTAAGGCCCTCGGTCGTTGACGCGGACGACCACGGAGCGCCCGTTCTCGAGGTTCGTGACCTTGGCCTCGCTACCGAGCGGGAGCGACGGATGGGCCGCCGTGAAGTCGCCGGCGTCGAAGCGCTCGCCGCTCGCCGTCTTCTTGCCCTGGTGGTCACGCCCGTACCATGAAGCCTCGCCAATCTGGGTCCGTCCGGAGGGATGGAGGCTCGCCGAGAGCACGCCGCCCCTCGAGGCGAGCGAGGGCCTACGCGCATTGCCGGCGGAGCAGGCTCCCAGCACGAGGAGGGTCGGGAGCAGGATCGACAGCAGGCGGCGTGTGCTCTTCATGGCGATTCCTCGCACTTCAACTCCCGACACCTCGATCGGTCGCGCACCGGCGCGACGTTGCCCCGAGATGGCGCTCGGGTAGTGTAGCCCACGGTGCCCGTCGACTTCCTCGTGATCTTCACGACCTCGTTCCTCGGGGGCGTGATCAACTCGGTTGCCGGCGGCGGCACGCTGTTGGCATTCCCGGCGCTCGTCTGGCTCGGGCGCGATCCGATCGTCGCGAACATGACGAACACGGTCGGTCTCTGGCCCGCCTCGTTCGGCGCCATGATCGGCTACCGCCGCGAGCTCGCGGCCGTCCGCCCGTGGATCCGCATCCTGCTCGTCCCCTCGTTCGCCGGCGGCATCGTCGGCGCGATCCTGCTGCTGCGCACGCCGCCGGCGACGTTCGCGCGCATCGTTCCCTACCTCATCCTGTTCGCGACCCTGCTGTTCGGCATCGGCGACCGGCTCCGCCGGCATACCGCGGCGACCGCTCCCGCGACCGTCGCTGCGGCGGGCAGCGGGCCCTGGTGGGCGGCGATCGGCTTCCAGTTCCTGGTCTCGGTCTACGGCGGCTACTTCGGGGCCGGGATCGGCATCCTCATGCTCGCGGCGCTCGCGCTCTTCGGGCTGCAGGACATGCACGAGATGAACGGCATCAAGAATACGCTCGGCGTGTTCATCAACGGCATCGCCGCCGTCTACTTCTCGATCTCGGGACGCGTGTCGTGGCCCGACGCCGCGATCATGGCGCTCGGCGCGAGCCTCGGCGGGTTCGGCGGTGCGGGCCTCGCGCGCGTGCTCGGACAGGAGTTCGTGCGCCGCGCCGTCGTTGCGATCGGCCTCGGGATGACGGTGTCGCTGCTGGTTCGCTGATCGATCAGCCGAAATCCATCTCGCGAAGATCCGCGGCGACCCCGAGCGGCGCGGCGGTCGCGGCCCTGACCTCGTCGACGCTCACGCCCGGCGCGAGCTCGCGGAGCACGAACCCAGTGCCCGGCACGACCTCGACGAGCGCGAGGTTGGTGACGATGCGCGAGACCCGTCCGACCGCGGTCAGCGGATACGTGCAGCGCGGCAACAGCTTCGAGCGTCCGTCCTTCGACGTGTGGTAGGCGAGCACGATGAGCTCGCGGCCGCCGGTCGCGAGGTCCATCGCGCCGCCGATCGCCCCGGCCTTCATCCCGGGGCTCTTCCAGTTCGCGAGATCGCCGTTCTCGGCGACCTGGAACGCGCCGAGCACGACCTTGTCGACCGCGCCGCCGCGCGCCATCGCGAACGCCAGCGCCGAGTCCGAGACCGAGGCGTGCGCGAGCGGACGCACGAAGCGTCCGCTCGCGTCGTAGAACGCGAGGTCCTCCTCACCGGGCCGCGGTACCGCGCCGTAGCCGACGAGCCCGTTCTCGCAGTGGAGGGTCACGTCGCGCCCCTCGAGCGCGTCGGCGCAGAGCGTAGGCAGCCCGATCCCGAGGTTCACGACGTCGCCCTCGCGGAACAGCCGCGCGGCGCGGAGCGCCATCAGCTCCGGCGGCAGGCCCGCCAGTCCGGGCGACGCTTCCGGAGCCGCTCGACCGAGCGACCGGATGACGCCGAGGATCTCGTCGCGCGTCGGCCGCACGGTCGCGCGCACCACGCGGTGGACGAACACGCCGGGCGTGACGATCTCGTCCGGCGAGAGCTCGCCCGCCGCCACGATCTCGTCGACCTCCGCGACCGTGACGCGGCCGGCGGTCGCGAACACGGGGTTGAAGTTCCGGTGCGTGCCTTCGAACACGAGGTTGCCGGCCGGATCCGCGGCGCGGGCTCGCACCAACGCGAAGTCGGCGCGGAGCGCGCGCTCGAACACCTGGAGCCGCCCGTCGAGCTCGCGAACTTCCTTACCCTCCGCGGCCACGGTGCCGACGCCCGTCGGCGTGAAGAACCCACCGAGGCCCGCGCCACCGGCCCGTACCCGCTCCGCGAGCGTTCCCTGCGGCACGAGGTCGAGCGCGATCTCGCCCGAGGCGATCGCCTCGGCGATCGGCGTCGAGCGAAACGCATAGCCGGCGAACGACGTGACCACGCGCGCGAGCTGACCGCCCTCGGCGAGCACCTGCGGCGAGAAAGGTCCGTAACCGCACGAGTTGCAGATCAGCGTGAGCTTCGACTTGCCGCCCGCGCGGAGCGCCGCGACCAGGCTCGCCGGCCATCCGTGCGCGACGCCGAACCCGCCGAGCAGGAACGACGCGCCGTCCGCGAGGTCCACGAGCGCGGCCTCGGGGGATGCGACGCGCTTGTCGATCATCCTGCCGCGGGACGGAGCCAGCGATCGAGGAACGGCGCGAGGCGCGGCCCGTCCGCCGGCCCGCAGTTCGCCGCCACGTAGAGGTCGGGGCGGACGAGCACGAGCCGTCCCTCGGACGCACCGACGCCATAGGCGCGACGGGCCTCGCCCGCAGCGTCGGGAGCCCAGTGATCGGCGTCGAAGCCGCTCGTCGCGCTCGGAGCGATCAGGCATGCCTGGACGCGGTCCGGGTGCCGCACCTCGATCGCGTCGCACGCCGCCTTGGCCTCGCTCGCACCGCCGGCACCGGGGAACGCGAGCAACGTGAACCGCGGGTGGCGGAAGAGATCGAAGACGCGCTTCCTCGGCTCGCGCACGAGCTCGGCGTCGGGAGCGCGGTCGCCGGCCTGCGGCCCATCGACCGCGGATGCGCCCTCGGGGGTCTCGACCACGCCGCGGTAGTTGTGCGCGAGGCCCGAGATCACCCGGATCGTCTGCTCCTGCCATCCCGGCGTCCGCGTGATCGCGATGCGATCGCCGAGCCCCTTGCCGAACGCCATGACGATCTCGTGCGTGGCCTTCGCGCCCGCGGTGATCTGCTCGCCGATCGGCTTCCGTTCGCGCTCGTAGCTGTCGAGCAGCGTCGCATCGGCCGCTCCGTGCACGACCGCCGCGAGCTTCCAGCCGAGGTTGAACGCGTCCTGCATGCAGCCGTTCATCCCTTGGCCGCCCGCCGGCGAGTGCACGTGCGAGGCGTCGCCGCAGAGCAGCACGCGGCCACGGCGGTAGCTCTCCGCGATGTTGTTGTGGATCTCCCACTGCGACGCCCAGTGCGGCTCGCCGAGCTTCATGCCGATGCCGATCGCATCGGCCACCGCCTGAAAGGACGCGCGCGGGTTCTCGGCCTCGGTCATGGCGCCGGCGTCGCTGAGATAAACGCGCCAGTACGGACCCGGGAGCTTCGTCACCAGCATGAACAGGTTCTGGCCGATGAAGTAATTCACCCAAGAGTCGTCGTGCGGGAACTCGCGGACCTCGACGTCCATCATCGCCATCACGCCGACGCGCTGGCCGGGGAACGCGATGCCCGCGGACTCGCGGACCGCACTGTGCGCGCCGTCGCAGCCGACCACCCACGACGCGGAGATCGTCCCCTCGCGGCCGCCGCTTCGGTCGCGAAACGAGACGCGCACGGAATCGTCTCCGGGCGCGACGCCGGTCACCTCGCAGCCGTATTCCGGACCGAGGCCGTAGTGCGCCCGCAGGTGCTCGCGGAGCACCTGCTCGAAGTCGTTCTGGTTCAACTTGTAGTAGAACGCGTAGCGGCTCGGCAGCGACCGGAAATCGGTGCGCGGGCACTCGCTCTCGGGGAGCCCCTGGAAGTGGTAGACGTTCCCGGGGCACGGCAGCGACACCTCTTCGATCCGGTGCGCCACGCCGATGTGCTCGAACATCTCCATGGTGCGGGCATGGAGCGTGAACGCCCGCGTGGTGTGCGTCGGCCCGTCGCGCTTCTCGAGCAGGCGCACGGCCACGCCGCGGCGCAGGAGCTCGTGGGCGAGGATCAGCCCGGCGGGCCCTGCGCCGACGATCAGGACCGGATCGGCCGCCACGGACTCAGTGGCTCGGGCGCTCGCCGCCCTGCCCGTCCGGCGTGTAATGCAGCTGGTGCTTCGCGTAGGTCTCGCGGCCGATCGCCTCCAGCGCGGAAGGCACCGGGTCGGGGTCTTGCAGGAACGGCTGCGCGATGTCGCACGGGTGCGTCCAGGTGGCGAACTCGAGCGCGATGCCGTTCACCGGATCGTCGAAGTAGATCGAGTGGCAGAACCCGTGGTCGAGGTCGCTCTTGACGTTGACGCCGTTGGCCTCGAGCAATGCCTTCGCCTTCTGCAGCTCGCCTTCCGAGGGCACCGTGATCGCGAGGTGGTTCCCGGCGCCGACCAGCGCATTGTCCGCCGGCCGCGACTCCTTCTTGAACTCGAAGAAGGCGATCGTGTCGGTGTCGCTGATGCGGAAGAAGTAGTGCTTGCTGCCGCCGAGGCTCCCGGGAACCGCGCCGGGGAACGGATCGACCTCGGGAAGCTGCAACGTGACGACGAGCGGGAAGCCGAGCAGACCGTTGTAGAACTGCACGGTGCGATCCATGTCGTTGGTGACGAACGCCATGTGATGACAACCGGTCGTGCGGATGGCCATGACTGGGAACCTCCTTGAAGTGGTTTGTGACCCTACGACGACACTCGTTGACTTGTCAACTAAATGAAGAGTAGGGAGCGCCATGGCACGCGTCGAGAGGAAGCACGCGGAGCACCGGAAGGAGCCTACGCGTCCGCATGAACACGAAGAAGTCCCCCACCTCTCGCACGCGGAGCTGCTCGCCTGGCGCGGGCTGCTCGAAACCGAGGCCCGGCTGATCCCGCTCCTCGACCTCGAGCTCCGCGAGCGCTGCAACATGTCCGTGAACGAATTCGACGTGCTCTACCAGTTGCGCCGGGCGCCGCAGATGCGCCGGCGCATGAAGGACCTCGCCGCGGCGGTGCTGGTCACGCCCGGAGGCATCACGCGCCTCGTGGCCCGGCTCGAGGAGCGCGGCTGGGTCACGCGCGCGGGGCAGAGCGGGGTGCAGGCGGTCGAGGCAGTGCTCACCGCGAGCGGGCGGAAGGCGCTCGACGACGCCATGGACGCGCATTTCGCCGGCGTGAAGCGCGCGTTCGTCTCGCGCCTTTCGGGCAGCGAGATCGCGACGCTGATGAAGATCTGGGAGCGCCTGCGCGACGCGGAGCCGGCGGCCCCCGAGAAAGCGAGGCGCTGAGATGCCTTCTACGTCATCGACCCAGGTCCTGGTCGTCGGCGCCGGCCCCGTCGGCACGATGGTCGGTATCGAACTGCTCCGCCGTGGGGTTCCTTGCCGATTGATCGATCGGCTGTCCGAGCCGGTCGCGACCTCGCGCGCCTTCACGTTGCATGCGCGTACGCTCGAAGTGTTCGCGCTGCAAGGTCTCGCGGAGCGCTTCGTCGCGCGCGGCCTGCGCAGCCGCGGGCTCGACTTCCGCTTCATGGAGCTCGGCGAGACGGCGCGACTCGATTTCACCACGCTCGACAGCCCATTCCCGTACATCCTGATCATCAACCAGAACGTCGTCGAGGCGGTACTGCGCGAGCGCTTCGTCGAGCTCGGCGGCACCGTCGAGTGGCAGACCACGCTCGATTCGCTCGTGCAGGACGACGCGGGGATCCGCGCCACCATCGCCGCCGCCGACGGGACGCGCGAGACGATCGAGCCTCGCTTCGTGGTCGGCTGCGACGGCCTGCGGAGCCTCGTCCGCACGAGCATCGGGATCGACTTCGAGGGTGACAGCTACACCGGCCAGGAGATGCGGATGATGGACGTCCCGCTGTCCGGCTGGCCGCTCGGCGACGACGCGATCCACTACCTCATCGTCAAGGATCGCATGCTGCTGGTGACGAAGCTTCCGGGAGCGAACTACCGGCTGCTGATCAGTGACCGCGGTGACTCGCACCGCTCGGAGACCGCGCGCTCCGACTTCCAGCTGCTGATGGACGCCTATCACCCGGAGGTCCGTCTCGGCGAGCCCGAGTGGGCGACGATCTTCGAGATCTGGCGCCGGGTGAGCACGAGCTACCGGCGTGGCAGCATCTTCCTCTGCGGCGACGCCGCTCACATCCACTCGCCGGCAGGCGGCCAGGGCATGAACGCCTGCCTGCACGACGCGTTCGACCTCGGCTGGCGGCTCGCGCTCGTCGCCCGCGGCGAGGCGCCGGCGGCGCTGCTCGACGGCTACGAACGGGAGCGGCGGCCGATCGCCCAGCAGGTGATCCAGGGCTCGCACCTGATGCACCAGGTGATGATGGCGCACGGCACGTCGGTCGAGGAGCGGATCAAGATCACGCAGACGCCGGACTACCACCGGAGAACCGTGCGGCAGGTCTCGGGCCTCGCCTACACGTACCGCGACCCGGAGCTCGCCACGCCCGGCCTCGTGGACGGCGACCGCGCCCCCGATGCACGGATCGACGGCGCGCACCGCGTGCACGAGCGGATCGACGGTCTCTATTTCACGCTGCTCGTGTTCCAGCGCCACGCGGCTGGGCGAGCCGGCATCGAGGCACTGGTCCGACGCGCCGCGGAGCGCCACGGCAATCGCCTGCGTGCCCGAATCATCGCCGCGCCGGGGCTCGGCGTGGGCACGGTTCCCGGCGCGATCGTCGCGGACGGCCTCGAGGCCCACGAGGCGTACGGAGCGAGCGACGCGGACGTGGCCTGCCTGGTTCGCGCGGACGGCTACGTGGCGGCGATCCGCCCGCTCGAACGTGCGGACGAAATCGCTGCCGCGCTCGACGGCATGCTGCTCGCGCGCGTAGGGTGAAACGCGTGCACCCGTTCTCCTACGGCACCCTGCTCTCAAAGGTCGTGTTCGGCGACG